>ERZ890510.124-NODE-124-length-65321-cov-7.396792_pt1 | contig 65321 bp, 69 predicted proteins | sample MGYA00521265_ERZ890510 | MGnify/ENA primary metagenome ERZ890510 (study PRJEB32303, sample SAMEA104408624) | aquatic metagenome | biome: Brackish water; feature: Chemocline; material: water | place: Baltic Sea | collected 2014-10-26T21:54:00 | depth 110 m ... | reverse complement strand
CAGGGTGACGGCGAATACGGCGTTGGCGATGCGCGCGTACACCGGATCGTAGAAGACGCGCGAGAAGACGGTGCCGGCCAGCAGCCAGGCCATGTGGATGGCCACGATCATCACGGCGAGAATTGTCGTCTTCAGCAGGGCATCGGGCGCCGGATCGTCGGCGAGGGTGGTGCCGGCAAACACCGCGGCGATCGCGACATAGGCCTTGGGATTGGCGATCGCCAGCGCGAAGCCGCCGGCGAAGGACGGTGCCGCGATGTCACCACAGAGCTTCGACAGCGGCGGCGCGGTGGCGATCCGGTAGGCCAGATAGAGGATGTAGGCCGCGGACGCCGCGACCAGCACCGGCGCGGCGTGCGGCACCGACAACAGCAGCGAGACCACACCGGTGGCGACCGCGACCAGAACGGCAATCGTGCCCGCGACAAGTCCGGAAAAATACCCAATAGACCGTCGCAACCCGAAGGCGGCACCGACGGCGGTGACGCTCATCGTCGACGGGCCCGGGCTGCCCATGACCACGATGGCGGCCATGACCAGCGTGATGAAGGGCCGCCATGTGGCGATTTCATCGGCCATGCCGCCGACGCTATCGCCGCCGGACCCGCGCTGTCTTGAACGATCGTGCGGATCGCTGCGCCATCTTCAGATGCCGCCGAAGGCATCCTTCACCAGCTCCCTTAGCCAGCGGTTGGCGGCATCGTCGTCCACTGAGATATGCCAGTAGAGATAGAGGTCGAGGGTCGGCGTCCGGAACGGCAGCGGCAGGATCTGGGTCCGCAGACCGGCCGTGAGCGCCGTGGCGTAGCGTTCGGCCATGGTGAGCACGAGGTCGGTCTGCAAGACGGCGCGCAACGCTGCGAGATAATTGCGGCAACGCAGCCTGATGCGCCGCCTGAGGCCGCGCTTGCCCAGCTCCACGTCTTCGAGACCCGGCCCCTTGCGCCGCGACGTCACCAGGACGTGATCCTGGGCGAGATATGATTCGAGCTTGAGGCCTTTGCGCAGCTGCGGATGGCCGCGCCGCGCGACGATCACCAGCTTGTCGGCCACCAGCTTGTGCCGCCGGACGCTGTCGGAGAGCGGCAGGTCGATGTCGACGGCGAGATCGATGGAACCATTGGCGAGGGAGGCTTCGAGGTTCCGCCGCCGCACCTGCACGGTCCGGAGGTCGACGCCGGGCACCGGCCGCGCGATGCGGCTCATGATCGCCGGCAGCATGAGCGTTTCCGTGGGGTCGCGCAGGCTGATCGTGAATTGCGCCGCCGTCCGGGCGGGGTCGAAGCGGCCGGCGCCGGAAACGAGACGGTCGAGCGACTGCAGGCCCTGCCGCAGCGGGACGATCAGGCCGCGCGTGAACGGCGTGGCGGCGAGCCGGCGTCCGTCGCGCGTGAACAGCGGATCGCCGAACAGAAGCCGCAGGCGGGCGAGCGAGTGGCTGATCGCCGACTGGCTGAGATTGAGCCGCTCCGCGGCCCGCGTCACGCCGCCCTCGTCGTGGATGGCTTCCAGCACCTGGAGGAGGTTGAGATCGACACGCCGATCATGAACCATATCGATGCATATCCATTCTAAACAATCATTTCATTCATTCTTGGCGGCTCCCTAGGTTCGGTCAACCCGGACCGAAGGAGTACGCGGCATGGAATTCACCTATTCCGACAAGGTAAAGGCGCTGGAGGACAAGCTCGGCGCTTTCATGGACCAGCATATTTATCCCAACGAGGAGCGCTACGAGCGCGAGGTCGAGAGCGGCGACCGCTGGCAGCCGGTCGCCCTCATGGAGGAGCTGAAGGTCGAGGCGAAGGCCGCCGGCCTCTGGAACCTGTTCCTGCCGGGTGGGCACGGCGCGGGACTCACCAATCTCGAATATGCACCGTTGTGCGAGATCATGGGCCGTTCGCCGATCGCGCCTGAGGCGTTCAACTGCTCCGCACCTGACACCGGCAACATGGAGACGCTCGAACTCTACGGCACCGAGGCGCAGAAGAAGCAGTGGCTGGTGCCGCTGCTGGAGGGGCGGATCCGCTCGGCCTTCGCCATGACCGAGCCCGCGGTCGCCTCGTCGGACGCCACCAACATCGAAAGCTCGATCGTGCGCGACGGCGACCACTACGTGCTGAATGGCCGCAAGTGGTGGACGACGGGCGCCCCCGATCCGCGCTGCAAGATCTTCATTTTCATGGGCAAGACCGACAAGACCGCCGACCGGCACCGTCAGCAGTCGATGGTCCTGGTGCCGCGCGAGACGCCTGGGGTGACGGTGGTGCGCGCGCTGCCGGTGTTCGGCTACGACCATGCCCCGCACGGCCACGGCGAGGTCCTGTTCGACAACGTGCGCGTGCCGCTGGCCAACATCCTGCTGGGCGAGGGTCGCGGCTTCGAGATCGCACAGGGTCGGCTCGGTCCCGGCCGCATCCATCACTGCATGCGCGCCATCGGTTCGGCCGAACGCACCTTGGAGAAGATGTGCAAGCGGGTGAAGTCGCGCGTCGCCTTCGGCCGGCCGATCGCCCAGCAGGGTGTGACGTTGGAACGCATCGCCGAGGCCCGCATCATGATCGAGCAGGCCAGGCTCCTGGTGCTGAAGGCCGCCTACATGATGGACACCGTCGGCAACAAGGTCGCCAAGGCCGAGATCGCCATGATCAAGGTGGCAGTGCCCAAGATGCTGCAGCAGGTGGTCGACATGGCGATCCAGGCTTATGGCGGAGCGGGCGTGTCGGACGATTTCGGCCTGGCCGCGACCTACGCCTCGGCGCGCACGCTCCGCCTGGTCGATGGTCCCGATGAGGTCCATCGCAACCAGATCGGCAAGCTCGAACTCGCCAGGTACAACTGAAGCGGTAGCCTCATCTCGCCGTTACCGCCAGCACCGCCCAGGCCGCGTCGGCGAAGAAGCGGACATGGTCGGAGAGGGGACCCTCGAAGCGTCCGTAGACTTTGTAGGTTGCGGCCTGCATCACGACGCCGATCGCCGCCGCGGCGGCAAGGTCGGGGTCGCGCCAGGGGATTTCGCCGGCGGCCATGGCGTGGCCGATCACCTCGCGCACGACGTTCACCGGATTGGGGGCGTCATCGGGCACCTTCGCCAGGAACGTATGCTGGTTGAGCAGGTGATAGGCGAACAGCGTCCAGTCGCGGTCGGCCCACGTGCAGTAGCAGAGCACGATGGCGTCGATCCTGGCGCGCAGCCCTTCGTGCGGCCGCTGGGCTTCGTCCAGCGCCTCGGCCAGCGCGCGGTGATGGCGCAGGAACATGTCGAAGGCGAGTTGCTCCTTGCTCGGGAAGTAGCGGTAGATCGTGCCCTCGGCGATCGATGCCGCCATGGCGATTTCCCGGGTGGTGGTTTCCGCCACGCTGCGCGCCACGAACAGCGTCAGTGCCGCGCGCTCTACCCGTGCCTTGGTGTCTTCGGCCTTGCCCATGTCGGCCAGTCTATGAGGGGGCGCTCACTTTCGGAAGCGGTATCGATTTCTGCCGTCGCGAGCCAACGCCAGTCGATCACCCAGTCGCGGCCGCTGACGGCGGGCGTGGCATCGCTTTGAAGCTGAAGGAACGTGTTGAAAGTCCGCCGAATATACATGCGAAACTCCTGATATGAGCAGTCGCTCATTAATTAAGTGAGTATTCGCTCAATTTCAAGAAGTATTTGTCGGCACCGGCCACCGGACGAGACAGGAGCTGTCTTTCGGGCGGCTTTTCCCCGGGATTCGGCTCCGCCACGAGGCATTGTCCGTGGACGGCCCACAGGTGCCCCCCTAAGGTCCGCTCACCCAGACGATACCTGTGGGAGAGCCCGCCTTGCTTTTGGCGGCGCCGAAGGAGCAACCGGCCCCGGAAACTCTCAGGCAAACGGACCGCAGGAGGATGGGTCTCTGGAAAGTGGCGGGCGCCTCATCTGGCGCGTGCCCACCGACGAAGTAAGCCGGCAGTTTTTTGCCGGCGAATCTTTCAGGTCTCCGGACAGAGGGGGTCGCGAACGGCGCAGTCCTTGCGTCGGGACAGCGCGACTCCGGTCGCGTGATGCGACCTGTGGAGATCTTGTTGACCGCACCTTCCGACGGCCCCCTCAAGCGCACGCCGCTCTACGAGCTGCATCGCGAACTCGGTGCGCGCATCGTGCCCTTCGCCGGCTACGAAATGCCGGTGCAGTTCCCCACCGGCATCCTGGTCGAGCATGCCCAGACGCGGAACGCCTGCGGCCTGTTCGACGTCTCGCACATGGGCCAGGTGCGGCTGACCGCCAGGCCCGGCCATAGCACCGCCGCCGCACTGGAGACGCTAGTGCCGGGCGACATCGCCGGCTTGCAGCCTGGCCAGCAGCGCTACACCCAGTTCACCAACGAGAATGGCGGTATCCTTGACGATCTGATGGTGACCAGCACCGGCGATCACCTGCAGCTGGTCGTCAACGCCGCCTGCAAGGACGCCGATCTGGCGCATATCCAGACCAGGCTCTCGGACGCCTGCGAGATCGAACCGATGTTCGCGCGCGGGCTTCTGGCCTTGCAGGGTCCGCAGGCCGTGACCGTGCTGTCGCGCCTCGCGCCCTCGGTCGCGGCGATGAAATTCATGACCGGCGCCTTCGTCGTGATCGACGGCGCGCGCTGCTACGTCACGCGCTCGGGCTATACCGGCTGCGACGGCTACGAGATTTCCACTCCCGCCGATGCCGCCGACCCGATCGCGCGCAAGCTGCTGTCGTACCCCGAGGTCAAGTCGATCGGGCTCGGCGCCCGCGATTCGCTCCGCCTCGAGGCCGGCCTCTGCCTCTATGGCCACGACATCGACACCGCCACGACACCGGTCGAGGCGGGCCTGCTGTGGAGCATCGGCAAGGAACGCCGCGCCCAGGGAAGCCGGGCGGGCGGCTTTCCCGGCGCCGCCGTCATCCAGAAACAGATCGCCGAAAGCGCGCCGCGCCGCCGTGTCGGCCTGCTGCCCGAGGGCAAGGCGATCGCGCGCGAGGGCGCCGAGATCGCGATTGCCGGCAAGATCGTGGGCACCGTCACGTCGGGCGGTTTTGCGCCGACGCTCGGGCGCGCCATCGCCATGGGCTACGTCGAGCGCAGCCAGTCGGCCAACGGTACCCAGGTTGAATTGATCGTGCGCGGCAAGCCGGTGCCGGCCGAGATCGTGCCCATGCCTTTCGTCAAACACGCCTACTACCGCGGATAGGAGTTCGTCATATGGCCGTCGTCAAATACAGCGAAGAACACGAATGGATCCGCGTCGAGGGCGATACCGGCACGATCGGCATCACGCAGTATGCGCAGGAACAGCTCGGCGACGTGGTCTTCGTCGACGTACCGGCCGCCGGCCGCAAGGTCGCCAAGGGCGAATCGGTGGCCGTGGTCGAGTCGGTGAAAGCTGCCTCGGACATCTATTCGCCGGTGTCGGGCGAAGTGGTCGAGGCCAATGCCGCGCTCGCCGAATCGCCGGGCGACGTCAATCTGGAGCCGATGGGCAAGGGCTGGTTCTTCAAGCTCACGATCGCCGACAAGAGCGAGCTCGACGAGCTGATGGACGAGGCCGGCTACGCCACCTTCCTGAAGAGCCTGGGGTGAAGAGACAACACCACCTCATCCTGAGGAGTGCCCGATTCGCGCGGGGTAACCCCCGCGCTTTGGCGCGTCTCGAAGGATGGGCAACAGACATGGTGCTCGTTCCCACCCTTCGAGACGCATCACTTCGTGATGCTCCTCAGGGTGAGGTTTTTGTCTAGAGCAGGAGCTTTCATGCGTTACCTTCCCCTCACCGAGGTCGACCGTCGCGAGATGCTGGGCGTGATCGGCGCCAAGTCGATCGATGAGCTGTTCCGCGACGTGCCGGCGTCGGCCGTGCTCGGCGGCAAGATCGCCGGCCTGCCCGATCATCAGGGCGAACTCGAAGTCGAACGCGCCTTCCAGGCCTATGCGGCGAAGAACCTGTCGCCCGGCTCGGTGCCGTTCTTCATCGGCGGTGGCGCCTACCGCCATCATGTGCCCGCGACCGTCGACTACATGATCCAGCGCGGCGAGTTTTTGACCTCCTACACGCCCTACCAGCCCGAGATCACCCAGGGCACTCTGCAGTATCTGTTCGAGTTCCAGACTCAGATCACCTTGCTCACCGGCATGGAGGTGGCCAACGCCTCGATGTACGACGGCTCGACTGGCACGTCCGAGGCCGTGCTGATGGCCAACCGCGTGACGCGACGCCACAAGGCGCTGATCTCGGGCGGACTGCATCCGCAGTACCGCAGCATCATCGAGACCACGGCCAAGTGGGAAGGCTTCAAGGCCGCCGTCACCGCGGTCGATGCCGGGGGGCTCGAGGACCTGATCGCCCAGGTCGACAAGGAGACGTCCTGCGTCGTCGTCCAGAACCCCAGCTTCTTCGGCCATGTCCGCGACTTCACCAAACTGGCCGAGGCCTGCCATGCCGCCGGCGCGCTGCTGATCGTCGTTGTGACCGAGGTCGTGTCGCTGGGGCTCCTGAAGCCGCCAGGCGAGATGGGTGCCGACATCGTGGTCTGCGAGGGCCAGTCGATCGGCAACGGTCTCGGCTTCGGCGGGCCCTACGTCGGCCTGTTCGCCACCCGCGACAAATACATGCGCCAGATGCCGGGCCGCCTTGTCGGCGAGACCGTCGATGCCGACGGCAAGCGCGGCTTCGTGCTGACGCTTTCCACGCGCGAGCAGCACATCCGCCGCGAGAAGGCGACGTCGAACATCTGCACCAATGCCGGCCTCTGTGCGCTGGCCTTCACGGTACATCTTACCCTGCTGGGCGAGGCGGGTTTCCGCCGCCTGGCCGAGATCAACCATGCCAAGGCGTCGGAACTCGCCGATCGCGTGAGTGCGATCCCCGGCGTGAAACTGCTGAACGACAGCTTCTTCAACGAGTTCACGGTGCGGCTGCCCAAGCCCGCCGCGCCGGTCGTCGAGGCGCTGGCGGCCAAACGTATTCTGGGCGGGTTGCCGGTGTCGCGCCTGCTCCCGGACGATCCCTCGGTCGAGAACCTCCTGCTGCTGGCGGCGACCGAGACGGCGACGGAAGAGGGCATGGGCCCGCTGGTCGCGGCACTGAAGGAGGTGCTGTGATGGTCCAGTCGCTCGACCGCTCCCAGGGCCGCGAAGGCGGTAGCGCCGGTGGCGTCGCCGCCGGCCCAACCGACACCCACGGCACCTTCACCGGCAACCGCGCCCTGCAGATCGAGGAACCCCTGATCTTCGAGATGGGCCAGCCGGGACGCTGCGGCGTCGACCTGCCGGAACCGCCCAAAGTAAAGGATCGCTTCAACGGCCTGCGTCGCAGCGGCGAGGTCGGCCTGCCGGGCCTCAGCGAACCGCAGGTGGTGCAGCACTACACGCGATTGAGCCAGAAGAACTACGCCATCGACATGGGCGTCTATCCGCTGGGCTCGTGCACCATGAAGCACAACCCGCGCATCAACGAGAAAGTGGCGCGGCTGCCCGGCATCGGCGATCTCCATCCGCTGCAGCCGGTCTCGACCGTGCAGGGCGCGCTGGAACTGATCGATCGTTTGGCGCACTGGCTGAAGACCTTGACCGGCATGCCGGCCGTGGCGATGTCGCCGGCCGCCGGCGCGCACGGCGAGATGTGCGGCATGATGGCGATCGCCGCGGCCCTCGAAGCGAAGGGCGAGCGCGCCCAGCGCCGGATCGTGCTGGCGCCGGAGTCGGCGCACGGCACCAATCCCGCGACCGCCGCGGCGCTGGGCTTCACGGTAAAACCGATCCCGGCCAATGACCGCGGGCGGGTCGATCTCGCGGCGCTGAAGGCCGCCCTCGGTCCGGACGTGGCCGCGATCATGTTGACCAATCCCAACACCTGCGGCCTGTTCGAGAGCGAGATCGTCGAGATTTCCAAGGCGGTGCATGCGGTCGGTGCCTACTTCTACTGCGATGGCGCCAATTTCAACGCCATCGTCGGACGCGTCCGGCCGGGCGACCTCGGCGTCGATTGCATGCATATCAACCTGCACAAGACTTTCTCGACGCCGCACGGCGGCGGCGGACCGGGGGCAGGGCCGGTGGTGCTGTCGGCGGCGTTGGCGCCTTACGCGCCCTATCCGTGGATCGTGAAGCAAGGCGATAAATGGACGGTCGCCGAAGACGGCGGCGCCCTCAAGTCTCTGGGGGTCGAGGGCACGCCGCTCGGCCGCCTGAAAGCCTTCCACGGCCAGATGGGCATGTTCACCCGGGCGCTGGCCTACATCATGAGCCACGGCGCCGACGGGCTGAAGCAGGTGGCCGAAGACGCGGTGCTGAGCGCCAACTACGTGATGGCGGCGCTCGGGGACACCATGAGCCCGGCCTTCGAGGGCCCGTGCATGCACGAGGCGCTGTTCGACGACAGGTTCCTCAAGGGCACCGGTGTCAGCACGCTCGACTTCGCCAAGGCGATGATCGACGAGGGCTATCACCCGATGACCATGTACTTCCCGCTGGTGGTGCATGGCGCGATGCTGATCGAGCCGACCGAGAGCGTGGCCAAAGAGGATCTCGACCAGTTCATCGGGGCGCTGCGTTCCCTTACGGCCCGTGCCAAGACAGGGACTGCGGCCGAAGCCTTCAAGGCGGCGCCTCTCTACTCGCCGCGCCGCCGCCTCGACGAGACGCTGGCGGCCCGCAAGCCGATCCTGCGCTGGAAGCCGAGTAACAACCCGCCGGACGATCCGATGAAGCAGGCGGCGGAGTGAGTATGTAACGTATCTGACTTCATTTAGTCGGGGTGTGTCTTGATCGTCAGTATTCTATAGGATACAAGGCGCGTGATTGAGATACGCTAGACGCTGGTCTTTGCCGCGTGGCTCGAAAAGTTGAAGGACCGAAACGCACGTGCGCGCATTCAGGTGCGGTTGGACCGTTTGGCTCTTGGCCTTGCCGGCGACGTGAAGCCGGTAGGGGGCGGCGTGAGCGAACTGCGTGTCGACCACGGCCCGGGCTACCGGGTGTACTTCAAACAGCAAGGTCGTGAATTGGTGATGCTGTTGATCGGTGGCGACAAGCGAACACAGGGCCGGGATATCGAGCGAGCCGTGGCCATGGCTCGCGACCTCTAGGAAAGCTTCATGGCACGCAGGAAAGTCCGGACCACTCGCTACGACAGCGCGGCGTTGCTCAAGACGCCGAAGGATATCGCCGCCTATTTGGAAGCGGCCATGGAAGATGGTGAACCTCGCGTCATCGCCGCCGCGCTCGGCAACATCGCGCGCGCCAAAGGCATGAGTGCTCTGGCACGCGAGGCCGGGCTTGGCCGCGAGAGCCTGTACAAGGCCTTGTCTCCCGACGGAAACCCCGAATTCTCAACGATATTAAAAGTCGTCCGCGCGCTTGGGCTTCGGCTGCATGCCGAAGCGGTCTCGAATTGAGGACGGAATAGATGCGAGTCTTCACCACCCTCCCGCAGGAGGATCTGCGGAAAGTAGGTCCCGCCGCCCAGGCGATCGAGGCGACCGGCTATACCGGCGTCAGCACCCAGGAGAACAAGCACGACCCGTTCCTGGCGCTGGCGGTGGCAGGCGTTGCGACGAACCGGATCGAGCTGCACACCGGTGTCGCCATTTCCTTCCCGCGTTCGCCGATGGTGGCGGCCAACATCGGCTGGGATCTCGCGGCCAGCACCGGCGGGCGGTTCACGCTGGGTCTGGGTTCGCAGATCCGTGCCCACAACGAGAAGCGCTTCTCGGTGCCGTGGACGGCGCCGGCGCCGCGCATGCGCGAGTATATCCAGGCGGTGCGGGCGATCTGGGCGGCATGGAAGGGCGACGGCAAGCTCAGCTACGAGGGCAAGCACTATCGCTTCACCCTGATGACGCCCAACTTCGTGCCCGAGGCCTATGACGGACCGACGCCGCGCATCGGCCTCGCCGCGGTCGGGCCCTACATGCTGAAGGTGGCGGCGGAGGAAAGCGACGGCGCCAAGCTCCACGTCTTCTGCACGCGCAAGTATCTCGAGAACAAGGTGATGCCGATCCTCTCGGAGGGGCTGGCCAAGACAGGCCGGGCGCGGGAGAAGTTCGAGATCTCGGGCGGCGGCTTCGTCGTCACCGGCAAGGATGACGAAGCCGTCGCCAAGCTGTTCGACTGGGTGCGCTATCGCGTGGCCTTCTACGGTTCGACGCCGGCCTACTGGCCGGTGTTCGAGGAACACGGGCTGGGCGATCTCGGCCGCAAGCTCAATGCCATGACCAAGGCCGGTCAGTGGGACCAGATCGCGGCGGAAGTCTCGGATGACGTCGTGCACCTGTTCGCCGCCGTCGGCCGCCACGACCAGATCGCCAAGGCGATCGAGGCGCGCTTTGGCGGGCTGGTCGATGGGGTCAGCGCCAGCGCCAATTCGTCCAAGCCGGCCGACCTGCCGGCCGGCCTGCTGCAGGACCTCGGCCGGATTCCGACGCGCTACCAGCCGCGCAACTAGAGGCTGCCTGGGGACAGTCAGAAAAGGACAGCCAGCCCAACTTGACGTTTCAGCAGGTTTTAGATTACTTTTCTGTCAGGCTGGCGCTTCTCACGCCGGCCTTTTTCTTTCCGGCAAGACCTGCCCGCGGCCGCCCGCGGGCTTGCGCTAAAAGCGCCTGGTGCAGCCACCGCGGGTCCTGACCCGTGGGCGAGACAACAACAGCCCCCGCCTTGCCGACGGCCGTCGGCCGTCGGCAGAGGCATCGAACGACGCCGCGACACGCCGGCGCGACGGGGCACGCCAAGATGATCGACGACCGGCGATCGACGGCCAATGAGGGGAAGGCTGAGGCATGCCGGGGCCCCACCGTGGGCCCACTTCGGGGCCCAACACACCGGCGTTTCAGGTGGGCTCGCCGAGCCTGGAAAAATCGCGAATTCATTGGCCTTTCGGCGCGCGGAGGGCCTCATTTCGAGGCGGCGGGTTGGGCCAAATTTGCGAAGTTGGGCCCAATCGCTGGGCTCAATTGTTGGGCCAAGAAAAAGCCCCCGCCTTGCGGCGGGGGCACCAGGTAGCCCGCGATTGATTTTATGCGGGCGATGCGAATTTCAAAGGATCAGTGCAGGCGTTTCGGCAGCTCGCCGATGGCCTCGTCGATCATCGCCTGGGTGCGGCCGGCGCCGACCTGCTCGCGCAACAACGCGCGGGTGGCGGCGAGCGCCACGTCGACAGCGGTGTCGCGGACCTGCTTGGTCGCCTGGGCTTCCGACTGGGCAATGCGGTCGAGCGCCTGCTGTTCGCGCAGCGCGACCGCGGTTTCCAGGTTGGCCGCTGCTTTGGCCTGCATGCGGGCCGCTTCCTCGCGGGCCTGCTGGAGGATGGCGCCGCCTTCCGCCGCGGCCTGGGCCAGCGTGCGATCGGCATCGGTCTTGGCTTTCAGGGCGTCGTCGCGCAGCTGCTGGGCATCGGCAAGCGCCTTGGCGATGGCCGCGGCGCGGCCGTCGAGCAGTTCGGTGATCTTCTTCCACAGGATTTTGCCGGCCAGGGCGAAGAACAGGAAGAAGGCGACGGCAACCCAGAAGCCCGGTTCGGAAAACAGGCCGCCATGGTCGGCATCGGCGCCGCCAGCGGCCCAGGCAGTCCCGATCATCGGCTGGTCTCCTTCGCGGCCGCGGCAACCTTGGTGCCGAGCACGCTTGCATCCGCCGGCTGACCGGCGAGCTTGGCATAGGCGCTTTGGGCGATCTCGCTCGCCATCTGCTCCAGCCCGGCCATGACGACATCGCGCTGACCGGCGATGCGCTTCTCGGCCTCGGCGATGCGGCCGTTCAGCCGATCTGCGAGTTCGGTGAAGCGCGCCGCGGCCAGGCCGCTGTCGGCCTCGGCCTGCCCGCGCAGCAGGCCGCGGGCTTCTTCGCGCGCGTCCGCCAGCTGCTTCTGGTAGGCCGCGACCTGTGCCCGCGTGGCCTCGTTGGCCTTCTCGGCCGCGTCGAGGTCGTACTGGATCTTGGCTTGGCGCTTGTCCAGCGTGTCGGAGATCGCGGGGACCGCGAGCTTCGACATCACCAGGTACAGCGCCACGAACGCGATCACCAGCCAGACGAGCTGCGGCGCGAAGCTATGGTAGTCGAGCTGCGGCATGCCGGCGGGCTTTGCCGCCGCCGTGCCGCACACCGCGAACGCGACGAGACCGCCCGCGAGTGCGCTGTAGACCGGTATACGCATGATCGTTGGCCCCAAGCCTGAGGGACTAAGCCCGAGTGGCCTAGAACACGAACAGGATCATGAAGGCGATGACCAGCGCGAACAGGGCGACGGCCTCGGTGAGCGCGAAGCCCAGGAGCACGTTGCCGAACACGCGGGGAGCGGCTTCCGGGTTGCGCAGCGCGCCCGAGACGAAGCTGCCGAAGATGTTGCCGATGCCGACGCCGACGCCGGCGAGGGCGATGGTGGCGAGGCCGGCACCGATGAGCTTGGCTGCAGAAGCGTCCATGGGAAGTTCCTTTCGTTCAGTGATGGAGATGGTCAGTGATGGAGATGGATGGAGTCGTTGAGATAGAGGCAGGTCAGGATGGCGAACACATAGGCTTGCAGGAAGGCGATCAGCAGTTCCAGGCCGGTGAACACCACGATGAAGGCGAGCGGCGCCCAGCCACCGATGATGCCCAGCATGACGACGAAGCCGCCGAACACCTTCAGCATGGTGTGGCCGGCCAGCATGTTGGCGAACAGGCGGATCGACAGGCTGAAGGGGCGGATGAAGTAGGAGATGATCTCGATCGGCACCAGCAGCAGCAGCAGCACGAAGGGCACGCCCTTGGGTACGAACAGCGACAGGAAGTGCAGCCCGTGGCGGGCGAATCCGATGAGGGTGACGCCCACGAACACGAACAGCGCCATCGCGAAGGTGACGACGATGTGGCTGGTCGGCGTGAACGAGTAGGGCACCATGCCCAGCACGTTGGCGAACAGGATGAAGATGAAAAGCGTCAGGATGAACGGGAAGTACTTCTTGCCCTGGTCGCCGACATTGTCGCGCACCATGCCGGCGATGAACTCATAGCCCAGTTCGGCGACCGACTGCAGGCGGCCTGGCACCAGCGCCCGCTGGCGCATGCCGACCACGAACACGCCCGTCGCCAGAATGACGGCGATGATCATCCAGAGGGAGGAATTGGTGAAGGAGACGTCGAGGCCGCCGATCTTCAAATCGAGCAGTCGCTTGATCTCAAACTGCTCCATCGGGCTATGCATTTAGGACTTCCCCACTCAAACAACACCCAATAACCCGCCGTCAGGGCTGACGCCGACCCTCGTCGTCGCCCGCCTTCGCAACCTCTTTGGCCGCCTCATCCGAATAGGCCCGGATGGCACGCCACGCATTGTTGGCGCCTGCAGCAAATCCCAGCACCAGTCCGGTCACCAACGCGTACGGTGCCCAGTCCAGCCAGCGGCCGACCCAGTAACCGAGGACCCCCCCGACCAAAAGGCCCGCGATCATATCCGCCAAGACGCGATAGGCAACGCCCGTCTGCCGGTGCGACATTCCGCTCTGGTCGCTGTTCTGCCGCGGCTTTTCGACCTTTCCGCGGGCCGCCTTGAGGCGGGCATCCAGATCGTCGACTCGCCGGCGGTCGCCTTCGGGATCGGGTGTTTCCATCGCTTCTGCCCTCGGACGACGTCGACAGAGACTACCCCCGCCGTCCGCTTGCGCGCGGATGTCTAGGGGGTGGGTCAAGCCCTGTCAAGAAACCGATTCCCGTTGTTTGCCAAGCAGTTAGTGGCCTCCGGCAGACTTCAGAACCGAGAAGGTCGCATCGCCGTCGCGTGCCACCTGCGGCACCAGATCGACCTCCCAGTCGAGATACTGCCGCATGGCGGCCTCGACATCCTCCTTGAAGTCGTAGGGGCGGTACCAGACGTCGGTCGGCGGATCGGCCATCTTCAAATGGCCGGGCTCCAGTGCCAGCTTGGCGTCGCGCCAGGCCTTCATGCCGCCAGCCAAGATCGCCACCGGCAGTCCGCCGGCCGCCGCTTCGGCCTCCGGGGCGGCCAGGGCCGCGATCTCGCCGTCGGGCGAGACCAGCACGATGCGTGTCACCCCCTTCTGCTGCGCCAGCATCGTCGGGATGGTCCTGCTGAGATTGGCGCGCACGGCGAACCACGCACCCGGAACATGGCCGTCGCGATAGCGCAGGCTGGTATCGAGATCGATCACCAGCGTGGTCGCCAGCGCGCCGTGCAGTTCGGCGGCCGACACCGACGCCGGCGCCGGCGCCACGAAACCTCGCGGATAGCGCGGTTCCGCCGCGGTCGTGAGTTCTGCCGCGGCGGGCTTGTGGTCGAGCACATGGACGTCGTTCCAGCCCATCTGTAGCAGCCAGTGCGCCGTCATGGTGGCACGCACGCCATCGTTGTCGTGCAGCACGATGGTGGCGTTGCGCGCGCCGACATATTGATCGGTCGCCTGCACGAGCTGGCCGCCGGCGGCATGGCGGAAGCCTTTCAGGTGGCCCTGGGCATATTCGGCAGGGTCTCGCACATCGAGGCGATAGAGCGGGCCGGCCTTGGCTTCGAGCCTAACAAGGCCTGCTTTGTCGATCTTCTTGATGTTCATTTTCCTGGCGATGTTCGCCGCCGCCGCCTGAGCGAAACTGGCGGCCTCCGGCCCCTGCGGACCGAAACTCTTGGTCTCGCCGCGGGCCACCTTCAGTCCGGCGAGATGCCAGCCCATGGTGCCGTTCTTCAGCGCCATCACCTTGTTGGGCAGGCCGGCGTTGATCAGCGACTGGGCGCCGATGATCGAGCGCGTGCGGCCGGCGCAATTGACGACCACCAGCGTCTCGGGGCGCGTCACGAAGTCCTTCACGCGATAGACCAGCTCGGCGCCGGGACAGTCGACGCCGCCGGGGATCGACATGTTGGTGAATTCCGGCAGCGGCCGTGAATCGAGGATCACCATGTCGGCCTTGGAATCCAGAAGCTTCTGCACGTCAGCGGCGTCGATGCGCGGCGTGTCATTGCCGTGCTCGACCACCTCGCCGAACGCCTTGCTGGGCACATTGACGCCGGTGAAGACCTCGTAGCCGGCGTCGCGCCAGGCTTTCAGCCCGCCCTTCACGACGGCGACGTTGGTGTAGCCCAAGGCGGAGAGGCGGGCGGCGGCGCGGTTGGCGCGACCACTCCATTGCGGGTCCCGGTCGTCCTCGCCGCTGTCCATCAACACGATCCGCGTGTGCGGATCGGGCAGCAAGGCGAGTGCTCTCGGTTCGAGCCGCGAGAGCGGCAGGGGCGTGGCGAACAGCGGATGTCCCTGGGTCGAGAACTCGCCTTCCTCGCGCACGTCGAAGAACGCGAAGACCTCGCCGGACTTCAGCATCGCCTTCGCCTGCTGCACCGAAAGCAGCGGCGTCAGAATCCTGGCCTTCGCCATGAAGCGCTTGGCGGCACCCGTGGCCATGTCGACGCTGACGCGGTCGGGCAGGCACTCGAGGCTGAGGCCGTAGAAGTGGAGATGCAGGGCATTGCCCGATCCCGCCGGCGTCTCGATGTGATGGAAGTCGTCGGGCAGGTAGCAGATGACATCGCCGCGCCGCAGCGTCTTTTCCTTGGCCGGCGCTTCGCGCAGCTGCACCACGTCGGCGCGGGCGCCGTTGTCGAGGCGATCGTAGACGACATTACGCTCGGCGCCATGGACGCCGGCGATGATCGCCCAGGTCGTGTGATTATGCGGCGGTACTTTCTTGCCCGGCCCGCCGGCCGAGGCATAGAGCGCGAAGCGATGGTCGGGATCCTCGCTCAGCCGATAGATGCCGCCGTCGGGCCCGAGCGGGAATTCGTCCTGGGGAAAGAGTTCGGCGCGGCCCGCCAGCGTGGACAGGAGCGCCCCGATCTTCTCGAGATTGGCCGCCGTTACACCGGCTTTTTCGACCTGTCGCGCCTCGTCGACCAGGCGCCGCACAGCGGCAGCGCGTTCTTGATGCAGATTCATGGGGTCCTCCGTTGGGGGCAGTATACCCACCCGGCGCTTGTCGCCACATGGCAAGTCCCTCTACGGTGGGCTCATGAGAAAGATTCTTTCGGGCATCCTGCTTGGTGCGGCGGCGTCGCTGGCGTGGCCGGCGTTGGCCCAGACCGCGAAGAAGCCGCCGCGGGTGCAGGTGCAGAAGCCTGCCGTCAAGAAGCCGGTGGCTGCTCGTCCGGCGGCGCGGCCCGCGCCCCGGCCGGCTCGCGCGGTTTACGTACCGCCGCCGCCCGTCGTCGAACTCGACGAAGCGCCGGTGATCGCCGATCTGCCGACAGTTCTCGACGGCGACAGTCGTGACCGCTACCGGCGCATCTTCCAGGCCCAGGCCAGTGGTCAATGGGCCCAAGCGGACGGCGAGATCGCCAGGCTGCAGGACAAGACCCTGCTGGGGTACGTCGGCGCCCAGCGGCTTTTGGGCAAAGGCTACCCAGCGCGTTACGACGAACTCGCGGCCTGGCTGCAGGAGTACAACGACCATCCCGACGCGCCGGCGGTCTACAGACTGGCGCTGGCCCGGCGCACGCCAGGTTCGACCGAACTGACGCCGGCGAGCTTCGTCGATAACACGCCGGGCTCACCGAGCTTTGCCGCTGCCCGCACTGTAAGGGGCGCCGACGCCTCGCAGGCGGCCGAACTCAGGGCTCGCCTGCAGGGCATGGCCGATGACGGCGGCTACAACGCGGCGTTCGTTCTACTCGATCGCAAATCGACCGCCGACGTCCTGGGCCCCCAGGAGGTCGAACTGTGGCGCGGCCGTATCCGCACCCGCGCGCTGCAAGCCGATTCGCAAAGAGCTCTGGAGGTGCCGGTCGAGGTCAGCCTGTTGCCCGACGCCAACTGGACCGCCGCGATGGCGGCCTTCACCAAAGGCGATATGGCAGAGGCGGCGCGCCGCTTCGAACTCGTCGCCGATGCGGCGCCAGACCAGGCTTCGTCGTGGACGCTCGCCGCCGGTTCGTTCTGGGCAGCGCGGGCAAATCTGCTGGCGGGAAATCCGCAGAAATTCACGCCCTACCTCAAGCGCGCGGCGCTGCATGGCCGCACCTTTCATGGCCTGATCGCCCAGAAGGCGCTCGGCATGCGGATCGAGCCGGACTGGAAATTACCGCCGCTCGACCGCACGACGGTGGACTTGCTGCGCGGCAATCGTGCGGGCCATCGCGCCCTCGCCCTGTTGCAACTGGGCGCCACCACGGCCGCCGAGCGCGAATTGTTCGCCTCTGCGATCGACGCCGATCCGAAGTACATCTCGGCGGTACTGGCGCTCGCCGGCAAGGCAGAACTGCCCGGACTTTCGGTACGCGTCGGCAACGCGAACTGGGACCAGCGCCACAACATCGCGGGCTACGACGCGGCAATGTATCCGCTGCCGCCGTGGCAGCCCTCCGGTGGCTTCACCATCGACCGCGCGCTGGTCTACGGCTTCATGCGCCAGGAATCGGCATTCAGCCCCGGGGCACGTTCGCGCGTCGGTGCCATGGGCTTGATGCAGCTCATGCCGAGCACGGCCCGGCTCGTGGCCACCAAATACGTACCCGACCAGGCCGGTGCCAATGCCTGGGAGCCCGCCACCAACATCGCGCTCGGCCAAGCCTACATCGGCCAGCTCCTGGACTCCGTCGACAACAACCTCGTGCGTACTGCGGCCGGCTATAACGGCGGTCCGGGCAACGTGATCAAATGGGACGGCACACTGAATGCCGACCAGGATCCGCTGCTCTACATTGCCTCGATCCCGCTCCACGAGACGCGCGACTTCGTGCAGCGGGTACTGGCGAACTACTGGATTTACCAGATACGCCTCGGCGAGCCGACGCCGTCGCTCGACCAGATCGCGGCCCATGAATGGCCACGCTACGCCCCGCAGAGCGGGCGACGCTAGCCATGCTGCCGTTGTCGGGTGTGAAGGTCGTCGAATTCTGCCAGGTCCTGGCCGGGCCGTATTGCGGCATGCTGTTGGCCGACATGGGCGCCGAGGTGATCAAGGTCGAGCCGCCGGATGGCGACATGATGCGCCAGTGGCCGCCGATCAATGACGGCTTCAGCGAGAACTTCGCGTCGATCAACCGCAACAAGCGTTCGGTCGTGCTCGATCTCAAGGATCCGGTGCACAAGGCGGCGGCGCGAAGGCTCGTCCTGTCGGCCGACGTCGTGCTTGAGAACAACCGGCCGGGCGTGATGGAGCGTCTCGGCCTCGGCTACGAATCGTTCCGCGCCGAAAAGCCCGGCCTAGTCTATTGCTCGATCTCGGCCTTCGGCCAGAGTGGGCCGCGGTCGGCTGAGGGCGGCTTCGACGTCACGGTGCAGGCGATGAGCGGCATCATGAGTGTCACCGGCGAGCCCGACGGCGCCCCGGTGAAGTGTGGCGTGCCGGTCTCCGATGTCGGCACCGGCCTTTACGCGGCTTTCTCCATTGCTTCTCTGCTGCGCCGGGTCGCCGGTGGCGGCCCGGGCGCGCATATCGATGCCTCGATGCTGGGCTGCAGCCTCGGCATGGCCGCCCTTCAGACCAGCGAGTATTTCGGCACCGGGCGCAACCCCAAAAAGCTCGGCTCGGCGCATCCGCGCAATGCGCCCTATCAGGCTTTCAAGGCAAACGACGGCCATTTCGTCATCGCCGCCGGCAACAACAAGCTCTGGGAGGCGGTGACCCAGGTCGTCGGCCGACCCGACCTGCTGGACGATCCGCGCTTCAAGACGACGCAGTCGCGGGCCGAGCATCAGGTGGCGCTAAGAGATCTGCTCGAGGTCGAGTTCGCCCGGCAGGGCGTCGACCACTGGCTGGCCGCCTTCGAGAAAGCCGGCGTCCCGCAGGGCCGCATCAACAGCTACAGCCAGATCCTGGCTGACCCCCAAGTCCGACACATGGGCTGGGTCGAGGAAATGGAGTTGCCGTCGGGCACCAGGACGAAGACCTTCGGCATGCCGGTGAAGATTTCCGGCACCGACCTTGGCAAGCGGCGCGAGCCGCCGGCGCTCGGCGCCGATACCGAAGCCGTGCTGGGCAGCGCGGCATTGCGAAAGGCAACGCAATGAGCATCGACCGACTGCGCCGTTTCATCGGCGACATGACCTCGCTGGTGGGCGGCGCATGGCAGGACAAGGACGAGGTGGCCACCGTCGACGTCGGCGCCAGGCTGCTGGGCGAGTTGGTGAAGCACGACGACTGGCTGCCCGAACCGGCCGCCAAGGGGCCACCGCACGGCTACGCACAGAACCTGCTGTGGTGCGATCCGTTCGAGCGCTTCTGCGTGGTGAGCTTCGTGTGGGCGCCCGGTGCCGTGACGCCGGTGCACGATCACGAAATGTGGGGGCTGGTCGGCATGCTGCGCGGCTCGGAAACGTCACTGCGTTTCGTGCGCGATCCGGCGACGGGTGCGCTGGCACCGGGCGGGCTGACAAAGCTGGCACCGGGCAACGTCGAGGTGTTGCGGCCGTCCGAAGGCGATATCCATCAGGTGACGAACACGCTGGCCGACCGAAGTTCGATCAGTATCCACGTCTATGGCGGCAACATCGGCGCGGTACGCCGCCACACGTTCGATGTGAAGACAGGCGAGCCCAAGCTCTTCGTGTCGGGCTACACCAACCGCGAGCAACCGAACATCTGGGATCGTTCGGCGGAGACCAGGGCATCCGGCCCTTAGCTTCGAACGCGCGTTAGTGCTTGTGCGGATGGGGATGGGTCGGATCGACCCAATAAACTTCTTCGACCTTCTCGGCCGGCGTGATGTCGATGTTGATCGCCACCGCCTCGTTGTCGGAGCGGACCAGCACGCATTCCAGCGGCTCGGTCTCCGAGGCGTTGATCTCCTGGTGCGGGACGTACGGCGGCACATAGATGAAGTCGCCGGGTCCGGCTTCGGCGGTGAACTGGAGCTGATCGCCCCAGCGCATGCGGGCACGGCCCTTTACGACATAGATCACGCTTTCGAGGTGGCCGTGGTGGTGGGCGCCGGTCTTGGCATGGGCATGGATGGTGACGGTGCCGGCCCACAGTTTCTGCGCGCCGACTCGGGCGAAATTGATCGCCGCAGCGCGATTCATGCCCGGGGTCTGGGCGGTGTTGGTGTCCAGCGAGTTGGCGGGGATCACGCGCACGCCATCGTTTTTCCAGTCGGTCATGGCAATGATCTAGGGCGTGCGCCTCGCCACTACAAGCGAGGAACGTTATGATGATCGCATGAACAAAATTGATGAGAGCCACCCGTTCAAGCCGGTGAACATCGCGGTTCTGACGGTTTCCGACACCCGCACGCTCGAGACCGACAGGTCGGGCGATACCCTGGTCGAGCGCATCGCGCGCGATGGCCATGTGCTGGTCGATCGCGCCATCGTCACCGACGATGTCGCGCTGATCCGCGCCCAGGTGAAGAAATGGATCGACGATCCCAAGGTCGAGGTCGTCGTCACCACCGGCGGTACCGGCGTCACCGGCCGCGACGTCACGCCCGAGGCACTTGAGGCGTTGTTCGAAAAGAAGATCGAAGGCTTCGGCGAGACCTTCCGCTGGATCTCCTTCCAGAAGATCGGCACTTCGACCATGCAGAGCCGCGCCACCGCCGGCGTCGCCAACGCCACCTATATCTTCGCGCTGCCGGGATCGACGGGGGCCTGCAAGGACGGCTGGGACGACATCCTGCGCCAGCAGCTCGACATCCGCTTCCGGCCCTGCAACTTCGCCGAACTGATGCCGCGGCTGAACGAAGGTAAAGCACCCAGGAGCGGGTGAGGGGCTGTGGTTGATGCCCTTCTGGCGGCGCTGAGGCAGCGGCCGCGCTTCGCCGCTCTGACCTCAGACGATCTCGAGCCGCTGCCCGCCACCGGCACGGCACACGGCCACGTGCGCCTGCCCGATGGCCTGATCGCGCGTGTGGCCTACGCCTACGAGGGCGATGCCGGCGCGGCAGCCCGGCTCGAAACCCAGGCGGCGGCGTTTCGGTTCCTTGCGCCCAGCGGACGCACGCCGGCCCTGCATGACGTGCTGCCGCCGCGCGAAGGACTTCCGGGCGGCGCGCTGATCGTCGATCGCATCGTCGGTCAGGTTCCGATATTGCCGCGCGACCTCGGCGCGATTGCCGCCACGCTGGCGGCGATTCATTCATTGAAGAAGCCGCCGGCATCGTCACCGATCCCGCGCCAGAAGAATCCCTTTCTCGAGACGCTGGCGGTGGTCGAGCAGAACGCCACGCTGTTCCTCGACAAGGCGGTGGCCGATTCGAGGGCGCGCGCCGAGATCGCCGAGGAACTGCGCCTGACGCGTGGCGTGGCGCTGGCCTTCGCCAAGCGGCCGCAGCCGCTCACCGTTGCGCTGGCCGACACCCATCCCGGCAACTTCATCATGTCCGCCGACGGCACGGCCTGGTTCATCGATCTGGAGAAGGTCCACGTGGGCTCGCCGGCGATCGATCTCGCGCACGCCACGCTGCCGACCTCGACGCTGTGGCATCCCGAGGTCGGAATGATCCTGACGCCGGGGCAGGTGGCCGGCTTCTACGCTCAATATCTCGCGCGGATCGGCAAGGCGCGGGCGGCCAAGCTCGAACCCTGGCTGATGCCGATGCGACGGTTGACCTGGCTCCGGACCACCATGTTCATGGCGCGCTGGCGGGTGCAGACCAGCCAGGCCCGCGACCCGGACGATCCCGGTCAATGGAGCGACGCCGGCCTGGAGCCCGCGATGAGGGTCCATCTGAAAGCCCGGATCGACCAGTGCCTCGCCCGCGATTCCATCCGCGCCTTTCGTGCCGAATGGTTATAGCGGCTTCACCATGCGGATCGTCTCGGACCCGAAGCCGCTGCGCTTGTAGAAGTCGACCGCCCGGCGGTTGTCCGCGAACACGTCGAGGCACAGGAACCGGTAACCTCGTGATCGCGCCCACTCCTCGGCGGCCGCCATGAGTCTTGTCGCGACACCCGATCCTTCCGCATCCTTGTCGACGGCGAGCAGCGAAACGTAGCCGCACGGCTCCTCGGTCACGCCGTCCTTGCCGGGGCGCATATGGACGTAACCCAGCCGGCACCCGTCGTTCGACCAGGCGATGAGAGTCTGTGCGCCGTCATCGGCTGCGGCAAAGGTCGCGGCCATGTAGCGGGACTGGAAACCTTCCATCGCGGCAAGGTCGTGCCAGGGCGGACCGGGAACGCCGGACAGGCGCGGCGACAGGGTGTGGAGGAAATCCCTGTCTTCGGGCCGGGCGGTGCGTAACTCGATCTCGGTCATGGCCTCTCTCTAGGGGTGGCGGCGCCGGCAAACAACGACCGCTATACGCGGTAGCTTGACTCGTTCTCTTTTTGTTCTGATAGTCGGTGCATGAGGCCGACCGCTCCGCCCGACTATCCCGACGATCCGATCGCCGAGCCCGCGCACAAGGGCCGTGGCGCCTTGTCGAACGAGACCAGCCGCTTCGACCGCGAGAAGCGGGTCCGCACCACCGACGGCTGGGAAGCCGAGGTCGCGGCCGCCGCCGAGGAAGATGAGCTGCCGCCGCTGCGCACCACGCTGACCCGCGACGCCACGCGCACGATCCTGGCGCGCAACACTTCGCCCGACATTCCCTTCGACCGGTCGATCAATCCCTATCGTGGCTGCGAGCATGGCTGTGTCTACTGCTTTGCCCGGCCGACACACGCCTATCTCGGCCTGTCGCCCGGTCTCGATTTCGAGACCAGGATTCTCTTCAAGCCCGAGGCGGCGAAACTGCTGGCGGCCGAACTGGCGTCGCCCAAGTACCGCTGCGACGTGATCGCCATGGGCACCAACACTGATCCCTACCAGCCGGTCGAGCGCGAGTTGAAGGTGACGCGCCAGATCCTGCGAGTGTTGAGCGACTTCAACAATCCGGTGGGCATCGTCACCAAGAACCACATGGTGACGCGCGACATCGACATCCTGGGCGACATGGCGCGGCGCAACCTGGCCGAAGTCTTCGTCTCGGTGACGACGCTCGACCGCGATCTCGCCCGCGTTATGGAACCGCGCGCCTCGACACCGAAACGCCGGCTCGACGCCATCCGGGCGCTGGCGGAGGCCGGCATTCCGGTGGGCGTCATGACCTCGCCGATGATCCCCGGCCTCAACGACCATGAGATGGAACAGATCCTGGAGGCCGCGATGGATTGCGGCGCCACGCGCGCCGGCTACATCGTTCTGCGCCTGCCGCTCGAGATCAAGGAACTGTTCGAGGAATGGTTGCGTGCGAACCGGCCCGACCGTGCCGAGCGCGTGCTGTCGCTGATCCGCCAGATCCGCGGCGGCGAACTCTACCAAGCCGAATTCGGCACCCGCATGAAGGGTGAGGGTCCGATCGCGCAGCTGCTCAGTGCGCGCTTCGCTGCCGCTGCCAAGCGGCTCGGCCTCAATCGCACGCGCTACCGGCTCGACACGGGGGCTTTCCACGTGCCCGAGCAGGCGCGCACCGCGCTGGCCGATGCCAAGGGCGACGGAAGACAGATGAGGCTTTTCTAACCCCCCGTCGTCTCGGCCGGAGCCGAGCGCCGCGAGGCATAGCGGAGAGACCTTGCTTCAACCTGCAAGCTCGATGGGTCAGTCCAGGAACTGCACCTTCGGCCACAGCTCGCGCCAGCGCTTGGCGGCGACGCGTTCGTCGTACTCGGAACGCCGCGTGCGGCCGTAGGGCGTGGGCCGGCAGCGCAAATTGAGGAGATCGTCGGTGCCGAGCGGGGCGATTACGCTCAAGCCGTCGTCGGCTTCGAGGCGCACGCCGATCCCCGTCACGCTCTCCAGCCAATGGATCATCGCATCGGCGGTGTCGCGATGCTGCGGCAGGCTCTTCCAGACGTGCATGCGTGCCTGGTTGCGCACCTGCCACGGCAGACCGGGCAGCAGCCGGTCGAGTGCCGCTTCGTGTTCTCCTTCGCGTTCCTTCGAGGGATCGCCGGCATTGTAGTAGATGACGTCGATATCCACAGGCAGCCGCGCCGGCACGATGCCGTGCAGGTGGTCCCAGACGCGATTGCGCACGAATCCCGCGGCGATGCACCAGTCCGGCAGGCCGAGCGTCCGCACCGCGCGAAGCTGTTCCATGGCGATGGCGTCTTCTGCGATGATGCGGGCGATGAGGGACATGGCTCAGTCTAGCTGCCCTCGATGGGGATAATGCCGAGCTTTCGATTTGAACTGCGGTGCGAAGGCCAGGGGATGGCCAGGGTTGCCGGCATCGACGAGGCCGGACGCGGACCGCTGGCCGGCCCGGTCTATGCCGCTGCCGCCGTCATCGACCGCGCGCGCGCGACGCGGAAGCTTTTGCGCATGATCGACGATTCGAAGAAGCTGACACATGAGCGGCGTGAACAAGCCTACGAAGCCATGCTCGCTTCGGGCGCGGTGCAATTCGCCGTCGCCGAGGCCAGCGTCGAGGAGATCGACCGCGTCAATATCCTGCAGGCGACCTTCCTCGCCATGTGCCGCGCTCTGCAGGCCCTGCCCGAGCTGCCGGCCGTCGCGCTGGTCGACGGCAATCACGCACCGCCGGATCTAGGTTGCCGCGCCGAGACGATCGTCGGCGGCGACGCGCACTCCTACTCGATCGCCGCTGCCTCGATCTTCGCCAAGGTGGCACGCGACCGATGCATGACAAAACTTGCAGAAGCCTTTCCCGGCTACGGCTGGGAGAGCAATCGCGGCTACGGCAGCGCGCAGCACCTCGCAGCCCTGAAACTTCTCGGGCCGACCCCCCATCACCGTATGAGCTTCGCGCCGTTGAACCGGCTAGTCTGAAGGCATGGGCATCGCTTCGATCCGCAATATCGACTACGTGATTCTCCTCTGCGAGGACATGGTCCGCGCGCGGCGGTTCTATCTCGAGGTGATGAAGTTCCCGCTCGAAAGAGACACGCCGGACTGGGTGAGTTTCCATGTCGGCTCGGGGTTGCTCTGCCTGCGTCCGCGGCGCCCAGATGGCGCCCTGCAGGATGGGCCGGCGATCGCCGGCTCGGCGGCGGTGCAACTGGCCTTTCGCGTGCCGCCGCCCGAGATCGACGCATGCCATGCCGAACTGGTCGCGGGTGGGGTCGAGATGCTGGGCCCGCCGCGCGACATCGCGGCGTGGCGGCATCGCGCGCTGTTCTTCCGCGATCCCGAAGGCAACGTCATCGAGATCTACGCCGAAGTCTGAAGATACGCTTCCGAAGGGGAGAGACCATCCATGCTCAAGCTCTACTACGCCGCCAACACCTGTTCGCTCGCCACCCACATCGTGCTGGAGGAAGTCGGTGCCGACTATTCGACCGTGCGGGTCGATTTCGCCCAGGAGCAGCAGAAGTCCTCGGACTATCTGAAGGTCAATCCCAAGGCCCGCGTGCCGGCGCTGGTTACCGACAAGGGCATCCTCACCGAGACGCCGGCGATGCTGGTCTACCTCGCACAGAGTTTTCCGGCGTCGCGGCTCGCCTTGATCGACGATCCCTTCGCCTTCGCCCAGGTCCAGGCCTTCAACTCCTATCTCTGCTCGCACTTGCATGTGGCGCACGCCCATCGCATGCGGGGCCATCGCTGGGTCGATGCCGACGACAAGGCGTCGATCGCCGCCATGCAGCGCAAGGTGCCCGAATCGGTCGGCGCTGCCTTCGACATGGTCGAGCGCGAGATGCTGAAGGGCCCGTGGGTGATGGGCGAGCACTATACGATCTGCGATCCCTATCTTTTTACCCTCGCCCAATGGCTGGAGGCCGACGGCGTCGATCCCAAACGCATCCCGCGGGTGATAGATCACCGCCGCCGCATGGCCGAGCGACCGGGCGTGCGGAAGGCGATCGCCGAGGAAGTCGCCAGGGCTGCGAGCCCGTAAACGGGCGTTGTACTCACGGGCATCGATACGATATCCACGGCCAACGATGCAGCAGATGCCAGGTGGAGGCCGGTCGACCATGTCGCGTGAGCGCGCCGATATTCTGAATGCGAAGAAGGTTCTGGCCGATGTCTGGCCGGGCCAGGCGCAGGAGAATTCCGTCGCCCTCCTGAAGGCGCTGCATATTCTCACCCGCGACGGCGCGCTGAACCACGACGCCCGGCGCAAGCTCAAGCAGGTCCTCCATCTGGTGCAGCTTCTGCGCCCGTCGCTCGACGCCCTGCTCGCCGAAAATCCGGACGCGGTGATCGCCGACCTCGGCACCGGGAAGTCCTATCTGGGATTCATCCTCTACGATCTGGTGATCGGCCCGCTGGGCCGCGGCAGCATCGTCGGCGTCGACGTCCGCGCCGAACTCGTGGAACACTCGCGGAAACTGGCGGCGGAAAGCCACTTCACGCGCATGAAGTTCGTATCCGGCGGGATCGCCGACACGATGCTGCCCGATGGCCACGCCGACATGGTCACCGCCCTTCATGCCTGCGACACCGCGACGGACGATGCCATTCGGTTCGCCCTGCATCACGAGGCGAAGGTCATCGCGCTCATCCCGTGCTGCCAGGCCGAGGTCGCGACACTGCTGGGCGCCCGCAATGGTCCCCTGGACCAGCTGTGGCGTCATAACATCCATCGGCGGGAATTCGGCGCCCACGTCACCAACGTCATCCGCTCTCTGGTCCTGGAGGCTCATGGCTACAAGGTGCGCGTGACGGAATTCACCGGCCTCGAGCATTCGCTCAAGAACGAACTGATCCTCGCGACGCGCCACCAGAAGAGCAATCCGCTCGCCCGGCGCAAGCTCGAGCAGCTCGTGGATCAGCTCGGGGTGACGCCGGCGCTGCTCGACGTCGTCGGCGGCTGAGCTTTCGGCGAGGCGAATCCGGCTCTACCTGAAGGTCTCTAGGTCTGGTGGGTCGCCACGATAGCGCGACTCGATCTTGTGGATCGATCGCGTAAACAATTGAATCAATTGTAATTTCTTGACCGGGACTCGGTGGATGACTCATCTTCCACCGATGCCTGTGGAAAATCTCGACCGCGTACTCGTCGGCGACTGCATCGAACTGATGCGCAGCCTGCCCGAAGCCTCCGTCGACATGGTCTTCGCCGACCCGCCGTACAATCTTCAATTGGGTGGCGAGCTGCTGCGGCCCGACCACAGCAAGGTCGATGCGGTCGACGACGACTGGGACAAGTTTGCTGATTTTGCCCGCTATGACTCCTTCACCAACGCCTGGCTCAAGGCGGCGCGTCGCGCGCTGAAGCCAGGCGGCACGCTGTGGGTGATCGGCAGCTACCACAACATCTTCCGCATCGGCACGGCGCTGCAGGACCAGGGCTTCTGGCTGCTGAACGACATCGTGTGGCGCAAGTCGAACCCGATGCCCAACTTCCGCGGCAAGCGTTTCACCAACGCGCACGAGACGCTGATCTGGGCGGCGCGCGATCGTGCCAACAAGAAGTACACCTTCAACTACGATTCGATGAAGGAGCTGAACGAAGGCCTGCAGATGCGCTCCGACTGGCTGCTGCCGCTGTGCACCGGCGGTGAGCGGCTGAAAGGCGAGGACGGCAAGAAGGCGCATCCGACGCAGAAGCCCGAGTCGCTGCTGTTCCGCTGCATCATGGCGGCGTCCAATCCCGGCGACATCATCCTCGATCCGTTTTTCGGCACCGGCACCACCGGCGCCGTCGCCCGCCGCCTCGGCCGCCGCTTCATCGGCCTGGAGCGCGATCCCGATTACGCCGCGATCGCGCGCAAGCGCATCGCCGAGATCGAGCCTCTGGCGGGCGAGGACGTGACGCCCAAACCGAGCAAACGCCAGGAGCCACGCATCGCCTTTGGCGTGCTGATCGAGGCCGGCCTGCTGCAGCCGGGTACGGTGCTCTCCGACCTGAGCGGTCGCCTGCATGCCCGTGTGCGCGCCGACGGATCGCTCTCGGCGTCCAATGCGCTGGGCGATCATCGCGGCTCGATCCACAAGGTCGGCGCGGCGCTGCAGGGGGCGCCGGCCTGCAACGGCTGGACCTTCTGGCATGTCGATGTCGCGGGCGCCCGCCTGCCGATCGACCATCTGCGCCAGCAGGTGCGAGCGGGGCTTTAGAGGCATCTCTATTCAAGCGGTAAGGAACTTTTTCTGGCAAGCACACAGGCCTCACCGTGAGGAGCGGTCCGTAGGACCGCGTCTCGAATCGGGCGAAGTAACCTTCGCCCTGTGGTGGGCAACGACATGACTGGCTCCCATCCTTCGAGACGCGCCGAAGACGGCGCTCCTCAGGATGAGGTGTTCGATGTTTGCCAGTTCCGTTGAGTCGGACGGTCTTTAACCGCGAAGCAGCAGATCGCTCGCCTTTTCGGCGACCGCGGTCACGGCGGCGTTGATCATCGCGGCCGGAAGGCCCGGCAGGACCGAAGCGTCGATGACGCGCAACCCGGCAATGCCTTTGACGTACAAGGCCTCGTCGACGACGGTGCCGATCCGGCAGGTACCGATGGGATGGTGGAACGAGTCCGTCGCCCGGCGAATGAAGCCGTGCCGGTCGGTGGCATTGGCCCAGCCCGGGCCCGGATAAATCTCCTGCGCCCGCCAGTCGTCGAAGGCAGCGGCGGCACCGATGTCGCGCGCGATGTCGATGCCCCTCGCCAGAACCTCGAGGTCGTCGGGCGCCGACAGGTAGTTGGGATCGATGAGGGCGGGCGCGAGCGGGTTGCTGGAGGCGAGTTTCACGCTGCCCCGGCTGCGTGGCCGCAGGTGGCAGGGCACCAGCACATAGGCCGGAGACGCCAGCGGTCCGACCGTCGGCCGGACGAAGGGCAACGACAGACACATGATGAGAAGGTCGGGACTCTCCTCGGCATTCGCCTGCGGCACGTAAAGCAGGGCATCGGCATGATTGTAGCGGGAGCCCGGAACGTCGCGGCGCGCCTGGTAGGCCACGCCGGCCAGCAGCAGATGATCTTCGAGATGGCGGCCGACGTCGGGCAGGTCCGCGGCGACGCCGATGTCGAGCGCCCGAAGCTCGTCGGCAGGCCCGATGCCCGACAGCATCAGCAGGCGCGGCGAATCGATCGCCCCGGCACAGAGCAGGACTTCTATCTCGGGCCGCACGACCCGCCCGGGCAGCCGGACGCCCAGGCACCGGCCACGTTCGATCTCCAGACCGAGGACTTCCGTCCCGATGAGCAAATCGACGAGCAAATCGACCTGCCCGTCTTCAAGACCGGCCAGGTAGGCCGACGCGGCATCGTCTCGGCTGTGTCCCTTGATGCTGAGCTGGTTCCAGCCGACGCCTGTCGTGTTTTCTCCGCCCAGGTCGGCCGTCATCGAGAATCCCGATTGCTGCGCGGCGGCTATGAAAGCCTCGGCAACCGGGGTGCGATCCGTGACGTCCGCCAGCGACAGGACATGCAGGGGCCCGCTGCCGCCACGCCAGGCATTGGCGCCGCCGGAAAAGGTTTCGGCGCGCTTGAAATAGGGCAGGAGGTCGGCGTGGCGCCATCCCGGCGGCCACCGATCGTAGGCGGCCGGATGTCCGCGCTGGTAGGCGAGAGCATTGATGACGCTCGAACCGCCCACCGCCTTTCCGCGCGGACAGGTAATCGAGCGGCCCCCCAGGCCCGGCTGAGGCGTCGTCGAATATCGCCAATCCAGCTCGCTGCCCTGAAGCTTGGGCCATTCCGGCGGGTTCGCGACGGCCGCCAGATCTGCCGGCCCTCCAGCTTCGATGACAAGCACCCGCCGCCCGGCGCGACCGAGCCGGTGCGCCAGCACGCAGCCCGCCGATCCCGCGCCGACGATGACGTAATCATACGTCGCGAGGAGTTGCTCGGGCGACACGAGGGTGCGAACGCCGGAGGCCGCCCGAGTGGTCTGGCCGAGACCCGACAATACAAGCCCACCTGCCACAGCAGTCCCGAGCGCCTTGCGTCGCTTGAATTCGCCCGTTCCGCGGTCGTCGCCGAATGATCGCATCCTGCTCATGCTTCCCCGATGGACTCATTGTAGGCGTGGAGACGGAGGATGCCACGCGGCGGCGGACCCGAACCCGGGCCCGTCTTCACTCCCGATCCGCGAAGCCAGGCGCGCTCGTTGGGACTCCCGCCACCGACGCCGCACAGTTGCGAATTATTCGCAACTATGATGAGTAGGCTGCTACAAAGATGCAGGCGGAGCGACCCGGCCATCAGGTCGAAGTCCGGAGACGGAGGGCGAGGCGATGAAAATTCAGTCCCTGGGTCATGTTGTCATCAAGGTACGCGACCGGGCCAGAGCGGAGGCCTTTTATGCCGGTGTGCTGGGTCTGCCGGTAGCCACCCGCTCCGACAGTCTGAAGATGACGTTCTTCGCCTTGGGCGGCACCCATCACGATTTCGCGGTGCTCGAAGTTGGCAAGGATGCACCTGATGCGGATCGCAACGGCGTCGGCCTTTCGCATGTCGCGTTCAAGATCGGCGACGCGCTCGAGGCCCTGAAGCAGGCCAAGGCCGAACTCGATCGCGCCGGCATCGCCTGTGGCGCCGCCGATCATGGCGTCAGCAAGTCGCTCTACATGGCCGATCCCGACGGCAACCGGGTCGAGCTGTATGTCGACCAGTCCGACGCCTGGAAGCGCGATCCGGCCGCGGTGGCGCAGTACAAGCCGCTCGTCCTATAACCTTGATCCCAGACGTTACCGTCGTGGCTGGGGCGGGCCTTCAGGCATCATTCGCCTAAGGCGGCGAATGTCTGTATAGGGTCCGCCATGACAAACAGCACAAACGGCAAGCACATGGTCTGGGTGGAGAAGCCCAAGGGTGGCCGACGTATCGGCATCGCCTATTCGACCCTCAAGGAAGCCCAGCTTCAGGCGATCTCGCTCGAGCGGGACGGCTACTCGGTGATCGAGATCCTTCCCACGAGTCTGCCGAAGCCCAATCTGATCTAGATGGCGGATTCTGCAATTTGCAGAATCCGCAGGTTTCGGCTAGGATTTTTCCTAAGATGGGCGGCGTCCGACGCCGTCCCAAAGACGCCCGGGGCTCTGCTTCCGGGCGTTTTTTATGGTCCACGAAATGGTCCACGCTCGAGGGAAGTTATCAGACACTCATGACGGCGCCGGGCCGGGCTTGGTGGCGCAGTTAATCAGGGGGCGATTGAGCAGCCGGATCAAGGGCTTGACCCGGGTTCGTGGCACAGGCGGCTGGACAACGCGTGGCACAACGAGGTGTGCCAGAATATGACCCTTTTTGACTCAGGAAAGGGTGGCCTTGGCGATGACTTTGCGCATCACGGTGGGCAGGGCGCGCTCGGTGAGGCGGTCGAGGGTGCACCACACCGTCCCCGGTGCCAGTTGGGCCAGCCGGCCGGTGGTGGCGGTCGCCCGGGCCACGGCGAGTTCGAGGTGGAAGTGCGTAAAAGTGTGGCGCACCAGCCCGTCGAGGAGCGTCCAGCGGGCCGGCACTGGTGCCAAGTCGAGTGCATCGGCGGCGGTGAACTTGCCCTCGCGCCAGGGGCTCGACGGCACCTCGTCCATGCCGCCCAGCAGGCCCCTGGGCGGTCGCTTGCGCAGCAGGATGGCGCCGTCCTTGCGCGCCAGCACGAAGGCGAGGCCGCGGCGGGTCGGCTTCGCGGCCTTGGGCCGGCGACGCGGCAGGCTCTCGGCGATGCCGCGCTTGCGGCCGCGGCAGCGGTTGACCAGTGGGCAGATCACGCACCGCGGGCTGCGCGGTGTGCACACGGTGGCGCCGAGATCCATCATCGCCTGGGCGTAGTCGCCGGCACGCCGGGCCGGCACCAACTCGGCGGCGCGCAGGTGAAGCTCGATCTTGGCATCGGGCAGCGGCGTTTCGATCGCCTGCAGGCGGGCGATCACGCGCTCGACGTTACCGTCGACCGCCGAGGCCTTGTGGTCGAAGGCGATGGCCCGGATGGCGGCGGCGGTGTAGGGCCCGATGCCGGGCAGGGCGCGCAAGCCCACCTCGTCCTCGGGAAAGCGTCCGCCGTGCCGGTCGGCCACGGCTTGGGCACAGGCATGGAGATTGCGGGCGCGGGCGTAGTAGCCGAGGCCCGCCCAGGCCGAGAGCACATCGTCGAGCGGGGCGGTGGCCAGCGCCTCGACGGTGGGCCAGCGTTCGACGAAACGTCGGTAATAGTCGCCGACCGTGGCCACCGTCGTCTGCTGCAGCATGATCTCCGACAGCCAGACGCGATAGGGTTCGGTGCGCGCTCCGGCAGGTGCGCGCCACGGCAGGGCGCGACGATGCCTGTCGTACCAGGCGAGCAGGCGGCCGGCGTGATCGGGGGCGTGGGTCATGGTCATGTAAGGGCCCCTCACGTACCATTGGGCCTGCCATCAGGCACAGGGTTTGAAAGGGTCCATGCGGGAAAACGGCTTCCGTGCCATCGGCGGTCTTGCCCAGCGGCTCACGTCCGGCATCGTCCAGGGGCGCGCCAAGGCGGGCAAAGGAGCGGGCAAGGGCGCGTCGATCGCGCGTCTGCGCGCCGAGTGGTCGGCCATCGTCGGCCCCGAGCTTGCCCGCACGACCCACCCCGACGCCCTGCTGGCCAGCCGGGGTGCGCGTAGCGTCCAGGCCGGCGGCCATGGCGCCGGACAGGCGCTTCGGCTGCGCGTCTCGGGTGCTGCCGCTCTGGAAATCCAGCACAGGAGCGGCCAACTCGTGGAACGCGTGAACGCCTATTTCGGACACCGGATGATCGACGACATTCGCCTGGTGCAGGGCGCCATCGTCCGCCCGCCGCCCGGCCCGCCGCCGATTGCCAAGCCGGATCCTCGGGTAGTGGCCGAGGTCGCGACCCGTGCTGCCGCGGTGAAGGATCCTGAACTCAGGGCGGCCCTGGCGCGGCTGGGGGCTCGCGTATCGCTGAAGCGGCGCGGCGTTCTCGTGGCGGCGCTGGGCGCGCTGTTCGTCGCCGACGACGTCCGGGCCCAGGATCCGTCACGCAGCAAGCTGCTCACCGCGCTTCCCGGCGATCACATCCTGGGCAAGGTCGACGCCCCCAACACCTTGATCGACTACGCCTCGTTCACCTGTCCGCACTGCGCCAATTTCTACATCGCCGTCCTGCCGACACTGCGAAAGGAATGGATCGACACCGGCCGCCTGCGCCTGATCCACCGTCACTTTCCTTCGGATCAGGTGGCCACCCGCGCCGCACTTCTGTCCGAATGTGTCCCCCCGGATAGGTTCTATGCCACGACCGAGGCGCTGTTTCGCGGCCAGGTCGAATGGCTGACCGCGGGCGATCCGGAAGTTGAGATGGTCAAGGTCCTGGCGCCCCAGGGCGTGACGCCGGCGTCGGCCCAGACCTGCTTCGCCGACGACCGCGCTTTGGACAAAGTCGTGGCCGATGTGCAGTCCGGCCAGGCGCTCCGCGTCACTTTCACGCCCACCTTGTTCATCAACGAGGAATTTTACGGGAATCCGGGGGGGATCGACGCGATCGCCGCAATTTTACGCCAGGTGGGACGGTAATCGTTTGACTCCCCACAGGTGAAATTCCCAAGATGTAGTGGAGAGGAAGACGGAATGAGGAATATCTTGATCGTCGCCGGCGGGACCGTGGCGGTGGCCGCGATTGTGGCTGGCGTCTATTTCGGCACCCGCCCGCCCGCGGCAGGCCCGGCGCCGGTAGCCGTGGCGGCAACGCCGGACAAGGCTGCCCTCTTGGCCGTCCTGCCGACGGATCACGTCCTGGGCGATCCCAAGGCGCCGGTCACGATCGTCGAATATGCCTCGCTCACCTGTTCGCACTGCGCGCACTTCCACATCCAGATCCTGCCCGAGATCAAGAAGAAGTGGATCGACACCGGCAAGGTGAAGCTCGTCTACCGCGATTTTCCGCTCGACCAGGTGGCGGTCAAGGCGGCCCAGATCGCGGAGTGCGCCGGCAACGACCGGTTCTTTCCCGTCCTCGACATCATTTTCCGCGGCCAGCCGACCTGGGCCACGGCGGCCGATCCGATCGCCGAACTGGGCAAGCCGCTGCGCATCGCCGGGCTCGGTGAAAACGAAATCAAGGCCTGCCTCGCCAACGACGCCATGCTCAACGCCGTACTGTCCGACTATCGCAGCGGCGAGACGCTCGGCGTCAGTGCGACGCCCACCCTGTTCATCGGCGGTCAGCTCTATCGCGGGTCGCGTTCGGTCGAGGACCTCGACGGCGCAATCAGCAAACTCGTCAAGTAAGCAAACAGCAAGCGTGGTGTAGATGGTCCAGTTCGACAAGCTCCGGCTCTCCGGCTTCAAGTCCTTCGTCGATCCGACGGAGCTCGCCATCGAGTCCGGCATGACCGGCATCGTCGGCCCCAACGGCTGCGGCAAGTCGAACCTCGTCGAGGCGCTGAAGTGGGTGATGGGGGAGACGTCGGCCAAGCAGATGCGCGGCAGCGAAATGGAGGATGTCATCTTTGCCGGTGCCGGTACGCGCCCGGCGCGCAACATCGCCGAGGTGATGCTGACGCTCGACAACAAGACCCGAACCGCGCCGGCAATGGTGAACGACACCGACCAGCTCGACGTCATGCGCCGCATCGAACGCGGCCATGGCTCGGCCTATTCGGTCAACGGTCGCGAGATCCGTGCCCGCGACGTCCAGACGCTCTTTGCCGATGCCGCGACCGGATCGCGTTCGACCGCTATGGTGAGTCAGGGCCGTATCGGCACGATCATCAATGCCAAGCCGGCTGATCGCCGTTCCATCATTGACGAGGCCGCCGGCATCACCGGCCTCTATGCCCGCCGCCACGAGGCCGAACTGCGTCTGCGGGCCGCCGAACAGAATTTGGCGCGCGTGCAGGACGTGCTGGTGGCCCTGGAGGAGCAGCACAAGGGACTGAAGCGCCAGGCTCGCCAGGCCAGCCGTTACCGCAATCTTTCCGACCATATCCGCCGTGCCGAAGCCGCCGTGCTGGCGCTGAAGCTCGCGACGGCGGAGCGCGAACTTGCAGAGTCGGGCGAGCGCCTGCGCGAGGCCGAGGCCCAGGTGACCGATCTGACGCGCCTGGTCGGGCTTTCAACGACGGCCCAGGCCGAAGCCGCGACCGCACTGCCGCCGCTGCGCAACGACGAGGCCGCCGCGGCCGCGGCGCTCCAGCGCCTGCGCGTGGCGCACGATGCGCTGACCGCCGAAGCCGAACGGGTCGCCCAGGCCCAGCAGGACGCGGAGACCCGCCTGCGGCAGGCTGATGCGGACCTTGCCCGCGAGCGCGGCCGCAAGGGCGACGCCGAAGCCGCGACCGCCGATCTCGGCAGCCAGCGCAGCCGGCTCGAGCAGGAGCAGGTGGGCGAAGAGGATCGTGCCGCCGCTGCCCAGCAGGCGCGCGATGTCGCCCAGGCCGACACTGTCGCGGCCGAGACCGAACACGACCGCCTGACCCGGCAGATTGCCGACGACGAGGCGCTGCGCCAGAGCGTCGGCCGCGAGATCGCCGAACTGCAGGAGCGCCTGCGCCGGCTCGTGGTCCGGCGTGACGAGGTGGTCGTCCAGCAGAACCAGATCGAAACCGAGCTGGCGGGCCTGCCGGCACTGCCGGAGGTCGAGGCCGCCCTCGAGGCCGCCCGCGCGTCCCTCGACGGCGCGCGCCGCCACGGCCAGGAGACGATCGAGGCTGCGCGCGAGGCCGCGCGCTACGAGTCCGACGCGGCGCGTCTGGCGGTGGCCAAGGCCGAGGCCGAGCGCATCGACATGGAGCGCGCCCGCGCCGCCGAGCGCCAGGCCGCCGAGGCGAGCCATGCCGCAGCGGTTGAAATCGTGCAGAAGACCAATGCGCGACTGACCAAGCTGCGTGCCGAGGAGGCCGGCGTCGCCGCGGCGCTGAAGTCGGCGGCCGGTTCGTTGTGGCCGCCGTTGCTCGATGCATTGACCGTCGAGCCGGGCTTCGAGAAGGCCTTGGGCGCGGCGTTCGGTGACGACCTTGAAGCCTCGTCCGACCGGGGCGCGCCGGCCCACTGGCTGCAGCTCGCGCCGTTCGTCGTGGCGCCCGCGTTGCCGTCTGGGGCCACCCCGCTTGGTGCTCATGTCGAGGCCCTGCCCGAACTGGCGCGCCGCATCGCCTTCATCGGCATCGTTGCCGACGACGCCACGGGCGAGGCGTTGCAGGCCGCGCTCGAACCAGGCCAGCAACTTGTCACGCGCGAGGGCGCGGTGTGGCGCTGGGACGGCTACACGATGCGGGCAGGCGCGCCGTCAACCGCCGCCGTGCGGCTCAGCCAGCGCAACCGTCTCGCTGAAATCCGTCTGCAGATCGATGCGGTCGCGGTCGAACAGACCGCCGAGCAGGCTCGGGTCGACGCTGAAGCCGGTTGGCTGACGGCCGCCCGCAACGCCGAACGGGCTTGTGTCGAACAGGCCCGCCAGCACGAACGCGGCGTGGCCGCGACCGCGCGGCGCAAGACCGAAGACGCCGGCGAGGCGACCCGGGCGGCCGAGCGGGCCGCCCAGACCGCCATAGCTGGCGCCGAGCGTGCCGCGACCGCCGCGCGAGACCGTCATAGCGAGGTGGCGCGCCGCACCGACCAGCTTCGTACACGGCTTGCCGGCATTGAACGGACGCGGGTCGAGATCGCGGGCGACATCGCCGACGCCGAGATGCGCCGGACCTTCCGCGAGGCCCGACTGTCGGCGATCTCCGACACCCAGGCCGACCGGGTTGCCGCCGGCACCCTGCGCGTTTCCATCGCCGAACTGCGCGCCGCGCTGGTCGATGCCGAGGGAACCTGCGACCGACTTGCCCGTGAAGCAGCGATGCGGGTCGAGCGCCTCGGCCAGATCGCCCAGGATCACGCCGGCTGGAGCACGCGTCTCAGCGATGCCGACGGACAGATCGTCGAGCTCGATGCCCGTCGCGAGCAGATCGCGGCGGCAATCGCCGAACTGGAAGCCAAGCCCGCCGAGATCGAGGCCAACCGGCTGACCCTTGGTGAGGAGATCGCCAAGGCCGAGGTCAACCGTCAGCAAGCGGCCGACCGGCTGGCCGTGGGTGAAACCCGGCTCGGCGAGGCCGACAAGGCGTTGCGCCAGGCCGAAGGTGAACTGGCGGGTGCCCGCGAAAGCCGGGTGCGGCGCGAGGGTCAGGTCGAGCAGGCGACCAAGGACCGCGAGGCCATTGTCGAGCGCATCGCCGAACGGTTGCGGTGCGAGCCCGACGGCGTGCTGGCGCTGGCCGAAGTCCAGTCGCTCGACGAGCTGCCGGAGATCGACAAGGCCGAACACCGGCTCGAGCGCCTGGTCCACGAGCGCGAGACCATGGGCGCGGTCAATCTGCGGGCCGAGGAGGAAGCCGACGAACTGGAACAGCAGATCACCGGCATGACTTCCGAGCGCGACGACCTGGTCGCCGCCATCGGCCGGTTGCGTCAAGGCATCCAGAGCCTCAACCGCGAAGGCCGCGAGCGTTTCGTCGTCGCCTTCGAGCAGGTGAGCGGCCACTTCCAGCAGCTGTTCACCAAGCTGTTCGGCGGCGGCAAGGCTGAACTCAGGCTGACCGAGTCGGAGGATCCGCTCGAGGCTGGCCTGGAGATCCACGCCAGCCCGCCGGGCAAGAAGCTACAGGTGATGTCGCTGCTGTCGGGCGGCGAGCAGGCCCTGACGGCGCTGTCCTTGTTGTTCGCGGTATTCATGACCAACCCGGCGCCGATCTGCGTGCTGGACGAGGTGGACGCGCCGCTCGACGATCTCAACGTGGAGCGCTTCTGTGCCCTGGTGCAGGACATCGCCGGTCGCACCGACACGCGATTCCTGATCATCACCCACCATCGTGTCACCATGGCGCGCATGGACCGGCTCTACGGCGTCACGATGTCGGAGCAGGGTGTTTCGCAGCTTGTCTCGGTCAACCTTAAGGAAGCCGACCGGATGGTCGCCTGAGGTTAATAAGCAACAAGACTATCTTCCTCTCTCATCGACTGGGCGCCGGCTGGGTCGAGCCGGCGCCCTTCTCTTTGGCCAAGCCGGGATGTAGGGTCCCGTCATGCCCGATGCCCTTGCTCCTCACGTCACGGACGTGATCGAACTGACGCGCGCACTGGTGCGCTGCGAGAGTGTGACGCCGCGCGAGGCTGGAGCGCTGGACCTGCTCGAACGCACGCTGACGCCCCTCGGCTTCCGGTGCGAGCGGATGGATTTCACTCAGGCTGGCACCGATGACGTTGCCAACCTTTATGCCCGCATCGGCCACGGCGGCCGGCATTTCTGCTTCGCGGGCCATTCCGACGTCGTGCCGGTGGGCGATCTTTCGTCATGGACCATCGGTCCGTTCTCGGCCGAGCTGTCGGACGGCTATCTGTTCGGCCGTGGCGCTGCCGACATGAAGGGTGCGATCGCCGCCTTTACCGAAGCCGCGGCGCGGTTCCTGGCCCGGCGTGGCCGTGACTTCGGCGGCTCGATCAGCCTCCTGATCACCGGCGACGAAGAGGGGCCCGCAGTCAACGGCACGGTCAAGATGCTGAAGCGCCTCGCCGAGCGCGGCGAGACGATCGATGCCTGCGTGGTCGGCGAACCGACCAGTTCCAGGCGCTTTGGCGACATGATGAAGATCGGTCGGCGCGGCAGCATGACCGTCGACATGGTGGTGCGCGGCGTGCAGGGCCACGTCGCCTATCCCGAGCGGTTGGACAACGCCATTCACCGGCTGTCGGCGCTGATCGAGGCGTTAGTGCGCGAGCCGCTCGACAAGGGCAGCACGCACTTCCAGCCGAGTTCGCTGCAGTTCACCACCGTCGATGTCGGCAACAAGGCGACGAATATCGCGCCGGGCGTGGCCAAGGCGCGCTTCAACACGCGCTTCAACGATCTTTGGACCTCGAAGACCCTGCTCGCGCATCTGGCGGAGCGGCTGGAGCGCACCAATGCCGCGTTGGGAGGCAACGGCCTGTTCGAACTCACCGCCGAAGTCTCGGGAGAGTCGTTCTACACGCCGCCCGGCCCGTTGAGTGACCTGGTGGCCGGTGCCGTTCGCGACGTTGCCGGCGTCGAGGCCGAACTCTCGACGACGGGCGGCACTTCCGACGCGCGCTTCATTCGCGCCTATTGCCCGGTGCTGGAGTTCGGGCTGGTTGGCGAAAGCATGCACAAGGTCGACGAAAAGAGCGCGGTCGCCGACCTCCGGACCCTCGCCGGCGTCTACGAGACGGTACTCGACCGTTTCTTCCCGGCCTGAAGGCCGGCCATGCTCAGCGCCGGCGAAATCGCCCGAGGCGTACAGGGTGCACTGGGGTTCCTGCGGCGTGATCCGAGGGCACTGTTCCAGTTCGACAATACGGCGGAAGCCTGCCTGCGTTCGTTCCGGGTCATGGTGCTGGTGGCGCCGCTCCAGGCGATCCTGCTGATGGTCCGATACTCCGATGTGTCGGTGGCCGCCGATGGCATGGAAATTTTCGTCGCGGAGACGCTGAGCTACGTCGTCGAATGGCTGCTGTTCCCGGTGGTTTTTTACGAGATTGCCCGCCGCCGGGGCTGGATCGACCGTTACCCGCGCTACATCGGGGCGCTGAACTGGATCAGCCTGCCGGGCATGCTCCTCGCCGTGGTCTTCGTGCCGCTCGCGCATCTGGCGCCGCCGGCGATCGGCAGTCTGGTCACGATCGGCCTGCAGGGTTTGTTCTTCTACTGGTTCCTGATGGTGACGCGGCAGATTCTCGAGACCGATTGGCTGATTTCGGCAATGTTGCTGATCGTGAGCTGGGTTCCGCTTACCTTCGTCTCATTCCTCGTCGCTCGCTATCTCGGCATCACCGCCATGGTCGGCGCCTAGATCGTAGCGGACGTCCATCAGGCACAATCCCTCCGGCGGAGCCGTCGGACCGCCGCGCGTGCGGTCGCGGGCCGCCAGGGCTTCCTCGACGTCGCGCTTCGACCATTGACCGCGGCCGACCAGTCGCAGCGTGCCGACCAGGACGCGGACCTGGTTGTGCAGGAACGAACGCGCGCCAACGTCGATCTGGATTTCCGCGCCATCGCGCCGCACGCGGAACAGGTCGAGCGTCCTGATCGACGAAGGCGCCTGGCAGGCGGTCGACCGGAAACTGTTGAAGTCGTGATGACCCTGCAGCACGCCTGCCGCCTCGGCCATCGCCTGCAGATCGAGCCGCGCCGGCACATGCCAGACGTGACCGCGATCGAGGGTGGGCGGCGCCCGGCGATTGAGGATGCGGTAGCGGTAACGCCGCCAGGTCGCGGAGAAGCGGGCATGGAAATCAGCCGGTACGATCTCGACCGCGGGCAGGGCGATCGGGTTGGGCTTGAGATGAAAATTGAGCGCCGCCTGCACCTTGTCGGCAGGCATTTCGCTGGTGAGATCGAAATGCGCGACCTGACCCAGCGCATGGACGCCCGAGTCGGTGCGGCCCGCGCCCTGCACGCCCACGCGCTCGCCGCTCATGGCGAATATCGCGTCCTCGAGCGTGGCCTGGATCGTCGGACCGTTGGGCTGGCGTTGCCAGCCGACGAACGGGCCACCGTCGTACTCGACCGTGAGCTTGTAGCGCGGCACGGCGTCAGGCGGGTCGGGTTGGCGGCAGAGAGGCGACGTTGGGCAGCGGCAGCACCGCGCCGGCAGCCAGCGCGAAGCCGCGCAGGAAAGCATCGGCCGGCTGCGCCGACTTGCCTGGCCGCTGCAACTTCAGAAGCTTCAGTCCGCCGATGCCGCAGGCGACCACTGGAAAGCCGTCAGGGGCAACGCTTGTTGTGCCCGGCGTGCCGCCCGCCAGCGTCAGCCCCGCCGCCAGCACCTTGATACGTTCTCCGTTCGCCTCGAAGCTGGTGCCCGGCCAGGGATGGAAAGCGCGGACCTTGCGTTCGAGTTCGGCCGCCGGCCGCCGCCAATCGAGCGTGCCTTCCTGCTTGCCGAGCTTGTGGGCATAGGTGACGCCGCTCTCCGGCTGCGGCACCGCCTCGATGGTCTTGCGCATCAACCCATCGAGCGTCGACACGATGAGGCGGGCGCCGAGTTCGGCCAGGCGATCGTGCACTGTTTCGGCGGTGTCGGCCGACGAGATCGGGATGTGCTCGGCCAGCAGCATTGGGCCGGTGTCGAGGCCTTCGTCCATGCGCATCGTTGTGACGCCGGTCTCCGCATCGCCGGCCAGGATGGCGCGATGGATCGGTGCTGCGCCACGCCAGCGCGGCAGCAGCGAGCCGTGGATGTTGATGCACCCCAGCACCGGTGCATCGAGGAAGGCCTTGGGCAGAATATGGCCGTAGGACACGACTACCGCTGCATCGAGATCGAATTTCCGAAAAGTCTCCGCTTCGTCCTCACTCTTGAGAGTCTTGGGCGTAAGGACGGCGAGATCGAGCGACAAGGCGAGATCGTGCACCGGCGTGCGGCGCTCCTGCTGGCCGCGGCCGGCGGGCTTGGGCGCGCGGGTATAGACGGCCACTACATCATGGCCGGCCTCCACCAGCGCCTGGAGTGCCGGTACGGCGAATGCGGACGTGCCGAGAAACGCGAGCTTCATCGACGCACCTTATAGGCAGCCGCACGGCAGTGAGCTAGTTATGGCGGCAGAATGGACTCAAGTTCACCCTCGACCAGCGCCCCTCAAAGCATGAACAAGGGACCACTCGCCAACCTTGCCGCCCGCCGCGCGGCGGGCGAAATCCACGCCGATCCGGTGCAGGAGCGTATCGTTCAGCGGCTTCAGGCTGTGCACGACCAGCTCGTGGCGATGGCTGCCCATCCGGCCCGCCCTGGCCTGCTGGCGCGGTTGGGCCTGGGGCACACGGCCAAGCCGCCGTCCGGCCCGCACGGCCTCTATATCTGGGGGCCGGTCGGCCGCGGCAAGTCGATGCTGATGGATCTGTTCTTCGCCGACGCGCCGGTGGCCAAGAAACGCCGTGTGCATTTCCATGAATTCATGCTCGAAGTCCACGAACGCCTGCATCGCCGCCGCGAGAAGCTTGCCGGAGAGGGCGCGCCGCCCGAGGCCGACACCATTCCGCCGATCGCGCGGGAGATTGCGGAAGCGACGCGGCTGCTCTGCTTCGACGAATTCCAGGTGACCAACATCGCAGATGCGATGATCCTTGGCCGCCTGTTCGAGACCCTGTTCGACCAGGGCATCACGGTGATCGCCACCTCCAACCGCGCGCCCGATGACCTCTACAAAGGCGGCCTGCAGCGCGATCGCTTCCTGCCTTTCATCGATCTGGTCAAGCAACGCCTCGAGATCCTCGAACTGGGCGGTGACCACGACTACCGCATGGACCGGCTGCGCAACTTCGACGTCTACCTCACGCCGCTCGGTGCCTGGGCCAACGCCAAGCTCGACGAGGCATTCCGCGCGCTTGCCGCCGGCGCCGACGGCGAGCCACGCGTGCTGCGCGCACAGGGTCGCGATGTCGATGTCCCGCGCGCCGCCCCCGGTGTTGCTATGGCGCACTATCTCGACTGGTGCGCCAAGCCGATGGGCGCGGCGGACTTCCTCTGCATCGCCAGCAATTTCCACACGGTCATTATGGCCGAGATCCCCCGGATGGGGCCCGACAGCCAGGACAAGGCGGCGCGGTTCGTCACCATGATCGATGAATTCTACGAGAAGAAGGTGAAGTTCATCTGTTCGGCCGCCACGGCGCCGGCGGGGCTTTACGTCGACGGCGATGGCGCCTTCGAGTTTCAACGCACGGTGTCGCGGCTGATGGAGATGCAGAGTCCGGAATATCAGACTCTGGAGCACATGGTCTGAGGCTCTCCGCATTGTGATTGTGGGGCGGACTGGCGTCGGCCTAGGCTTCCTCCACAAGTGCATTCCCGGGAGGAAGATAGATGGACGGTGATCGCGTGAATTCGTTGAACGATGTGGCGATGTCGCGGCGTGGCGCGATGGTGGTGGGCGGCGCGGCGCTGGGTTCGACCTTCGCGCTGTCGGTCCAGCCGGTGCAGGCGCAGACCATGATCACAACGCCTGCCGACGGGCTTACGGCCGGAGCGGTGAAGGTCAAGACCAAGGACGGCAAGGAGATGGACGCCTATCGCGCCATGCCGGCGTCCGGAACGGGTTTCGGTACGATTCTCGTCGTGCAGGAGATATTCGGTGTGCACGCGCACATTGCCGACATGTGCCGACGCTTCGCCAAAGCCGGCTACTGTGCCATCGCTCCCGAGGTCTATTTCCGCCAGGGCGATGCCAAGAGCTACACGGACATCCCCAAACTGCTCAGCGAACTCGTATCCAAGGTGCCTGATGAGCAGGTCATCGCCGACCTCGACTCTTCGGTGGCCTTCGTCAAGGGCGAGGGCAAGGCCGATACCACCAAGCTGGGCATCATGGGCTTCTGCTGGGGGGGCCGCATCGTCTGGTTGTACGATGCCCACAACCCGGCAGTGAAAGCCGGCGTGGCCTGGTACGGTCGGGTCGAGGGTGCTGCGACGGCGCTCACGCCCAAGCATCCGATCGATCTCGTCAAGAGCCTGCACGGGCCGGTGCTCGGTCTCTACGGCGGTGCCGACACCGGCATCCCGAACGAGTCGGTCGACAAGATGCGCGCAGCGCTGAAGGCCGCCGGTACGCCTGCCGCGATGAAGTCGGAAATCATCACCTATCCCGATACGCCGCACGCCTTCAACGCGGACTATCGTCCAAGCTATCGCAAGGGACCGGCCGAGGACGGCTGGAAGCGTGCGCTTGCCTGGTTCAAGGCCAACGGTGTCGGCTGATCGACGAATGGTCGAAACCATCGGTCTGAAAACGCGGTCGGGCCTGACTTTTACCGCCGATGTCGCGGGCCCGACCGATGGATCGCTCGTGCTGTTGCTGCACGGGTTCCCCGAATCGAGGCATAGCTGGCGTGAGGCGTTGCCGGCGTTGGCCTCACACGGATATCGGGCCGTCGCGCCGGACCAGCGCGGCTATTCCGCCGGGGCGCGGCCCGACCCCGCCGACCTGTCCAATTACACCTTCGACAAACTGGTCAACGATGCGGTCGAGATCGTCGCGGCCGCTGGCTTCGATGGCAAGCGGTTCCACCTCGTCGGTCACGACTGGGGTGGGCAGGTGTCGTGGGGTGTCGCGGATAAGTATCCCAAACGGCTCGCCTCGCTCGCCATTCTGTCGCGGCCACATCCGAAGTCGTTTCGCCGCGCACTTTTGAAAGAGGATGGCGATCAGAAGCATCGTTCGCGGCATCACCGCGCCTTCCTCGAGCCTGAGACAGGCAAGCTGCTGCTGGCCGACAATGCCAAGCGCCTGCGCGACGGCCTGTTCGGGCAGGGTGTGCCCGCGGCCGCCCTTGAGGAGCATCTCGGCGTGCTGGGCAATCCCGAGGCGCTGGAGGCGGCACTCGCGTGGTATCGATCCAACAAGGGCCTGGCCGCCGACATCGGTACGATCCAGGTCCCGACGCTCTATATCTGGGGTGATGCCGACGCGACGGTTGGACCTGATGCCGCGCATGACACCGGCGATTTCGTCGGTGCTGTCTATGCCATGGAAGTGTTGCCCGGCATTGGCCATTTCATCATGGACCAGGCGCCGGCCCGCGCTACGGAACTGTTGCTGGCCCATCTCGAGAGGCACCCGGTCTGAAATCCGGCCCGCCTTGCCGGTCCGGAAGAATCGCGCTACCACGCGCCGCGTTCACGAACGGGGGTTTTTCACATGGCTCGCAAGAAAATCGCGCTGATCGGCGCTGGACAGATTGGCGGCACTCTGGCGCTGCTCGCCGGCCAGAAGGAATTGGGCGATGTCGTCCTGTTCGACGTCCCGGCGGCCGAGGGTGTTGCCAAGGGCAAGGCGCTCGATATTGCCCAGCTCAGCCCGGTCGAAGGCTTCGATGCGCGCTACAGCGGTACGTCGGACTACAAGGACATCGAGGGCGCCGACGTCGTGATCGTCACCGCCGGCGTGCCGCGCAAGCCGGGCATGACGCGTGACGATCTGGTCGGCATCAATGCCAAGGTCATCGACGCGGTCGGCAAGGGCATCAAGCAGCATGCGCCCAACGCTTTCGTCATCGTCATCACCAATCCGCTCGATGCCATGGTCGGGCTGATGCAGGAAGTCACCGGCTTTCCGCCGGCGCGCGTCGTCGGCATGGCCGGCGTTCTCGACAGCGCACGTTTCCGCCTGTTCCTTGCCGAGGAATTCAACGTCTCGGTCGAAGATGTCACCGCTTTCGTCCTGGGCGGCCACGGCGACACCATGGTGCCGCTGCTGCGCTATTCGACGGTCGGCGGCATTTCCCTGCACGATCTGGTCGATATGGGCTGGACCACCCGGGAGCGCCTCGAGCAGATCGTCCAGCGCACCCGAGACGGCGGTGCCGAGATCGTTGCGCACCTCAAGACCGGCTCGGCGTTCTACGCCCCGGCCGCCTCCGCCATCGCCATGGCCGAGTCCTACCTCAAGGACAAGAAGCGCATGATTCCCTGCGCCGCCATGCTGAACGGCGAATATGGGGTCAAGGGTCTCTACATCGGCGTCCCGGTCGTGATCGGCGCGGCCGGTGTCGAGCGCATCGTCGAGGTCGAGTTCAATGCCGAGGAAAAGGCGATGTTCGACAAGTCGGTCGCGGCCGTGAAGTCGCTGATCGATGCCACCAACAAGATCGTTGGCCGCGCCTGATCCGGGAGCGGCCCTAGACTTTGGTCGAATGACCCGAAGCAGTCATCAGTCCGTCGTTGCCAATGGGCTGTGGCATCCATAACATGCCACACTTACCGGTCAGTTGCGTTTCACAACTAATGGATTGTGCACGCTTCTTGCACCTCAGACCCCAGCAATTAGGACTTCATGAACATCCACGAATATCAGGCCAAGGTCCTGCTGGCCAAATTTGCCGTCCCCCTGCTTAAGGGCGGTGTTGCCTATACCAAGGACGAGGCCATGGACGTCGCCCGCAAGCTGGGCGGTCCGGTCACTGTCGTGAAGTCGCAAATCCATGCCGGTGGGCGTGGCAAGGGCCGCTTCAAGAACGACCCCGACGGCAAGGGCGGGGTGCGTATCGCCAAAACCGTCGAAGAGGTCGGTGCCAACGCTGCCGCCATGCTTGGGCACGAGTTGGTGACCAAGCAGACCGGACCCGCCGGCAAGATGGTCAAACGCCTCTACATCGAGCAAGGCTGCGACATCAAACGCGAACTCTACGTCTCGCTGCTGGTTGATCGCGCGGTCGGTCGCATCGCCGTGATCGCCTCGACCGAAGGCGGCATGGACATCGAGACCGTGGCGCACGAGACGCCGGAGAAGATCGTCAAGCAGGCGATCGACCCGGCGGCCGGCTACCAGGGCTACCAGGGCCGCAAGATCGCCTTCGCGCTCGGCCTCTCCGGCAAGCAGGTTGGCGCCTTCGCTGCCTTGCTGGGCGGCCTCTATCGCGCCATGACTGAACTCGACTGCTCGCTGATCGAGATCAATCCGCTGGTCGTCACGGCGGCCGGCGACGTGGTTGCGCTCGACGCCAAGATGACCTTCGACGACAACGCGCTCTATCGGCATGCCGAACTCGAGGCCCTGCGCGACCTCGACGAGGAGGATCCGGCCGAGACCGAAGCCGCCAAGTACGCGCTGAACTACGTCAAGCTCGATGGCCAGATCGGGTGCATGGTGAATGGCGCCGGCCTTGCCATGGCGACCATGGATATCATCAAGCTCTATGGTTCGGCGCCTGCCAACTTCCTCGACGTCGGTGGCGGTGCCACCAAGGAACGCGTCACAGCAGCGTTCAAGATCATCCTCAAGGATGCCAATGTCGAAGGCATCCTGGTCAATATCTTCGGTGGCATCATGCGCTGCGACGTGATCGCCGAGGGCGTGGTGGCCGCGGCGCGCGAAGTGAACCTGCATGTGCCGCTGGTTGTGCGGCTGGAAGGCACCAACGTCGATCTCGGCAAGAAGATCCTGAAGGAATCGGGCCTCAAGATTACTTCGGCGGAGAATCTCGGCGACGCCGCCGAGAAGATCGTCACGGCCGTCAAGGAGTCCAACTGATGGCCGTGCTGGTCGACAAGAACACCAAGGTCATCTGCCAGGGCTTCACCGGCTCGCAGGGCACCTTTCATTCCGAGCAGGCGATCGCCTACGGCACCCGTATGGTGGGCGGGGTGACGCCGGGTAAGGGCGGTACGCAGCATCTCGACCTGCCGGTGTTCAACACCGTGGCCGAGGCGGTGGCGCAGACGGGTGCCAATGCGACGGTGATCTACGTGCCGGCGCCTTACGCCGCCGACTCGATCCTGGAAGCGGTCGACGCTGAGATCCCGTTGGTGGTTTGCATCACCGAGGGTATTCCAGTGCTCGACATAGTGAAGGTCAAACGCGCGCTCACGGGCTCGAAATCGCGCCTGATCGGCCCCAACTGCCCCGGCGTCATCACGCCCGGCGAATGCAAGATTGGCATCATGCCGGGCCACATCCACAAGCGGGGCAAGATCGGTATCATCTCGCGATCAGGAACGCTCACCTACGAGGCGGTGGCGCAGACCACGGCGGTGGGCCTCGGCCAGACCACCTGCATCGGGATCGGTGGCGATCCGGTGAACGGCACCAACTTCGTCGAGTGCCTGGAGATGTTTCTTGCCGACCCCGAGACCCAGGGCATCGTCATGATCGGCGAGATCGGCGGCGACGCCGAGGTCAAGGGTGCGGAATTCATCAAGGCCTCGAAGACCAAGAAGCCGGTCGTCGGCTTCATTGCCGGCCGCACCGCCCCGCCGGGCCGGCGCATGGGCCATGCCGGCGCGGTGATTTCCGGTGGCCAGGATACCGCTGAATTCAAGGTCGACTTCATGCGTTCGGTCGGCATCAAGGTGGCGGATTCGCCGGCCGCCTTGGGCGATGAAATGTTGAAGGCGATGAAGGGCTGATCGGCCGCACGCTCCGCCGAGCGACTGCCGGGAGGTCCGCTCAAGGAGGATAGAGTCATGAGAGCGGAACAGACATCGTTCCTGTTCGGCGCCAACGCGCCATTCATCGAAGAGCTTTACGTGCGCTTTCAGGGCGATCCGGATTCCGTGGACCGGGATTGGCGGACCTTCTTCGAAGCGCTGGCCGAGAACAAGGCCGACGTGCTGGCGGAAACCCGGGGCGCGAGCTGGGCGCCCAATGGCGTGCGTGTGATCGGTGCCGCCGATGCGGAGGCGCCGCGGCCGGCCGCAAACAGAAACGTGAAGGGTGCCAATGGCGCCGCCGCCATGCCGTTGGCCGGCAAGAGCGAGGGTGAAATCCGCGCCTCCGCCCAGGACACGGCGCGCGCGCTGATGCTGATCCGCGCCTACCGCATCCGCGGTCATCTCGAGGCCGACCTCGATCCGCTCGGGCTGGTCCGGCAGGCGCCGCACCGCGAACTCGATCCGGCGACCTACGGCTTCGGCGAGAGCGACTGGGATCGCCCGATCCTGCTCTTCGGCGCGTTGGCGCTGGGCGAGGCCGCAACGCTGCGCCAGATCATGGCCCGACTGCGCAAGACCTATTGCGGGCGCATCGGGGTCGAGTTCATGCATATCAGTGATCCCGACCAGAAGGCGTGGATCCAGGAGCGCATCGAGCATATCGAGAACCATACCGAATTCACGGTCGAAGGCCGCAGGGCGATCCTGCAGCGGGTGGTCGAGGCCGAGGGGATGGAGCGCTACCTTGGCGTAAAATTTGTCGGCACCAAGCGCTTTGGACTCGACGGCGGCGAATCGCTGATCCCCGGCATCGAGCAGATCCTCAAGCGCGGCGGCCAGCTCGGCGTGCGCGACGTCGTGATCGGCATGCCGCACCGCGGGCGTCTCAACACCCTCGTGCACGTCTTGCACAAGAGCTACACCGCGCTGTTCTCCGAATTCCAGGGTCGCTCCTCGCAGCCCGAGGAAATGCGTGGCTCGGGTGACGTGAAATACCATTTGGGTGCGTCGGCCGATCGCGAGTTCGACGGCAATGTCATCCATCTTTCTCTGGTGCCCAATCCCTCGCATCTCGAGGCGGTGAACCCGGTGGTGCTGGGCAAGGCGCGGGCCAAGCAGGATCAGCGCGCCGACAAGGACCGTAGCCAGGTGATGGCGATCCTGATGCATGGCGATGCCGCGTTCGCCGGTCAGGGCCTAGTGGCCGAAAGCCTAGACCTCAGCGACCTCGGCGGCTACCGCATCGGCGGCACCATCCACTTCGTGGTCAACAACCAGATCGGCTTCACGACGCTGCCGACCTATTCGCGCTCCGGACCGTATTGCACCGAGGTCGCCAAGATCGTGCAGGCGCCGATCCTGCATGTGAATGGCGACGATCCCGAATCGGTCGTCCACTGCGCGCGTATCGCCACCGAATTCCGCCAGCATTTCAAGCGCGACATCGTCATCGACATGTTTTGCTATCGCCGGCATGGCCACAACGAGGCCGACGAGCCGATGTTCACCCAGCCCCTGATGTACAAGCAGATCGGCGGCCACCAGACGGTGAAGGAGGTCTATGCCGGCCGCCTCGAGGCCGAAGGCGTGGTGGACGCCGCCGACGTGGCGGCGATGGACGGTGCGCTGCGCGAAAAACTCGACAAGGCCCTGGAGGCGTCGGCCAACTACAAGCCCAACAAGGCAGACTGGCTCGAAGGCAAGTGGACGGGTTTCACCGTCGCGCCCGGCGAGGAAGATCGCAAGGGCGTGACCGCCGTCGGGCTCGACGAGCTTGTGGCGGTCGGCCGCGCGCTCTCCGATACGCCGAAGAATTTCGACCTCAACCGCAAGATCACGCGCCAGCTCCACGAGAAACGCAAGACCATCGACAGCGGCCAAGGCATCGACTGGGCGACCGGCGAAGCGCTCGCCTGGGGCACCCTGCTGGCCGAGGGCACGCCGGTGCGGTTGAGCGGCCAGGATTCCGGTCGCGGCACCTTTTCGCAGCGCCACTCGGTACTGGTCGACCAGACCACCGAGGAGAAGTACGTCCCGCTCAACAACGTCGCGCCGGACCAGGCCCGCATCGAGATCATCGACAGCCCGTTGAACGAGGCCGGCGTGCTGGGCTTCGAGTACGGCTACTCGTCGGCCGAGCCCAATGCCCTGGTGCTGTGGGAGGCCCAGTTCGGCGATTTCGCCAACGGCGCGCAGGTCATCATCGACCAGTTCATCTGCTCGGGCGAGAGCAAGTGGCTGCGTATGGACGGCCTGGTGCTGCTGCTGCCGCACGGCTACGAGGGCCAGGGGCCGGAGCACAGCTCGGCCCGGCTCGAGCGCTATCTGCAGCTCTCGGCCGAGGACAACTGGCAGGTGATCAATCCCACCACGCCAGCCAACTACTTCCACGCCCTGCGCCGTCAGATGCGTCGTCCGTTCCGCAAGCCGCTGATCGTCATGACGCCGAAGTCGCTGCTGCGCCACAAGGAGTGCGTGTCGGCGCTGGCCGACTTCGGGCCGGGCTCGTCGTTCCGGCGCATCCTGGCCGAGACCGACCGACTTGCCGAGCCGGCAAAGGTCCGCCGCGTCGTGCTGTGCTCGGGCAAGGTCTATTTCGATCTCGTGGCCGAGCGCCGCAAGCGCAAGATCGACGACATCGCCATCCTGCGCATAGAGCAGCTCTATCCGTTCCCGTTCAGCCGGCTTGGGCTGCGTCTCGCGCAGTATCCCAATGCCGAAGTGGTGTGGTGCCAGGAGGAGCCCGAGAACATGGGCGCCTGGCATTTCGTCGATCGCCGCATCGAGCGCGCGCTGTCGGGTGCCGACGTGAAGTCCACGCGCCCGGTCTATATCGGCCGGCCTGAGGCCGCGTCGCCCGCGACCGGCTCGGCACGCACGCATCTCAAGGAACAGGCCGATCTGGTCGATCGCGCGCTCACGATCGCCTAGGTGCGGGCAAAGGAGGGGTTTTAGTCATGGCCGTCGAGATCAAGGTTCCGGCATTGGGTGAATCGGTTACCGAGGCAACCGTCGCCAAATGGCTGGTGAAGGTGGGCGATACGGTGGCGATCGATCAGCCATTGTGCGAACTCGAAACCGACAAGGTCACGGTCGAAGTGAACGCCTCGGTGGCCGGCAGCGTCATCGACTTCGCCGTCGAGGAAGGCGCCACCGTCCAGGTGGGTGGCGTGCTCTGCCACCTCGAGTCGGGCGCAGGCTCCGCCGCCAAGCCGGCCGCCGCGTCGCCGGCCGCGCCGCCAGCTGCACCAGCAGCTTCACCCAAGGCCGCGCCGCCGCCCGTTCCGCCGCCTGCGCCGCCGCCCGCTGGCGCCGATCTCGCCGCCTCCGGCCCGGCTGCGCGAAAGCTTGCGGAAGAAAAAGACGTGCCGGCCGCCGCGATCCAGCCCACCGGCAAGGATGGCCGCGCCACCAAGGAAGACGTGCTGGCCGCTCTGGCGTCGGTGCCGGCGCCGAGTGCCGCCGCGGCGAAGCCCGCTGTCGCCGCCGGTCCGCGTACGCGTGCCGACCGCGAGGAGCGGGTGCGCATGACGCGCCTGCGCCGCACCATCGCCAATCGTCTCAAGGAGGCGCAGAACACCGCCGCCATGCTGACCACTTTCAACGAGGTGGACATGACGGCTGTCCTGGCGTTGCGCGAGCGGCTGAAGGAGGATTTCGAGAAGAAGCACGGCGCGCGATTGGGCTTCATGTCGTTCTTCGTGAAGGCCTGCATCGCCGGGCTGAAGGAGCTGCCGTCGGTCAATGCCGAGATCGAGGGCGACGAGCTGGTCTACAAGAATTACTACGACATCGGCGTCGCCGTCGGCACGCCGCAGGGCCTGGTGGTGCCGGTGCTGCGCGATGCCGATGTGCTCGATTTTGCCGGCATCGAGAAAGGCATCGGCGAGCTTGGCCGCAAGGCGCGCGACGGCAAGCTCAGCATGGCCGACCTCACCGGCGGCACCTTCACCATCTCCAACGGCGGCGTCTACGGCTCGCTGATGTCGACGCCGATCCTCAATCCGCCGCAGTCCGGCATTCTCGGCATGCACAAGATCCAGCAGCGTCCCATGGTGGTAGGCGGCGAGATCAAGGCGCGGCCGATGATGTATCTCGCCATGTCGTACGACCATCGCATCATCGACGGCCGCGAAGCGGTGCTGTTCCTGGTCCGCGTCAAGGAGTGCCTGGAAGATCCCGAGCGGCTGCTGCTGGGCGTGTGAGGACGGCATCATGGCCAACGAAACCTTCGACCTCGTGGTGATCGGCGCCGGCCCCGGCGGATATGTGGCGGCGATCCGCGCCGCCCAGCTCGGCATGAAGGTGGCGGTCGTCGAGAAGAACGCCACGTTGGGTGGCACCTGCCTCAATGTCGGTTGCATCCCCTCCAAGGCGCTGCTGCAGTCGTCGCACCTGTTCGAGGAGGCCGGACACGGTCTCGCCCAGCACGGCATCGTGGTCGCAGCGCCCACGCTCGACTTCGCGCAGATGATGAAGCGCAAGGGCGAGGTGGTGGGCGCCACCACCAAGGGCATCGAGTTCCTGTTCAAGAAGAACAAGATCACCTGGCTGCAGGGCCATGGTCGGATCGAGGCTGGCCGCATCGAAACCGCCGGCAAGGTCGCCGTCCTCGGTCCCGACGGCGCGGTGAAGGACACGGTGGCAGCCAGGAACATCCTGATCGCCGCGGGCTCGGAAGTGATGCCTCTGCCCGGCGTTGCCATCGACGAGAAGAAGATCGTGTCCTCGACCGGCGCGCTCGATCTCGCCGAAGTGCCCAAGCGCCTGGTCGTGGTCGGCGCCGGCATCATCGGCCTCGAGCTCGGCTCGGTGTGGCGCCGGCTCGGCAGCGACGTGACGGTGGTCGAATTCCTCGATCGCATCACGCCGGGCGTCGATGACGAAATCACCAAGTTTCTCCAGCGGGCGCTGGCCAAGCAGGGGCTGAAGTTCAAGCTGGGCTCGAAGGTCACCAAAGCCGAGGCAACCGGGGCCGGCGTCACCCTCACCGTCGAGCCGTCGAAGGGTGGTGCCGCCGAGACGCTCGAAGCCGATGTCGTTCTGGTGGCGATCGGCCGCCGGCCCTACGTCGCCGGCCTCGGGCTCGACAAAGCCGGTGTCAAACTGACGGAGCGCGGCCGCATCGCCGTCGACGCCCACTTCCAGACCTCGGTGCCGGGCATCTATGCCATCGGCGACGTGATCGACGGCCCGATGCTGGCGCACAAGGCGAGCGAGGACGGCATCGCCTGCGTCGAGACCATCGCGGGCCAGAAAGGCCATGTGAACTGGGATCTGGTGCCGTCGGTGATCTATACCCAGCCGGAGGTCGCCTGGGTCGGCAAGACCGAGGAACAACTCAAGGCCGCGGGCGTTGTCTACAAGGTCGGCAAGTACCCGTTCACCGCCGACCCGCGCAGCCGCGCGAACGCCGCGACGGAGGGTTTCGTGAAGGTGCTGGCCGACAAGACCACCGACCGCGTTCTGGGTGTCCACATCTTCGGCGCCGAAGCCGGCACGATGATCGGCGAGGCCGCGGTTGCGATGGAATTCTCGGCCTCGGCCGAGGATATCGGCCGCGTCTGCCATGCTCATCCCACGGTCAACGAAGCGCTCAAGGAAGCGGCGCTGGCGGCGTGGGAAAAGCCCATTCACCTGTAGGCCCACGGTGCGCAAGCCGCTGATGGCGCTGGCGGTCGCGGGCTGCTTCGTCATGTCGGTGATCGGCGGCCTGCTGCCGATCCTGCAGGGCTGGATTTTCTTCGTGCTCGGCCTCTACCTTTTCGCCACCGAATTCGAAACCGGCCGCGTCTGGGTGAAGGCCGGCCGTCGGCGCTGGCCGTTCCTCAGCCGCTGGATCGTGCGCGCACGCGACCACAAGTGGGCACCGTCCCACCTCAGGGAGTTCGAGGATCTGACGGATCCGACGAAGTAGCCGTGCTATCCCAGCCGCGCGGCGGCGCAGACCAGCAGGTCGCGGAACCAGGCGCGGCCGCGCCGGCCGGTGGTCGCCAGGCTCCAGTAGGCGTCGATCGGCAATGCCTTGCGCGGGTAGGCGATCTCGACGATTCGCAGTTTCTCGGCGCGTGCCAGTTCGTGCGCCACCTTGCGCGGCACCAGCGCGACGCAGTCCGACCGGCCGACGATCGCCCCCAGCACCAGGAAGCTCGAAGTCGTGCAGACCGGCGCCACCTCGAGCGGCGACGTCGGCTGCAACAGGACGCGGACCTCCTGCGGTGTGTGCGGACCGCGCTGGAAGGCGACGTAGCGCAGGGCCTGGAACTGCGCCGGCGTCAGGCGTGCCGGGACGGCCAAGTTCGCGGCGGCGGCGATGCATACCATCTCGTCGCGCCACAGCGGCAGGCGGCCGACCCTCTTGCCCAGCGTCTCGCCGAAGGCGCGGGGGCCGATCATGAAGTCGACGCGCGCCAGGTCCTCGGCGGTGCGGGTGCCGGCCCAGGTGAATTCCAGCACCACGTGCGGTGCCTCGCGGGCGCAGATTTCGGTCAGGACCGGCGCCAGCAGCTGGGTGACGTAATCGGCGGTGTTGATCACCAGATGCACCGCCTCGGTCGATGGATCGAACGGACCGGCCGGCTTCAGCAGCAGGTCGAGCTCGCTCAGCGCCCGGCCGAGCGGCTCGACCAGGGCTTCCGCGCGTTCGGTGAGTCGGGTGTTGCGGCCGGGCGAGATCAGCAGCTGGTCGTCGAAGGCGCCGCGCAACTGCCGCAGCGCCCGGCTGACCGCCGGCTGGGTGATGCCCAGGGACTGCGCGGTTCGCGTCACGCTGCGGCTGTGCAGCAGTTCATGCAGCACCGGCAGCAGGTCGAGATTGACCTTGTGCAACCGACCCACCAGGTCGCGTTCGCCGGCCACCCTTCTATAACCAATTGTTATGCGTGACATGACTGTTTTCATTGTTTCGGCATACTGGACGCTTGGCTAGGGTCAAGTTGGCCAATCCGGCGCCCAAGATTAAGAACGACCACCGGGAGAAGCGGCAGATGGCGGCACGCACGGGAAAGCAATTCCTGCAGGGCTTGCGCGACGGGCGCGCGCTATGGGTCGGCGGCGACAAGGTGAGCTCGATCGCCGGTCATCCGGCGCTGGCCGGCGCCGCCCAGGCCATGGCCGAGGTCTTCGACCTGCAGCACCAGGCCGCCGATGTCTGTCTGATACCCGACCCGGAGACCGGCGAGCCGATCAACGCGAGCCACATGATCCCGCGGTCGCACGAGGATCTGCAGAAACGCCATCGCGGGCTGGAGCGCATCGCCGAATATTCGGTCGGCCTGATGGGCCGCACGCCGGATTACATGAACGTCACCTTCGCGGGCTTTGCCGGCCGCCACGACGAATGGGCGATCGCCGGCAACGAGGCGGGCGCCGAGAACCTGGTGCGCTACCAGAAGAAGCTGCGGCGCGACGACATCTCGCTCACCCACACCATCGTGCATTCCACGGTCGACATGGCCAAGGGCAAGTACCCGGTGGGCTTCGATCCGGTGCAGCTCCACAAGGTCGAGGAGACTTCGAGCGGCATCGTGGTCCGCGGCAGCCGCGTGCTGGCGACGCTCGCGCCCTTCGCCGACGAACTGGCGGTCTATCCCGGCGCGCCGATGCCCGATGCCGACGCCCGCCATGCGCTCAGCTTCTGCATTCCGATGGACACGCCCGGCCTCACCTTCATCTGCCGCGACAGCGTGTCGGTCGGCACCAACCGGTTCGAGCATCCGCTGTCGAGCCGGTTCGACGAGCAGGACGCCTTCGTGATCTTCGACGACGTCGAGGTGCCGCGCGAGCGGCTGTTCATCGACGCCAATCTCGCGGCCTACAATTCTGTGATGAAGACGAGCTGGTGGCCCAACATCATGCAGCAGACCATGATCCGGGCGCAGACCAAGCTGGAATTCGCCTACGGCCTGGCCACCCGCATGGCCGAGGCGATCAACCTCGGCCAGCCGCAGACCCAGCAGATGCTGGGCGAGATCGCGATGTACGCCGAATTCGCCCGCGCCACGGTCTATGCCGCCGAGCAGGCCGCCCGGGAAATCGGCAATGGCCTGTGGACTTGCGATCAGCGGCCGCTGGTGGCGCTGCGCGCCGCGCTGCCGACCTGGTTTCCGCGGGTCAACGAGATCATCCGCCTGGTCGGGTCGCACAACCTGCTGACCACGCCGGCCCGTGCGGCGCTGGCTGACAAGAAACTGCGGCCCCTGATCGACAAGTACCTGCTCGGCGTCGGCGTCGATGCCGAGCAGCGCAGCCGGCTATTCCGCCTGGCCTGGGATTTTGCCGGCACGGCGCTGGGCAGCCGCAACGAGCAGTACGAACGCTTCTATCTCGGCTCGGTCGGCCGCAACCTCACGGTGGCGCACACCGCGGCCGACCGCACCCGCGCCAACCGGCTGGTCGACCGTTTCCTGCTGGAGGACCTCGACGAGGCCGCCACCGGGCGGGCCGCGGCGGCGGCTTCCTGAGGGGCGGGCGTTCCGGGCCGTTTGGTGCTAGAGTTTTCGACAACAAGGATCGATCCATTCCGGGAGAATCAGTCATGGACAAGCCGGTCACGCCACGCGGCATCAACCACCTCGTACTCAATGTTCGCGACCTCGAGGAATCGCACAAGTTCTGGACGGAGATCGCGGGCTTCAAGCAGGTCGGCGAGTTGAAGCCCCGGCCCGACCGTCCCAACCCGCCCAAGATGCGCTTCTACTCGGGCGTGCGCGAGGATGGCACCAGCCATCACCATGACATCGCCCTGGTCGAGAACCGCGACCTGCCGGCGCCGCCCAAGGAATGGTCGATGTTCGGCATGCCGGTGGCGGTCAACCACATTGCCATCTCGATGCCGAGCCGCGAGGCTTGGCTGGCGCATCTCACCTACCTGCAGAACAAGGGCGTGAAGTTCGACCGCCGGGTCGAGCACGGCATGACCCACAGCCTCTATATCCACGACCCCAACGGCTACGGCGTCGAATTCGTCTACGATCTGCCGAAGGAGGTCTGGGAGGGCGACATCGACGCCGCACTCAACTGGGTGAAGCCGCTGCCGACCGAAGGCGCCGAGGCGCTCGAGGACCGCACGCAGGGTATCCCGAGCTTCGGCCGCGCGGCGGAGTGAGCGGCATCATGGCCAAGCGCAAGAGCGTCGACGGCAAGCTGCCGCGTCATGAGAATCCCATTCCCAATGCCAGCCGCATCGGCAATATCGTGATGTCGAGCGTGATCGGCGGGGCCAATCCCGGCACGCGGGACCTGCCGGACACGCTGGAGCAGCAGATCGCCAACGTGTTCGCCCACATCCGTCACGATGTCGAGGCGGCCGGAGCGTCGGTCGACGACATCATCAAGATCACCTTCTGGGTGAAGGACCCTACGACCGGCCGCGCCGCGCTGAACGGCGAATGGGTGAAGATGTTCCCGGATGCCGCGTCGCGGCCGGCGCGGCATACGCTCACCCTGCCGCCTGGCAGCCGGGCCCAGGTGCAGGCCGACTTCGTCGCCGTCATCGCCTGAGGGCGGGGCCCGGCATGCTCGATCCCTCGACGATCGATACGATCGCCCGCGCCTATGATGCGGCCGAGAAGGGCCGTCACCGGATCCGGCCGCCTTCCGTGCAGTACGAGGGTTTCCGGGTCGAGGATGCCTATGCGGTCCAGCGCCGATGGGTCGAGATCAAGGTCGCCGCAGGCAATCCAGTCAGGGGCCACAAGATCGGCCTCACCTCGCGAGCCATGCAGCGGCAGGCCAATATCACCGAGCCCGACTACGGCGCGCTGATGGCCGACATGTTCTATGCCGATGGCGCCGAAATACCCGTCGACCGGTTCATCCAGCCGCGTCTGGAATGCGAGCTGGGGTTTGTCATGGGCCGGCGGCTGAAGGGACCGGGCTGCACGATCTTCGATGTGCTGAATGCCACGGACTACGTCATTCCCGCCGCCGAGATCGTCGATGGACGTACCCACCGGATCGATCCGGAAACCGGCAAGCCGCGCAGCGTGCTCGACAGTATCGCCGACAACGCCGGGAATGCCGCTCTCGTCGTCGGCGGCCGGCCGGTGAAACCCATGGATGTCGATCTGCGGTGGGTGTCGGTGCTGTGCCACCGCAACAATGTCATCGAGGAATCGGGGGTCGCCGCCGCGGTGCTCAACCATCCGGCGAATGGCGTTGCGTGGTTGGCCAACAAGCTGGCGCCGTTCGACATTGCGCTCGAGCCGGGCCAGTTCGTGCTCGGCGGCTCGTTCACGGCGATGGTGGAAGCGCGTGCCGGCGACGTGTTTCATGTCGACTATGGCCCTCTCGGATCGATCTCCAGCCGGTTCGTTTGAGTTTGCCGCCCGCGGCCTGAGCCGCCCGCTTCCGGCCGGTGCTACACTCCTCGCCAATGAATCTCCGGGGGAAGACTCTCGTGGCCGCCATGGCCGTGGGGCAGGTGGGTGGCCTGCTGCCGCATGTCGCCGTGCCGTCGACCATGCCGGCCTTCCTCATTCCTGAATGGGGCCTGAGCTACGCCGAGGCCGGGCTGATGGCGAGTGCCTACGCGCTGGGCTACATGCTGGCCGCGCCCGTCCTCACCACGCTCACCGACAGGTTCGACGGGCGGCGCATCCTGATCCTGGGCTCGCTGTTGAACGCCGCCGGCGCGGTTGGCTTCGGCCTGCTGGCCGACGGCATGGTCTCGGCCATGCTTCTGTGGGCGCTGACCGGTATCGGCTTTGCCGGCTCCTACATGCCGGGGCTGAAGGTGCTTACCGACCGGCTCGATCCCGGCGAGAGTTCGCGCAGCCTCACGATCTACACCTCGGCCTTCTCGTTCGGCGTCGGTCTTTCCTTCCTCGCCTGCCAGCTCATCGCCGAGGCCTTCGGCTGGCGCTGGGCCTTCATCCTGACCGGCCTGCCGCCGCTGATCATGACCTTCGTCGCCTGGTCGTTGAAGCCGGTGAGACCGGCACCGCGCGGCGGCCCGCTGCTCGATCTCGCTCCGGCGCTGCGCAACCGCGCCGCCCTGGGCTACTCCTTCGCCTATGGCTGGCACTGCTTTGAACTGTACGGCGTGCGCACCTGGCTGGTCGCCTTCTGGGGCTTTGTCGCCGCGAGCGGCGGCGCGCCGCTCGGCACCGTGGTGGTGAGCGCGCTCTTCACCGCGCTCGCCATGCCGGCCAGCATCCTCGGCAACGAACTGGCGCTGAAGCTTGGCCGCCATCGTGCCATCACCCTGGTGATGCTGCTCTCCGCCGCGGTCGGCCTCGCCATCGGCTTCACCGCCGGGCTCTCGCCCTGGCTGACGCTGATGCTGATGGTGGTCTACGCCTTCACCGTACCCGGCGACTCCGGCGCGCTTACCTCGGGCATGGCCGCCGCCGCCGATCCGCACTACCGCGGCGCCAGCATGGCGGTGCATTCCACGGTCGGCTTCGCCTTCACCGCCGCCGGTGGCTGGGTGATCGGCGTGGCGCTCGACATGGCGGGCGGCGTCACCCAGCCCGGCGCCTGGACTTTGGCCTATGCCGTGATGTCGGCCGGCGCGGCGCTCGGGCCGGTCTGTCTGTGGTGGTCGCGGAGGTCGGGAGCCTCGTCGTAGAAATGGACCTGGACCCGCACCGGTCCCATCAGCTCCACCCAATGCAGCTGCTCGGGCAGGATCAGGGCCGGATTGTCGGGGGTCAGGACCGTTTCGCCGTCGCCATTGACCAGACTGAAGCCGAGCTCGCCTTCGATCACCTGGATCACGCCCCAGACGCCGGCCTTCGTCTTGTGTTCGCCAAGCAGGGCGGCGGGCAGGGTCGTCTCGGTGAAAACCGGAGTAGAGCGATAGGGAACGGCCATGTCAGGCGGCCTGCCGGATGTCATCGGTGCGGACCACCGGGATGACGCCGCGCAGGGTCTCGGTGAAGCCCAGCGCGATCCAGTCGGATGCGCCGGCGGCCGGGTGATGGACGCTGAGATCGACGGCCGGGATGGCGGGCGTTTCCATGGTACTCTCCTCGGGACTGAATCGCGGCCGAACCGGACGATAGCCGGGGCCGGAACGGGATCGGGCAATAGCGTGGACTGGAAGCTTTGGTCGCGGCGCGACGATGGCCTGCGGCCAGCTTCGATCCTTCACCTTACACCAATTCCCGTATTCGAATGATGCAATGTTCGGTCCATTCGAGGTCAAATTGGTGACTGTTTCCATGGACGGTTATGAGCAAAGTTGCCGCATGAGCGTGCGCTGGCTTCTTCTGGTGATGTTCTGGGCCGTGCCTACATGGGTCGTGCCCAGTTGGGTCGTACCTGCCTCGGCGCAGCAGAACGTCCGCGTGCCATTGGAGCAGGACAGCCGCACGATCCAGCTCGCCGCCCAGCTTTACAAGCCCGCAGCGACGACCGGCCGCGTGCCCGCGGTCGCGATCTTCCACGGCTGCGGCGGGCCCGGTCAGAACACCGCGCGCATGGCCGGGCTGCTGGCGTCATGGGGTTACGCGGCGCTCGTCGTCGACAGTTTCTCGGCGCGCGGCCTCAAGGACGTGTGCGGCCGCAACTGGCCGTCGCAAGCCGACGCCGAGACGCGCGCGCACGATATCGACGCGACGCTGGACTGGCTGGGCGGGCAAAGCTTCGTCGATCCGGCGCGGCTTGCCGTCATGGGTTATTCCTACGGCGGTGGCGTGGCGCTGTTGCGTGCCCTGGCGGGCCAGCCCGACGCCGCCGCGACGCCGCCGGCTTTCCGCGCGGCCATCCTGGTCTATCCCGACTGCGGGCTGGCCGAGGCGATGGGGCCGAAGCTCGCCGTGCGCCAGCCGACCCTGTTCGCCATGGGCGCGCTCGATGACTGGACGCCGGTGTCGCAGTGCCAGGCGGTGGTCGACCGCGCCGTCTCAGGCCGCGACCTCGTCGAGACACGGATCTACGAGGGCGCGCATCACAGTTTCGACGCGCTCGGCCTGCCGGTGCGCTATCTCGCCGGCGTCGGCAACCGCAGCAAGCCCGGCGGCTGCTGCGGCGCGCACTACGGCGCGCACGAGCCGGCATGGAAGCAGTTCGTGGTCGACGTGAAGGCGTTTCTGGCGAAGACACTCGGTCGCTAGATTGCCATTTCCAGTGCCGTGAATTCTGGCTATCCTCTAGCCAGAATGCGCTACGAGATCGTGCTCGCGCCTGAGGCGGTTGACGACCTGCGGCGACTACGAGCTTCGGTGAGATCGTCGTTACGCGACGCGATCGAGGCGCATTTGCGACATCAACCGGCCAAGCTCAGTCGCAGCCGTATCAAACGTTTGCGGGGCCTCGAGAGGCCGCAATACCGGCTTCGCGTCGATGAGATTCGCATATTCTACGATGTGAGCGGTTCGACCGTGGAAATTCTCGCAATCGTCGCCAAGAAGGAGGCCGACAGATGGCTAAGTCAGTTCGCAGAACGCTCGTGAAGGAAGCGGCCCTTTCCGAAGTCAAGAACGACCTGTCGCGCTATCTTCGGGAAGCGGAGAAGGGCGATATTGTCATCACGCGGCACGGCAAGCCGGCCGGTGTGCTGATTGGGTTCGCCTCGGAGGACGACTGGTTCGACTATCGCCTGGAGAAAGATCCGCGTTTCCTCCAGCGGGTTCGTCGGGCGCGCGCCAGCATTCGGGGCGGGCGGAGCGTTCGGCTGGAAGCTCTCAAGATCGATTGATCTCGACGGCGTCGGCAACCGCCGCAAGCCCGGCGGCTGCTGCGGCGCGCACTACGGCGCCCTAGTTCGGGGAAACAGGACCGATGGCCAGGACGATCTGGCACTGCCACATCGCCGTGTCGCTCGACGGCAAGATCGCGCGGCCCGACGGTTCGTTCGACTGGCTGGAAGGTTATCCACCGCAGGAGTTCGGCATCGAAGCCTTTCTGACCGAGGTCGATGCCATCGTGATGGGTCGCGCCACCTACGAGATCACGCGCGGCTTCGGCGCGTGGCCGCATCCCGGCAAGTCGGCGCTGGTGGTGACCAGCCGGCCGCTCGCCGATCCGCCCGAAGGCGTCGAGGCGCGGCCGGCAGACTTCGCCGCGATCGCCGCCGAGCTCGAGGGCAGGGCGTGCCGCCGCGTCTGGATCGAGGGCGGTGGGCAGGTGATCCGCGGCATGATGGCCGCGGGCAAGCTCGACGTGCTCGAGATGGCAGTGCTGCCGCTCGTGCTGGGCGATGGCATCTCGCTGTTTCCCGCGGGCACGCCGGGCCTCGGGTTGCGGTTGGTTAAATGCGAGCCCTGAACGGGCGGGGCGCTGCACGTCGTCTATCAGGCGGTTCAGTAGCGCGGGTTGCGGTAAACCACACAGGCGCCGCCCGCGGCCCGCAGCTTTGCACACAGCGCATTCGCTTCCGCCCGGCTCTTTTCCGAGACTCGGACGGAATATGTCGGGAGGTCGCGCCGGCGCGCCGGCAGGACCAGCGGCAGCCGCTCGCCCAGAACGGCGCCGTACTTGCGGCGCAGCCGCTCGTAGGTGGCGAGGACATGTCCTTCCGACCAATGGCCGGCCAGCTGCACCCCCCACGGTCCCCACGCCGGGTTGGTCGTGAGGTCGACACGGCGGCGCGGACTGGCCGTCATCAGCCTGGCGAGCTCGACGCACCGCTCGCCTTTCGCCGCGCTCGAGGCCGGTGTGTTCGGGGCCTGCACCTGCGGCGGCGGCTGAGCCACCCAGGCCTCCGCGCTGTGGCCGGTGATGATGCGGACATAGGCCTGCGTCTCCCACGGCAGGCGGCGACGGCCGGCGAGCCATGCCTCGACCTGGGCGGGGCCGGCATTGTAGGCCGCCGCGGCCAGGCCCAGGTTGCCACGGAATGTCGTGCGCAGTTCGCGCAAGTAGCTCGCCGACTCGCGCAGCGCCTGCAGCGGCTCGAATGCGTCGATGAGCCCCCGCATTGCGGCGGTTCCGGGCATGAACTGGGCGATGCCCTGCGCGCCCGCCGGGCTCACCGCCGATGGGTCGAAGCGGCTTTCCTGCCAGATCAGACGGGTGAAGAACTCTTCCGGGAGCTCGTTGTCGGCCGCCGCCTCGGCCAGCGTGCGGCAGATCTTGGCAACGAAGGGAGATGGATCCTTTGCGTCCGACTTGGTCGTTGCGTCCGTCGCAGTCTCTTCGCTTGCGGCGGTGGTGTCGGCACCCTGTGGATCGGCGCGCGCCGGTATCGATGGCGACTGGAGGGCGGCAAGCACCGCACAGGCCACCGCAAGCCGCAAAGCCTGCTGCCACCGGCGTGTCGCGTACATCATCGGATGGAATGCCGTGAAACTGTCACGATGGGCTTCTTCCCGCGCACCATTGCCGGCCTGCGCCCCGAACAGCGGAGATCGCACCGCAGCATGACGACACTAACGGCGGCGCCCGCGTGCGTCATGTCCGGTCTCACGATGCGGTTGCATGGTCCGATGGATGACCTCCATCTTTGCTCTATACGCGCGCGTGTTACAGTGGTGGCATGAGCGAGGAGGGCGCCACCGCGAAGTTCACGGTGTGGGCGGAAAACCCCGACACCGGCAAGCGGCACAGTTTTGTCTTCTCCTCGGTCGAGGCCGCCTACGCCAAGATGGCCCAGCTCAGGCAGGCGAAGTTCCGGGCCGTCGAAATGATCGTTTATAGGCCGCCGAAGAACACGTCCGCCCCCCGCGACTGAAAGCCGACTCCGTTCCATGATCCGCAAGGCGACAATCGACGACCGTCCCCGCATTTCGGAAGTACGCCTTGCCGTCCGGGAGAACCGCCTGAGCCAGGCGTCGGTGGCCAAGGTCGATGAGACCGCGGACTGGATCTTCGGGAATGCGGCCTTCTGGGTCTGGGAAGAAGACGGTGCCATACAAGGCTTCGCCGTCGCCGATCCGCGCGACGGCACGATCTTCGGCCTGTTCATCCATCCCGACTACGAGGGCCGCGGCATCGCCCGCGCATTGCTGCCCCGGGCCTGCGAGGATCTGCGCGCCGCGGGCTTTGCCGAAGCGATGCTGACGACCGACCCGGGCACCCGCGCCGAACGCTTCTATCGGCAGAATGGATGGGAAGAGACCGGCCGCCAGGACAATGGCGAGATCGTCTTCCGAAAATCCCTCTGACCGAAGGGCAATCGCATATCGTTCATCCTCTGCCTCCGCGTAGCGGGCGAAGGGGTCAGAAGCATCAACGTATTGCTCATCTTTGAACGCCCCTCTCCGGCCTTCGGCCGCCTCCCCCGATTACGGAGGAGGAGAAGGTTAAAGGGGATGAAGCCCGATGTAGCGCCTCAACGGCCTGACGGAATGAGCCCCAGTTGTTGCATGATGGCGAGGCTGTCCATCAGGTTCCAGGTCTCGACGATCTGGCCGCGCTCGTTGAAGCGGTGCAAATCCCAGAACGTTGCCTGGATCCGGCGGTTGGTCGGCGCAACGCCCAGGACAGTTTGTGAGTGAGTGGCGGTCGTCAGGCAGTGACCCATGACCCAGTCGTCCTCGGCAACGGCATGCTCGACGACGATCTGGATGTCGGGCCAGCTTTGGCGCGTCGATGCCAGGAACTGGTGAATGTGCTCGCGGCCGGGGCCCATATCGCGCGATCTGATCCGGTGATCGGGCGCGTAGTGGCTCACGCACCGGTCGACGTCCCTGTCGTTGAAGGCTGCCTTGGCCTTCAGATAGTTGTCCTTGTTCCTCGCCGCGGTCGGATCGCTCATCGGCTTTCCTTTCAGCTCCCGCATACCCTAGGGGCCGCGATGACCCTTGCGTTGAACAAACGTGCGGGCAATACACGGAAATGGCGATCGCCCGCCTTGCCTTTGCAACATCGGTATTCTCGGTCGATGTGGACCGGGTCGCGCTGCACTGCAATCCCGTCACCTGTGTGATTTCGGGCATCCGCGGCGCCGTCTCGGTTATCGGTGGTGGTGCGAGCGGCGGCGGCGAGCAGGTGACCGGCGACACCGTGCTGATCCGCCCGGGAATCGAACACCGCGTCGTCTGCGATGGCGGCATCAACGCGATGTACCTCGATGGCCTGTCCTGGCCCGAAGGGGCAGGGCTCGCCGAACGCCTGGCCGGCGATGTCGGAGATCTGGCCCGCGATGCGCTTTTCCAGGACGTGGACGCCCAGGACGAATTGCGCCGGCGGCTTGCCCGCGGCCTTCCCCCGTTTCCGCAGCCCCTGGCGACCGTGATCGAGGACCTGGCTGCCGATCCCATGTCGCGGATGACCCAACTCGAACTCGCCGACCGATTGCAGATGGAAAGGACCAGGGCGCTGCGTCTGTTCAAGGCGGCGACCGGCCAGACCTTCCGGCGGTTCAAGCAGTGGTCGGGCCTTCGCCACGCCGCCCGGCTGATCGCTGCGGGCGAACTCGTCCGCACGGCCGCCATGGATGGCGGTTTTGCCGACACGGCCCATCTCACCCGGACGTTCCGCCTGTCGTTTGGGCTCACCCCGTCAGAGGCGACCGCCGGACTTGCGAAGGCCTCGCCCGGATCGCCTTCGCCTCGGTGCTGACGGACCCTGCCGGCACTGCCAGCAACCCGGCGGAATGCGCATGGCAGGATTGAAATAGGAGAGTTGCAAGTTCAACCGGAGTCGTCCTATATTTCCACTATCGTCACATGAACTCCGTCCGCTTTGTCGCGGACCAACCCCGAACAATTTTGTTCGTGAAGCGCTGGCATGCCGGCGCTTGAATCTTTGGCCATGCCCCGCCCGGCGCGCCCGCCGGGTCAACTCCTTCGAGGACA
>ERZ890510.118-NODE-118-length-66773-cov-22.409500_pt1 | contig 66773 bp, 62 predicted proteins | sample MGYA00521265_ERZ890510 | MGnify/ENA primary metagenome ERZ890510 (study PRJEB32303, sample SAMEA104408624) | aquatic metagenome | biome: Brackish water; feature: Chemocline; material: water | place: Baltic Sea | collected 2014-10-26T21:54:00 | depth 110 m ... | reverse complement strand
AATCATGCCTAGGCTTCAACTGGTCGTGAATCCGAGATAATAAGTGGTAACGCTACCGGGGCCAGGTCAGTTTCCTAAGCCCAACGTCGCGGTTTGATCTAATCGCCAATCAGGTAATTCGAAATTACGAATAACAAGAAGTCCGTACTCGCTTTGAGTACGGACTTCTTGTTATTGCGGTTTTGACCTAATGACACGCGTCAGTTGATACCGAAATACGTTTGATACCCGCGGTCAGCCCAGTGACTCTAGAGAGACCGCTCCAAGCCGACCACAAGCCCTAACGTTGGTACTACCGGCAACAACCACGGTTTCTACGGCAAGGAATCAGCTTTTATGGACCACGCTCAGTTCGACTTCAGCAATGAAGCTCCACTGACCCCGATCAACGTTCTTGTATGCGATAACAAATCTCTCTTCAGGGAGATTCTAGTTTCAGCGCTCGACAAAGGCACTTCAGGTTGGTCATTCCTGCTCAAGCAGAGTATTTCCGACATTCACTCGCTTTCCCGCGCCATCGAATCAGCGGCAGCAGGGCAAGTCACTATGGACCCTACAGTTATTCTCGATCTCTTACCGCGCCAACGATCGGTTCTAGAACGCCTGACCCACAATCAGATGGAAGCCTTATGTTTATTTCATCTGGATACGCTGATGCGGCCATATCGGAAGAACTGCAGATAGACGAAAACATGATTGAACCGCTGTTGCAGACGATCTATACAGATCTACACATCGACGAGAGCGAATCAATCGACCAGCGAGTTCAGGCAACCCTTCTGTACTTACAGGAAACTGCTCAAGTACCTTCATAGAATCAAAAAATTTGATTGGTCTCCTCAGAACACCCAGATAATTGCGGGGTGTTCTGCTTTAACTCGATGATAAATACTCAGGACCGCTATCATCGGAAGATGATCGATCCAAAAATACTCGCCGACATGTCTGAAACGCCTGACGTCATTGCACCTGATGGATCTGAGATACGCTTTCTTCAGTCAATCGATGAAGCTTCAAGCATGGTTCATGCCCTACTTCATTCCGGGACTACGACCCACGCTGTGCATCATATAACTGTTGAAGAAGGATGGGTTTGTGTTGGTGGTGAGGGCGAATTCTGGTGTAAAAACTCGGAGGGAGAGTCTGTTATCAACATGAAATCCGGGGTTTCATGCGAAATTCCCTTGGGCACAACATTCCAGTTCCGTGCAACAGGTGATGACCCGTTAGAACTAGTTATCACCACGACACCGCGTTGGCCAGGTAATCAGGAGGCGGTACGGGTCGAAGGCAAGTGGAAGCCGTCTATTTAGGAGCCCAAACGAGTCCCGAGCGCAGCCGAGGGATCTGGTGAGGTGGTGTGAAAACTCGCTCACCAAGCAGTCAACTTTCAAATCGCCGTGATTCTTCGAGAGCACCACGCTAGAACATTTCGAGCATGCATCTAAACAAGCTCTCCTTCAACATTTCTACACACTCTCTGAACAGGTTCCACACATTCGTTTTCTAAATTTGGTTGTAGGCAATCAATCAGGTCTGACAATCGACCAAAGGTTTAGAAAATGTTCAAACGAAAAATTACTCTCGGCGTTACCGCTGGACTCCTCGGAGCATTCGCCCTCGCAGGAGCAGCATTCGCCCAAGAGAGCCCAGTAGACGGTGAGAATCCACGAGATTCAATCAAAGACCGAGTCGCTGAAATTCTCGGCATCGACCGAGACTCCCTCGACACCGCAATGAGCACTGCTCGAGAAGAGCACCGCGAGGCATCACAGGATGAGCGACTAGCGGTTCTCGTTCAAGCCGGAACTATTACACAGGCTCAGGCCAACGAGATCGACGCTTGGGAAGACTCCAAGCCTGAAGTCATGGACGATTTGAAGCAGCTCGGACGCGGTCACGGTACTGGTAACGATGCAAGTATCGAAGCTCGACTTGCGGCATTCGTTGAGCAGGATGTCATCACTCAGGCAGAAGCCGACGAGATTACTGTGTGGAACGAAGCCAAACCCGACTACCTCGATGACCTTCGTGGCGAACTAAAGGGCGACCGAGAAGGCGAAGGCCAACGTGGTCGCCACGGTCACGGACGTCATCACCGCGGCGGACCTGATGAGCGCGAGCATGGACGTGGACAAGGTGCCCCCGGATCACGTGATTTTGGGCAGCAAGCCCCTGACTCTGGCTCGGGTACATCGTTCACTCTCCCGAACGGCGACGAAATTAGCGTTTAGTCCGTACCAACCAGACCTCCTACGAAAAGCGCTCTTCGATTTATCGAGGAGCGCTTTTCGCGTCTAGCTCAAACGAATTAGAGAACTATTAGTACCGACACCTGATCGGCGAAAGCTTAATATGTTCGGAGTAAATTAATTGGTGATTCTGAATCGATAGAATCATCAGATTGAACTTGAACCTAAAATCGGCTCAGGAAATTCGTACATGGCTCAAAGCTTGAACAACAAAACTCAACGACTTCAGCAGTGGTTCGACGACCAACCGAGGTGGGATCACGCCTCATACGGCGAGTTTATGCACGTCGGTGGTAACCAAACGATCTTCCGGATCGCTCTTGAAGAACAGAAGATAACCACTGAAACGAAAGTGCTCGATACTGCCTGTGCGGTTGGCGGAAATGCCCGATGGATGGCATCTCTGTACGGATGCCAGGTGTACGGGAATGACATCGACGAGCAAGCGCTAACTGTCGCTAGAGATCTGGCAGAAATCGAAAATATTTCTGAGCTTTGCACGTTTGTGAAGGCTCCTGTCGAAGATCTACCGTTCGACGACAATTCGTTCGACATGGTTATGACCACCGACGTTTACGACCCGGCTGAAGTAAAGCGCGTTCTAAAACCCGGCGGAAGCTTTATAGTAATTTCGCTGTTCAAAGATCCCAAAGTCACCCCCCTTCAGCTCGCTGAAAGTTGGGGACTTGAACTAGAAATCTCACTAGACGTTACTGATCTAGCTTTCGCGTTCAACCGAGCGAAAGAAACAGAGGCACGCCTCCTTCACGAATCTAAGATGATCGGCGCACGCGAACTGATCGACATCATGAACGAAAGCATCGTTCCGTATACCCGGGGCGGTCGTCACTACATTCTGCGACTCCGCAAAGGCTAATCTGGCGGCTACCAATCCTTATTCCACTGACCAATAGATGACCAACAACACTTCCGATCAATACCGCGGCATCTACGGAATACCCGCAACACCTTTCAACGAAGACGAAACTCTCGATGTACGCTCGCTCGAGAGTGTGCTCGATTTTTCTGTAGAAAACGGCTGCCATGGCATCGTGATGCCCGTGATGGCAAGCGAATACCAAGCACTCACTGACACTGAGCGCAAACAGGTATTCGATATCACCACCAAAGTCATTGCCAATCGCGTTCCAACGGTTGCTGGGATTTCGGGTATCTCAAATATTCACTCGATCGAACTGGCGAAGTACGCAGAAGGTGCCGGGTTCGACTCCGTGATCGCTATGCCGCCGTTCAACATTTCACGACCATCTACGGCTGAAGTGCGAAATTTCTTCGAACTACTCAGTGATGCCGTAGATATTCCGATTTGGGTTCAGAATCACACGTTGGGGGCACCCTTCAGTGCGGCACAACTCGCCGATCTTTGCGAAAACGTGGAAAACGTTAGTTACGTCAAAGAAGAAACTACATTTGCCGCACAGCTAACGACCGCGCTACTCGAGCAAGCTGGCGATTCAGTCAAAGGCGTTATGGGCGGCATGGGTTGCAAGTTCCTTATTTCCGAGTTCAATCGCGGAATGTGCGGGAACATGCCAGCGTCTCACTTTGGCGATATCCACTCGAATATGTGGAATCTGCTCGAAGCCGGTGACGAGTCCGAGGCCAGAGAGATTCACACTCGTATGGCACCTCTCAATAACTACGAAAGTCTATACGGGATGCGGGCGTTCAAAGAAATTCTCTATCGCCGAGGCGTTATCACGTCACCAACCACCCGCTCACCCGGCAAGAGCGACTTAGACAAATACGACCTCGCTGAGTACGACACGCTATTGGCGTCGATCGACGATCTAATGACCTGGAAGGCTTCCTAGCACCTTGAAAATCGAAGCAATCGATCTCTTTTACGTCGCGCTCACGAAAATCACTCGAACCGCCGATGGCACCCAGGACTCGCTCGTAGTTCGTGTCCGAACTGACAACGGACTCGAAGGCTGGGGTGAATGCGACGCATCGCCGCTCGTATCGTTGACTGCCTACGTGATGCCTATGTCACACTCGAACATCATCAACATTCGTGAAGCGTTGCTCGGAGAAACTCTCGATTCGCCAGAAGATGTAGTTCGCCTTCGAAACAAAGCCGGTGAGTATGGACTTGATATCCAGCAACTCGACCACGCCGTAGCCGGTGCCGATATCGCTATGTGGGACGTGCTAGGTAAACATCTGGGTGAACCAGTTTGGAAGCTGATCGGTCACGATGCCTCGTACAAGAAACTTCCGTACGCCAGCGTGCTCTTCGGTGACGACCCTGCTGAGACCCGTGCGATAGCAGATTCGATCGTCGAACGTGAATTCCGAGCTGCCAAGTTCGGTTGGGGCCCGATGGGTCGCGGCTCGCTGGCCGACGATATCGCTCTTGTGCAGGCTGCCCGTGACGGACTCGGACCCGACGCTAAGTTGATGGTCGATGCCGGAGTTATTTGGGGCGACGACGTCGATGCCGCATACGAACGTGCTGTCGCATTCGCTGATATTGGCGTCACTTGGCTTGAAGAACCACTGCGAACCGAAGAAATTGGCGCATACAAAGCGTTGAGCGATAGGGTTCGTGCGAACGATATAAATATCGGTGTTGCCGGAGGCGAAGGCGCCGACTACTTCCGAGCTGCCGACGACATGATGACAAATGCAGGCCTGGATTTCGTTCAGATCGATGTCGGACGCATTGGCGGAATTACTGAAGCCAAACGAGTCGCAGACAAAGCCCACGAACTCGGCATCCAGTACGTGAACCACACGTTCAAAAGCCATCTTTCAGTAGCGGCGTCAATTCACGTATTCGCCGGATACGAAGAGTTCGATCTAACCGAATACCCGGCTGGCGATTCTGCATTAATCCTCGGACTAACCGCCCCAACAGGCATTTTCAGAGATACCGACGGACTAGTGCGAGCCTCCGACAAGCCCGGACTCGGTGTAGAAGTAAATCTCGCCGCTATAAATGAGTTCCAGCGTCAAGTAAAAATCGAAATCGACGGCGAAATCCTGTTCGAATCGTCGCAACCGTAGAGCCCTTCGCCTCACATCCAATCACCTGTCGTAGTGCAAACTCACTGACATCTCGTGTTGACGCATGCCCTTCCCGTTCATAGAATTCGTTGACTGGCACTCGAAGCCCGCGACTGCTAATAGTCCGCAAGGTCGAGTGTTAATCAAGAAATCGGTCTGAATTGAGATTGAATCGGTGTGTCCGCATCGTTCATTTGAGTTTGAAAAACCGAATTCTCGTCTACCACTAAGGAGAACCATTTCAGTGGCATTGAACCTCACACCGCTTGGTGACAGGGTGATTATCGAGCCTGCCGACTCAGAGGCATCAACCTCTCCCGGCGGAATCATCATTCCCGACACAGCGAAAGAAAAGCCTCAACAGGGTGCAGTTGTTGCAGCCGGCCCAGGTCGAACAACCGACGACGGCACAGTCATCGACATGCCTGTTTCAGTCGGCCAGACCGTCATCTACTCGAAGTACGCAGGTACCGAGTACGTAGAAGGCGGAGTTGACTACCTCATCGTTCGAGAGAGCGACATCCTCGCAATCGTTGGATAGTTCGGTTAGAACTAATCATCTCAATTTGGAGATTTATAAGTAATGGCAGCAAAAGATCTAAAGTTCGGCGACGACGCTCGAGCACGCCTTAAAGAAGGCATCGACGTTCTCGCCAACACTCTGAAGTCGACACTCGGCCCACGCGGTCGAAACGTTATTGTCGACAAGAAATTCGGTCCTCCGCAGGTCAACTCCGACGGTGTAACCATCGCCAAGGAGATCAACCTCGAAGATCCGTTTGCAAACATGGGCGCACAGCTTCTGAAGGAAGTCTCAAAGAAGACTAACGACGACGCTGGTGATGGCACGACTACTTCAACTGTTCTCGCTCAGGCAATCATTGCTGAAGGCTTCAAGAACGTTGCAGCAGGCGCCGACCCAATGGCACTCAAGCGCGGCATGGAAATCGCAATGGCTTCCATCCGCAAGTCGATCGTCGCCCAGTCAACTCCAGTTGACTCAAAGGAACAGATCGAAAGCGTTGCAATCCTTTCTTCCCACGACGACGAGATGGGCACGCTCATTTCCGATGTTATGGATAAGGTTGGTAAGGACGGCGTTATTACCGTTGACGAGTCGAAGTCTCTTTCATACGAGACCGAGTTCGTTGAGGGAATGCAGATCGACCGTGGTTACCTCTCTCCTTACTTCGTGAACAACTCAGAAAAACAGGAAGCCGTTCTTAACGATCCTTACATTCTGATCACTTCGCAGAAGATTTCTGCAATTTCTGACCTTCTCCCTGTTCTTGAGAAGGTTCTGCAGACCAACAAGAACATTCTTGTTATAGCAGAAGACGTTGAGGGCGAGGCTCTAGCTACTCTCGTAGTGAACAAGCTTCGTGGCACACTGAACGTCGCAGCCGTAAAGGCACCTGGCTTCGGTGACCGCCGTAAGGCAATGCTAGAAGACATCGCTATCCTCACCGGTGGCACGGTTATCTCAGAAGAAATCGGTCGCAAGCTCGACTCGGTTACTCTCGATGACTTAGGCAAGTGCAAGCAGGTCGTCGTCAACAAGGACGAGACTACGTTTGTTGACGGTGCTGGTTCTGCTGACGCTCTCAAGGGTCGCAAGGCCGAGATCGAGGCACAGATTTCCGACACTTCATCCGACTACGACCGTGAGAAGCTCCAAGAGCGACTCGCTAAGTTGTCCGGTGGTGTCGCCATTCTCAAGGTCGGTGCAGCCACCGAAATTGAGATGAAAGAGAAGAAGCAGCGCATGGAAGACGCCCTTTCGGCTACCCGTGCTGCTGTTGAAGAGGGAATCGTTCCCGGTGGTGGAACAGTTCTCATCCGAGCTGCTGCAGGACTTGCAAAAATAAAGTCTGACAATGCTGACGAGCAGACCGGTATCAATGTTCTTCGAAAAGCTCTCGTTGCTCCAATCAAGGTCATCGCAGCCAACTCTGGCTACGAAGGCGCTGTGATTCTTGCGAAGGTTTCTGAGAACACTGACAAGAACTTCGGGTTCGACGCTCACAAAGGCGTGTACGGCGACATGCTCAAGATGGGAATTGTGGACCCTGCCAAGGTAACTCGTGCAGCTGTCGAAAATGCTGTTTCCGTAGCTGGAATGATCCTCACAACTGAGGCTCTTATCAGCGAGAAGGATGAGCCAATGCCAGCAATGCCTGGTGGTGGTCCTGGTGGAGACATGGGCTTCTAAATAGCCTTTGCTTTACAAAGCAATTTGGAAAAGGGTCACATCGAAAGGTGCGACCCTTTTTTTGTAATCGGGCATAAATCGTTGATCTGTCATTCTGAACTCGATTCAGAATCACGAGCTACATTCCCCGATCGAACGACTCAGCCGAGAACGCCCCAACTTGAATCATCGTTCCATCGAACGAGATACTGAATCAAGTTCAGCATGACAATGTACGATGCTTGTATCTGAAACCACCAATGCCCGAAGGAACCCTCATGGAACAACGGGATCAGGAATCAGCCGCCTATTCAATCTACAGAATCAGAAGTATCAGACGGTTTCGTGCACAAAATGCGGATTCACTGAGCTATACCGACTAGATGGTTCAGGCTTCGGCAACGTTCTTGATTTGTTCGTGGGCTAGCCTCGCGCCAGATCGTGACTACCAGTAAGCATTTCGATCGAACACGAAACAACCTAAACTACTTCGATGTTCACCAAAACCTCCAAACACTACGACGCCGTCTACTCGTACAAGGATTACGAAAGCGAGAGCGAACTCGTCTCAATGCTCGTCAGTGTGAGCGTGTATCGAACGCCAAAACACTTCTCGATGTTGCCTGCGGAACCGGAAAGCATCTGGAGCACCTAACCAAAACGTTCGATTGCACAGGTGTGGAACTCCACCCCGAAATGCTCGCAATCGCCAAAGAACGAGTGCCAAAGCTACCTCTGCACGTTGGCGACATGTGCGACTTCGATCTTGCCACTAAATTCGACGCCGTCACCTGCCTTTTTTCGTCTATCGGCTACACAAAAACGGTCGAACGAATGGATAAAGCAATCGTCAACATGGCGGAGCACCTGAATCCCGGCGGAATGCTTCTCGTTGAGCCGTGGCTCACTCCAGAGGCGTGGCTCATCGGCAGTATCGACTCCGAAACCTACAAAACCGATGAATTCGTCATCACGCGAATGATGGTTAGCGAACCGGTCGAACGTGGTCGACTGGTTCTTGAATATCTGATCGGCGACTCAAACGGAATCAGTAAAGTAACCGAAACCCAAGAAATGGGCTGGTTCACTCACGATGAGTACCTAAATGCGTTCAAAAAGGCAGGTTTGCAGATAGAACACCTCGAAGGAGGCCTAACTGGTCGAGGCATCTATATCGGCATCAAAGCCTAGAAACACAGCGGAACTACGTTACGAACGGTTCTGTACTCGCGTGCTGACCCCCACGTATCTTGTACGTGACAGCCCTCTCGAATGAACATCACCCATTTGAACGAACCGGCCCATAAGTGAGTTAGCGCAACGATATGGACTCTTTCCGCTTTGTACACGCGGCAGATCTTCACATCGATTCACCCTTTTCGGGGGTCGGTGACGCCGATAATCGAATAGCGACCCGTTTACGAGAGGCAACTTTTGAAGCCTTTCAGAACTTGGTCGATCTCTGCATTAACCAAAAAGTCGATTTCCTCGTAATCGCTGGTGACGTTTACGATGGCGCCGATCGATCAGTTCGAGCCCAATTGCGCTTCCGTGACGGACTTTCCAAACTCGCTGACGCCGGAATCCAATCTTTCGTAGTTCACGGCAATCACGATCCACTCGATGGCTGGCAGTCGTCGATCTCGTGGCCAGAAGGCGTTCACATATTCGGTGCAACTCCTGAGTGGAAGAATTTTGAGAAGAACGGCGAGATCGCCGCCGCCATTCAGGGCATGAGCTATCCAACACGCGAAGTTACCGACAATCTTGCAAAACAGTTCACTCCGCCTGAATCTGGCAATCTATTCACCATCGGACTCCTTCACGCTAACGTAGGAGCCAACAACGCCCACCCGAACTACGCACCGTGCACAGTTGAAGACCTTTCAGAATCAGGAATCGACTACTGGGCGTTAGGTCACGTGCACACTCGTCAAACACTCAAGCGAGCTGCGCCGGTGATTGCCTACCCGGGCAACACACAAGGTCGACACCCAAACGAGACCGGCGCCCGAGGCGCATTGGTAGTAGATGTCGACGACTCAGGCGCTTCACGGATTGAGTTCGCAGCCCTCGACGTTGTTCGATGGGAGCGTGGCGAAGTAGATATTTCTAATATTGAAACTATCGACAATCTAGATTCAGCGATTAGACAAGCGACCGATAATCTCAGCGTTCAAGCTGAAGATCGCGATGTTGTTTGCCGACTAACTTTAGTAGGACGCGGTCCACTCCACGAACAATTAGCAGCAACGGGAGCCGTCGACGATCTACTCGATTCCGTGCGAGCCGCTTGGAACGCCAGTGGTTCGCCGTGGGTTTGGGTGGAGCGAATTACCGACTCGACTCGCCCGACTATAGATATCGAGTCGCGAGCGAAGCAGGACGATTTCTTGGGCGCCACTCTCAAACGTGCCCTACTTTCGTCTATTGAGTCAGATGAGATCGATCGACTTACCGAAGTCGTATCGGACGTCTACACGGGTCTCCGAAACGGACTCGAGAAGCCGAATGATGAACAGGTATCCGCATGGGCTGAAGAAGCTCGCTGGTACTTAGCCGAACTGTTGGAGCAGAGCAAATAGCATGCGACTAACAGGAATAAATATAGAAAACTTTGGCCCGTTTGCCGATCACGAGTTCAGCGACGTATCAGGCCGACTCACGCTTCTGCACGGACCCAACGAAGCCGGTAAATCTGCGATTCGAGCGTTTTTGCGTTCAACGCTTTTTGGTTACACAACGAAATCAGACCGAGCACCAATACGCGAGCTTTTCTTCTATAACCACTTCAGGGCGGAAGTTGGTTCTGGAGCAGTATCACTCGTCACATCATCGGATACTAATTTCAATATTCACCGACGAGATGGCAAGCAGCGGGGTGAAGTATCGATAACCGGAGATGCGACAGGCAGCAACGACATGCTGCAGTCTTTGCTTGGCGGAATCGATGTAGAGCTATACACAAACGTATTCTCGATCTCACTTAGCGAACTCCAGGCTATGTCGTCGCTCAACTCGAACCAAATTCGAGACAAAATTTACTCAGTAGGTCTCGGACTAGCCAACGTATCGCTCACCGATGCTCGTGGTGAACTAGATGCCGAGTTGCACAAGCTCCGAAGTGCTACTGGTCGAGCCGGTACGATTTCGAAGAATATGAAGGCTCTCACTGATCTTCGAGCCAAGCTCGAAGAGACGCGACGAGGCAGCGACGAATACGCGCAGCTCTCGAATACCCTCGAGCAACTACTAGAAAATATAGATTCGCAGACTGCAGAACTCGAAGACATGAGATCTGGCATTGAACGCCAGAACACGCTCGTTAGGTTAAGAAGCCCGTGGGAGCGCAAAACCGAGATAGAACGACAGATTTCGGAAGCTCCAGAGATCGACACGATTCCAGAAGACGGACTTCAGCGACTCGATAATTTAGTCGAACAGAAGACGACCCTTCAGGAACAGATGGACGAAGGCGAATTACGACAGCAAGAACGCAAGTCTGAATCTGAGTCAGTCGGCGTAGTCGAACCATTCATCGAGCATGGCAACGAAATACGCAAGCTGCTAATGGAAACTGCCTACTACACGAAGGCCGTAACCGATCTACCGTCAATCGAACAGGAACTCGACAACGAACAGGGGCAGCTCGATCGTGACCTCGCAGTGCTCGGTTGGTCAGAGAGCGCAGTCGGTAAGTTCGAAACCCCGCTTGATCTTGAGTCGAATCTGGAATCTGCCGGACGCGAGCTAACGACTTCACGACGCAAATATCAAGAAGCTGAACTCACCGTTCAGTCACGAACCGAAGATCGCGAAACGATAGCCGACGACGCACTCCAGCTCGCTGGTGCTCGTGACGCACTTGCTGATGTTCCGACAGAAAACTCAGCAGACCTCGAAAATAAACGTGGGCGACTTTCAAGGCTCCGTGCGGCAATCGCTGACGCCGGGTCAATTCGTTCTGAATTGAACGAGGGTCAAAATAACCTCTCCAACACTCTCGCCCAGGCCGAAACAGAGGACATTGGTGGATTTGTAGGTTCGATCCTCCTGCCAATAACCGTCATCATCGTCGGAATCGCTTCGATGGCCTGGAGCTACATGAACGCCGAGCTATCTGGCGGACTTGCAGGCTTCCTTGGAGTAGTTGCAGGATTTATGTTGATTTCTCGTGCGAAGGCGGCAGGCGGATTCAAAATTAAGATCCGCAAGCCAGCTATCAGTGAAGCCAAAGACGTCGCAAACGCACAAGTCGAAGAAATTCAAGAACGACTCGATGCGGTTAATAGTGAAATATCCGAAATCGCTGGCGAGTTCAGTATCAGCAACACTCCGTCGATTCGCGATGTAGAAGAAAAAGCTGGCGAGTTAGATCGATCACTTGATCTACGCCGAAGATTTGAATCAGTCTCGAGAGAATTCGAAACCGCAGCCGCTCGTCTGGCCACAATCGATACACGGCTCACGGAAGCCCACAGTGCACTCGCCCTAAACGCAAATACGCTTGCCGATGTTCAAAACCGGTGGCAGATGATCTTAGAACGATCTGAGCTCCGCATCGATCTCGATCCAGCACAAGCCGCAAACGTAATGGCGAGCATACGAACACTCAAGAGCCAGCAGCGAACAACTACAAGCCTCCGAATGCGCGTATCTCAGATGTCAGACACAGCAGGTGAAATCGACTTCCGGTTATCGGAAATTCTTGAAGCTGCGAGTTTGCCAGAAGCACCGGTACAGCAAGGCACCCAAGCACTCGAAGATCTTGCCATCCGATTGAAAGCGCACGATGAAGCTGTCGTTCGCCAATCGCAGATAGCGGCCGAGATGGACATCTGGACGCAGGAATTCGAAACGCTCGAGGGGCGAATGTCGGAATTGGATTCAAAAATCGGTTCACTGCTTGAAAAGGGCGAGACAAACGATCATGAAGAGTTCAAGGCACTCGCCATCCAAGTAAACGAACGGCGTGAACTCGAACGCAAACTCGCTGAGCTACTGGAAAACACTCCACTACTCAGCAACGATGATGGGCAGGCGCAGCGAAACGATCTCGCGTCGACTCCACACGAAGAGGCAGTCGCACGACTTCAGCAGCTTCAGGACGAAGAGAAGCGCTTACGTGCAATAGTCGATGGACTACACGAGGAGCAGGGCAACTTACGTCGACAACGTGCTGAATATGAAAAGTCGGGTCAAGCACTGGAGCTTCACTCGAAGATCAATATGCTCGAAGAGAAGATCAACACCGACGCCCAACGCTGGGCAGTGTTGATGATCGCTCGTGACGTATTTGAACGAACACGCGAAGAGTTCCAGCGAGAACGCCAGCCAGCGCTCATGCTGTCTGCTTCCAAGTATTTGAACGATCTCACACTCGGACGCTACACAAGCGTGAGGGCTGTGATCGGCGAGAAAGAACAGGACCTCGAAGTCGTTGAGGGCGAGGGTCACACCAAGCGGGCTAACGAACTCAGTAGGGGTACTGCCGAGCAACTATTCCTCGCCATGCGCTTTGCCCTCATCGAGGAGTACGCCAAGAACGCTGAGCCGATGCCTGTCGTGCTCGACGATATCCTGGTGAACTTCGACCCCGAACGAGCCAAAGCGGCGTGCAAGGTAATCATGGATCTCTCAGAGAGGTTCCAGATTATCTTCCTCACTTGCCACCCTGAGACCGAAGCTTTGTTCAAATCGGTCGCTCCCAAAGGCAAGAAGGCTTTTGAGTCGGCAATGAGCGTTGTTCAGCTCGGCGGTAGCGCAGCTGGCGATCGCCTGACTCTCGTCGAACCTGCATAGTCCGGACTCGAAATGGGATTACGACAAGACATCCAGCTTATTGACGTTGAGATCGGCACCGAACGACTCGTCTTTCGGCCTATCGATATTGTCGATATTGAGCCAATTACGCGGGAATTCACCGATGAGATCACCCGCTACATGTATCCGCCCGCTGCTCGATCAAGCATGGATGTAGCTCCGTTCATCGCCGACTCACTTGAGGGACTGGGTAACAACACAAACCTTCAGCTAGTGGCTGTGCTCCGAGAAAACCCTGACAACTTTGTCGGATGCATCGGACTTCACAAGCTACGCACACGCACACCTGAACTCGGCATTTGGATTGCCAAAAGATTTCACCGGCAGGGTTTAGGTCTTGAAGCGATTGAGGCATTGTGCGATTGGGCCGCTAGCGAAATTGATTGCGACTACTTGCGTTATCCAGTCGACCGAGCTAACGCACGGAGTCGGCGAATTCCAGAGGCTCTAGGTGGCGAAATAGAGGACGAATACGACTTGATCACTCCCGACGGTCGTACCTTGAATATCGTCGAGTACCGGATTTATCCAGACACGATATAACCGCTCGTCAATACCTCAAAGCTGGCGCTTGCTACGCCTCGTCCGCTCCGCCTTCACGGTCTGTTGGAGTCACCGATAGGCCCTCGTATAGCCGGGTCATACCTTCCAACCATTTGGCCTGAACAGCGGCATCCCAAGCAGGGTCGAAGTCTGGATACTTCGCAAGAATTCTGTCGGCAAGCTTGAGCTTCAGTGAACCGCCCTCCACAACCATTTTTACAGGGGCTTGCGCTGGTGCTTTCTCAGCCACTATCGCCGGAGTCGTGGCGGGTCTCTGACGTGCAGGAGCTACAGCCGCTCGCCCCTTGCTGGACCCATGCCTACCGACAAGAATGCGCTTCGACAGCTCTATACCCGCTGCTTGTGCGGCACGGACAAAGAATGCCTCGCATTTTGTCAGAACACCTTCTTTTGTACCAAATGACCTGAATGCTTCGTGGAATTGTCCTTTGCTTGCTCGGGCCAAATCCAGATCGAACACCGGGGTGTAGAAACGTTCGAGAATCCGACGCAGCAAAGCCCGTCGAGCATCACCCTCGGCGTGCACCAAGTCTTCCAATTCGTTTGAAGGATGGCCGTCCGCATCGACAAGGGTAAGAACCTTCAATGCGGTCATTAATTGGGTTCCAGAGCTGCCTGAGAACCTCGTACCCCAAACAGTTTTATCGATACGTCCTGGAATACCTTCTTCGAGAAGGAATTCCAAAAATGTTTGGAATGTCCGGTACGGGACATATGGGGGAACAGCTGTTGTTTGTTCTTGAAGGGTCATTTGAACTGGGAAATGGTCATTCCAAGTCGGAACACTGCTCACACTATCTCCCAGCAATTCCAAAGTCAAATGTTATTTGGAATGATAATTTCCCTGAGGGGACAGTTTATGAAACTACTCTTTGGAACGCGGACAATAACCTCATCAATTTGGAATGCCCTGTGCAGTTGGATCAGACCGATATGCACATTCCTATTCCGAACGAACGTGAATACGAATGATTACGAGACCAGCGATTAGATGAGGAAAAGCAAGTGAAAATTCCGATAGGCCAGATCTTCCCGGACCCCGATATGCCTCGCTCAAAGAAGCCCAACGGACGTCGAGAAAATACACGTTCTGTTCACTCGAAACGCGACCCGGTAGTTCTGTTTACGGACAACGGATACCTTCTTCTCGCAGGCGAACGAAAACTCACGGCGGCCAAAGAAGCTGGTGAGATTTCCGTTGAGTGCACCGTCAAGGAAGAAGTCACTCCTCAGGAGCGTTGGGAGCTGTCGCTGGCGGAGCAATATCACTCTTCCCTCGTTCCAGCTATGGAGCTCGGGCGCGCATTCATGGAGTACCGAGACAGCCATGAAGTAACCCAGCAAGAACTGGCTCGTCGAACCGGAATTACACCCGGAACAATTCATCACTACGAGAGCCTAATTCGCACGCTAGACCCAGCTCTTGGTGAACGAGTAAATAGTGGCGAACTGACCTTTAAAGAGGCACGTTCTATCGCTGATATTGATGACCATGTTCGCCAGCGAGAGATCGCTCAGCCATTCATCGACGGACGGCTCTCCAGCGTCCACGTGGAACGCATTGTCGGGCGAGCAAAAACTTCGGCAACTCTTTCAATCGAAGACATCATTGAAGAGGTCGTAAATGGAAAGCGTGCACCCGAACGCGAGCCTGAGCCGGTTGCAGTAATTCAACCAGCGATGCCTGTCGAAGCCGACACCGCATTGATCGAAAACGCAGTACTGAAAATCGCTGGAGAACTCGACGCAATGCAACTTCAGGTCATCCCTGAATACCGACGACTCAAGCTCATAAGCAGCCTTCGAATTCTCGATAGCCGGCTGAAGTCAGCCCTAGCAAGTCTTAATGGAGGCGTGGCGGTCAGGCAGTCTGTTCCGACACAGTACACCGCAACAAAAGTACCGGTGTAGCCACCGGTTACGACCTGTCGAGTCTGCTTTTTAGTAGACGCGAGACATCCAGGTCGTTGTGCCGACAGGCACGTAAAACTGAATATAGCGTAGGGGCGACTTGATGAAATGCTGAGGTTTGTGCGGACACACAAACCTCACGCCGTTAGAAACTTCGTGGGCTATGAAGTTTCTAGCCTAGTCTCCGCTGCGAGCCCATGTGCCTCTCCAATTACGCCTCCGGAGGGGCACAATTTTTTAAAGCCACATAAACCTTGATACCGACCGTAACAACTTTCCCGACTCGCGAGAACCCCCCTGTCTCATCGCGGCAGCCAATCGAATTTTATCCGGTAACGGGTGAACTTCGATGATCTGAATCAAACATGTGATTCAAATTAGTCGACGTTAAAGCCCTAAGATCTCGGCAGCGTTGTCGTGGAGAATCAGTGGCCGTGCTTCATCGCGAATATCCAATTCCACAAACTGCTCCATCCAAGTCACAGGCGATATGTAGGGATAGTCAGAACCGAACAAAACCTTCTTGCGCAGCCGACCGCCAGCTTCTGTGATCAATTCCTTAGGAATGTAACGGGGAGCCCAGCCGGAAAGATCGATGAAGACGTTCGGCTTGTGTAAAGCAACCGCAATCTGCTCCTGAATCCACGGCCATGCAGGGTGAGCCATGATGATCGTCAGTCCAGGATGCCGAGCGGCTAGTGAGTCAACGTGTGGAATCGGGCGTGAATACGCCAACTCGAAGCCACCACCTCCCGGTGTATTCGCACCGGCGGCTGCGTATCCAGAATGCATCAGCACTGGAACCCCCAACTCTTCGGCTTTGGCAAACAGAGGAGTGAACTGTGGATCGTCTGGAAAGAACGCCTGATGAATCGGATGAAGCTTTAGTCCACGAAGGCCTAACTCTGTGACAGCGCGTTCCAACTCCACAACTGCCGCAACACCTTTTCGAGGATCGACACTAGCGAAACCCAAAAGTACATCAGGATGTGCAGCAACTGTTTCAGCGACATAGTCGTTGGGATCTGGCAGATCTCCGGTCTCAGTCTCTGCATCAACCGAAAATATCACCGCCATAGTGTCGATGGCTCGGTACGTCTCCACCATCTTTGCCACATCGTCTGGCTTATCGTCCATACGAAACATTCGACGCAATCCTGGCTCAATTCCGTATTCGGGAATTCCCGGCATTCGAGGGATGTGAACGTGTATATCGATGGCTTTCATTTTCAAATCCTGAGTTGTCCGATCGGGAATCGACCGTCTGAAGCGAATGCTGATGTATCTCACAACCGAGATACGTGATATCGCCCGTAAGAGTACGTTGTTCACAGGCGTATATCTTTTCGAATTCACCCTCTGATCTCACCAAACCGCAGACATGCCTTAGCGAACAGGAGCCAATTACTGATATCGTGCGAAACTGGAATCTGTTTGATTCGAATGCGACTGGGATACGGTGAGAACTGTAGTGGAAATAGTAATTTGTGACGACGATCCAAACTAGCGTGATTCAATTCGCGTCTGCTTGGAAATTTCCTCAACCAAACCGGTTTCACCGAATTCGAACTCGGAAACGATGCAATCGAGCATTCCAAGACCAATCAGGCCGACCTCATTTTTCTTGATATGGGGCTGCCTGACGTGGCGGGGCTCGACGTATTGAGATCACTCCGAGAACGTACCGATGCTCCGGTGATCGTTGTCAGTGGTAACGACAGTTCAGAATCTGTATCGCAGGCACTAATGATCGGTGCCGATGACTACATAACCAAGCCATTCATACCAATCGAACTCATGGCTCTCATCGACGCTGTCACCCGTCGATCAGCTGGAAAAAAAGTTGAACGAACGAGCTTTACGATCAACGACATAACCCTAGATTTCGATCGTAAGCAGGCTATAGTCGCAGGTGACAATATCGAGCTCAATCTCACTGGTGGGATGTACTCAAGTGGCTCTTGTCGGATCCCGGCGTTGTGGTCGACTACGCGACACTCAAACAGCAGGCATGGGACAGCACCGATGTATCCGATGCTTCGGTGCACATGGCTATTAGCCGGTTACGACAAAAACTCAATCAAGACTCTTTTGAGAAATATGGAGAGGGTCTAATCCGAGCGCATCGTGGAATCGGCTATTCGATCAGTTTCGGTTAAGCAGTTACGTGTGAATCGCCGGATCGAAGCTTAGCTCTTCGACTTCATCGGCAGAATCAGTGACAAGGACGCCCCGACTGCTGCAATGATTCCAGCAAATATGATCACTCCGTGGAATCCATTTTCCTGATTGATGAACCCGGCTGCGATTGGGGTTAATGACCCGATTACCGCTCCACCAGAGAACATCAGCGCAGTTCCGGAACCTTCCGAGCCTTTGTCGATCATGTCCATCGCTGCTGCATTGATGATCGGCATCACAGAGAAGAAGAACAGTCCGAGTACAGCGATCAATACCGTCATCGCCAATCCTGAATCGAACTGAAGGAACAGGAAGATAAGGATGGTCATCGATGTCATGGCGAACGAGATCACAGGTCTGCGACCGATGCGATCCGACATGTTGCCCATTATCGGGGTAGAGATTATTCCAGCCATCGTTATGAGAGCTACATGCAGACCAACGAAGGTATCGGAATAGTCGAGCTCTTCTCGCATGTATATAACGAGGAAGACTTGGAACGAATTGTGGATCGCTCCTCTGAGTGCTCCAAGCAGCGCCATTCCGAGTACGCCGGGGTTCGTGAGTAGCTTTTTTGCCGAGCCGAAATACTCTCGAAGGCTGACATCACCGGTTGACTCGGCTCCGGCAGTTTTGAATTTTGATATCACGACCAGTCCGGTCATGAACATCGGGATCGAAATAATCACGGCGAGCCAACGCCAGTCAATTCCGCTGAACACCACCCATGACCCGATCGTTCCTGCCAGCAGGAATCCGATTATCAGCGGTGAAGTCGTATTTCCGATTTGTGCGCCCGTTAAATGAGCTGCCATCGCGAAGCCACGCCGCTCAGGATATCTGGCAGCCAGCGTTCCGAACGCCGGGGCATGCCAAAGCGAGGTTCCGAATCCGACTATCGATACTCCAACTAGGAGGATCCAGTAGACGGGCGATACGCCGATAATGATGTACCCCGTTCCGACCATGATCATCGAAGCGAGAAGGATCCATGCGATCTTCTTGCGGAACATGTCGGTGAGGATGCCGGCGGGAATATTGGCAATTCCGGACGATATCGATTGTGCTGACGACATCCCACCGATTGCGATGTCGCCGAGCCCGAGCGTTGCTCGAATACTCGGAATCATCACCAAAAGCGCGCCTTGCCCGAAGTGTTTTATTCCATGACCAGCGGACAGGCCGTACATAAGGCCTAGTCCGGAGGTTTTTGCGGAGCTTGGATTGTCGCTATCTGACTTCTCGACCGTGGTAGAGAGTTCTCCTGCGGTGCTTACGGGATCGGTGGTTTCTGATGCTTCTGAATTTTGCAAGGCGAACGAAGTGTACGCCTGCGCCTGACGATTGGGGGTGGGTCAAAGCCAATCGACTCCCGAGTATTACCAACCTGACGGCTACTCCAGACGATCATCCTTTGCAATCCCGAACTGCCGCTCACCCGCACGTATCCTGGACGCTGGGTAGAACGTCTGGTCAGCGTATTCTGTGCGACACGTCTTGAAGAACCGCTCCTATGCAGGTGTCATTGAAGCCTTGAAGACCGAGGCCGTGGAACCGAAAAATCAAAGGGCCAACACCTATGGCAAGTCTGGTGGCCGGTCACGACCTGAAGATGAGCGTATTCTGTTAGAGGGATTGGTCGACCGGCAGATTGTGCTGGAATTCCTGAAACTCCAGAGAATCTTGCGGAATGATGATGCGAACGGCGGGTCTTACCCCAGGAATTGATCCCTAGCTAAACCCCCAACCGCTCTTCAACTGCGCCTAGGGCTTCGTCGATGATTGTGGTTAAGGTGTCGGTTTCGTCGGCTGTGATTGTTAGTGGTGGGGCTATTGGGAGGATGTAGGCGGGGACTCGGATCCAGACGCCTCGCTTACGGAGTTCTTCCGTCAACATCGCATTCACGCCGATAGATGAATCGAAGTGTTCCTTCGTTTCGCGGTCTTTGACGAATTCAATGCCTTGAATTAGTCCCACTCCTCGTACATCGCCGATGATGGGGTGCTTCGCTTTCATCTCTTGAAGAGACTCATCGATTTGCTCGCCTCGAACTCGGGCGTTTTCTACTAGGTTTTCGCGTTCGACGATTTCGAGGTTGGCGAATGCGGCTGCGGCACCGCCGGGGTGGGCTGAGTAGGTATACATGTGCGACCAGACCTTTTCGGGCCCGCCTGCAAAGGCGTCGGCGATCTTCTGGGACGAGATCGATCCGCCTAAAGGGAAGTAGCCGGAGGTTATGCCTTTCGCGAACGACATGATGTCGGGAACAACGCCCACGAGGTCGGATCCGAACCAAGTGCCGAGTCGTCCAAATCCTGTAATAACTTCATCGAATATCAATAACACGCCGTATTTATCGCAAATCTCGCGAACCATTGGCCAGTAGTTGGGTGGTGGCACGACGCCTCCGAGTGGTTGCGATACGGGTTCGCCGATCACTGCGGATACGGATTCGGGGCCTTCGAACAGTATTGCCTTTTCAATTTCTAGGGCAGCTCGTTCGCCGTTTTCCTCTGCAGAGGAGGCTCCGTAGGTGTCGCGGTAGTAGTGGGGCTGTCCGACGGTTACGACGTTGGCTGGCTTTGGCTGGTAGTCGGTTCGTGGAAAGCCGGGGTGGCCGCCGAGCCACATGGTTCCGTAGGTGCTTCCGTGGTAGGAGCCTTCTCGTGAGATGACTTTGTATCGTCCTCGGTCGCCTCGGCGTACGTGGTATGCCTGGGCCATTTTGAGGGATGATTCGTTGGCTTCGGATCCGCCTTGGCAGAAGAAGGTACGGGTGAGGTCGCCGGGTGCGATTTCGGCGAGTTTGGCTGCGAGTTGGATAGTTTTTGGCGTAGCGCCTGAGTAGACGTTCATGCTGATGGAAACGAGTTGGTCGTAGATGGCTTTGGCGATTTCTTCTCTGCCGTGGCCGGCGTTACGGAAGTACATGCCGGAGATGCCGTCGATGAATTTGTTTCCTTCGACGTCGGTTACGTAGATGCCTTCGGCGGATGCCATTAGTAGGGGCCCGCCTTCTTCGGCGAGGAGGGTTTGGTTTGTCATGCCGACGTGCATGTGGTCGAGGACGGCTTGTCGGAGGGCGACGGGGTCGTTGGCGGCGGGTATTGGCATGGGGTCTTCGTTTCTCGCGCTCGTTACTTTGTAACTCGGCTCGGTAGTCTCATATTCCTAGCCTTTTCCGTCCGGAAATGGGACGTTGTGGGCTCGGGTTGGGTTAGTTGGCTTGTGTATCGTCCTTCGACTGGCTCAGGATGACATTTGGGTTGGGTTCTAGCTTGGTTTATTGCTTATGCTGCGAATAGGGTTGGTGTTACGCCCATTGTGTCGGCGAGGCCGGGGTCGATGGGTTTGCCTTTGTGGGTGTTTACTCCGGAGGCAAATCCTTCGTCGATTTTCAGTGCGTTGATTATTCCGTGTTCAGCGATGCTGATTAGGTACGAAAGTGTAGCGTTTGATAGCGCTGCCGTGGCTGTTTTTGGGACGACGCCGGGCATGTTCGCTACTGCGTAGTGAACTACGCCGTGAACGGTGTAGGTGGGATCTTCGTAGGTCGTTTCGTGGGTGGTGTCGAAGCAGCCGCCTTGATCGACTGAGACGTCGACGAGGACTGATCCGGGTTGCATTTTTGCGATTTGGTTTTCTTTAAGGAGGACCGGTGGGCGGAGTTGGCGATTTGGCAGCCGGCGTTTCGGTATGCATCGTCGCTGTATCCACTTCCAGAGCCTGCGCCAGTTTGGATTAGGACGGTTTGTTTGCGAGCGCTTTCAGGCGTGAGGGCGACGCGGTGTTCGCCGATTTTAGTTTCGCTTGGAATTCCGAACAGCAACTATTCACCTCATTGAAAATCCTATGTTGAATTATACGTGTTCATAATAAGGGCAATAATGACCAATTTGGAGTGATTAAGAGTGACTGGTGGTGCGGGCAGTTTTATGCGGATCACGAAGAAAATTGATCGTATTAAAGGCGTTGGATATCGATGCTCACTGAATACCGTTGATGGCACAATTTCGTTTGCTGGGTCGTTACATGGGTGTGGGTGGTAGATTTTGTTGAGTATTTATTTTAAAACGGGGTTGAGATGTTTCGAGTAGCGGGATTTGTGGTTTTTATGGCGATTGCGGTGGTTGCGATGACAGCCTGCGTATCGAGCAGTTCGGGTGGCGGGTCGGAGCCAGTTCAGTTTCCGCCGAACGCTACTTCAGAGGCGGGTTCTTCGGCAGTTTCGGCGGCGCTGGTTGATGCCGACAATTGCTCTGGCGTGTTGACGCCGGTCGAGGGCGATCTGAAGTTGTTTACGGATTCGCTTACGAGCACGGTCAATAAGTCGGAACCGCAGATTGAGTCGATGTGCTCGGCGTTGTACGACACTGGAGAGTCGGGTCGTGAGTTTTTGGCGGTGGTGCTGATTCATTTGGAGTCTGAGGATGCGGCTGATGATCACTACGAGCTGATGAAGGGTGCGTACTCGGAGACGGGTGCTGCGATTTCGGAGCTAAACAATGCTGATGAAGATTTCGTGGATATGCTTTCGGCGTTGATGGATAGCGATGGGGTTGGCCGGACGACGGTGATGCGACAGGGTGAGTGGCTGGTGACGGTGACGGCGGGGCCGTCGATGGCTGAGTCGCTCTGGAACGCTGGCGATATGGAGATGATCGGCCGGGGTGTGCTGAAGCGGGTTGGGGGATAGAGACGGGGAGTAGTTGGTGGTGCAAGGGCGGTTGTTTGGCGGTAGTGTTGAGGGACGATGTTTAGATTTCTTGGAAAAAGACGCCCTTTGGTTGTCGGATTGATTTTCGGCAATTTGCTGGGTTTGATGATTGCGATCGGCTACGCGGCGACGAGTGCTTGGTTGTGTTCGGGCATTCGCAAGTGCCCTGCTAGCTGGGAGCCGTACGCTTACGTTTCGTTGGTAATTTTTTTGTTGGTTTTGTTCACGGCGATTTTTGTTGCTGTGGTGGGTGCGAGGGCGTACAAGATTTTCGATACGTCGATTGGTGGGGCCAAGGCTTACGAGCCGAGCATTGGGTCGCCACGGGATGAGGACTCGGTTTCGGACGAGTAGAGAGCGCTCTGTTTACGTTGTGAGTGCGGGTGGATAGATCCTGAAAATGAATTCAGGATGACAGTGGGCGGGTTGTTGGCGCTGAGTTGGGGTCGTACTGGCCAGATTCGCACGTATAATCGGGCGGTTGATTTTGTGGATTGCTGAAATTTGCTGGTTAGACTACCGGTAGATATTGTGATTGAGATGCGCATGGAGAGCGCGCTGACTCGCTTCAGCACGCGGCGGTTCTCCCCAGAAATGAAAAGATTTTCCGAATGGCAGAAACTAACTTCGATCTTGTTGTTATTGGTGCGGGTCCTGGCGGATACCACGCCGCGATTAGGGGTGCTCAGCTTGGCTTGAGCGTTGCGGTTATTGAGAAGGACGACGGCACTGGAATTGGTGGACTTGGTGGAGTTTGCTTGAACTGGGGCTGCATACCTTCGAAATCGCTTCTGAAGAACGCCGAAGTTGTGAACCATCTGAGGCACGCTGAAGACTGGGGCATCGAGGTTGGCGAGTGGTCGGCAAGCATGTCGAAGGCCGTTGATCGTTCCCGCAAGGTTTCGAAGGCTCTCACGAACGGAATTGGATTCCTGTTCAAGAAGAACAAGATCACCCTCGTTATGGGCAAGGCGACGCTGAAATCGTCGACACAGATCGATGTCGAGGGCGGCGAGACGCTTACTGCCAAAAATATTGTTATTGCAACGGGTGCACGAGCGCGAAGTCTGCCGGGTCTTGAGATCGACGGCGTGGACATCATTACCTCTCGCCACGCTCTTGAACTTCGAGAGCAGCCGGAAGCTGTTGCCGTTATTGGCGCATCGGCTATCGGCTGTGAGTTCGCTTACTACTTCAATTCTTACGGCGTGAACGTAAAGATGTTCGAAATGCTTGGGCATCTCGTTCCTCGCGAAGACGAAGAGGTTTCGGTTGAGCTGGAGCGTCAGTTCGGTCGACAGGGCATAGAATTTGCCGTTTCTGCCAGCGTTTCGGGTGTCGAGAAGAAAAACGGCCGACTTGCGGTTCAGTACGAAGTAAACGGTGAAAAAGAAGAGTTCATTTGCGACAAGGTGCTTCTTGGTGTTGGTGTTCAGCCAAACACCGATGGTATTGGTCTTGAGAACGTCGGCATCAACACTGTTCGCCCCGGATACATCGAGGTCGACGGAAACATGCGCACGAACGTCGGTGGCGTGTACGCCGTGGGCGATGTGAATGGCAAGCTGATGCTTGCGCACGTGGCGTTCGACCAGGGTGTTGTGGCTGCGGAGACTATTGCGGGTCACGATGTCGAGCCGATCGAGGATTATGTGAACATGCCTCGCTGCACGTACGCTCAGCCGCAGATTGCTTCGATTGGGCTAACCGAGGCGCAGGCTCGCGAGAACGGTGTGAATTTGAAGATCGGTAAGGTGCCATTTGCTGTTGCCGGTAAGTCGGTTGCGATTGGCGACCCTCAGGGCTTCGTGAAGGTGCTTACCGACGATGACACGGGTGAAGTTATTGGGGCGCACATTATTGGTCCTGAAGCTACGGAGTTGATAGCTGAGATTGGCATGCTGCAGATGCTTGAGGGTACGAACCTTGAGCTGCACAAGATGACTCACGCTCACCCGACGTTGTCAGAGGCCGTGAAGGAAGCTGGAGCGGCGGTAACTGGCGAGGCTATTCACTTCTAAAGCTGAAGGCTTTTAGATGTAGCGTTAGTCTCGCTCGTTACTTTGTAACTCGCCTCCGAGTCTCCTGCTCTAACTTGTTAGCTCCGGGCGTCGTCTAACGACTTGGTCGCGCGGCGCAGTCTTGCGTTAGTCGCGGTCGTCATCTGATGACTCGGCTCCACGTCGCAATTCTCCCACCCTCTAACTCCCTCCCACTCTGGGAGAGAGAACCGATTGCTCCGGGTTGCCGAAATAGATCGTAATTAGAAGCCTGAATCTCACGATTCAGGCTTCTGTTCGTTTTGTGGGATTGTGAAGAGTTTCTTCTCTTTGGGGAGAAGGTTAGGTTGAGTGAGGAATTTCTCTATCGGTGAATATGTTCTGGTCGCAGATTCCTCCCTCACCCCAGCCCTCTCCAATAGGAGAGGTAGCAATTAGATTCAAGTTGGCGTTATGACTAAAAAGACGAAGGTTACGCGGTTGTATACGGGCGATGATGGGCAGTCGCACTTTGGTGAGATTGAGGTGGAGATGGAGCAGAACGTTGTTGGGCACATCTCGGAGCGATTTCCTGCGACGGGCATTATTTTTCGAGAGACGAGCGAGTCGTATGACTACGATTTTCACGTTGCACCACGTCGGCAATACGTGATTAATCTCGATGGCGCGGTTGAAATTACGGTCGGGTCAGGTGAGAAACGGGTGATGGGCGTGGGTGAGATGTTTCTTGCTGAGGACACGACGGGGCAGGGCCATATTTCGAGGGCTGTGAACGGTCAGGTTCGCCATTCGTTGTTTATTACACTGGATTGACGAGGGTGATTCGCTGTCTCATCATCGACTGGCGCTAAATGGCGCCAGTTTTTCCGAGTGAATATATGGCACATGCTGAGGCGTAACAAAATTTTTGTCGCTTATTGACTCTGTTATTCGAAATATCTGCTCACCGTCTTGACTCAAAACCAGCCTACCGTGTCGCTCTGGTCCAACCTGAACTTTCGGAAACTCCTGCTATCGGGATTGCTTCTCGAAGTGATGCGGCAGTTCGAAACTCTGGCGATCGCCGTATTCGTGTTTCAGAAGACAGGTAACGCTTTTTACGTGGCGATGATGCTGTTTATTCAGCGGGTTCCGCTAATTCCTTTCGGGCTCGTATTCGGTGTTGTCGCCGACAGGTTTGATCGCAAGAATATATTTGTTGCGATCTTCGCGGTCTTGGCAGTCGAAGCGGCAATACTCGGTTTTTTGGCGTCACAGGACAACCTTGAGATCTGGCAAGTTGCGATTGGCGTTTTCATCAACGGAGTTATTTGGACGACCGATTTCTCGGTACGAAGACCGATGCTTGCTGAGAGCGTCGGTAATTCGAGAGTGGGACGCGCCGTCGGGCTAGACGGTGCATTGATGATCTCGGCGCTAGCGGTCGGCCCGGTAATAGGCGGCGGAATTCTTCAATTCACGGGCATGAAGGGTGTCTACTTTTTTGGGACGGGTGCTTATGTAATCGGAGGATTGATTGCGCTGACGGTGAAGTATCAGCGCCCTATTAAATCTGTAGTCCGACCGAGTTTTACCTCAGATTTTCGATTAGCACTCGGATTTGCACGATCACGAAGCGTTATTGTCGGGATTATCGCGATCACCGTAATCGTCGATATGTGGGCGACTCCAATTAGGAGCATTATTCCTGTTATAGGCGAGGACGATCTCGGTCTTAGTCCGTTATTGGTTGGAGTGTTGGTCTCGTCACAGGGCGTCGGATCACTGATCGGAGCGGCGTTAATTGCGTTCCGTGGCGATCCAGCCAAATACGGTCGCATCTATTTCTACGGTTCGTTCTTGTACTTGATACCAGCGTTGCTGTTTTCTCTATCGAACTGGTTCGTGTTGTCTCTTCCGCTGGTATTTATCGGTGGGCTCGGGCTCGCGGCGTTCTCCACGACACAAGGCGCTCTGATACTGATGGCCACTCCGCCGGAAATGCGGTCTCGAATGCTGGGGTTGCTGGCGGTTGGAATTGGAATCGGCCCGATTGGCATTCTCAACATCGGACTTATGGCGACTTTGTTTGGACCGTCGAGGGCCGTGATGATCGTTTCGATCGAAGGTATTGTCGCTCTGGCATTCGCGGCGGTGGTTTGGCCGATGTTGCGGCGGGGCGAAGATATTTCACCTAGTTAGTTGGGTGCGTTAGTCGCGCTCGTCATCGGCGTTAGGTTCCATTGTCGTCGAACGACTCAGTCACGCGTCGCAGTCTCCCACTCTCTAACTCCCTACCACTCTGGGAGGGAGGACTAGACTGAGAAGGGTTTTATTTTTTCGTAGGTGCCGTTGACTATGGGTTTAGCTTCGACTTCTAGCCAGTCTTCCAGGATGTCGCTGTATAGACCTCGGAAGTCATTGTTGAATGCGAGGTCGCCTTGCACCCAATCAGCGGGGTCGATTGACGGGTATTCGGCGTAGTGCCCGCCAGCAACCTGATTGCCGACTACGAAGGCAACTCCACCGGAGCCGTGGTCGGTTCCTGTTCCGTTGTCTAGCACACGACGTCCGAATTCAGAGAACATCAGGACGGTCACTTCGTCGCCGAGTCCGTGTTCTTCAAGATCATCGAAGAACGAGATAAGCGAGCTCGAAATGTGGCCCCACAGTTTTGATTGGAGAGCTACTTCGTCGGTGTGGGTGTCGAAGCTGCCGTACTGGGTGTAGAAAACGCGGGTTCCGAGATCGGCAAAGTGGACCTGAGCGACGCCTTTGAGGCTTTTGGCGAACGGGTTGTCTGGATACTCAACACTTGATTTGTACTTCAACGGAGCTTCTTTGAGGATGTCGGCTCCTCGCAACGCATCGAGTCCTGTTTGGCCGAGATAGTCCATGACTGTGTCTGACCCTAATAAAGGCGTGTACATGCGACTGAAGGCGCTTAGAGCCTGCTCGCGCTGGTTGGCTCCGACGACTCCTTTTAGGAGTCCGTAGTTTTCGAGATCTCCAACCGATGCAACGGGAACTCCGGGGGCTGCAAGTGCTCTTGGAAGTCCATTTCCGAAGTTCACCGCAGTAACCGGGTTGCTGCCTTCGGGGTCGAGTTCCTTGATTGCCTGACCGAGCCAGCCTTTTGAGCCGACTGTGGTCGGTTCTGCTGTGTGCCAAATATCCATAGATCGGAAGTGAGATCGGTTGGGAACGGGATAACCGATGCCATGCACGATGGCGACCTTGCCCTGATCGTAGAGCGTTTTCATCGGACCCATGCCGGGGTTGAGTCCATAGCCATTGTCGAGTGGGATAACTTGGTCGTCGGTGATGCGAATGTTGGGTCGGGAATCTTTGTAGAAACCGTTCTGGTACGGGACGATGCAGTTGAGGTAGTCGTTTCCTCCGGAGAGTTGGATGACTACGAGGGTTTTTTCTCTGGTTTTCGCTGATGTCATGGTGGTGGTGGGTGCCAGTGGCACTTTCTCTTTGGTGAGGTTGTCGTTGGCTGGTTCGGGTGATGTTGGCTTGCGTGTCGTCCTTCGAGAGCCTCAGGATGACATTAATGGAGAATTACTCCGTTGATCGTTGGTAGACCTGTAGGCGGTGGCGGAGAGAGTCGGTGATTATTAGACGGCCTTCGGGGTCGATTTCGATTGCGGTGGGGTCCCAGAGGTAGGATTCGACTCTCGATGAGATTTCGTGTGGTTCCGTGGCGTCAACTTCGATAAACGAGTTGAATCGAGTTCGTGCTTCGGCTTCGTCGGCATTTGCGTTGAGGTATTCCTGTGCCCACGGCGAGACGGTGGCTGCACCTCGAATTGACTGCTGGAAATTCCAGTTTGAATCGAACATCTGGACGCGTTGATTACCCCAGTCGGCGACGTAGATAAATCCGTCTTGATCAACGGCGACGTCGGAAGGTCGATCTAACTTGCCTTCTTCCCTTCCGGATGTCCCGTACTGGTCGATGAACGTTCCATCGTCGGCGAATCGTTGGATTCGGTCGTTTCGCCAATCGGCTACGTAGATATTGTCGTTTGCATCGGTATCGATGCCCCAAGGGAGGTTAAATTCGCCATTTCCGGAGCCTTCAGAGCCGAAGTGAGAAATGTAGTCGCCGTTCGAAGTTAGGCGCTGGATTCGGTTATTGAGATGATCGACCAGCAGCAAATCGCCGTTTGAAGTGAACTTCAGGCCCGCGGGTCCGCTGATTTGACCGGGATCGCTACCCTGTTCTCCCCACTTTGAGATGAATTTGCCATCGGGGTTGTACACGGTTATTCGATTGAGTTCTTCGTCGGCGATGTAGACGCGATCGTCGGGTCCATGTGTGATCGCAGTCGGGCTTACGAACTGACCGTCGCCTGTGCCATCGCTACCGAACTCGTGATACCAGCCGTGATGAACATCACATATTCCAACGCGAATTCCAAGGCGGTGCATTGGACTTCGATTTACGGCGAAGATGCGGCCATCGGGCCTGATCGAGAGATCGACGGGTATGTGGAAGCCGCGGCCTCCGACGTCGGCACCGAATCCGATGGTATCGACGTAGTTGAGTTTGTTTTTCGTCTGGCTGTTTGCGGTGGTCATGATGGATTAGACGAACTGGTACTCACGGGTGGAGACGATTAGTTGGAGGAGGGAGGCGATGGCTTCGTCCGTCGGATTCGATAGCTCTATGTTTTGGGCGGCGAATTCGACGAGTCCTTCTAGGGTTCCGTCAGAAACTTGGAGCTTTCCAAGACTTACGAGGCTTGCGTTTACTAGAGAGTCGGCCGTCGGGGAGTTACCAGCTGTTGAACGAATCGTGGAAATCAACTCTTGAACGCCGTTGTTTTCGAGGTTGCTAACGATTTCGCCAGCGAAGTTGACTCGCGTGACCATCGATCCGGTTGATATCCAGTCGGCGCCGCCCATCCAACCTTCGACACTTGGTGGGGCGTAGATGTCCTGGCCCATGTAACCACTCGCCGCTATGTGCGCATAGACATCAGAAGTCGGAGAATCGTAGCCGCCAGCAAGTCGAACCGTGCCTACCACCAGTTCAATTGGGCTTTTCACCCGTGCGTTCCATGATGACTGCGACTTGAACGAGTCTGACAGGAACAATGCTCGCAGCATTGCTTTGATCGAGTAGCCGGATTCGAAGTAGGCGTGGGTCATCACTTCGATCGCTTGGGCGTTTATCGGCGGGAAGTGCGGCCATTGGGGGACAGGTAGCTCGTCGGCGACGAAGTAGTGATAGAGGTGACGAGCGATAAATCCGGCGGTCGCTGGATTCTTGCAAATGAGGGCGATTACGTCTTCACCGTTGAAGTTACCAGTCTCGCCTAAGAAGGTCTTTTCGCCGTCATCGTGGTCATCTGGATCAAATTTGAACTGCCAATTGACATAGCCGTAGGGTCGCATCGTGTTGTTGCGCATTTTCAGCGCCATGTAGTCGGTATTTTCGACAGTCCAACCCGTGAACGCCCGAGAGCATTCTTTGATGTCTTCTTCGGTGTAGTTTCCGACGCCCATCGAGAACAGTTCGAGGATTTCACGTCCGTAGTTTTCGTTGATCGAGTCTTTGTGATTGTCTTGATTATCGAGCCACAAGATCATCGCGGGATCTTTGGACAGTGCGAGCAGGAGGTCGTCGAATTTACCCAAACCGTTTGCTCGAAGCATGTCGAGGTGGGTCGACATTGCCTTGCCTTGAATAAGCTTCGTTTGGCCGGTTGCGAACACTCGATGCCAGAACAGGTTCATTTTTTCGATGAACGGAGCGTCGGTCGTGACCATCCGATAGAGCCAGTTTCCGGCGCTGCTACCTCGAGTTCGTAGATCGGATTGGTCAATGTGATATCGACGAATGAGGTCTTGAGGAAGCGAGGTGGTGTCGACTGCGTTTAGAAGTTGGTCGACTGCATCCTCGTAGTCGATTTTCGAGAACTTCTGCAGTTCGGCAGCCGTACCACCGAATCCAGCTCGTCGGAGCAGGTGGGCGATAAGTAATTCGTCGGTACGTGACTGGGTGGTGGTCATTTCGTGTTGAATCCTCGCTAGTTCTCTGTGTTCGAGAGTTTAGCGGAATATGCGACGCGCGCAAGGTGGAGCGGTTATAGCTTGCACTAATCGACTAAGACGACAAATTTGCGCAGCGAATTTCATGAGTCGATTCTTTGTAAGGTGAGTGTATTCGTGACTACTTCTACGCATTCCATAAATGGTTTACAGATGCAAAATAGCTTTTTCGTAGACGAAGAGGCAGCAGGTCGAGAGGAACCCTTCGAGGCGTTCACTATGACCTACTTTTCTGACCGATAAGGATCAGGATTCACGGGACAGTTCGGCGTCAATCGCTTCACAAAGTCAGATGGCCTCATGAGGCATGTTCACCTGAGCGTCGATGGCCAGCGATTCGTTCGAGAGCGAATACTGATACTCGAATCGGCGATTTTGTTGGATGTTGGCGGTGAGCAGATCGTAATCATGCCGAATACGCTTTGCGACATCGGGCCTGGTGTTCCTCACATGTGGCGAGGGCTGCCAGCGGGCATGTTATTGCCGAACGGAACTCGTCATTCGAGTGAATCTGTAATGGTTTTCTTCTATCAAGAAGAGGTTCAGTGATTCGAGCGTGTTCACGGCCCAGAGATTCTCGATGTGCCTGCAGAGGTGTCGTCACATGCCGATGACATGCCGTTTTATTCGGAATGGACAGTTGCAGTATCGAGAATTTAGGATGGCACAGGCGATCGCCCAGTAGGCCAAAGTAGGTCGAATTGCTTTCAAGCTCACTTTCGCGGCTTGCTAATCACTTAGTCGGCTACGAAAGTGACCTGCGCCCTAGGCGCTTGCGAATGCATGAAGGATTTCGCTGTTAGGTTGACGGAGGATGCTGGGGTTCACGTGAAGCAGCGGCACGGGCCATTCGCTGTTGGGCCAATTGACGACGATTGGTTCTCACGCAAGTTCACTATGAACTGATCGGCGTCGATTTCATCGTCGAGAATAAGTTCAAAGATGTTTGAACCGTTTTCGAAGGTATTTATCGAAACGTTAGGCAGCTTACTAATTTCAGTAAACAGAGATTTTGCTTTGGCTAACGATTCTGCGAATTTCGCCTCAAAACCATCGAGTCCATCTAGTGAAAGTGCTGCTGCTAGGTAGCCAAACGGTATTCCGCCCCCAAACATTCGGCGGTCATTGAACATGCATTCGATGAATTCCTTTGTGCCGCCAAGGATGCCGCCAAATGGGGCTCCTAAGTATTTGTAGCTTGACACATAGACACTATCGAACAGTTCACCGTACTTCTTGATGCTGATGCCTGTTTCTGCCGACATCATGTAGAGCCGTGCTCCATCGAGGTGAGAAGGTATTCCTTCGTTTTTACAAAGCTCAGTGACCGCTTTCATCTCGTCCCAATGCATGATCTGGCCAGCCTGACGCCGCACGGGGCTTTCGATAGAAACGGCGCCGACCGGATTTAGAACTCGGCCGGATACAGAGAGTTCTAGTACGTCTTCGAGCTCGTGCGTGGTGAAATATGGGCGACTCGGTGCGAGCGGGACGGCGTTCAGCTGTATAGTCGTGAAAGTGCGTCGCCTTCGTCTTGGTAAATGTGGCTCTGATCTTGCAGTACGACCCGGGCGTTCATCCCACAGTGCTTACGAAGGGCGAGTATGTTTGCCATCGTTCCGGTGGGCATCCATATGGCGGCTTGTTTACCGAGTTCGGCTGCCATTCGGGTTTCTAGCTGTTAGACCGTTCCGCCAAGTGAATATTTATCGGGCTGTAGTTTGCCTTCCGCGAGAAGTTTGTTGAGGCGCTCTACAGTCGATTCTGGCGTGTGTGGTTCGCCATCGCCAGCGAATACGATTTCGATAGGATCGATTGTTGAGCCGAGTTTACCGGTGGAGGTGGCCATTGGGTGTCGCCTGCCCTTGATTGCGTACTTTGGATATCCGAGGAGAGTGTATCGACAAGTAGCTACTCGCCAGCTTCATTTTTAGCAGCTTGGAGCATTTCGTTTAGTTTCGCTTCGTCGACTCCGAGAGAAATCGCGATTGCAGCATCGGCTTCGGATTCTTTGGCGTTGCCGAGTTCGGTGTGGATTACCGCGCGGTTTGCGAATGCTTCGCCCCACTCTGGTTTGAGCCTAATTGCTTCGGAGAAGTCTTTGAGGGCTGTTTCTAGCTTGCCGAGCTGGTAGTGCGAGTTTCCGCGGTCGAGATAGGTGTCGGGATACTTGGGGTTGAGGCGCACTGCGGTGTCGTAGTCGATTACTGCTTGCTCATGCTCGCCAGCGAGGGCGTAGGCGTCGGCTCGGTAGTGGTGGAGTTTTGCTGAGTTTCGTGATGCGGAAATAGCTTCAGTGAAGTACTTGATCGCCTTTTTGGGGTGACCTTCGTCGACTTCACGCACGGCGTTTTTGAACGTGTTGATGATTTTTTCGGGTGTTGAGCGTCTTGGTCGCTGTTGGCGGCCGAGAAGTTTATCTAGCCATGTTGAGATTGGGTTTGGCATGTGTGGGTGTCGGCGGGAACGGACTGTCAGGATGCTCGTTGCTAAGTCGGCCAAGGGCGGCTTCTGAGCGATTTTACCCACACCCTAGCCCTCTCTCTTTAAGGGGGAGTGATTTCGATTCGTGCCTCGCTAGTTTTCTTTTGAGCCTTCGGGTTTAGGGTTGCGGGAGATCATTTCGAGCCAGTTGCCGTCGGGGTCTTGGAAGTAGATTGCGAAGCGCGCCCAAGGGTATTCGAGCTCGCGTTCGTAACGGGGGCCAAACGTTTTGATGCCTTCAGCTTCGAGTCGGTCTCGCCAAGTTGGTACATCGTCGACGATCATTGCTGCGTGGGCGGAGCCGGGTCGGTTGCGGGCAGATTGGTCGGAGCGTTTTTCACCGCGGGGTCGCATGTACTCGATTAGCTCGATCGAGTGTCCGTCACCAACACCGACGTATGCCTGTCGCATTTTTACGTTTTCGTATCCGACTACTTCGGATATCCAGGGAGTTTCGGAAATGGCGGGTTCGCGCTCGACGTTCATTCCGAGAACGCATGTATAGAAATCGAGGGCTTTATCGAGGTTTTCGACGATGAAGCCGGTGTGGTAGATGTTGTGGATGGTAGGCATGAGTTGGGCTTCGTACGACAGCAATGATCGGTGGTCGGGTTCGCTGATTACCACGTCGCTGACTCCTCGCAATGGCAGGCTTGGTGAATGTGGAGGAGTAGAGCATTGCTGCAGAAAAGTTGTTGGCTTGGCTGTTGTCCTTCAATTGGCTCAGGATGACATTGATTGATTGGTTGCTTTGGTAATTGAGGATTGACTAGATTCGGTAATACTTTTCGGCGTTTTCGCTGAATAATTTCGCTCGCTCAGTGTCAGTGAAATCTGAGGTGATTTCGTCGTAGGCGTTCCAAACGGTGTTGTAGTCGCTGAAGAGGCTGTCGACTGGGAAGTTCGAAGCGAACATGCAGCGGTCGATGCCGAGAATGTCGATCATATCGAGTACGAACGGTGCGATCGAATCGGTGGTCCACTGATTGTCGAGCATTCCGAGTGCTGAGATTTTTCCAGAGACGTTCGGGGCGGTTCCGAGGGCTTCGAGTCCTTTTCGCCATTCTCGTAGATCGCCAGGAGTTCGACCGATTGGCATTGCGGCGTGGCCTAGAATGATTTGGACTTCGGGAATATCGTTGGCAAGCTTGGCTGCTTCCTGAAGCTGCCAAGGCCATATTTGGACTTCAAACGAGCCGTTGAATTTTTCGAGTAGTTTGAATCCAGATAACCACTGGGGATCGCTCATTAGGTTTCCGGCTTCGGCGAATCGGAAATTCGGCTTGTCGTCGGACCAGTTGAGCATGTGGCGAATACCGCGCCAGTTGGCGTGGCTGGCGTGTCGCTCTAGCGTTGCTTCGACGTTTGGATCGGAGAGGTTCGCGTAGGCGATGATGGCGTTTGGCATGCCTTTTGAGTTGGGATCATCGGCTACAGACTGCAGCCAAGCGGTTTCGCCAACGGGATCGGCGTTGTGGTCCCATTCAGCCTGAACATGAACTGATTTCACTAGCGGGATGTCTTTTGCACCTTCGTGCAGATCGCCAATTAGCCACGATTTACGAATTGGTGAGTAGTCGCCAACGAAGTGATCGATGGGTTCCATGAGCCACGGGTAGGGGTTGTTTTCGAGGTCCCAGAGGTGGTGGTGCGTATCGATGAATTCAGGTAGCAACGTGTTGCGCTTTCTGGTGGTGCCACTGGCACGTTTTCCAAGAGATCGGCTGGGGTTGGTTGAATCGCTAGTTCATTCTTCTGGAAGATGAACGTGCTTCGCCACGCAAGATAGGCGACCTTGAGGATTTTTGACTAAGTGAGTCGGACTATTTAGTCGAATGGGTCGCTGTGGAGGCGATCACCAAGGGCACTTGGGGTCGTGAGTCTGAGAGTTTAGGGCTGAACATTCCGTCGAGTGTATCGCGGATTCGGCCGCTCACGGACTAGCTAGACATTGTTACACGGAAGTTTTCAAGCTATCTGCAATCAAACTCTATAAGCGTCGTAGATCTCGGGAGCTGAAGATTAGTCCGAAGTTCACGACTAGGTAGATGAGCGTTCCGATGATGATCATTTGGGCGTTCCCAATGATCGTACCGATCCAAGCGCCCAAGAACCAGCCCAACATCATCGATTGCAGCGAGAGGGTGAACACTGACATCACTCTGCCGATCATCTTGGGATCGGACTGCGTTTGGAGCAGGGTTATCGTTGATGATGCCCAAACGGGAATAGCAGCGCCGACCAAAGCCAGAGATGCGAGGGTGAGCGGAAAATTTGTCGATAGTGCGAACGTAATATCGGCAACGACGAATAGAACCGTGCTGATCAAGATTGGTGGAGCGTTGCGCTCCCACGGTTTCTTAGACGCTATCCACAGTGCCGACGCGCCTTGCCCAACCGCCCACGCCGCAAGCAAGATTCCGAATCCGGTTTCGCCAACATCAAACCGGTCGCGGGCGTAGACCGGGATGATCGGAACCATTGCTGCGCTGAGTATCACCGAGAACGCTATGAGCATCACGCGAAACAGTACGGGGTTGGATTTGATGTACTTTAGGCCGTCGCTAATCTCTCTGAGGGCTGATGTTCCAGAGGGCTTGCTGCGCTCTGACCTTGGCAGTCGATAAGTGAAGTAGACCGACAGTGCGTATAAACCGATGAGTGCGAGAAATGGTGATCCCAATCCAAAGCCTGCGATAAGAAACCCACCGGCGAGCGGCCCTACTGCTCGGGCAAGGCTGGCGCCAACCATATTCAGTGAATTTCCTGCCTGGAGCGATTCTTTAGGTAGGTAGTGCATCACCAGAGTTTGGCCAGCGGGCATCCCTATTGCCAATACGGCACTCGACACGATCGATAGAACGACTATTTGCCACAGATTCACCACGCCTGCTACTACAACAGCCGCTGTAACTACCGCCAGCAGTAGGAGGAGTAAGCGTTCGAATATCAAGACGGATCGACCACCGAGTCGATCGACCATGACCCCGGCAAATAGTCCGATTGCAAGCGCTGGAACGACGCGAAGTCCGGTTGCGGCTCCGACCCAGATTTGCGAGGCTCCGAGTTCGAGAATCAGCCATGATTGGGCCATGATGCGCAGTTCGACGCCCATCATGTTGGTGAAGTTGCTGGTTACGAGATCTCGGTACGAGCCTTTGGCGAGAAGCTGGACTAATGGCAGTTGTCGTAATGTTGGCAAAGTTTATGCACTAGGATCGCCGAGCCAATAGCGAGCTTAGAATCTGCGGTGCTGCTTCTATTGCTCGTTCTCGGATTTGTTCGAGGGTTAGGCTGCCGATTGGGTGCTGGATTAGAGCGAATGGGTAGTCGGGCATGCCGCCGAGATTGGCGATTGCTTTGGCACCTGATTTGAACGGTTCGGTACAAATTGCGATCGCAGGAACGCCGAGAGCTTCGAGCTTTAGCGAGTCGTACACACTGGACGACGAGCAGCTTCCTCAGTCGCCGTTTGCGAGTAGCGCAACATCGACTTCGTTCGAAAAGTCACCGAGTAGATCGGGTTCGGCGGGTCGAGATGCGTCGCCTTTGTTTATTTTGTAGGCAGTGGCGACATCAAATCGTTCGGCAAGCACATCGTAGATAGCATCGAGAAGCGGTTCTGAATTGAGCTTGTCGTTGCGAAGAAGACCGACGCGCAAACCCTGTAGCGACTTGGGACGTTCTGCCATACCATCGGTCGCAATTGACTGTGGTGCGGTGGGATCGAGAACCCTGAATGTGTTCTCGCTTGCATTGGTTGTCATATGACGCTCCTCCAAGATTCTTCTCACGACATCTTACTTGTTTGTGATGATCGGCCGGGTGACGATTTTTGACCGCGAACCCAGCGACCACGGCGGGATTACCGCACTCCAGGCTCCACCGTCGCCGCCAACTACGATTGGTATCGCCGATTCGGGCGAATCTAAAACACTTATTGGCGGGTCGCCGTTTTCAATGCTTAGTTCTGCATTTGAGTCTTTTTGCGCCCCGCTTGGCAGACCCATTGCGATCCATTCAGAGGTCAGCTTTGTGGCGTTTTCGTACAGGTACTGTCCAACTTGCTCTTTCTTCCATCCAGCGGTCGTGAAGTGGGTGGCATGTTCGGGGCATATGACCAATATCACCTGTTTTACGCCGGGCCCCATTGGGTAGAGGCGTTGGGCGAAGGCGTCGAGTATGCCTTCTGGTGTGTTGGCTTCGTGCTCACCAAACTGAGTTGCGCTGAGACCAGATACGACGGTTACGGCGCTTTCCGATTCGTCGATGCCTCGGGTCACGTGCAGCGGACTCCAGTTATCGGGCAAGACCTGCTCGTTTTCGGCTACGCACCATGTGTATTTGCCGGGGTGACCGAGCGTTGCCTTATCGAGTCCGTCGTTGCTTCTGGTACCAAGAACGTTCATCACGATGAGTCGGATGGCCCGACCGATCGTTGCGTTTGCTCGGTAGCCGGGCCCAAACGCTGAAACGCCTCCGTTAATCCCGAGCTCTTCGGTTATCGGTCCGTTTACGATCAGCATGATCGCCGCACCCATCGTGGAAACAGTGATTCCGTGGAGATTGAACTCGGGTTGTGTGATGGCGTCGACGGCCGCAGCGACGACTGGCATGTACTCAGGTTTACATCCTGCCATTACGGCGTTTATGGCTGCTTTTTCGGCAGTGACTACGGCACCTTTTACGGGTTCAACACCGAGTATGGCGTCGGGTGCGAGATTGGCGGCACTGAGCATCACCGTGACGGCTTCGGGCGTTGGAGGGACTACTGGCAGGCCATCCGACCAGCCGTTTTCGAAGAAGGCTTCGATGGCTTCGAGCGGCCCGGGAAGTTCAAGCGAGTCGGAAGTTAGGCGAGGTGGTGCCACTCGCACTTTTTCTGAGGGTGTTGGTTTTTTGCTGGGTTGGTCGGTCATGGCTTAGGTGGTTATTCGCTGCAATTGAGGTAGGAAGATCCTAAAATGAATTCAGGATGACAGTGGGCGGCGGATTCTGGAGTCGTTCGTGGCTGTCTTGCCTTTCGTCCTTCGACGGGGAGCAGGATGACATGTGAACTGGAACCGATAGTCCTCAAGAAAACCTCACTCGTCAGTCGGCGTGGAAGACTTCTCGCCAGGTGGTCATGTTTTCATCGGCGTGGGCGCCTTCGGGTAGTTGGAAGAACGGCGACATATCATCTTGCCAACGCTGGTTTACGTCTTCTTTGGACATCCCAGCGATTGATGCCTCGTGCGATTCGTCGCACTCCACGTATCCGAACAGAGTGCCGTCTTCTCGGAAGAAGATCGTGTAGTTGCGCCATCCTGTTCGTATTAGGGCTTCCGACATTTCAGGCCAGATATCGTCATGGCGCTGTTTGTACTCAGCGACCATTTCAGGGTGGATTTTCATCTCGAATCCGACTCGTTGCATATTTCTGTCCTTGGTTTTGTTTGGGTCCGGGCGTCATCGGATGACTTGGGACCTCGCTGCAATTGCGTTAGTCGCGCTCGTCATCTGATGACTCGGGTCCGCAGCGCAGTCTCCCCCTCTAACTCCCCCACTCCGGGGGAGGATATTGGACTGAGAAGAGTGTAGGCTATGCGCCCATAGAACGCAGCCCAAAACCCTTCGACGGGGCTCAGGATGATGAGTTTTCGTCGAGGCAATACATGAAGGGTTTTAGATAGACGGGAGTGAGAACGAATGTCGAAGTCGATTGCACAGGTTTTGGACCTCAAAGACGATCCTAAGATCATTGCCGAGTATGAGGAGTACCACCGCAACGTGTGGCCCGAGGTACTTGAGGCGCTGAAGGGCATCGGAATCGAGCGGATGGAGATTTTCCGAAGCGGAAATCATCTGTTCATGTACTGCACGGTTCCCGACGATTTCGATCCACGCCGTGATTTCCAGAGCTATACGGCTTCGAAGCGGGCTAAAGAGTGGAACGATCTGATGTCGACTTATCAGCAGAAGGTTCCGCAGGCTGCGGAAGATGACTGGTGGTACCCGATGAGTTTGGCGTTCGATTCAGAATGGGAGGCTTAGCCTCGTTTTCTTGGGATGGTTGGCTTGGTTGAGTGGTGTATTGCTTGCTGGGTGGGCACTCCACCCTGCCGAAGATCCCTCCACTTCGCTTTGCTTCGGTCGAGAAGTTTGAGATTTAGCTGAGTTGAATATAACTAAATTTGATCGTGCTTGGGCGTGGGGTGTTTTGGCTATTGGTTGGATGGCTTTTATTTACGCGCTTTCTGATCGGCCTGGTAGTGACTACGACGATGCGAACGATGTTGTGTCGTGGTTGCCGTTTGCCAGCGTTGTGGTTCACGTTGCGTTGTACTTCATACTTAGCGTGTTCGTGTTGCGTGCGTTCATGTTGCTGCGCCCGGTTACCGAAGGCCTAATCGGTTACTCGACGATATTTGTGGCTCTTGTGTACGGACTGCTGGACGAATTTCACCAATCGAGCGTTGAAGGAAGAGCATCTGAGGTGATTGATGTGGTTGCTGATGTTTCCGGAGCGGTGCTGGTAGTGGTATTTTGGTTCTTCCTGAAAAGATTTCGAGCCAAGCCAGACGTTGAGTCTGGCGACGATTAGAGCGATTAGAACAAATGCCAATTAGGGACGCTGAAGATCTGTGGCCTACGGGCCCGGAAGTGTTGACCACACTCGAAGAAGCCGTGCAGATGGCGGAAGAAATTGCCGCGCCCCCTGCCGAACGCTGGGTTGCTCGAACTATCAGCGATAAGTTGATTCCGAGCCTCTACAACGCTCGAACGTATATCGAAGTAGGTCAGTTGAGGTCGCCAGAGATTAGATTGGGCATTTTGAACGCTCGCTTAGAAGCCGGTGAGTTGGCGAACTATGACTCCCGTTACGCACCGCTCTATTCGAAAATTCGTGTGCTCGCCGAAGAAGCCGAGATAGCTTCGAAAATGAGCTAGAGTTTCGAGTGACGCAGGGTCTCGAATTCACGTTCGAGCATGCTAGGATGATGGCACTTTGAAGTCTCCCGAAGATACCGAATCCTTTTTGTCTGAAGACGGTCGAGTTGAGGTCGTGTTCGATCTCGATGAGCTGTCAGAATCCGACATCGCTCTCGTGATGAAAGCGGCAGTTGCCGGGCTTGATTCCGAGCAATTTGAGGGTCCAGATCACATCACGGTGATGATTACCGGCGATGAGCGAATCAGGGAGTTGAATCGGGATTTCAAAGGCGAGGACGCGATCACTGATGTGCTTTCGTTCAACGCCGATGGCGAACCTGCCGGTGAGACAGAGAGTTCAGCCATGGGCACTGATGAAGGCGAATTGGGCGACGATGAATGGCCTGATTTTGCTGACGACGGCGAAGTAGAATGGAATCGTCTTGGCGATATTGCGATTTCGCTTCCTCAGGTCGTTAGACAGGCGGCTGAGAACGGCAAGTCGGCGGATCGTGAATTGGCAATGTTGACTATCCACGGTGTTCTTCATCTTCTCGGGTATGATCACGCCGAGGTCGACGAAGAAAAGGTTATGTTTGGCAAGACCGACGTTGTGTTGGCGAAGATTTTTGGCGAGTAGTCCTGATCGCTTGATCGGGTCTATGAGAGCAGTGAGACTGGTTCAGAAGTGACGAATAGCCAGGTTTTTTACAGAAAATGGCGCCCTACTCGTTTCGACGAGGTGGCAGGGCAAGCGCACGTCACCAAAACTCTCAAACAGGCCATTGCCACCGATCGAGTAGCGCACGCATATTTGTTTACAGGTCCTCGTGGAGTCGGCAAAACATCTACGGCCCGGATTCTTGCTAAGGCACTAAACTCGGAACTAACTGATGACGGTGAGCCGATTTCAGATTCTGATGTTTCTAGGGCTATAGACAACGGTAGCTTCCTTGATCTGATCGAGATTGACGCTGCGTCTAATCGTGGAATCGATGACATTCGAAAGTTGCGAGACAACACGCAGTTTCAGGCTTCGGCGGGTGGGTACAAGGTGTACATCATCGATGAAGTACACATGCTCACAGACTTTGCGTTCAATGCCCTGCTCAAAACTCTCGAGGAGCCGCCACCCAAGGTGGTAATGATCTTGGCGACAACCGATGCGCTCAAGGTTCCAGCGACGATTATTAGTCGCTGCCAACGGTTCGATTTCAAGCGACTTTCGAACGACGATGTTATCGAGCGACTTATCGAGGTCTGCGAGGCTGAAGAGATCGAGGCGGAACCTGCTGTTCTTGAGATGATCGCTAGAACAGCGTGGGGATCGTTGCGCGACGCCGAGAACCTGCTTGAACAGCTATATGTTTCGTACGGACAGGCCGACGCTGATGGTCAACCTTCAGAGATAACCGAGGGACAGGCACGAGAGTTGCTTGGTCTGGGTGATACCGCTACTAGCACCGAGCTAGCGATCGCGTTGCTTAATAAGGATGCCGCTGTTGCTCTGACTGTTATCAATCGTGAGGCACAGCGTGGTGCCGATCTTCGGGCGTTGCGTTCGGGTGCTGTTGATGCGCTTCGAGTGGCGTTGCTGATGAAGGCGGGCGTTGAGGATTCGATTACGCAGGGTTCAGAGTTCGCCGAGACGATGGCGGCAGCGGCACGATCTGCACGTCTGAACCAAATTTTGCACATCCTGACTTCTTTGGGTCAGGCCGATATGAAAGCTAATTCGTCGTCGCCACTTCCGCTCGAACTGGCGGTATTGAAGGCGACTACGAAGCCTGTTACTGCGGCGGCATCAGGTCCGGCGGCTCCGGCTTCTTCGGGTGCTGCTCCTTCTCGGCCTGCAGCTACCCAGCAGCCTGCGAACCAGCAGTCTGGTGGTTCTGAGAGTGCTGAAGAGACTGCACCGGCTCCACGTCGAGATCGAACGCCGACTGAACAGCAGTGGGACAAGGTTGTTTGGGCGATGCGTCGAACTAAGAATCGCAAATATGTCGTTGGCCCGATTCTTCGCAATGTTGAGATGCCTACGCCAGCCGAAGGCAAGATTTCACTCCGCTTCAAAAGCAACGCCCTGAAGAACAACTTCATGGAGGAGATGCAGGATCAGCGATCGCGTGATGCTCTAAAAGCCGCGATTAATGATGCGTACGGTTCTGAGCTAGAACTGGAAGTTCGCTCTCCGCACGAGGCGGCCGAAGAGGCGAAGGCTAGCGCCAGCGCCAATGGTTCCTCTGGGGGAGCGTCGAGGCCGGGCAACGGTCAGTCGGGAACTTCAACAGATCAAGAAAGCGCAATGGTGCGTGCTGCGATGGCGATGGGCGCCAAGGTTGTCACTGAGGATGCTGGTGAGGATGACTAGTTTTGGTGCTTGTGGCTTGCTAGGTAGTTAGCGGTTTGTAGCTGAAATCGACCTGGTTCTTCAGTCGCACCGGTATTGTCACCCTGAATTCATTTCAGGGTCTTTCTCCCCCTTATGATGTCTGTTGTTCGCCATCTGTTTTCGCTGCATTAATTTAGAGAGATCCTGAAATGAATTCAGGATGACATTGCTGGCTTGATTGGAGAGTGGATTACTGGTTGATCGTCCGCGCCGCCCCGCCGAAGGTCTCTCCACTTCGCTTTGCTTCGGTCGAGAAGTTGAATTTGACGATTCTTTCATCTTGGCGGTAGAGCTACGCCGTAACGATTGCTCTTACTCGTTGGTAACGACGTATGATTGTCGGATTCAATTTATGTCGTCTTGTTTCTCGATAATCGGGAGTGAGACGCTCCCTGTTGGCAGGGGTCAGGACTTATTTCGATGATGAACAAGAACATGCTCAAGCAGGCGCAGCAGATGCAGGCCCGACTTGCGGCAGTGCAGGAAGAGATCGCAGTCGCACGAACTGAAGCATCAGTTGGCGGTGGGATGGTCAAGGTTTCGGTTATTGGTGGATCGACGGTTGAGTCGATCGAGATCAACCCGGAAGTAGTAGACCCAGAAGACGTTGAAATGCTTCAGGATCTGATTATCGCTGCTGTAAACGAGGCGATGGACACTGCTCAGAAGCTTGCTTCCGACAAGATGGGCGCTATCACCGGCGGCTTGAACATTCCTGGCCTTATGTAGCCAGCGTTTCAGCTTCGGCTGATTCATTAGAAACACACGAATGACATCTTCCGACATTACACCTTCCGCTGCTCCACCTGTCGCCCGATTGATCGAGGCGTTTCACAGGCTGCCCGGAATTGGGCCTAAGAGCGCACAGCGGCTGACGTATCACCTGATTCGGATGCCTCAGGATGAGGCTGAAGAGTTTGCTGCGGCAATACTTGGCGTGAAAGAGCGAGTCGTTCTTTGCGACACGTGCGCCAATATTGCGGAAGCTGCCGAGTGCACTATTTGCAGCGATCTTCAGCGTGACAGCACTCGTATATGTGTAGTTGAAGAGCCTTTGGACGTCGTCGCTGTTGAGCGTGCGAGGGTTTATTCGGGCAAGTACCACGTTCTTCACGGAGTGATTTCTCCGGTGAACGGCGTTGGCCCGAACGACTTAAAACTGCGTGAGTTGCTGGAACGATTGCGGGATGGCACGGTTATTGAAGTGATCGTAGCAACGAATCCGAACCTCGAAGGCGAGGCTACGGCTATGTACATTCAGCAGCTGATAGGTCCGCTGGGCGTAAAGGTAACTCGGCTTGCTCGCGGACTGCCAAGCGGATCGGATATCGAGTACGCCGACGATTCGACTCTTGCCCACGCGCTGGAAAGCCGGGCGGAGATTCCACAGCGCCAGACGGGTACGCCTGAGTAGGCGTTGTGCGCTTTTTCGCCGGGTCCTTCCTCCTCACCGAAGGTCTCGCGACTTTGCCTTGCTAGGGTCGAGAAGTTGGATGCGTGCGGCGGTGCTTACACGGTAACGATAGGCAGCATTTCTCGATTACGGTTACACGGTTTCCGTAGTCGATATGGACTTTTCAGAGTTCGCTACACGGTATCTGCGAACGTCTTACCGTGTAGGTGTCGAACGTGACTTCGAGCGGTTGTGAACGCGCGAGCCGCAAGGGTGAGAAAGATCCTGAAATGAATTCAGTATGACATTGCTGGCTTGGTTGGGGAGGGTTAGCTGGTTGAACTGCCGACGAGGACCCAGCACCTCCGTAGGTCTCTCCAGTTCGCTGTGCTTCGGTCGAGAAGTTGGGCAGTTGGCTGGTTGGCGAGGGTTGTTTCACCTTAGTAAGTGCGGTGACATGCGTTCTGCTGGCGTTTATTGTGTAGGCGATCAAGCCGTTCAATCCGATTGGCAGCGACCGTCGTATCGAAAACCATGAGTCACTTCCGCACATATTCAAATCGCCGAAAAGGCTCACTGAGTGTTGTGCTTTTTTTGTCGCTCTTCGCAATCGCTTTAGCCGCGTGCGGCACCGAACCATTGCCGGCTGCGGGTCGACCTGATTTTCCGGTAGCCACTTTTGCTTTGCGTGATGTGACTCCTGCACCGATTTCACCGACCGCTACGCCGTGGCCGAATCTTGTGGACGACGCAGTGCGGGTAATTCCTGAAGGGCTCGATCCTGAGTTCTATGCGCGTGCTGATTCTGATGAAGTAGTTGCGCTTTGGACGCAGTTCCTGACGGGAACTGTTTCGAGCGCAACGTCGGGTCGGTTTTACTTCCGCAGCCGCCGCAGTTTCGAAGGGGACCTGCACTTATGCCCTGGCGGCACCGGTTTTCTCTTGGGCGATCCAGAGGGACCAGTGAAGTGGGCTGTTAATCCTTCTGCCGGGTACTGGTATGAGGTCACGCTTTCACATGAAATTCCGTTTACTGGCGATTCGGTGACTTACGCGATTGGTGTGAACGATGGCAATCCCGCGAGATCGGGCAGTTCTACTCCGATGGAGTTCAGGTCGAGTGATAGATGTGCGCTTTCGAATGTCGGGATTCAATATGCCTTTACTGATGAAGAACGCAAGTTGGCAGAGCAAGTCGAGATCGAGCAGATCGTTATCGACGAAATTCCGTGGCTAGACGGCAAGCGCGAGTTTCCATCACAGATCACGGTTGAAGGGTCGAGCGAAATCGACGAAAACCTTGGTATCGACTACTGGAGAGCGTATTTGTCTGGCTCAGTAGTCAACGCAGTGGCTTACAACTACGCTCAGTATTCGGTAACTGAGGCGTTTTCTGGCGATCTGCACCTATGTGCCGAACGCGTTGCAGTACTCGATGGCGATCTTTTGGGTATTGGAGAGTGGGCTATTCAGCCATCGGGATCGAATCCGTCCAACGCGAAGATTGTCTTCACGTTGCCTGGCGATCCAAAGTTCAGGACGATCGTTCTTGGCGTAGACGGCGATTCACCAATTCGGATGGGTCGCGATGCCGATACGGGGTTAATCGCTGCGACTCCGTTGGAAGTTGCTGAATCGGGTGAGTGCGAAAGCGCGAGCTGATCGATTTTTGTTAACGGATGAACAACGAACCTAGCTCAGATATGGTCGGCAAACCCATATGATTAGCCAACTATGACTTCGAAGCGGCGGCCGGTTACATATACGACTGATGGCGTGGTTGTTCGCACGAGCAACTTGGGCGAGGCCGACCGGATTATTACGCTGGTGACACCGATTCACGGGATAGTCAGAGGCGTTGCTAAGGCGGCACGCAAGCCGGGATCGAAAATGGGCGGACATCTCGATTTATTGAAGCACGTGAGTGTTTCCGTTCGAGAGACTCGAACGCTGCACGGGCTTAGCCAGGTATCGACTGTGAATGGATTCCGTGGGCTTCGAGATGATCTTGATCGGTTTTCGAGGGGTTCGTACGTTTCGGAAATGGCGGAGCAGTTTTCGGTCGAGAGTGGTGCTAACCAGCCGTTGTTCAGGCTACTTATCGATGTGCTTAGTACTTTAGAAGTAAGTGACAATCCAGAAATGGCGATTCACTTCTACGAAATGCGCTTGCTGCAGCTGAGCGGATTTGCTCCTGAGCTTTCACGATGTGTTGAGAGTGGCGTTGAGCTTGAGCCTGCGAATCATTTGTACTCAGCTGATCGGGGCGGGATAGTGAGTAGCGAGTCACGCCCGGTTGGCGAAACGGCGTTACTACCGGCAAGTTTGAACACGATCAAGTTGCTCAGGTTTTTGTCTCGTGCCGACGTCGTGCAGGCGACTGCGATGAAGCCCCGCGAAGACGAGAATAGGCAGCTTTCTCGGATTTTGAGGGCGCAGATTCATCATGTTCTCGATCGTGGATTGCGATCAGAGGCGTTCATGGACGAAGTTCGTACTCGACCGGGTCGCGCGAACGGAATTGGACGAACCATGAGCGATAGTTCGAGCGATTGACATCGGCGGTCAGAAAACTTGCATCGAGTTGTTACACTCGTTTGAACTGATTCTGAACTAGCGGTGTAACGCTTGTTGAACGTTGGGCGCAAGTAAGTGAATCGTCCAAATACCGTTCTCAAATTTCCGTAATTATTGGCAACTGCCCGTTGAAAGATGTGCTTCGGCACCTGAACTATGACCGACTCTAACATCGTCATTCGCGGAGCCCGCGAACACAACCTGAAGAACATAAATATTAGTATTCCTCGTGACACGCTGACTGTGATTACGGGTGTTTCAGGTTCAGGCAAGAGCAGTCTTGCGTTCGACACGATATTCGCCGAAGGACAACGGCGATACGTGGAATCGTTGTCGGCGTACGCTCGGCAATTCCTTGGGCGAATGGAAAAGCCTGACGTCGATCACATCGAGGGTTTGAGTCCTTCGATTTCTATCGACCAAAAAGGCGTTTCGAAAAACCCTCGTTCGACTGTTGGAACTGTGACCGAGATTTACGATTATCTTCGATTACTGTTCTCGCGAGCGGGTCGCCCACATTGTCACAACTGCGGACGTCCTGTTCAACGACAAACGATTCAGCAGATCGTGGATTCGATTCTGAAATGGGACGAGGGGACGAGGCTGCAGATTCTCGCTCCGATGATTACGCATATGAAGGGCGAGCACGTTCAGGTGTTTGAGACGGCACGACGTGATGGATTCGTTCGGGTACGAATCGATGGCGATACGCGTGAGCTCGCTGAGGAGTTGAAGCTAGCCAAGACGAAGTGGCACAACATCGAAGTGGTGGTTGATCGAATAATCGTTCGAGAAGACACCGATCGAGGCCGGCTTACAGAGTCGGTCGAAACGGCGCTTCGCCTCGCAGGCGGGAACCTGATCGCATCGAAGCTCGGCACTGGTAAAAAGGGTGATGATGAGGACGTTGTCTATTCAGAGCACTTCGCCTGTGTTCACTGCGATATTTCAATAGCCGAGCTTGAGCCACGCAATTTTTCGTTCAATACGCCGTTCGGTGCTTGCCCAACTTGCACTGGGCTTGGCTTCAAGTTGGAGGTCGATCCTGATCTTGTGATTCAGGACCAATCCCTAAGTTTGAACAATGGTGCGATTACGCCGTGGGCGCTATCGGGCACGAACTCGCCTTGGTATCACTCAACGCTCGAATCGTTGTCGCAACACTTTGGTTTTTCGATGGACATGCCGATTAGAGAGATGGATCTTGAGCACCTGAGCGTGATTTTGTATGGAACAGCCGGGAGCAAGCTTGAAGTCTCTCATCAGACTCAAAAAGGCAAGGTTTACAGCTGGAATACTGCGTTTGATGGTGTAATTCCGAATATGGAACGACGGCACGTCGACACCGAATCGGACTCCGTTCGTGAGGACATCGCTCGGTACATGACGCAGAGAGCGTGTGCTACTTGTGGCGGTGCCCGACTCAAGCCCGAAGTTCTCGCAGTGACCGTTCTCGGAATGAACGTGATGGAAGTCACGGGTCAGTCGGTTGAGAATGCACTTCGTTGGGTCGAGGCGTGTCGCACGGGCGTGTGGCCCGGTGAAGGCGAGCACGACGGTGACGCTGAAGATCCGCTGAGCAGTCGTGAGCAGTCGATTGCAACCCAAATATTAAAAGAAGTCGAAGCACGACTGGGATTCCTATCGAGAGTTGGACTCGACTATCTGACACTCAACCGTGCGGCTGCGACGCTTTCGGGCGGTGAAGGTCAGCGCATTCGGCTCGCCACGCAGATTGGATCGGGCTTGATGGGCGTTTTGTACGTCTGTGACGAGCCGTCTGTCGGACTTCACCCTGCTGATAACGATCGCCTAATCGGAACGCTCCAGAACTTGCGTGATGTTGGAAACACGGTGCTGATCGTCGAGCACGATGAAGCTGTAATGCGAGCCGCCGACCATATCGTCGATATGGGTCCGGGAGCGGGTCAGTTCGGCGGTAACGTTGTGGTTGAAGGACCTATCGAAGCTGTTCTCGAAAGCGAAGAATCGCTGACGGGTGCGTACCTGAGCGGCCGAAAATCTATTCCTGTTCCGAAAAAACGTCGCAAAGGCAACGGCAACGAGATCGCCATTATCGGGGCGCGGGCGAACAATCTGAAGAACGTTTCAGTGGCGATTCCACTTGGAACGTTGACTTGTGTGACGGGTGTTTCAGGATCGGGCAAGAGCACACTCGTGAACGAGATTCTCTCGAAGAAGCTCTCGCAGCACTTCTACCGTTCGAAGGATCGACCCGGAGAGCACGACGAAGTGCTCGGGCTTGAACACGTCGATAAGGTGATTAACATCGATCAGTCGGCGATTGGTCGAACTCCACGATCGAATCCGGCTACATACACGGGTGTGTTCACGAACATTCGAGACATTTTCGCATCGATGCCTGAATCGAAAGCCCGTGGCTACAAGGCGGGCCGGTTCTCGTTCAATGTGAAGGGCGGACGTTGCGAGGCTTGCAGTGGTGCTGGTTACGTTCAGATCGAGATGCAGTTCCTGCCGGACGTAACGGTTCCTTGCGAGATTTGTTTGGGTGCGAGATACAACCGAGAGGCGCTTGAGATTAAGTTCAAGGGCAAGTCGATCGCTGAAGTACTCGATATGACGGTTTCGGAAGCTGCAGTCGTCTTTGAGAATATTCCGTCGATTTCCAACAAGATGAAGACGTTGACCGATGTGGGTCTTGGCTACGTGCATTTGGGTCAGCCTGCGACGACACTTTCGGGTGGTGAGGCACAGCGAATCAAGCTTGCTTCGGAGCTTTCGAAGAGGTCGACCGGTAAAACGGTTTACATTCTCGATGAGCCGACTACTGGTCTTTCGTTCGACGATGCTGCGAAGTTGATGATTGTGCTTCACCGATTGGTCGACGCTGGGAACTCGATCATTTTGATCGAACATCACCTCGATTTGATCAAGAACGCCGATTGGATCCTGGAAATGGGCCCGCTGGCTGGTGAACGTGGTGGACAAGTCATCGCAGAAGGAACGCCTGAGTTCGTGGCGTCGGTGAAGAAGTCATCTACGGGTCAGTACTTGGCCGAGATGAATGGCATAACGCCGAGCGCAAAGGCAGCAGGTACGACAAAGGCTCGCAAGTTCAACACATCCGTGAACGGTAGCGCTCGTGATGAAATCACGTTACCGGATAGACCTGCCGCATATGCGAACGGGGCGTCAAAGTCGCGTAGGAACACCGGTAGGTATCGCAGACGTCGTCGCGGTGCCCCCGCCGCTCAATAGCCGGAACCAACTGAAAATACTGGAATCGCACTTGTAATGGCTCACGCCCGTGAGCCGGGTGGTTCATTTCTGTGGGGGCTGACTCACAATCGCGTTGTGTAGCTAGCCCGGATCCGCCCACATGCCAGAAGCCTAAAGTTGTGGGCATCAGGCAAATACACACTGATAGAGACCCAAGGGCAAATTGGGGTCTCAGCGCAATAAGGGCAAAACAATGACACTCATCAGCATTAAGAACACTTCAACCGGTAACACGATCATTCCAGCACGAGGCGGATTGGGATTGGTACTAGGAGCTGGTGAAGAGGGCACTGTATGTCCTGAAGGTCTACGAGCTCAGGGCGCATTTTTCGACATGGTTTCTCGGGGTCACATCGCCAAGCAGGCTCGATTGGGTCGGGCTGCACGAGTAGTGAACTTTTCACACTCAGATGACGACCACAACCAGGCAGCTTAGTTCCGACCGGAACGCCCACATAGCGAACGGTTGATTCAGTTCGTAATTTTTAGAGAGAGACCCGTTTTTTGGCGAGTCTTTTTTGTGTTTGGGTTTGCTTTACAAACGCTAATAATCGATTTCCCGAGTGCCACCGAGGGATCTGGTGCGGGGTTGGTGCGTCGCTTTGCGTTGACGATGTTCGATCAATAGCGCGACACCACCCCAGATCCCTCGGCGGCACTCGGGAAGTCAATCGTTGGTTACTGCCAATTCAATGTCGCAACATGGCCTCGTGCCCATCCCCACCGAAGGTCTCTCCCCTTCGCTGTCGCTTCGGTCGAGAGGTGGTGGGCGACAACGTTAACGGTGTCATTCTGAATTCATTTCAGGATCTACCCAGTTTGTTGCAGCGTTAGGAATTATCGCGATGACATCGCAGGGGTTAGAAAAATCCTGAAATGAATTCAGGATGACAGTTGCCGCTATGAACGACACGAGCGGGCGACCAAGCCAGAACTAGCTGCCGCTTTGGGCGGCGTTTACGAGGTCTTCACAGGCTGAAATATCGGTTTGGCAGAGCATAACGACGTTCCCGGCTACGAGATAGGCGTGGTAGCTGGTGCGATTGTTACCCGAGGTGATAATTCCGCCAGCTGAGTTCGATGCTGGAGAGCGACCGAGTATCGCAAGCGCCGATTCAACGCCTGCTGACATTGCATCGGCGTGCGAAGCGTACTTCCTGATCTCAATATCTCGGCGACTGGCGAATCCGTAGTAGACATTTGTAGCCAAAGGAACGGTCTCGGTATCAAACTCTTTGCTCAGCTTGAATCCGGCATCTTCAAAGTTTTCGACCGTGAACGTTTCGTCGATTCGGAGAACGGGTGCAACTTCTTCGCCGTCATTGTTAGTCGAGACGCTATCGGCGGTTGAATCATCCGAGCCGCAAGCCGCCAGCCCAATGACCGTTAGAGATACGAACAAAAGCATGCCAAAATACTTTTTTAAATAATTGACTGTGTGATTATTTACTTGCACGTATCCTCTTCCATGAATTCGGCGTTTCGTGGAATCCTATGCGGGTCCCTGTCCTGCCGCAAGCAGTCTGCGCTTCGCTTCGGTATATACGTCTGAACTGAGTGGCCCTCTGGCTGCTGAAGCAACATTTTCCACTAAGTGCATCGGGTTCTGTGTACCCGCGATGACTGTGTCGACATCCGGGTGCGAAAGAGTAAACCGCAACATGAATCCGGTCCTGCTTTCCCCATCCTCAAGAAGATCATTTAATGACGCTCCGTTCCACGCTGCCCATTTGTCTAGACGTACAGATCCTGAGAAGTCGGGATCGCCTTGTCCGAGCCCTCCTCGGATGATAGTTCCGACTCCGCGTTCTGCCGACTGAGTAATGATTCCTTCGTGCTCTCTTTGCAGCGCGGAGTACGGGATTTGCAACACACCGAATTCACCTGACTCGAGTTGTTCTGTCATTTCAGGAAAGTTTCCAGATACGCCGATGTGACGCACCTTGCCCTGCTCCTGTAGTTCTTTCAGAGCATCGAGCGCACCATGCTCTTCGAGTTGACGCATCGTAGGGCTTTTGTGGAACTGAACGATGTCGAGGTATTCGGTCTTCATACGGCGGAGACTTTGCTCGACTCCGGAGGTGATGTTTTCGTGGTCGAAACTATGCGGGCTCCAGCCATCGCCGCCATCTGGTTTAGCGTCGAACTGGCAGCCACATTTTGATGCTAAGAAGAATTCGTCACGCCTATGCGATATGAATTTTCCGATGTGCTCCTCGCTATCGCCATAGTCGATTGAGGTATCGACAAAATTAATTCCAGCATCTAGCACTGCGTTGAGTATCGTTTCGGCCTGTTTCGCAGTGGCCGCCCGACCTTCACCCTCGCCCCGAATCTCCATCGCACCGTAGCCGAGTCGCGTCACCTGCAAGCCGGTGTTGCCAAGCTGATTTTTTACTGGTTGAGTAATTTCCATATCCGAGATATTTCCGTTCTAATCCAAGAACCGTCTCGTTCCGAGATGATAATGGTAATTTCCGGTTGCCCTTGTGATGAGGTCGATAGTTGATTCTTTGCATGCGATCCTTTCCCGGTTTCCATCAGGGCGAGCTGCCTCAGGATGGCATTCGCGCCGCAGGATGCATTTGCGAGCTGTAACGCTATTATCTAACTTGAATTTGCCAATCGATACGACTCGATATAGCAAATTACTAACGTTTTCCAGCCGCCAGATTCATTGCTTCAGGGAGTGAACGTAATCGGAGCATCGCAGCGGTTCCTAAGACGGGTCCGAGGGCGAGCATGGCGAACGCCCAACCCCAGCCTGAAGAGTCTTTTACTATCGGCAATAGCCATATCGACACCGCGGTTAATGCGAACCCGATTCCGGTCTGAAACGTCAGCATGGTTCCTCTGTACGCTGGGTCGCTTAGTTCGGTCATCGCAGTCGAAAATTGGGCTGAGTCGGCTATCACTGAAGCGCCCCAGATCATCGCCAATATCACTATCAGGACAGTCATTTCGGGAGGCAGGAATCCGATGAATACCGCGACTCCACCACTTATTACCATGACGATGCTGGTCACTGCAGTTCGACCGATTTTCTCCGACCATATTCCCGCGTACGAACTCGCAATTGCCCCGACTGCGAATACGAGGAACGTAAGCGCACTCGCAAGATCAAGGCGGTCACCGATGAGAGATTGTTCGCCAACGATATAGAGCATGAAGCTGCCGATCCAAGCCCACATCGCGTAGAGCTCCCACTGGTGTCCCAAATATCCGGTTAATGCCAACCGAGGACCCCGTTGTGAGATGGCACCAATCAGATACTTCGGGTTGAACTTAGCGCCTCTGACTTCGTGGGGACCGTCTTTCACGAGGAATTTAAGTATCAGCCCGCCGGAAATTGCAAGCACCGAGCTTCCGATGATTACTGCTTGCCAGTTTTCGGAGAATACAGATCTCAGCAGATGAGGGGATCCTGATCCGATGGTGAGCGCACCGACCATTGTTCCGAGCGCGAATCCTCTGCCCTTCGTGTACCAGCCTGAGATGACTTTCATCGCCGGTGGGTAAACGCCGCCGAGAAAGGCACCTGTTGCGAATCGAGCGGCGATCAATAAGGGTGTCGAATCGAAAGGAATTACCAATAAGTTGGCGAGTGCCGCTAGCACTGATGCATAGGCGAATAGGGTTCGGGCGTTTATTAGATCGGACAAATTGGTGACGGCGATGAGTAGAGTGCCAAACACAAAGCCGAGTTGAACGGTGATAGTGAGGATCGCCATTGAGGATTCGTCGATCGATTTCTCAACTTCGAGCGCACCTGATATTGCGTTGGTCGAGAACCACACTGATAGCGAAAAGAATGTGGCGAGAGATACGAGAATCAGGGCACGTGACCTAGAATTCGATTGAGATTCAGAGTGAAGCATGCGGGTTCGATGTACGGACTATCGTCAAAGATGTTCTTCAGATTGGGTTGGTGGTCGAGAGTGCGGAAGTTCGAAGTGCTCCCACGGTTCGATTCCGCACGGTATTGTTTGTTGCAACTAGCAGAGTACCACGAGAGAAAATTGGTTTCGAGGAGCAGTATGAGCCAGAGTGAACTTGAACGCACTTACATTCAGGACGGTCTGCACGGCAATAATTGTTACGGCTGCGGGGCATGGAACGATAAGGGTCTCCAGATCAAATCGTACTGGGATGGCGATGTTTCGGTGTGTGTTTTTCAGCCTGAGCCTCACCATGCAGCGATGCCGCCTGACGTGATGAACGGTGGAATGATTGCCTCGATTATCGATTGCCACTGCGTTTGCTCGGCGATGGCGGACGCGTACCGAACTGAGGGTCGTGAGGTGGGTGAGGGCGATACGATTTGGTACGCCACGGCTTCATTGACGGTGAACTACCGGAAGCCCACTCGAATCGATGGTCCGGTTACGGCACGAGCACGCATTATTGAGAAAACGGACAAGAAGACTAGCCATGCGGTCGATTTCTTCTCGCATGACGGAGTGCTAACTTGCGATGCGGCGGTGCTTTCGCTTCGGGTGCCTGACGAGTGGGCCGATCCGACGGGGCTATTTCAGCACTTATAGGTTCTACACAGTAAAAACTTTCAACTTGAGTTGACGAAGCGACTCAATAAGTTTTTTGCTTTACTGATTGGGCGAGTTACAAGGAGATCGGAATGAAGTTAGCAGTTGGCGGCGATCACGCCGGGTTTTCTATGAAAGTCCCAGTAGTCGAATATTTGAAATCACAGGGTCACGAAGTTACAGATTACGGAACTCACTCTGAAGACCCGGTCGACTTCCCTGATATTGCTCAGCGGGTTACTTCTGCGATTCTTTCGGGTGACGCAGAACGGGGCATTCTCGTGTGCGGCACGGGCGTTGGGGCGTCGATCGCCGGTAATAAAGTTCCTGGCATTCGCGCGGCTTTGACTCACGATACGCACTGCGCACATCAGGGCGTTGAACACGATGATGTGAACTTGATTTGCATGGGTGCGTGGATTATCGGAATCGCTGTCGCTAAGGAAATTCTCGACGCGTTCATTGCTGCAGAGTTTTCGACTGATCCAGATTTCAGACGCCGTGTAGACAAGCTTGCAGAGATGGAACTGAAGTACGCGAAACAGCTACTTAGCTAGTACGTACCATTTCGCTTATAGTCGAATTTTCGTATGAAATAGAAGTTAGGCAGTTAACAGCCAAACTTGGACTTATTCCACGCGAATATTCCGGTTGTTCGCATCGGCGAAGAGCTAGAGAATTTCAACCTGGAATCTGACGATGAATAATCGCGTCAGGCCCTTGACCTAAAGTCGCTCATGGTCATCCCGTTGACATAGCACGGAGCGCTTACGCAACGCCGACTGTGAAACCCCCTAAAGGCTTAGCGTTACAGGTCCATAACCGCCGATGCGAGAGCCTTCTCATTGACTGTTAAGCCGAGTCCCGGTTTGTTCGGAATGGTTATTTCGCCGTTTTTGAACTCCCACGGGTCTTCGAATAGCTCGTCGAGATCGTCCCGTTGTCCCGAGTACTCGTGAGGTCGCGAGGAAAGCGGTAGCGTTGCGCAGAGAGCGAGCGACGCGGCGTTACCTATCGTCGGCTGGGTCATGTGGGGTACAACTGATATGTCGTGCGTTTCGGCGAGAGTAGCGATTCGCTTGCCTTCGGTTAGACCTGCACACTTCACGACGTCGGGCTGCAGAAGGTCCGGTTTTGCTATGTTGATGAGATCACGGAATTGCCAACGGGTATATTCGTGCTCGCCTGCTGAGATCGGCACATCGAGGGCTTCTGCGACTTCGCGAATGCCTTCGTAGTTGGTTGGCGATACCGGTTCTTCAAAGTGGCAGATGCCGAGATCTTCAAATTTCTTACCTTGCTGGATCGCGGTTGAGACTGAGTAGCCGTTATTGGCGTCGAAGCTCAACGGAAAATCGTCTGGCAGGAAGTTTCGGCAAAGGCGGAACATTTCGAGGTCTTTTTCGGGGTTTACGTCCTGGCGATATTTCCAATCCATGCGAATTTTGATCGCCTTGAAGCCTTCTTCGTACGCCTCTTCTACTCTCGCCAGCATTTCTTGAGGAGTATTGTCGCTGCCGCCACCCATGCTCTTGTACATCGTGAACGTGGTACGCACTGCGCCACCTAGCAGCTGGTAGAGCGGCATACCGGCGACTTTCGCCTTGATGTCCCACAACGCAATGTCGACTCCACTGATACAGCTTGGCTGGGTTCCTGACGTTCCGAGTTTGTATGTGCCGAAGAACATGTCGTCCCAAAGTCGCTCCACGTCGAGAGGGTTCTTGCCGATGATGAGTGGCTTGAGGGCGTGCTCGACGAAGTAGCACATGATTGGAACGTTCATTGGTGAACATTCGCCGATGCCTTCGATTCCTTCGTCGGTGAATATCCGAACGAGTGCCGTTCGGGTTTTTAGTGGGTATGCCTTAACGTCGGTGATTTTCATGATGTGTCTCGTTAGTCGCGGTCGTCATCGGATGATTCGGCTCCGCGTCGCAGTCTCCTACCCCTACCCCTTCCTTCTGGAAGGGGGACTTATTTATCGCGATGCTAAACCGAATCTAGCCGTGCGAACACGTGTGCTTGCCTCGGTATCGGACGATTAGTAGTTAATATCGGTTTGTGATTCGATTTTTGATTCGTCGATGTCAAAGCCCAAACCGGGGTTTTGGCTTACTGAAAGCTCGCCGTCCGAGAAGTTCGGTCCGCCGTTCGCATCGAAGTAGTAGCTCATGGCAGCGTGCTTCACGAGCATTTCAACGTAGGGCGTGTGGATAGGCGATTGAGCAGATGACCAAGCCATGCCCGGAGGACTAACGCCCTGATGGCAAATGGTTATCAGATCAAATGTGGTCGCGAGCGCACTGATTTTCATTACTTCCGAGAGACCACCCGCCCAGTTGAGATCGGGCTGGATGATGTCGACAGCTTCCGCCTCGATGAACCGTTTGAATCCCCAGCGGGTGTATTCGTGTTCGGCTCCGGAGATCGGGATGTTCGTTGACTCTCTAATTTTTCGATATGAGTCGATCCGATCTGGCATTGCGACTTCTTCGAGCCACCGAGGGTTCAAATCTTCAATTGCCTCTGCCAGTTTGACTACGTAGTTGACGTCCATCGACTGCCAGCAGTCGAGCATGATGTCGTCATCATCACCGAGTGTTTCGCGAATGGTCTCGACCATGGCAACATTCTTTTTGAATCCTTCAGCGCCTGACATCGGACCGTGCCTGAAGAACCATTTCTGTGCCTTGTAGCCCCGGCTCTGCATTTCGAGAGCTCGTTCTTTCACGAGACCGAGGTCTTGCGTCGCATATCCGAGCATCGAAGCGTAAGCAGGCATTGGGCCACGGCCAGCGCCGCCGATGAGCTTCCAAACGGGTTGCTTGAACCACTTGCCTTTGAGATCCCATAAGGCGTTGTCGATCAGGCTGATTGCCATCATCGGTTCGCCCTGTCGACCATGTACCGACTTGCGATGCATGATGTCCCACAGGAATTCGGTAGCCAGCGGATCGCGCCCGATGAGGAAATCCTTCATCTGCCAAACGTGGAATGCGGTGCCGCCGGGCATGGTTGGTCCGGCGATTCCGGATACACCTTCGTCGGTGTCGATCTGAACGAAGACCTGGTTCAATTCGTAGTGCGAATCGTCGACTTGAGTTCCGGCTGCCGGTGGGCCTTGCACGCGGAATTCTTCGTAGACGTCGAGCGGCATTACGAGTCGCTCTTCCATGAATGGTCCGTCGACCTCCATGGTTCCGGTAAGTTTTCTAAGTCGTATGTCGGTGATTTTCATGGTAATTAGCTCCGGGCATCACTAGCGTGACTTGGTCGCCGCTGCAATCTACCCATCCCCTAACCCCTTCCATCCGGAAGGGGGACTAATTGTTTCAATCTCGAATTTGTTAGCTTGCTTGCTCGGTACTTACGAACCGAAGTTTGGTTCTTCTTCTCGTTCGATTTTGTCGGGATCTAGATCCATTGTCATTCCGATGCCTGACGGTGCGTGAATCGAGCCGTTCACCGGGGTTACAGGGTCCTTCAAGAAGTGCTGGTGGATGGTGTTCCATTTCACCAAATACTCCTGGTATGGAGTGTGAATCGGCGACTGGGTGACCGAGAAGTGAATTCCGGCGTTGGTCGAGTGACCGTGCGGAATCGTGATTAGATCGAAGGTAGTAGCGAGAGCTGCGATCTTCAGCACTTCCGATAGTCCACCAGCCCAGTAGATGTCTGGCTGAATGATGTCGAGTGCTTCGGCGTCGATGAACTGCTTCATGCCCCAGCGTGTGTAGTCGTGCTCTGCGCCCGACAGCGGAATGTTCGTTGCTTCGCGAATCTTGCGATATGAATCGATGCGATCCGGCATAGCGACTTCTTCGAGCCACCGAGGGTGGAATTCCTCGATCGCCTCGGCGAGTTTGATTACGTAGTTAACGTCCATCGACTGCCAGCAATCGAGCATGATGTCATCGTCATCACCGAGAATTTCTCGAAGAGTTCGCACCATGTCGACGTTCATCTTAAATCCTTCAGCACCAGACATCGGGCCGTGTCGGAAGAACCATTTCTGAGCCGTGTAGCCTTCGTCTTGCTTCTCTTTGGCGCGTTCTGCGACGAGCCCCATATCGAGGACGTGGTAGCCAAGCATCGAAGCGTAGGCAGGCACTTCCGTTCGGGTCGGGCCACCGATGAGACTGTAGACGGGAGCGTTGAAGTAGCGACCTTTGAGATCCCAGAGCGCGTTATCGATCGCGCTGATGGCGATCATCGTGTTGCCATGACGACCATGAACTGAGCCACGGTGCATGATGTCCCAGAGGAACTCGGTTGCGAGTGGGTCGCGTCCGATCAAGTAGCGGCTCAGTTCGTTTTCGATGATGAAGGCGACGGATTTGTCCATCGGACCGCCGATTCCAATTACGCCTTCGTCGGTTTCGATCTGTACGAAGTAGGCGTCGTGGGCGAGTTCGTTCTTCGAGTTCGCTGAACCCCACTCGACCCGCCCGCCAATGTCACGGAATTCCTCGTACACGTCGAGCGGCTGGACGAGTCGTTCTTCCCAGAACAAACCATCGGTTTCAATCGTTCCAAATACGTGACGAAGTCGGATTTTTTCGATTTTCATGTGACTCTTCTTTGATATTCCTGTTTGTTGGACTTGACGGGTCGAATGACGCGCCCGGTGTTGATGAGCGCGACTTTACCGTAGTGACAGCCCGTTCCGATAGCGGACGCGCCGAATATCTACACAAGAACGGCCGAGGCGTCTTCGAACATCACGGATATTCCTAAAGCGATTCGATGATTACGCGGGCTTTTGAAGGCCAATCGACCGTCGTTCCAACGGCTCCAGAACGGTATGCACGACGAAGCGCGGGCTTGGAGTCGGCGATGCCCCAGGTTCGGACTACGAGCCCAGCTTTGTTCGCATCGTCGATCTGTTTCTTGGTTACTTTGCTCGCGTTCGGGTAGATGCCAGAGAGGCCTAGATCGGTTGCTGCTTTTAAAGAAGCCTTATCTATCTTTTGAAGCAGCCAGCCGTGGGCGATGTTAGGCATGAGCGCGATTGATCGTTCGAGTTGTTCGAAATGAAACGAGGAAATAGTAAGGCCGGGAGCGACCGAATCGCCGGTATGTTGATCGAGCCAACCCCACTGCTTGAGCGACTTCATCGATGTCGCAGCGAGATCGGGTTGAGTCGACTTTAGCTCTAAATGAACGTGCGCATTGCCGGCGTATCGTTCAAGAAACTCATCGAGTGTTGGCACGAACGCTTCTGCGTACGCCATGGTGCCGCGCACGCCAGCGCCATCGTCGGGTCCTTCAAACCAAAGCCCGGCATTAAGTGATTTGATCTTAGCGATGCCGGTTTCAGCGACGAGACCGGTTGTGTCGGTCGTTCGATCCAGCGTGTCGTCGTGAACGAGAACAGCTCTACCATCGCTAGTTAGTTGGACGTCGGTTTCAAAGTTGTCGAAGCCGAGCGCGAGAGCAAGATCGAACGCCTCAAACGTGTTCTCGGGTGCGTCGTATGAGGCACCTCGATGTGCGATCAGGGTGAAGTCGGGCTGTTTCGATTTCTTCTTTTTAGATGGCATTTACGAATGGGATTCTTGGCAGTTCGAGTGGTCAGCTGAGCGCGAAATACGGACGATTACAAGTAAAAACTCAACGTAGTGTAAGTGACACCCATCGAAAAGACCGTACAATCTGGCTCCCGTGCCAATTAATAAGATCTCCAACTCGTTCGTCGACGCCGTAGCCGATATTCCTTCGGGTGCGTCGATCATGATTGGCGGATTCGGGGGCGCTGGCGGTCAACCGACTCGCCTGATGATGGCACTACGTGATCTCGGAGTAGGCGATCTAACGATCATCGGCAACGTGGCTGGTATTTCGAAAACAACGGGCTACGGCTGGCCAGAGCATCTTGATCCGATCGACCATGGCATGTTTTTCGAGAGCGGGCAGGCGACGAAAATCACGTGCTCGTTTCCAGTCCCGGGAACGACCAATCCGCTGAGCGAGATCGAAAGGGCGTGGCGCGAAGGCAGAGCCGAAGTCGATATCGTTCCGCAAGGCACGCTTATCGAACGCATTCGATCTGCTGGAGCTGGCGTGCCCGCGTTCTACACTCCTACCGGAGTTGGTACGCCGGTTGCAGAGGGCAAAGAGCATCGTGACTTTGATGGCCGCACATATCTGCTCGAAACGGCACTTTCGGCCGACTACGCGTTAATTCGAGCGCAAAAAGCCGATACCCGAGGCAATCTGCAATATACGGGTACCTCTCGGGCGTTTAACCCGGCGATGGCAACTGCCGCGAAGGTCACAATCGTTGAGGTAGACGAGATTGTTGAAGTCGGCGGTATTGATCCTGAGCGGGTCGAAACGCTGAGCACGTATGTGAATCGGATTGTTCAGCGAGAAGCGGGAGATCCACTACCGTGACCATTTCTGGAAAGCCCGCTGGAAACGACCCTGCCCCACGTCTTGATCGTGCTGCGGTTGCTAAACGTGCGGCTCGCGATCTCGTCGATGGCTCAACGGTGAACCTTGGCATTGGCATTCCGGCGTTGTGTGCCAATTTTCTACCAGATGGCGTCGAACTTCTTTATCACGCAGAGAACGGCATTCTCGGCTTCAAAGAACTTTCGGCTCCGGGCGAAGGCGACCCAAATCTGATGGACGCCGGTGGCAAGTTTCCGAAGCTCGTGCCGGGAATGGCATTTTTCGATTCCGTAGAGTCATTCAACCTGATTCGCGGTGGGCATATTGATGTGACAGTGCTAGGCGCACTTCAGGTTTCGCGAACTGGTGATTTGGCAAACTGGATAATCCCAAAACGTGGAATTGGCAGTATTGGCGGAGCGATGGACCTCGCGGCAAACGCAAAGCGAGTTGTAATCGCTATGGAGCACACGGCGAGAGGCGACACGCCAAAAATCGTCGAGGAATGCACGTTTCCATTAACGGCACCGGGGTGTGTTGATGAGATTGTTACCGACATTGCGGTAATCAAGATTGATCGCGTGAGCGGTCGAATGATTCTGAGAGAAACTGCGCCGGGCTGGTCGTTCGATGATGTTCAGGCTTTAACCGAAGCGACTTTGGTTGTTGATGGCGAAATCGTCGAGATTTCGTAACAGCGTCGGTCGACCTGAGCACCGCGCACGCACGTACGAGTGAACGGTCGAGTAGACTTTCGACATGGCGTCGAACGATTTGCCCGACTCAAACGCATTTGGTATTCCAAGCGTCATAATCGTGTCAACCGTGTTTAAAGATCGAACTGCGTCGATAAGCCTCGTTCGCATATTGTTAACTCCGCCCCCGATGAGTCGACATTTGTCGGCGCCGTTCGACAATTGATGGTGAAATGAACGAAGAGCCAACCCGGGTTCAGTCCCGACCAAATATAGCCAATCAGGGCAAACTCTCATTTCGGAAGCGATACGAAAACGCTGGATATTGGACGCTTCTTGGAATTGTTCTGTTGTTCGCGCTATGGTTTTTAGTGAGTTAAGCTTCTGATCGAAGCACTGCCGAAGATGTGGAAGCGACAGTCGTCGCAGAACTGTTCGTGGCTGAAACTGCCACAGGAGAAGCCGAGGCTACGCTGGAATCCGTAGGTCAATAGCTGAGTCGAGATGGATGATCATTCCGGTTTCTCACTTAGATAAAAACGACTGCGCTTGGCTGTTATCAAGCCACATATTTAGCGGTGCACACGTGATCTAACCGTTTTTAGCCGGATTCCGCATGTAAAATCAAACTATGTTTGAGTCACTTTCCGACAAGCTTGGCGGAGTCTTCGGCAAGCTAACCAGTAGCGGTAAATTATCTGAAAAAGACATCGACGCGGCCCTCCGCGAAGTTCGACTAGCGCTGCTCGAAGCAGACGTCGACTTCAAAGTAGCGCGCCAGTTCGTCAAAAATGTCAAAGAACGTGCGGATGGCGACAAAGTCTACGCTTCGCTCACTCCCGGACAATCGGTTATTCGAATAGTTCGAGAAGAATTGGCCGAAATTCTTGGTGGAGAAGCAGTCGAACTTGCCCGTGCTGACAAGCCACCGAGCGTCATCATGCTAGTTGGACTTCAGGGTGCCGGTAAAACCACACTCGCCGCGAAGTTGGCATTGTGGCTGCGCAAGCAGAAACAGCCCGTGATGATGGCAGCATGTGACCTGCAACGTCCTGCAGCTATCGATCAGCTGAAGCAGCTCGGAAAGCAGCTTGATCTCACCGTTTACTCGGAAGAGCCTTCAAGCTCCACGCCTGTGAAGGTCGCCAAAGCAGCCTACAAAAAGGCTCAGGAAGAGGGCGTTCACTATCTGATCCTCGACACGGCAGGCCGTTTGGCTATTGATGACGATCTGATGAGCGAACTCGAAGAGATTCGCGACGCAACTTCACCAGTCGAAACGCTACTCGTTCTCGACGCTATGACGGGTCAGGACGCAGTACGTTCTGGTGGCGAGTTCAATGATCGAATCGGTATCACTGGAATGGTGCTAACGAAGATGGACGGTGACGCCCGTGGTGGTGCCGCTCTTTCGATGCGATCTGCAACTGGTGTGCCCATCAAGTACATCGGTGTCGGCGAGCGACCTGATCAGTTCGAGGTGTACCACCCGGATCGAATTGCTTCACGGATTCTTGGCATGGGCGATGTCGAGTCGCTTATCGAAAAGGCAGAATCTCAGTTCGATACTGAAGAGATTGCCGCTCTCGAAGCGAAGATCAAGAAGAATCAATTTGATCTAAACGACATGTTGCAGCAGTTCCAGACCATCAAAAAGATGGGATCGATTACCGATATTCTCGGCATGATTCCTGGGATGGGTTCACTTCGAGGCAAGATCAATCCGAAGGACATCGATGAGAGCCAGATGGCTCGAACCGAGGCGATTATTCACTCGATGACGATGTTGGAACGCGAGAATCCGACGATTATCAATGGGTCTCGTCGCAAGCGAATTGCCGATGGTTCTGGAACCACGACTACGCAGGTCAACCAGCTTTTGAATCAGTTCAAGCAGATGCAGAAGATGATGAAGAAGATCTCGGGTCCGGGTGGCAAGCGCGCATTGATGAACATGCTCAAGGGCTAGCTCGGTGTTTGGCTTGTTGTGGGGTGTTTTGAGTTCAGATTTGCGTTTTATTTCCGGAATGCCCAGTCTGCCCAGTTACCCAATAGCCGCGACCCCGCACCAGATCCCTCGACTCCGATGACCCTTCGACTGTGCTCAGGATGCACTCCGCTCGTGAAGTCGGGGTGTTGGCGGATTGGGTGTTTTCGCTGCTGGGGTGAGAGAGATCCTGAAAATGAATCAGGATGACACCGGGCGGCTGTTGGGTGCGTTAGTTGGCTATAGCTTTGGGTAATCCCGCTCTCGATCACCGCTTTGGGTCGTCAGTGCGGAGCACTATCCGGATCGCCCACCACGCACCGCGCCGTCGAAGGTCTCTCCACTTTGGTCGAGACTTTGGGTAGTTCAATTACCCAACTCGTCTTTATCGTCGATAGAATCAGCTACTTGAATTTCACTGATACGAATGGCCACTTTGGCTCACGGAGTTTTAGGAACGATGACTGTTGCCCACTTGCGCACGTACACCATTAACAAAGGAATGCTCGACAGCTGGCTCGACACCTTCCCAAAGCTCATCCCTGTAATGACCGAAGCCGGTATCAAGGTTGAAAGCAGCTGGGTCAACCAAGAGCGCACTCAGTTCATTTGGATTCGATCGTACGGCGACGATGTCGCAAACATCGCAACTGCTGAAGCCAAGTTCTACGGAAGCGACTACTGGTTGGCTAACGTCGACCACGTGCGAAGCCACCTATCACACCGCAATATCGTCCAGATCGAAACCGCGTAGAGGGCTAAGTCCCTAGCGTTACGCCGTCGAAATCCGGTTGACCCCTGAGAAAGTCGGCGGCCGCAACGGGTTGACGACCTTCAAGTTGAACTTGCTTTAGCCCGATAGATCCTGATCCGGTGCCCACAAGCAGCCGATCGTCGACAACCATAACTACGCCAGCTCCTAATGTGGATGCCGAACTAATTTCAGCATCAAGCACCTTCAAGCCTTTACCGCTCCAGCTGGTGAAAGTTCCTGGCCACGGATCGTACGCTCGAATCATTCGATCTATGCGTTCCGCAGACGACGACCAATCGATCTCGCCGTCTGACCTTTCAAGAAGTCTGGTGAGGCTCGCCTTGCTGTCATCTTGTGGCTGTGGGGTCAACGATCCCTCATGTAGCCCTTTAAGGACGTTGGGGAGCATCAATGCCCCCTCCTTAAAGAGAGCGCTCTGCAACGCAGCGCCTTTTTCGGTACCTGACAGCCGTATGGGCGTCGATTGAGCGAGGATCGGCCCAGTGTCCATTCCTTCGTCTAGCAGCATGATTGTGACGCCCGCGGTTTCCTCGCCCTCTAAAATCGCCGTTACGACCGGGCTTGGTCCGCGGTACTTCGGCAGCAGCGATGGGTGGATGTTCACAACTCCCATCGGTGGCACCTGAAGAATTTCGGCTGGAAGAATTCTTCCGTATGCCACGACTACGAACACATCGGCGTTTAGATCATTGAGCCGTTCTAGCTCTTCAACGTTATTTCGAAGACCTTTTGGAGTGAAGACGGGGAGGTCGTTTTGTGTAGCGAACGTTTTAACGGGTGTGGCTGTCTTGTTTCTCCCTCGACCGGACTTACGGTCGGGTTGGCTGTAGACCGCGGCAATGTCGTGACCTGCTGCAATCAACGACTCGAGAGATTCAGCGGCTTCTGTGGGCGATCCAAAAAATACTATTCGCATGTGACAACTTTATAAGCCTGGCGCCTGGCGCGGTGCGCTGAAATCGCCAGTCCGGTCGAGGGTTGCATTGTTGGAGAAATGTTAATTTTAATGGTCGTTCAAACTTGGTCCTGATTGTTGTCACAAAATTTCTGGGAAATTGGTTCTGAATTCGAGCCAATTGACCCATTGGAGGGGTTGCATACACCAGCCTAGCGCATGGTACGGTTGCCATCAGGTCAGGATCGCCACAGGCAACGTCCAGCTGCCGAAAATGCTGATCACGGCATAGACATATTAGATCGATTTTTTTACAAGCCAGCATTACCGGCTCAGGGACACTTGTGTCCAAAATTAGTGAGGGTTTGACCACGGATAACGCACGGCAAATCTGGTCAGCAGCTCTGGGACAGCTCCAACTTGAAATTCCCAGACCCAACTACGAAACGTGGTTAAAGCCTACTTCAGCGGTAGGTTTATCTGATGACATCCTCACGATTTCCACGCCGTCTCCTTTTGCTGCCGAGATGCTCGAGAAGCGTCTATCGGGAACGATCCTCAGAACCGTTTCACGAGTCGCTGGACGAAAGCTTGAAGTACACTTCAAGGTCCAAGGTTCAAACCATGAAGTGCTATCAGATTCCGACGTTTCAGAGCGGTCTGAAACGTCGGAATCTGAACCAAACGAATCCGCTGGGAAAATCGACTACGCTAAGTCTTACTCGCTCAAGCCATCATTCAATTTTGAGACCTTCGTCGTTGGCCCCTCGAACCGTCTTGCGCAGGCTGCCGCGGCCAAAGTTGCAGAGTCGCCAGGAAGCGTCTACAACCCTCTATATATCTATTCAGAAGTAGGGCTTGGCAAGACTCATCTACTACATGCCATTGGGAACATGCTGGTTTTGCGTGGCCTAAAAGTGATGTATGTAAGCAGTGAACGATTCACCAACGAGTACATCAGCGCTATTCGCGATGGAACAGCGAATAAGTTCCGCGAGAGCTACCGAAGTGCCGACGTGTTGCTTGTTGACGATATTCAGTTCATCGCTTCAAAGCCGCAAACTCAGGAAGGCTTCTTCCATACGTTCAACGAGTTGCACATGGCTGGCAAGCAGATCGTCATTACCGGCGATGAGCCTGCAAGCAAGAGCTTGCTTCAAGAACGTATCCAGTCGCGCCTCGCTGGCGGGCTCGAGGTAGATATACAGCCGCCCGATTACGAAACTCGGTACGCGATATTACAGAGTAAGGCTCAACATCTCGAACCAGCTGTTCTGGATCAGATCGCTCAACGTGCTCACCAGAACGTTCGCGAACTGGAAGGCGCACTCAACCGAGTTATAGCCTATTCGCAGCTGATTGGAAGTCCGGTTACCACTGAACTCGCGGATCAAGCGTTGAAGAGCCTTCTGGCTGAAACGCCAAAAGACGTTGCATCCGTCGATGAAATATTGAAATCAATATCTGAATTCAGCGGTGTAACTATCGACCTCATTACCGGCAAACGACGAGACAAGGCAACCGCTGAGGCACGTCGGATGGCGATGTACATGCTGAGAGAAGATGCTCATCTGACTTCCGCACGAGTCGGTGCAGCCCTCGGCGGTAAGGATCACTCGACAGTTTTATATGCCCAAAAACGCTTCGAGCAATTGATGGAAACCGATAGTTCAGTGAGACAACACCTGGCTGCAGTTCGAGACATCGTAATTCGAGCTCGCAGGGTCAACCTCACGACTAA
>ERZ890510.117-NODE-117-length-66847-cov-9.155288_pt1 | contig 66847 bp, 57 predicted proteins | sample MGYA00521265_ERZ890510 | MGnify/ENA primary metagenome ERZ890510 (study PRJEB32303, sample SAMEA104408624) | aquatic metagenome | biome: Brackish water; feature: Chemocline; material: water | place: Baltic Sea | collected 2014-10-26T21:54:00 | depth 110 m ... | reverse complement strand
GTGCAAGCACAAAGATTATATTGGGCTAGTGCAAATTAGGAGCATTGACGAACAACAGGACTCATCATAACGACACCCTTGAGTAGTTATTCCGTTCTGACCCTACAAACAGATTATGAGCAAGTATCGCCTTACAACGTTGTTCATTGTGATCAGTGTCATAACACTGGGATCAGCTGCGTTCGCCCTGAATAACCTAGCGGTGAACACTGCTGAGAAAAATCTCGTCGAGTTGTCGACAGAGCAATCCATGCGTGATGCATCGATAATCGCCGGTCTCGTGAACCAACTTTTGGAAGATCACAGCATCGAATCATCAGATGGTCCAGCTGCACTCGCCAGCAGCGTTTTGATCGATTCGCAAAATCTCCTTGATTCCCTACGAGTAATTGACATTTCGCTGTACGACACCTCAGGAACAACAATCTGGAGTACATCGGCCGATCTGATCGTTGATCGTACAGTTCCGGCTACAGCTCTCGCGTTGACAGGTAGCGGAAATATCGCTTCAAATCTCAGCAAAATCAGTGTTCTCGGATCAATCGATACTAGGAGGCAAGTCGATGTGGTTGAAACTTACCTGCCCTTACTCGCTTCATCTAGCGAAAACGTTGTTGGGGTAATTGGCGTGACACGGGACGTCACTTCGACTCTTATTACTCAAATAGCAGAAACCCGTTCATCAATCTCGCTTTTCACTATGCTCAGTCTGGTAACTGTGTTCCTCGTTCTTCTGGTATTTATCTTCATAGCCGACATCAATATCTTTCGAGTCAACGGTCAGAAGGTCCGGTTCGAGAGAGAACTACATGATCGTCTTTTGGTCGACGCTCTCGAACTGAAGCGCATCGGCCAAATGAAAGACAGATTCCTTTCGTCAGTTACCCATGAGTTGATGACCCCACTCACCTCGATTTCGGCGTTCACAGGAATACTTCTTAGAAACCGAGAAAACAACCTCATTCAGAAAAACCTTGACCAACTTGAGGTGATGAAACGAAACGCTTTGCAACTCAAAAGTTTGCTGGGGAATCTACTCGAACTATCAGCAATGAACGATGCTGGATACGAACTTGCCTATCGTCGTTTCAACCTTCGATACATGCTTGATGAGGTTACCGACGCGTTCATGCCAGCGATCACTAAAAAATCTCTGAAAATCGATTTAACCTACGAAGATGCAGACGCGATAGTTGAAGCTGACGACGCGCGCACTCGACAAGTAATCTCCAACATTCTGTCCAATGCGATTAGGTACACACCCATCGAATCAGATATCAAAGTATCCGCGTGGATCACCGATCTAATGTTCACAGTGACCATTTCCGACAACGGACCAGGCATAAACGAACGTGACAAGAAACAGCTGTTCACAATGTTCTTCCGAGCCGATAACGAATCAACGCGCTCTGTTGCCGGAACAGGTATCGGTCTCGTCTCCTCAAAGCAAATTGTCGAATTACACGGAGGGGAACTGACTCTCGAAAGCCAAGAGAATGTAGGCACTACCGTCCACATTTCAATGCCGAGGTTCCGTACTCGCTATTCTGCCGAAAGTGTGGACTATCGTGCGGCCTAGTCGCGAGGAGCAACCAACGCCTCGGTACCGCCGCTATCGTAGTACGGGTGACACGAATTCTATTCGAATAGCGATTGTCTTTGCCGTTTCTCTGGTCATTGTTGTTGCAGCCTTGCTTGTCACAAACACTTACACCCCCAACTCGGCTCCTGAAGCCACCGAAACCGCTGATTCAAATAGTCAAACAATAAACCGCCCCGGCGGAAGTTCCGACAGTGACATTGCTGATCCTTTGTCGCAAGACGGAACCGGATCCTCCTCGGTTAAATCTGGATCAGGATCGCCAAACGATTCGATAAGTACTTCGCCGTCGGGAGTTGATAACGGATCTTTTTCCATAAAAACAGATGACGATCAATTGGCAAGCGTCAGTTCCAGACAGACAACCGAAACCGTCAACGCTGACTGCTCTATTCATGGTCGAGTCACCGACGACTGGGGAGCTTCGATGGTCGGTGTACGCGTATTCGCGACGACGATCAGCGGAACCGTGAACAGCTCTGTAACGGACATCAGAGGTCGTTACACCCTGTCTGGTTCGGCTCCCGACGCCGTAAACGTAAGCGTAGCGTTGGCTCACGGCACAGATAATGGCGACTCATTTGCGGTTATGGTCGGAGATGACATCATTTCGCTTAGCGCACCTATTGACCCGGAGTCTTCCGGTTGCGAAGTAAACTTCGATTCTTGGAATGTTCAGGAACACATGGTCGCTTCACCGATAACCGCGAAGCTCTGGCCCGATGCCGCCGCCATCTATCAGTACACACTTAACGCTGAATCGCTCGCCTTAAGCCTGAGCGCAGATTTCGATAACTCCAGCACTCTTCAAGTGCAGGCTTGGTGCGAAGATCCAAACCTAGGGTGTGATGTTGCCCAAGACGGTGCTTATTTCATAGCCGAAAACGAACTTGGTGAAATTTCGCCCCCGACTATCGTCATGCTTCCATCCAGAAGTTCTGCACAGTCATCCGGAGTTCCAGATAACCGGGAATACCATGAATACGGACACTACTTCCTATCAGTGAAAACCGGTGACAACTTTGAACTCCCGGCAGGAGATATCAACCACGGTGGTTACTACAACAATTCCACAACCCGCGATTCGTTCGTAGAAGGCTTTGCTGAGTTCTACTCGATGATGGTTTCTCGACATATAGACGGCGATCACAATGCTGAGATTTACACAATTGGTGCCGACTACGATCTTGAAACCGACCGCTTGCCTTGGGAGGGTGCTGGTTGGTGGGAAGAGTTCACGGTGGCCGGTCTACTTCTAGATCTTGTCGATGATGACTCTCACTACGCAGCAAATGGCTCGGAATTATCCGGTGTGAATATCCTCACTGTAACCACCGATGCCGAGCCTTCGGGAACTGTTATTTCAGGCAGCATTGTTAACAATAGCCCTCTCGTTGTTCGAGACGCCGACGTAACAGTTCATTACCTCAACGAAGCTGGAGACGTGGTCGGCACGCAGGTAACACGAGTGTTACCTAAAGTGATAGCACCAACCCGCGAAGGAACGTTCTACGCCGCGCCTCCGGCCGGATTAGACGTGGTCCAGGCGACAGCAACTCTAGGAGGAGTCGTTAAATCCGATGACGACCAGATGGCAATAGACTTACTCAGACTTGTGAGATTGATCACCGAATACGAGCGCACTGATGGCGGTATTGGGGTCTCCAGTGTTGCTGAGCTCTACGACTCTCTTACTATGAATGACAAATCACAGTCCAACACAAGAGCGAGTCTAGAGGATATTTCCGAAGCTCAAGTTGATGAAATTTTCGTCAATCACGGTTTCTTCGCTGACCTTGATGGCGACCGTATGTTCAATCCGGATATCGATGGCGAGATCGGTTCGAGTTCTCACCCAGTCTCTGAAATCGGCGGTCAATCATTTTCACCATTCATTCCACGACAAGACCCCGATCCGTACGAAGGTTCGTTCGTAAGAATCAACACTGGTGATATCGATGTCGACGCTATCATCCAAATATCTATGCCAGCGGATGGCGGATCTCGAAGCTACGCCTACATTGCTCCAAAAGATGGGGCTAACCAAATCGAGTTGGCAGTGCCACCCGCCAATCAAAATGCAGCGGTAACGATTATCACTGCAGGTAAGAACTATCGCCCGGTAATTGCATTTCGAGTCGATGCGGATAATTTCCACGAGATGGTCGAAAACGGAACGATCTCCGATCTACAAGTTGCACCGGTCGAACTCGCATCAGGATCAAGTCTTCAGAAGCCCGATGCTAACAGCTCCGCCATTCAATTTGGCGTGGTGATCGGTGGCCTATTCGCAGTCATCCTCGTTGTAGCTTCGCTTATCGCAATACGCCGACAATGGGGCAGAGCCTAGATAACGTGAATTGGTCGCCTATGATCGAGTCAACGGAATACCTGTATGACTTTCACAATTCTCGGCCGTGACCCCCACAACGGGTGACCTTGGAATCGGTATCGCAACGTACTCACTAGCTGTCGGAGCAACCTGCCCAAAAATCCTCCCCGGTATCGGTGTCGTTACATCACAGGCTTCGAGCAACCCCGCCATCGCCGAAGAAATCATGAAACTCATCGAAGACGGAGTCAATCCTGACGAAGCGTTCATGCAGGCTCTGGCATACGACGAACACCCCGAGTTCCGTCAAGTTGCACTGCTCAAACCTAAAGGCAATGCGCTCGTACATTCCGGGGTTAGCATCAAACCTGTGAGCGGTCACGCAACCGGTGCAAACTGCACGGCTGTCGGAAACTTCCTCGCCAACGACCATGTCCTCGAAGCAATGACAAAGGGCTTTTTCAACACTTTACCCACCTCCGGCAAATCATCGCCAACTCTGGGCGAACGACTCCTCTCGGCACTGGATTCCGGCAAACAGGCTGGCGGACAATCAGGTGCAGGCGGCCTACATCTACCTGAACGCTCCGCTGCGCTGATAATCGCAACACCCGGAGATCACTTCCCAATCGACATAAGGGTCGATGCATCTACAGATGCAATCACCGATCTCCACGCCTCTTTTAGAACCTACCTCCCAATGCACGAGTTTTATTTGAAGCGAGCCGACGACCCAACTAATCTCCCGTCTCAAGACGACTGGGTTACAGGAAAACGCTAATCTGGCCGCTAAGAACTTATATTTGTCATGCTGAGCTTTTCTCAGTATCAAACGTATGCTTTGAACCAACTCTGTTTGTATCTACAATCCATCAATACTTGTCCGATCAACGAACCGACACCGAATCACCAATCAATATAGGAGAACCAATTTGGTCCTCGATGCCATACAAACTCGGCGTACCACAAGAGATTTCACTGATGATCCGGTGTCGAACTCAGCTCTCGAAATAATGATCGAAGCCGCCACGTGGGCGCCGAACCATCGAAACACCGAACCTTGGCGATTCATAGTTCTCAGCAAAGATGGTGAAATGCGCAAGAAAGTAGCCCAGATCGTCCACGACTGGACCTACGAAAATCTCAAAAATCCGAGCGATGAACGGCGCGAATCCAGCGCAAAATATGCTCAACAAGAAATTCTTGATGCCCCAGCGTTCATGTATGTCTACTCGATCCACGGCAGAGACGATGAGATGACGCAAGAGAACTACGCAGCAACCGCCTGCGCTATCCAAAATCTGATGCTCGCCGCACAATCACTCGGCGTTGGAGTCGGCTGGAGTACTGGTAAGCCATGCCTCGCCAACGTAGGAACCGCAGTAGGAGCCGAACCTGATTGGGACGTAGTCGGTGCGCTCTATATTGGCTACCCCGTAAAAACCGATATCAACACGCCTCAGGCTAAACGTACGCCCGTAAGCGACGTCACAATCTGGAGCTAGAGCCGAACCAAACGTGGCATGACTCGACGACTGGATCGACTCGCACATCCGCAAGTAATCTCTCAATCTACGAATCACAATACCCTGGCCGAAACACGCATCTCCCTCCGACTCACTCTGGTGGGAGTTGAGGATGACATGCACCATCTACGACCGTCGAACAACCATCACTGGAATATCGACATCACGCATAACTTCGTCAGCGACACTTCCTAGGAACGCACGAGACACTCCCCGCCGGCCACGAGTGCTGATGATCACAAGGTCAATCTCTTGTTCTAATACGGCTCGGACAATTTCGACTGAAGCTTTGCCAACAACGACCTGAGAAGAAACGCTTAAACCCGCAGAGGACAGTTCCTCAGCAGTTATCTGTATAATTGCAGTTTGGTCTTCCACATTTTTCGCTTCAGCGCACTGTGCAACCTCAAACAGTTCTGCCGCCGCCTGCACGCCGCCAATATGATCGTGAAGCATCACGGGTGGCGTTTCTGGCGATACGACGTGGAACAAAATCACTTCTGCACAGCCAGACCCAACTATCTGTTTCGCATTTGAAATTGCCAGTCCGGCAGACTCAATATTTTCGACTGGCAAAAGGATTTTTCCGTACATTCGCTGTAATTTCCTTATAGAAGATGAATCTATCTCCGGCAAATGTAAGTATGTGGCCTTCAATCGGCAAGGGTTGGGGAGGGTGAGATTCACGACGAAACCTTCAGAACATGACGAATAATCGAATGAAAAACGTCAATAGCTTGCGAAAAAAACGGCTTAAAGTTGCCGTGAAAGACGAGATATAACGCAAAGGCTTCTTCAAAATCACCCGCTCATCAGGCGTGTTTGTCGCCCAAAAATAACACTTCGAAACGGCAAAAAAAACCCCAAGTTTCAACTACCAAGGGTCTCTTTTCATACTTACAACGATGGCTTTTTTCAGTGCTTACTTACCGCCATCGTTAAGTGAAATAGCAACTTTGATCACACCGTCGGTATAGTCGGCGTACATGTCATACGCCTTTTGGACATCAGTGAAATCTAGGTTATGGCTCTTCAGCAATCCAGGGTCAGCCCAACCACGTTCCTTCAGCGCAATCATCTCTCGAATCTCCTTGGTCGGTTGAGATGTAGCAGCAACCTGAGTCGGAATAATCGTCGCTGCCTTAAACATGAACTCCTGATGTGGGAACTCGGAAATTTTTCCGCCCTGTCCGGTCAGACTAAAACTAACGAACATGCCCCATCGCTTCACTATTTTCAAGCACTGACCGAAGCCTGCAGGATCGCCAGTAGCATCGACAACAATGTCGATACCCTCACCGCCTGTTAGCTCTTCAATAGCCTCATACATATCGTCTTTGGCAGGATTAACTGTATTGGTAGCGCCTATCTCCAAAGCTTTCTCACGTCGCGCCTCAACCGGATCAATACCAATCACCTGAGCCGCACCCATCTTTTCGGTGAGCATCGAGAACGAAAGTCCGATGCCGCCCTGACCGAGAACCGCAATACGTTTACCAGCAACATTGCCCATCTGTTTCACGGAGTAGAGGACTGTACCCGTGTGCTGGCACATAACCCACTCGTCGATTGGCCCCCAGTCCGGAACCGGTAAGACCCGATCTGGCGTCTGCACCATATACTCCATTAGTCCACCAAAACCTCGAGTCGGAAGAACAATCGCTCGCTGGCCTTCCTTTAGTTCATCTGTTTTTGACTCGACAATCGTTCCAGCTATCTCATGGCACGGAACGCCTGGAGCCAGCGGATAATTCTCTTCAGGAAATTCTGCGTGGTAAATACCATGAATGTCACTACCACATACCGAAACAGCCTCTACTCGAATCTTGGCTTGCCCATCTTGAGGGACTGGCTCATCCAGTTCAATGAAATCAAATGTTTGTGGAGCTACGAGTCGTGCGGCTTTCAATTTATAATTACAACTTTCGAGAAAATTACCAATGGACAGATCATTAACATCAATAAGCCGGAGGGAACTTTACACCCGACAATCATCTCAAACAATCGCCAATTCCACGGTTCGACTACGACTGAGTATCGCTACACCACCCTGCACACCGCCACAGGGCTTGAAAATCCTCGAATAGTCACATCACCGATCGATTCCAACTCCACCTCGGCAGTTCGCAACTCATCTCGGCATCTGTCAGAAAGAAGTATTTCGCCTGATTCAGCAAGATCGCACAATCGCGATGCGAGATTCACAACCGATCCAAATAAATCACCATGCTCTTCAAGTGGTTCACCAGATGTCATACCGATTCTAACGCTCAGTCGCTCATCGATATCTGGCACCGCAATTGCCGTGATTCCATTCCGAATCTCAACAGCTGCCACCACCGCCTGGTCCGCCACGTCGAATGACGCCATCACACCGTCACCGGTGTGTTTTACTTCCCTTCCGCCGAACTTGGCAAGTGCGTCTCGAACAACGCTATTGTGTTCACGCAAAAGCTTGAACGCACGGTCATCACCCAATCTACTCATCATCGACGTATAACCAACCAGATCGGTAAACATAATCGTCCGAATCGCACGGTCCACCGGCACCCCTTGATTCTGTGCGTTCGCAGGAATATCAGCTATTCGTCCCATGAACGAAAGAACATCCGATTGATCCACTTCAACAACGTCGTTGGGGATATCGCCGTGCGCCTTGGAATGCATCGTCGAAATCAAATCAGCCGACGGAGCCGACACCAAACAGAACGTCGTGTGGCGACCTTCATCAAACCAATAGGTCAGAAATTTGGCCCCGTATTCCGAAGCCACGCTCAAATCCTGCTCGTGAGCTAAAGCAATTGCCTTCTCACCGACACCTTCGATGTAGTGCCGATCCAAATACAGTGGCAAATTTTTCCTCAGTTTTCTTTCTCGAACACACAGTGACGGTGCTGAACCTGCAAATACTACACACAGCCATTAGAGATCAACTCAGCGGCTTGCGCAATGCTGGGTACTTCATCCAAATAACCACAAGGAATGATGCTCCTATCGCAGCGAAAATACGTACCGCTTGCCCAAGGCCGATAACATCTGCTGTGAATCCAAGTGCCAGACTCCCAATCGGGAATAATCCCATCATCAGCACTTGGAATCCCATAATCCTGCCTCGAAAATTCGACGGGGCTGCCAATAAAATCAGCATCGTGTGTGTTATCCCGAACACTTGGCTGATCAGACCCAATCCAACGATTGAACCAAAGCCAACTCCAACAGTTTGTGTAAATGAAAATCCGATGCTACCAACCGCCTGCAGCAAAGCCGCACCAATCAGAAGTAATCCGGGATTACGAATTCGCCTGCCCCGCAAAGCGATGTACGCCGCAGTGGCCATCGCTCCTAGTCCTTGAGCCGACATTAACAAACCAAATTGTGTCGGTCCTGCGTTATAGACATCTCTCGCAAATGCCGGTGCCATCGACTCAAAAGCATATCCAAAAAAGTTGTTCACACCCACTACAAGAAGGCCAGCGAATATAACCGGATTGGCTTGGGCAAACCTGAATCCTTCACCAATTGCTGTCAAAGGATTAGTGGTAGATCCGATTGCGCTAGACCGATACATCACCGGTAACTTACGAAGCAGCCAATAATTTCCTACCAGTACGAAACTAAATCCTAAATACGCCCATGCAGGCTCAATCAAGTTGGCGATCACACCGCCGACATTTGAACCCACGAACCACGCCATATTGAGCGACATCATGTCGAGAGCCAGCGCTGAACCTAGTGTAGTCGGGCCAACGATTCCAGACATATATGCCCGACGAGACGGAATCTCAACTACGAACAGGAGTCCCGACAAGCTTACGTAGGTATAAATCACCGACAGCGACGAGAATCCAGCCGCCAACGCAAGACCAAATCCACCAGCAGTAATCGCCATCGCCAACTGCGATCGTCTCAACATCCCTATCCGTGAATATCTATCGAGAAGAACACCGACGAATGGCCCAAAAATTAGAAACGGAATGAACTTAAGAAATACGAGCAATCCCACAGCGGAAGGATCGTCAGTGTGTTGTGTGACCAGCCAGGCCACAATCGTGAAATCGATAAAGCGAACTAAATGGCCGGCAACGCCAGCGCCCAACACTCGCCGGAACGCCGGGTGCTGTAAAGGACGGGGACCTCGTCGAAAACGTCGACGCTGATTGGGGGAAATCCCCTGCACTTTATTTATCTCGTGGAGACTCGAATAACGTCTCTATTAGTTCACGATCAATACCAAAGAAATTGTAGAAACTGGTCGTTGCTCAACATCTGTTGGTGAGCAGAAAAACCAATCGCGTAATTCAATCACTCAGCACTCCTGAATGGCAATACATCTTGCCAACAGATTTACCTAACATAATTAGCCAATCTTCAACACCTAGCACTCTGGTTTCACTGATACATTTCTCTCGCACTAATCCAATCCAACTCGGAGCCTAGAACAATGCGAATTCTGATCGGCGGATGTCAGCAAGAGATATCCACATTCAATCCAGTCCCGTGCGAGTACGATTTTTTTGACTTCTTACGCGGCGATGAGATCAGAGCAACACACGAAGGCACTGACTCACAAATTGGTGGAGCGATCTCAGAACTCAAATCGTCGTTCGGCGACGATCTAGAGCTTATCTTTACCTACGACGCTGAAGGCACCGCAGCCGGTCCACTACGCCACAGTGCTTTCATGCGAATCGCCGAAGAATTCCTCGGGCCGCTCAAAGAGTACGCAGGCAAAATTGATGGTGTCTACTTCTCGATGCACGGCGCAATGGGTACCACGGAACTACTCGATCCAGAAGGCTACCTGTTAGAGGAAGCTCGAAAAATTCTAGGCGACGATGTGCCAATAGTTATCACAATGGATCTCCACGGAATTCTGACCGCCAAGATGCTCGAAAACATCAACGGTCTCGCATCATTCCACACCTACCCACACGTAGATTTTGGCGATACAGGACGACGCGCTGCGAAGATTCTGACTCGAATACTTAGAGACGGTGTGAAGCCGGTAGTGGCACGCGTTCGAGTCCCGGCAATCGTCCGTGGCAACGAACTCATCACCGCGAAAGGTGCATTCGGAGATCAAATTCGTTACGCCAAGAAGATCCACGACAACCCCGAAGTCCTCTCTGCCGGTTTCTTCATCTGCAATCCGTTCACAGATGTACCAGAACTCAGCAGCCAAGCTTACGTCTTTACCGACGGGAATCAGGCTCTCGCAGAACAACACGCTCTTCAGATGGCAAACGACTTCTGGCCCAATCGCCACATTATGCAAGGAAAATTCTTATCCCTCGAAGAATCGGTTGTCAAAGGAGCATTAATGACGGGACCGATTGCCTTCACCGATGCAGCTGATGCACCAAGCTCCGGATCCTCAGGCGACAGCAATGCCATCATTTCCGAAATGATCAGAGCCAATTACCCGCATTCGATACTTGCTCCAATTGTCGATCCAGCCGCCGCCGCCAAAGCTCACGAACTAGGCGTAGGCGCAACGTTCACAATGGGTATCGGCGGAGCACACGACCCGCAGTTCATCCCGTTAAAACTCGACTGGACCGTCGAGTCCCTAACCGATGGAATAATGAAATGCGAAACGTGGAAATACGAACCTAAGATTGGTCCGACGGCAGTACTTAGGTCGGGCAACCTTACTCTGGTTGTCACAACGGAAACCGTGATGCTCGTCGACCGAGCTCTCTTTTTCAAGGTCGGTCTCGACCCCAAAAATTTCCACTCAACAATTGTGAAATCTCCGCACACTGAACCGGCATTTTTCGATGACTGGGTAGAAGCCAACTTCAATGTCGATGCGCCCGGAGCCACTTCGGCTAACCTTAAAACTCTCGGCCATACCGTGTGCGCCCGGCCCATCTACCCACTCGAAGTAGACACTGAGTTCACTCCGAAAACCGAAGTGTTTTCAAGAGCCTAGACAGCATTTGTGCTAGTCCTCATCTGATTAGGGATGACTTGCACAGACGAGATACGATATTCTCCGACGAAAATAATCTCCGTAAACGAATTTATGGTTACGGCACAAGTACCAATTGAACGTGTTCATCTGGCTTCATCAAACGTTCCATTGAAACCTGCATCTCCTCCCAGCCGATAAAGCTCTCATCTGTGACCATCGACTTTTCGGATATCTGACCACGTTCCATCATATTCAGCACAGTACACCAATCGATCGGATCAGACCCATACGCCGCCTTCATCTCAACTTCTCGACCGATCCAGTCAACCGTTCGCAGATCGACATTCTCCCATGCCATCGAAACCACCAACAACTGACCACCTCGACGGATCATTTCCATCCCCTGCTGGAAAGTAGGCTTCGCAGCCGCAGCATCGAAGGCCACTGGCACACCGGGTCCTCCAGAAAGCTCCAATACACGCTCCACAACATCCTCTTTCAGCGGATTCAGCACGAGATCAGCTCCCAGGACGCGGGCAGACTCCGCCCTCGATGAAGCAGGTTCCGATACATATACAGCAGCAGCCCCAGCAGCTTTAAGCACCTGGATTATCAGCAAACCTATCGGCCCTGCCCCTATAACGACTACCGTGTCACCAACCTTGAATTTCGATGTTCGTACAGCATGCACTGCTATCGACGCAGGTTCGGCAAGAACCGCCAACTCGTCGCTCACACCCCCAGGAATCAGAAGTGGTCGCCACTCATCCATCGCAACATACTCGGCAAAGCCACCTATCCGAGTAGCCTCAAGCCCAACTGTACGTGCGCTGTATCGCGCTCCCGACGTCAAAGTTGAAACAGTTCCAACCGGAGCTATTCCACCACCGTTAACCACGCGGTCGCCTTCCCTTAACAATGTTACTTCCCGACCGATCTGCACAACTTCACCGATGTACTCATGCCCTAACACCGAACCATCGTTCGCCATCCCGTACTGAAATCGATGAACATCCGATCCGCAAATAGCTGAGTACTTGATTTTCACGAGTACTTGATTCGCCCCCGGTTCCGGTGTTGGAATATCTTCAATGACAATCTTCTTGGTTCCACGCATTACCGCAGCTTTCATCGTCGAATCCTTATGACAGGCACTTGTTTCAATAGACACCAACTACACCCGAAACTGGCAAAGTCACGCATCGTGATAGTGAAAGTGGCACACAACTGTGCCACAATCCCGGCGAGCGAAGTATCGACTGTCACAGCAACTGGGTCAAAATAAATAACCGACGATCAGCATCAATCCAAAATGATTTCGACTCCGTAATTCAGAAAAAAATCAACCCGAACAAACTAAGAGGTGTGAAATCACTCGACTCGCAAATAAAGTCGCAATCGTAACCGGAGCTGGCACACGCTCTGCTAACGTCGCCGGTGTCGGCGTTGCATCCGCCAAACTTTTCGCATCACACGGTGCGAAAGTGCTAATCGTCGACATAGACGAAGCTGCTGCAATAACGACCGTACAAGCAATAACCGAAGCTGGTGGCGAAGCGTCTATATTCATTGCCGATGTCGCTAAAGAATCCGGTTGCAAAGCACTCGTCGAGGCGGCAATCGATCGCTACGGTAAGCTGGATATCCTCATGAACAGTGTTGGTATAGGCGGCCCGGGCGCTACCCCAGATGTAACCGAGGATGCATGGAATCGAGTACTTGATGTCGATCTCAAGAGTATGGTCTTCATCTCCAAATACGCCATCCCTGAAATGATCAGAAATGGTGGCGGCTCGATCATCAACGTCGCATCAGTCGATGGCATACGCGCCGCCATGACCAAAAACATTCCCTACGCAGCTGCAAAAGGCGGCATGATCGCTGCTACTCGAGCGATGGCAGTACATCACGGTCGCGAGAATATTCGAGTCAACTGCATCGCCCCCGGTATGATCTACACCTCAATGGTCGAAGCGGTCGATGATCGAAGACGACAACTACGCCGCAACATCGCACCTCTTGGCACCGAAGGTAGAGCCGAAGATATCGCAATGGCGGCAATCTTCCTCGCCAGTGAAGAATCACGATGGATTACAGGAATCTTGCTCCCAGTCGACGCCGGACTCATGGCAGCCGGTCCCCAAAGCCTAATCAACAACATCCTCGACGATTACGACTACGTTTAGTCGTAAATCTATCTGCCAAACCACTCCACAAAAGTAGCCATTCATGCAAGTCATCGAATACGAAAATGCCAAAACATTCCTCGACGACACACGCAATCGGCTAATGGAAAGCGAAGCAGCCAACGCGATAATTCTGAGCTACGCCGAAAACCAGAACCGAGGCGTCGAGTCAGCGATGTCGACCCGGTTCTACTGTGTTACTGAAGACGACAAGCCGCTTCTGCCAGCAATGTTCACACCCGAAGTTGTTCCGCTTTTGACAGAAGGTCCCGGAGAGGCAGCGCGATTGTTTGCTCGCTATCTCTTCCCGAAGAATCCTCGGATCGAAGGAGTGAACGGTCCGGCAGACGCTACTCTCGAATTCGCAGATGAGTGGGAGCGACTCACTCGGTGTAATCTAGAAATTCGCACAAACCTGAGACTTTATGACTGCATCAAAGTTGCCAATGTCGAACTAGCCGCGGGACATTCGAAACAAGCAACTCAAGACGATTTCGAGCTGGTGAAACACTGGCGCCAAGCCTTTCGTAACGATGTGAATTCGACTATTGGAACGACGGACGAGGTGATCAGGTGCCACATCAACGAAGGACGATATTACTTATGGGTCACCGAGCATCCGGTCAGCATGGCACGCCTAGCGGGTGAAACCGTAAATGGTGGAATGATTGGCGCTATCTACACTCCGCCCGAACAGCGAGAACACGGTTACGCTACCGCCGTCACTGTCGCCGCAACTCAAGTGATCCTTGATAGAGGCAAAAAATTTGCAATCCTCTATACCAACCTCGCAAATCCGACATCAAACTCGATCTATCAAAAAATCGGCTACAAACCGATCACGGATTCAACAGCCTGGAAATTCACCCCGGCCATTTGAAACACCTCAACAATCCGACGCGTTCTAAGCCCTCCATAACAAGCCCTCAAGCCAAATAACGGAGAACCAAATGTCCTACACATTCCAACCCGGTGAAATGTACCGAATGCCCACTCACTTCGGTCCTGCAACTGGCCCACGGCGCGGGCACGAAGGTCGACGCTTCGACGGCATTAACAGTCCAAAATCCGTATCCATGAGAGTTTCGTTCCTATCCAACGCTTCGCAACTCGAAGCACTCCTGCCACCCGGATTCGCCCTGCATGGTGACCCCATCGTCACGGTCAGCGAAACCAACATGACCGAAATCGAATGGCTTGCAGGTCGCGGTTACTCTGTCCTTGGAGTGACGATTCCAGCAAAATTCACAGGTGAAAAAGACACTGCAGTTGGACCGTTTCTGACCGTCCTCTGGGAGAACCTCGCCGATCCCATCATTACCGGTCGCGAAGAACTTGGTTTCTCGAAAATCTACTGCGAACTTCCTGACATCCGAGTTGTTGGAAATTCAGCTGGAACACAAGCCTCATGGCTCGGATTCACATTCCTCGATATGGAAGTGACAAACCTCAATCCACGCATCGAACCAGCGGCTCCTGCAAAGGTCGATGGTCAGCTTCACTACAAGTACATGCCCCGCACAGGCGAATGGGGAACTGCCGACGCCCAGTACGCAGTCATCACCCCGGCCGAAGGTTCACACACTGTCGTTCATGAAGACCTTATTGGTGACGGAAAGCTCAATTGGAATCCGGCCCGATGGGAAGACCTTCCCACGTTCTACCAGGTGGTGAATGCCTTCGCCGATCTCGAAGTAAAAGAGTTTCTCGGCGGCGGCTTAACTCGATCCACCGGCGGCAAAGACCTAAGCGACCAACACATCCTCTACTAACGCAGCACCACTTGTATCTCCCCTCTATCCAAAAGTGCAATAGGTGCACTTTTGCCAGTACCTACCTAGTCCATTGGGCTTGATAAGGCGTCGGCTGGGCATCTGTCGGCTCTGGCTCACGAACCGTGCCTTCGCGCCATGACTCAACTGGAATCCAACCAAGCAATTCCTCACCCTTCCGAATGGAAAGAGGGCTCTTGAATCCGGGAAGCGGCTCACGGATTTCGACACCCGGATGAACCGCCTTGATGGCATCCATGGTCGGAATCTCTAAAACCGTATCAGTCGCGTTGATAAAGAATGCCTGATGACCGCCGAACTCTTTCTCGATCGAGAGCCGGCAAGCCCGAGCGGCGTCATGTCGCCCCACCCAGCTCCAGAACCCCATCGGGTGTCGACCATCAAACGATGTCTTATCTCCGGACTCTAAGTGCCGCTTGGCAGTAGCCGGATCCCACAGCGCGTGGAATCGCATGTTGGCGATCTGAACTTTGCCGGGACGACGTCGAACGAACGCCTCTCCCATCTCCTCACCGAGCCATTTCGACTGTGAGTATGCGTCTTCTACGCGGGTCGGGTGATTCTCGTCGACCGGGTAGTATTCCGGGGTATAGAGCTTTGAGCCCCAACCAGCTCCGACGGCGTTGATGGACGATGCCATACAAATTCGACCGATGCCATGAACTTCGGCGGCTTCGAGCACGTTCCAGTTTGCCATCATGTTTACGCGGAAAACCTTGTGTTCGGGATCCATGTTCGGAGCTGGAATTGCTGCCATGTGGATCACAGCGTCCGCACCAGTGAGGGCATTTAGCACCTCACCGTAATCGGTTACATCGATGCGCCAAAACTGGGCAGCATTTGAAGGCGAGCCTGGGCGTGGCGGAACGACATCGGCGTTATAAACTTCGTAACCGTTGGCAGCTAACTCGGCGATGATGTACTCGCCAGCCCTGCCCGATCCACCAGTAACTACTACCTTCTCTGCCATTCATTTCTCCGATGTGTATAGCGGCTAATACAACACTCAAATAATTATCTGCCGATTAGTATGCGCGTTCCTATACGTCAATGGGCGTAATATTCCGCACATGACTTCATTATCAGGAAAAACTGCACTCGTAACCGGAGCCAGCAAAGGCATCGGTAAAGCTATCGCTCTTGCATATGGCAAAGCCGGAGCAAACGTAGTTGCCACGGCTCGTACCGAGAGCGAAATCGAAGACGTTACAAACTCGATTCGAGGATTCGGAAGCAAGGCCTTGGGCGTCATTGCAGATCTAAAACTTGAAACTGATATCGCCAAGCTTGTGAATGCCGCTGAAAACGAATTCGGTGGGGTCGATATTCTCGTCAACAATGCAGCGATCATTCCCCCTGGAATACCGGTCTTGAATTTCGATCCACAACTTTGGCGCGACATCATGGACGTAAATCTCACAAGCGCGTTCTTGATCACTCAAAAGTTGCTTCCGGGAATGATCGACCGCGGCTATGGCAAGGTCATCAACATCTCGTCGATAGGTGGCCGGAAAGGCGGCACAGGTCGAGCAGCCTACCGAGTAACCAAAGCTGGTCTCATTAGCTTTACCGAATCGCTTGCTGCCGAAGTTTACGAACATGGAATCAACGTCAACGCCATCTGCCCCGGCGGAACCGACACTGAAGGTTACCGAGCAGTATTCAAGACTGCAGGTCGCTCAGAAAATCCGAGATTGTCTGATCCGGCGGAAATCGCCGAAGTTGCGATGTTTCTTGCGTCTGACGCCAGCTCGGCAATAACGGGAACTGCCATCGACGCTTTCGGTGGCTCAAATCCATTGTTTCGTTAAACTGCATTGCCAACTTACCAGCCGCGTTAGGACAGCGAACGGTTATAACCTTCACCTGCCGCTAGCAGATCGCCTTCGGCAAACCGTTCGATCCTGAATGGGTGAACGTCGATCATGTCCGTCGATCCGTCTACCACCAGATCGCTCATGATTTTACCAATCCCCGGACTCAGCTTGAAGCCGTGACCGCTGAACCCAGCTCCAACGAACAAACCATCCAATGCTTGCACCTTACCGAACGCAGGCTGGAAATCTGGCGAGCAGTCGTACACACCGGTGTAACCCCGCATCTTCGATGCCAACTCCTGGCTAGGGAATCGATGCACAAACCGCTCCAATAAGCTAATTTCTTCATCAAGTATCGGTGGCTTGGCTGCCTCAACTTCTTCATCAATTGGCCCGCGCATTGGATCATGTTCACCAAGAAAAGCCAAATTATCACGCTCGGGTCGGTAATACGCTCGGGCAACTCGATCTGAAACGACCGGGTGAATATCTCCAAAATCGGGTGTTCGTTCAACCACTGCAATAGCGTGACGAACAGGTGTGATCGGCAAATCAACACCGTGAGGAGCAAGTAAGGCACTAGTTCTGAACCCGGCCTCAATCACTACAGTGCCTGCCGAGATGAAACCCTCGGAAGTGTCGACTCCGGTTACCTTGCTACCTTCAGAAACTAGCGTGAGTACTTCGGGTCCCACCCGAACGTCGACGCCTAGTTCTCGCGCTGCAGCGATAAACGAGTTAGCAACGGTCGAACCATCGGCGTGACCGGAGTTCGGCTCCCAAGCCCCTGCCGCCACATCGTCGCGAAGCAACCGAGGTTCGATATCGCCAACTTCATCGACCGTTATATACCGAGCGTCTATGCCGAGTCGCTGCTGCATCTTGACGACTTCCTGCCCATGCTTAATCTCGCCATCGGGGAACAACACAAGGAAGCCGACCTGACGGAAACCGCTCTCACCGACACCTACGATATTCTTCCAATCGCCATACATCTCGCGACCGTACATCGTGACCTTCACCAGAGATTCGAGCGTGTAGTGCATTCGAACAATCGCGCTCGACCATCCAGAAGCACCTGATGCGATTCCGTCCTTTTCGATTAGGACAATCTTGCCCGCTCCACGTTTTGCCAGATGCCACGCCGTTGATGCTCCGTGAACACCACCACCAACAACAACGATGTCTGCCGTGTCTGCCATTCGGTCAAATCTCCATAGAATGCCTACAAGAACCCATGAATTCGCTCACTGCGCAAAGCGAAACGTCAATGAGACACTACTTTGACACAAGAACCCATCCAACAACAGGGGCACTCTAATCACCAAAACAACGTCAGGCGGGTAATATTCCCAGCTATATCAACCGCTCGACGATCATGGGACGCCAGAGCCGGTATACAGCGACAACTAACCCAACGCACAGCCAACCCAAAGAAAGTTCAGAACTCACGATGGTCCTAGAGAAGTTAAAGCACGTCCCAGACCCCACCTACGTTCAGCAGGAACCGCTTACTGAGTTCATTGCGAAGCTATTTATTGCAGCCGGAATGCGACCCGACGAAGCACGCCTCTGTGCTGAAGTTCTGGTCGATGCCGACATGAACGGAATCGACACTCACGGTGTCTGCTACAACCTTGATTTGCACTATCTCACTGGTCTCATGAACGGCTACATCAAGGCTCAACCAGAGGTCAAAGTCACCTACGAAACGCCCGGAACAGCAGTGATAGACGCCGATCAGGGCATGGCGATGATTGCTAGTGTGAAGGCGATGGAACTGGCTATCGAGAAGGCAAAAACCACCGGGATTGCTTCGGTTGCCGTGAAGAATTCTTCTCACTATGGCGCAGCTGGCTATTACGCTCGACTCGCCCTGAAGCACGACATGATCGGCTACTCGATGTCTTCGGGTGGAGGTCGTGTGATTATTCCAATGAACGCTCGTTACCCGTGGATGGGTACTAATCCAATGGCGTTCGCAGCACCGGCTGGCGAAGAGCCACCGTTCGTTATCGACATGGCTTCGTCGATGACCTCGTACGGCAAGGTTTCGATCGCACAGGCATTTGGGGTCGATATTCCTGAAGGATGGGCGCAGGACGCCAATGGCAAGCCTGTAACCGACATTTCAAAGCGCAGCGAAGCTATAGGTCAGCCTCCTCTGGGTGGCAAGTACGACACGGGAGCGCACAAGGGCACAGGAATCGGCGTCATGGCTGATGTGCTTGGTGCTGTTCTACCGGGCGAGCGACTTTCTGGTCTGATGATGGACAACCCGAAGGGCGGACGATTCTGCCACTACTTCCAAGCGACTCGAATCGATGGCTTTAGACCCGCCGTCGAGTTCAAATCGGACATGGACGAAATGCTCAAAGCATTCCGAGCACAAGAGCCTTCTCCAGAAGCTGATGGCGACGTTATGTACCCCGGCTACCCCGACTCGAAGTACGTGACCAAGCGCGAAAAAGAGGGAATCCCGCTACCTCGCCACACCGTCAACTACTTCAAGAAAATGGCCGACACCCTAAACGTGGATTATTCGATTCCTGAATAAGGCATTGCCACCTCTTCTCCTAGCAGGAGAAGAGGTGGCAATGAGGGAGATATCCAAAATTGACTCAAACACTTAATATCTCCCATCACCTAAATCCTCTCCCTAACTGGTGAGGGCTTCAAATTCAGAGAACACATATCAGGTACGGCGACGTTATTTCCCGAGCCAAGTCATCGGAGCCTAGGGATCTGGGGTAGGGACGCGCTGAAGTAACCCTTCAAGTCAGAATGCAACAGCTGTGGCTGGCGCACCTCGCAACGGATGCGAGCCATAGTCTCCATCCACGTGGCTTAGCGAAATGCTGGAACTATCCGGTGTCAGTTTAAAAATCAAACTGATCGAATAACAGGTTTCGACCCAACGAGCGTTAAGGGCAAACGTCTCGTCATCGAGCCACGCGCCGTCCAACAAAACCTTATCGACGTTGGATTTCTGTAATGAATAACTGTTCAACCGTCTGTTCCCGTCGAGTCCGACTTCAAGGGCGATTTCTTCCCCATGTTCACAGAATCGGAACATACAAGTGTCGTCATCGTCAAACTCGAATGAAAACCACTGACATCCTGCGACCGGGTCAAACGGTTCTCGGTTGGCAACATGGTTCCACAAGTTGTCTCGAATCGTTACGGTTCCCTCAGTAATTCGATATCGAATTCTGCTGAGTTCTTTCGCTGGCAAGGGCAACGGCACTGAACGAGGACTACCCAAGGTCAGGTCGGTAAGCCGCTGAGTAAGTTGAGCGCTTGCACTTCGGTTTTCGGGAATACGCGTTGTATTAACTTCAGGGAGCAGGGTACGAAATACAGCCCTGACTCCGGCGAGATAATACTCGGCAGACCTGCCAGGTTCATTCATTTGTGGTTGCCCTGCCGAACGATAAATCCCGGTTTGATACAGAACAATCACCATGTCGAGATCGGGCACAACGAGAGCCAGTTGTCCTAGCGATCCGGCTCCGTAGAAAGATCCGTAAACAGATCCAATGTGGATCTGAAAGCCATATCCGTGGTCTGAATTTTCGACCTGTTTCACAGAGGCTTGAGCTACGAAATCGGCAGCCAACAATCTCTCCCCGGCCCATGTTCCGCCATCGAGATAGAGCTTCATCAAACGTAAGGAGTTTTCGGCTGTCGCCAACAGACCTCCGCATCCCACTTCAGAACCGTCCGGCAGGGCAATCCACTTCATTTCGTCGGAGACGATTCCTATTTTTTCGAACAACCGTTTGCTGAGATAGTCGTGGAGGCTCTGACCGGTGACCTTCTCGATAATCGCCACAAGAATCTGATTATCGTCACAGCTGTATTCGTACTTGGTGCCCGGTTGAGCGTTAAATGGAATCTCAAAGTAGTCTTTTCGCCAACCGGCGGTGGCACTCCGCGTCAACGGTTTTCCGGTGGTCATTGTCAACGCGTGTCTAATGGTTATATCTGCGTTGGCGGCCTCACCTACGTTTACGAACTCTGGAAAGTAATCGATCAATCGGTCGTCCAAATCCAGAAGACCGTCGGTGTAGGCGAGTCCAATAGCTGTGCCCGTATATGTCTTGCTCAGGGACCACAGCGAATGTGGTATTTCTGCTTCAAAAGGCGACCACCAGCCTTCTGCGCACACTTGGCCATGGCGCATAACCATTAGCGCATGGGGTTCACATTCGGGAGATTTTTCCAACTCGTCGAGCAGCGACGCGATGGCTGAGCTCGAAATGCCAAGAGATTCTGGGGTCGATCTAGTGAATTCGATCCGGCTCAAATTGCAAATCCCCTTCGACTCGTGGTCGCCATAACTAGGCAAATATTCGACAACCCCATTAAGTAATTTCGCTCCCATTTCAATTCGGTTGAGGTCGATTCCGAATCGACCTGATGACTGTCGCGCCGATGAGTTCTCGGTGCATGTTACAGACGTCCGATCCGAGTTGCGCGGGTACAGCCAGAATTCAGAAGACGGAGCGCTCTACAACCGGCGAACCCGACTCCACATTAATGAAATTTGCAATTCCATGATAGGTTCGAATAATGCCGGATCTGACCACACCTGAAGTAAAAAAATTACTTGCCTTTCGAGGGTACGGAAACCCGAGTGGTCGGTTCTGGTTCGTCGGTATGGAAGAAGGTGGTGGAGACTTCGAAAGTCTTCAAATCAGAGCAGATGAATTTGCGAATCTGGAAGACATTGCTACCTCTCCCGCAAAATTTGAATCCCATGACATGTCCAAATCAATTTCGACTTGGCGAATAATGTCAGCGATAGTTGGACGTATCAGCGGGACAGAGAATTGGTGGGAAACCGCATGTACGACTAACTACCAGATGAATCGTCTTGGGAGACTCAACGATGAAACGTACCTGACGGAAATCCTACCGTTGCCAAAACGTTCACTGTCCGACTGGCCTTACGGCAACTTTTTCGATTCGCCAAAGAGTTACTTTGAACAGATCTTTCCTGCACAACTCGCATCGCTCCGGCTTGAATACAGCGAATCAAAATCGAAACCTGAATTCGTATTTTGTTATGGCAAAAAATACTGGCCGTTCCACAAGAAAATTTTTGAATCTATAGATTTCGAATCCGCACTAGACGATAGGATTTTATGGGGACAAAATCACTCAACCATCTTCGTATTAACTAATTTCTTCGGGTACGGATGGACAGGATTCGGAGAGAATTTCGTCGAGAAACTCTGCCAATTCGTACTCTCCAAATCCTAAAAACAATAGCCTCCGGTTTTGCCGGGGGCTATTGTTTTTAAGTGGTGTCTCGCCGCGAGGCGGACTATAAGCCGAGTCCTGTACTAACTCCGCAATAAAGCGAAGCCAGCGACGGCCATCCATCTAGGCCTGTAGTTGCCTACAGGCTCAAGCAACCAACCCGAAAGCTACCCGAATCCGGTTAACGCTTCCCTATTTGGTCTTGCACCGAGTGAGGTTTACCTTGCCCCGAATGTCGCCATCCGGGCGGTGCGCTCTTACCGCACCGTTTCATCCTTACCGATCACGTCAATCTCTTGGCGCGAAAGGCGGTTTATTTTCTGTTGCACTTTCTGTCGGGTCGCCCCGCCCTGCCGTTAGCAGGCACTCTGATTCATGAGGTGCTCGGACTTTCCTCCCCCGCGTCCTAAAACGCAGCGGCGACCGTCCGTCCTCCTCGCGACACATCCAAGGGTACTAGGTTTGATCGATCAGAAGTTACACAAATGAACCGCCTGCAGCGCCTTCAAATTCGATGGTGGATTTTCGCCATAGCAATCAAATTCCGTCCAGCCCCCGAATGTCCCCGGTGATCTCACCCCATGTACGATCCGCCAGCCACATTGATCGCCAAACCAGTCAGGTAGTCCGACTCCCTTGAAGCTAAAAACGCGGCAACATCCGCTACGTCCTTCGCCTGAGCAATCCGACCCATCGGATTCGATTCATTAGTCATCCTCACCATCTCATCGCGCCATTCTTCAGTTGAAGTCTCTTCGTCAGGCTTTAGGGCCGATGCCATGCCGAACACCCGTTCAGTCTCCACCAAACCCGGGCAAATAGCGTTCACATTCACATTGAACTCAGCCATCTCTCTAGCTAACGACTGGGTGAAACCGATCACTCCAAATTTTGACGAACAGTAAGCCGCAAACTTAGCGTTGCCGACCTTTCCTGAAACTGATGACATGTTGATGATTTTGCCTCCACCACCACGATGAATCATGTGACGCGAGACCGCTTGAGACATCAGGAAAGTTCCTTTGAGGTTCACACCCAAAACAAGATCCCAAACCTCTTCTGGAAGATCAACGACGTTCACCCGATCCGGCCCCGCCGGTGCGCCCGCGTTGTTCACGAGTATGTCGATTCGACCAAACTCAGCGATTGCCTCCTCCACAATCGAAGCAACATCTTCCGAATCCGAAACACTGCCAGTAAGCCCAATCGCACGACAACCCGACGAATTGATCTCTTCCACCAAAGCAGATAATCCGCCCCAATCTGGTGTGCCGTTGTTACTCAGATCACACGCCACGATCGCCGCGCCCTCAGCCGCCAATCGTGTGGCAATCCCTCGACCAATCCCGGCCTTGCCACCGGCACCAGTCACAATAGCTATCTTTCCGTCGAGGTCGTACATGTTGAATCCTTGATTGGGTTTGGGTCCGATTCTCCCATTTACCTTTGTTTTTTGTGGGTGGGAGAAAGCTAGCGGTGACGTTGTGGACTCGAACGCAAAAGTACTCGCTGCTCATATTTAGATTGCGACGAGCTACAGAATCACGCATCGACTAGGAAACTTGAAGACGATCGAGATTATAGGAGTCGCCGTCGCTAAGTGTGCATTAAAGCACAACGCCCGTCTCGTTATTCGGGTACGAGATGGGCGTTGTGCTTGAGCCGCCGGAGGGAACAAACCGCTGGCGTCTCAAGCGAGAGACTGCGGAGCATATTTCCTGAAGCGGGTGGATATCTGCGAGAACTAGACCGCATAGCACTCGCCTGAGTCGCTCATCCAGACACCATCTACTTTCTCCCATGTCCGACTTACCCCAGAGGCTAGCCATTTATCGTAGTCGTATAGATCGAATGTCGTTCGAGCGTTTTCAGCTCCGTACACACGGAATTCAACAGCTCTCGCGTTGTATCCATAGATAGAGAAATCCGGAATGTCATAGCGGAAGATTCCTCCATATTCTTCGAACATAAACCTGAGTTTCTCTACACTGACCACGTTGCGCGAGTTTCCAGTCGAGCACTGCGCCTGAAACTCCGGCCAATCCTGGGTATTGATCGACGTTACATGGCGATCTAGAGCATTCAGGAGTGCTTCTTCCTCAGACCTCGGCTCTGGTTGGTCCAATGGAATTACCGAAACCGCTGGCGGTGGGCGACGCTCAAGTACAGGCGTGGCAACTGAATCATCCACCGCCTCCGACTCAAGAGTTGGCTCAGCCGCAACTATCGACGAACCTGCAGAATTTCCAGTGCCAGATGAAGCGCTTGTCTTCGAATCCGAACTTCCACAGGCGGCAAACAAAAACATGCTGCCAATCGCCAGCGCAGTGAAAATCATAGATCGATTCGTGATGCTCATCGTTCCCTCCTAAAGTCGTTGTTTAAGTCGCAGGTACTAATCTGCGCAATACGACTACAGAGGGCGTCACTGAATTCAGTGATCTTTGAGGAGAGAGACCGTTCTTCCATTAGCCCGTGACGATATGCGAACGCACTCGCCTCACCTCGACTCACGGATTCGGTCTTCTCAAAAATATGCCTGACGTGCGTCATCACGGTGTTAAGCGTGATGACCAGTTCTGCGGCAATGTCAGGATTGCTCCGTCCTAGTGCTACCAGCCGCAACACCTCGATCTCCCTCAGCATCAACCCTCCCGGAACTGGTTCTGGATGAGCGGGAATCGACTCAGCAACTTTCCTCGCTACCGACAAACGTTGAATCAACGGTCTCATACCAAATCGGGTTGCCGATTTAAGACCACGATTGATCAAGTTGATGATCCGATCCCGTTCGACTCGACCACCACGTTGCAGCAGCATCTCTGCGTACTCTGAGCAACTCCACGCAAGTTCAGGTCCGTAACCCGCCTTCTCGCAAACTACGAGCGCATCTTCGAAGTGAACTATCGCCTGATCCACGTTGTCCATCGTCAGAGAAAGTAGAGCCAGCACCCGATCCGGACATGATCCAAGCGTCCACAACGGTAGCAATCCCGATTGATCCCGAAGATCCGCATACCGTTCCGACGCCTCCACCGAATCTCCCATTACCCCGGCGACCACAGCCAGCGTGAAATTAGCTGTCTCAACGGCGTATCCGGCGTGCTGCTGGTTGTTCAGTATGCTGAACGCAACGTCTTTAGCTTGCCGAACTGCATCTTCATCACCCAGGCGTCTGCCCAGCTCCGCGATTAGTAGTGCCGACTCCGCACTGGTGGAGGTGTTGAATAACCCGTCGTCAGATGCGGAAGCCAATCGCTGACTCGCCGTTGTAAGTGCGGCGCGTTCGTCTCCGATCATCACCTCGACGGATTCCCTAAGACCGAATCCGTCTTTCACATTCGCCCTGGATTCGATCTGCGCGTTCAGTTCCAGTGCCCGTTCCCACTGACCAAGATTCAAGCTGATGAGTGACGCGATCCGATAATCAAACTCCGCTAAACGACCTCCGAACACCTGAAATCGCAGTGATAGTCGAAGCGACTCACCAATGTGTTTTTGGGCTTCATCTAGTTCGCCCAGAGCGGCAAATCCGTAGGCGGCTGTGCGGTGCCCGTTCGCCCGTACTGACGCAGCATCAAGCAACTTAGATCTTTCAAGCAATTCCAATGCCCGACTAACGGCTTTAGCATGCTGACCTGCGACCCCGTGAACGAACCCCAGATTGTGCAAAATATGCAGCTCTAGACTTGCTTCTTCCTTGCTGCGAGCAATCTCAAGAGCCTCTTCGAGAACGGATATCCCTTCTTGATATTCCATTCTCCCAACACCGATGGCTACCCCGTATTCGTTCATAACGCGGACGGCTTCGACTGATCCCGTCTCCACAATGGCGAGTCCTTGTCGGCACATCTCGACCTGCTCTGGAGCTTGTCGTGCAACTCGAAAAACCCCCACAGTTGCGGCCTTAATAGCTCCAGCTGTATCGCCAGATGTCATGAACGATGTAAACGCCAGATTCAGATACTCAACGACAACACTCGGGTTCCCAAAGGGGTTAGATGCCTCGGCCATACCCAGATAAAAACCGCCCTTAAGCGATTCAATCCCAGCCTCAGTCGCCAAGTCGAGTCCGCTTCGAAAGTATTCAACTGCCTGTTCATACTCGAATCCGGTGAGGGCATTTTGCCCGGCGATCAATCCGTAATAAAGTTCCTTTTGCACACCATCAGGGTCGAGAGATAATCGTCCCTGCTTGTAGTGATACTCCAACTCGGCAGCATGACTTGAAGCTTGACCATCGTAAAAATCTTCAAGTTTTTCCGCCAACGAAGCGTGAAGTCTGGTCGATCGTGTTGTTGAAGTTTGAGAGGAAAACACTTCGTGAATAAGAGCGTGAGTGAACCTAAATTCACCGATACCTGAAGAAGATTCGGAAACAATTCTGGCAACAACACCCTCTTCAAGCGATGTAAGAAGCTGCTCTTCATCGAATACTTCCATCATCAGACGTAGGTGCACGAGCGAGAACTCACCCCCCAAGATCGCAGCAATCGCAAGCACTCGATAAGTGTCAGGCGATAACGTTTCCAATCGGGAACTAATAGCATCCTGTAACAAAGCTGGCAAGGGAATCGAACTCAAATCGAACGACTCATGATCTCTCACCGTTATGCCACGGGCAATCTCAGCGGTGAAGAACGGATTACCAGCGGTACGATCGAAAACATCACTGGCTAAAGTTAAAACGACATTCTCGCCAGCAATCGACTCGAGCAATCGCTGTGTATCGTTGCTAGGCAGCCCATCCAATTGGATTCGACTGACTACAGGGCTGCGCTCACACGCAGTCATGAGATTCCTCAGGCCACCACCGCCCACCGCCTCAGCATCGCGGAACGTCGCCAAAATGAATATCTAAGAATCACCAGCCGCTTGAATAAGGTGCTCAAGTAGCAGCAATGACGAACTATCAGCCCATTGCAAATCCTCGATCACGAGCACAAGTGGATTCGGCTCAGCAGCGTACTTCAAAAAGGTCACAACGGCGTCGGCGATTCGAAAATGCATAGTCGCCGGATCAGCAGCAACTGAATCAAGAGGTTCGTCGAGCAGAATATTTCTCAGACTCGGAACCACTCGAGATAGATCACGAACAGTCGCCCCGATATCGTTCAGCAATCGATCCGGCTCGCTGCCGCGAACCAGTGTTTCGATTAGTTTCGCCCATGGCCAGAACGAAGAAGTGGTAGTTCGCTCTGAACAACGCCCCCAAGCGACAGATGCTCCAGTTTCTCGAGCGATGCTCACCAGTTCTTCGCACAGCCGTGTCTTCCCGATTCCTGGTTCTCCAGAAATCAGAGTGAAATGATCTCGACTTGCGAATACAGTTTGCAGAGTTTCCGTTAACGCTGCAAGTTCGCCTTGGCGACCTATAAACGAACTGCGTTCTGCCCCCACCAATCGCCGTATCTCCAAACCTCAAGACGCAATAAGAATCCAGATCATAAGTGAATAGGTGACTGAATGCTAACTAACCGCAATCTGATCAAGGCTCACGCTGCAACACCATCCGAGAAAACACGCTGAAGAGCGCGCCATAGACACAGGCGTTCACGCATGTCATCTCAGGTAAGTGCCAGTTGCACTTACCTGAACTTGCCACGACCCGGAATCGGGATAGCTTGTTCGAACTTGCCGTTTCGAACACCAAAGTAGTATTCGTGCAAGTTGATTGTCGTATCACCATGCTTCGGTCGAACACTCACCTTGTCGCCAACCTTCAAAGAACGTGCTTCAGCATCCTTCAAAGCAATCTTCGTGTGCTCCTCGGAATGCGACACCACTTCAGCATTGACCGGTGAAATCATGTCGGCTAAGCCGCGATCCACGGAAATCGACTTCAAACCCATATCGACAATTGCGAAGTTATCTTGCTGGCGTGAAATCACTGTAGACATAACAGATAGTGCTGCACCGAAATCGTTGAACACTTCGAGGTAGTCACCATCCATGAAAATGTACGAACCGCACTGCAGTTCGGTGACACCTTTGACTCGACCTGTGATGTTGTAAGTACCCGTTCCGGCAGCGGAAACTATCTTCACATCTATGCCAGCCGCACGAATTTGATCAGCAGCCCCGGTAAGAATTGCCATCGCCTGCTCAGCATTGGTCTTGCGAGTTTCGTAATCTCGTTCAGCGACCGTGTGTCCTTCGTATCCCATAATGCCATCGAATCTCAGACCCGGCGAAGCGACAATCTGCTTTGCAAGCTCAACAGCGCCATCACCATCGACTCCACAGCGATTCATACCGACATTAATTTCGATGATCACCCCAAGTTCCGCTCCAGCAGCACTTGCAGCGCCTGAAAGATCATCGACATTCTCTGAAGCCTCAACTGCGACGATCATGCGCGCCGAACGAGCAAGGCCAACCAATCGAGCGATTTTTCGCTTACCAATCACCTGATTCGGAATCATCACCTCAGGAACACCAGCCTCTACCATTACCTCGGCCTCGCCGACCTTCGCACAGCAAACACCGATCGCACCAGCCGCAAGCTGTTTATGCGCCCAAAATGGACTTTTATTGGTCTTCGAGTGAGGACGAACGTCGACCCCCATCTCGTTTGCAGCCGCCTGCAGTTTCGCAATATTCGACTCCGCAATATCGAGGTCGACGACGATGCATGGAGTATCAAGCTCCTCGACGGGAGTACCTGGCAATGGAATATATTCAGTCATTAACGTTCAATCTCAGGAGAATTGGTGGGCTATTCAGGTTCAATGTGCCCCACTAGAGAACACGAACACGAAGCCTACCCCAGCAATCGATAAAACGGTATACATCGACAACCAATATCTCTAATATCCGACAGCAAACTCACTGATTAGATGGTTATCTGTCATTACGAGGAGTTCGACGACATGGCAATCACTGTTTTCAACAGCACTTATTACGGATCGGCCAACTACTAGATCGCCCCATCCCCTATGCCATTTCGTGGCTCTGACCTGAGCTACTCAAATGAAGGCACTTGAGCCCACAATGACAACTCTCGCTAGAAAACCCAGAATCGGCATCCTCGGCACCGGCAACATGGCGTTTGCTCTCGGCAAGTCGTTTCTGGCCGCCGGGCACTTTGTCGCCTTCGGCTCTCGTCGACCAGAAACCAAAAACGAATTTCACGCAGCAGTTGGAACCGAATCCCGAATCTATGGATACCAAGCAGCGATCGATGCCGGCGAGATCGTAATCATTACCCTGCCTTACCAGAGTGTGGCAGCTACCGCCCGCAAATTCTCAGATTCACTCCGCAATAAACTCATTATCGACATAACCAACCCGTTCGGCGCCCAGCCCAATAACGGCGATTCGGGAGCACAGGTTACCGCCTCGATAATCGGAGGAGGTGCGAGAGTAATTGCCGCCTTTAAAACAAATTTTGCTGCTACATTCGAGAACCCGGTCGACTCCACAGGCGAACCCCGTGAAGTTCATTACGCCGGTGATGACGAAGAAGGAATGGAAGCCATCGCCGAATTGATACAAGGAATCGGATTCAAGCCGGTCAACTGCGGAACCCTCGCGCAGGCAGTCGCTCTCGATCACATGGTTCCACTAATGATCCGTCTTGATGACAGTGAACATGGTGCCGTCCATAAATCCTTGTGGCGAATAACTTAGGGGTAGCGAGATAAGTAAAAGCCACTAAGCTCCGGCTTTCCTTTACTGTGCTAAATTCACAGCGAACTCTCAGCAAACTCCCAGCACGCTCTCTGCCAATACCTCCGTATCTCATTTACGGTAAAGACTGATACTCACCACATGTAACTGACACATTTTCCGGCTGGTTAGAAAAACACCTATGAAACTAAAAAGAACGACACTGTTCAAAAATATAAAACTTCAAGCAGTGTTTATTGGCTTGATGGCATTGGCAGCTTCAATCGGATGTGCCGATTTGGCGGGTGTTGATGCGGCAGTAATCAACGGCATTCTACAAAACGTCGATTCTGTATCGGGCGAAGTCACAGTGCAGTTAAAAGACGGTACAACCACAACTTTCAATCTTGCAGATGTCGATGTCGAGGCGCTTCAAGCAATTGTCGGTTCAGCCGTACTCCAGCGAGGTGACGAAGTAGCCCTGACCCTCGACGACGATGATTCAGTTACAACGGTCGGATCAACTTCAGCCAAAACGGAAGGCACAATCGTAAACATCGATGCAGCAGCACCGAGCATTACTATCGATGCCGAAAACGGTGTTCAGTTGAAAGTGATCATTGAACCCGGAACCGAAATCAAAGCCAAAGGCCCAGGACCCTCCCAGTCTAATTTGTCTGAGTTGGTTCTTGGGCAAGAAGTAAAACTCAACTACAACTCAGATACGTTTGTAGCATCAAAAATACAATTCCGACGTCCCGGCAATGACAATGACGAGAATGACGAAGACAGTCACGAAGATGACATGAAGGGAATCGTGTCAATCGTCGATATAGATACCCACATGATCACCCTAGTGGATGACAAAGGTGAAGAGTTCACTTTCGCAATCGTCGGGTCAACTGAAATCGATAATGATGGTCCTGACACATTCGCTTCGATCCAACTAGGACTTGAGGTCGAGGTGAAGTTCGATCCTCAGACCATGCAAGCATTGGAAATCGAAATCGCAGAGGCTGAAGAAGCTCCTGAAGCGGACGAAGTTGATAAAGCGGACAGCGAGGACGGTGAGGACAGTGAAAAAGGCAAAGACAGCAAAAAAGACGACTGACAATTTTACTCGTCTACGGTCCTAGTTCTAATCGACCACCAACTAAAAGGAAAGCCCTCGTTGACCAGTGTCATCGAGGGCTTTCCGATTGATGTTCAAATCCTGATAACAATGCTAAGGAATAGCGACGCTATCGCCTAAAATTGCCGTTCAGCCATCGGCACATCCACACGTACTCGCCGAATACGTCCATCACCCTGAAAACGCTCCCTGCCCAATACCGTAGATTCACAAAGCCACAAGTCCCGTCCGTCGGCTCCTCCGAGCATGCAGGCATAAGCGCTTTTGTCACGACTATCAAGTGGGATCACTTGTTTGATCTCACCACCGTCAGCAACACGAACCCAACCACCCGAATCGCCATATGAAAAATAAGGACATGCCACCCAAATACAGCCTTCAGCGTCGAGACTAATTCCATCGGTTGGCGCAGCAAGATTGGCAAAGGGCCTTCGATTTGAAAGAGTGCCATCATCCTCGATGTCCCACGTCGTCAAGGCAAATGCGAACGTCTCTGCAACGATCAGCGTCTTCTCATCAGGAGTAATCGCACCGCCGTTCGGAAAGCAAACTCTATCCGCAACAATCTGCGAGCTTCCATCAGGACGCGCCAGAACCAAATGCCCAAACATTGGAGGATTCGATGGCCCTGGTGGAGTTTCTTCGCTCAAGCCCGGCACATACGCACCAGCGTAAGCATTTCCGTTTGGCGCAACCACCATATCGTTATTGCCGGTTCCAAATGGAGTTGAAATGTCGGCGTGATGCACTGAATCAGAACGCTTTGCACTTCCGGCTAGCACTTGGTCAGCATCCAATCGAACAATAGCTTTGCTTGCGGTTGCAACAACCAAAAGATCGCCGTTTTCGAGGAAACCCAGCCCACTAGGAAACTCCCCTAGCTCGAACACCGGCTCGACCGTGCCTTCATCACCAATGCGTGAAACCTTACCGGCCATCACATCGCTGAAATAGAGCTTCTGCTCCTCAGTCCTCCAACGCGGCCCCTCAGGGAAAAAAAGTCCGTCAGCAATCAATTCAATCGAGTTCGAAACCATGCAAATCTCCCTACAGAACGGATCACAGTCAACCGGCACCGATCACCAAACGACACGGTGATCAACGATCTATAAAACCATGTTCTGAGTCAGGTATAACAATCGATCCACTCGGATAATTTCAGCGAGACTATATGAATCCCGCCCGTCACAATATCTACCTAACAGTGAATTGCCTACTTCGCGTGTAATATAACGGGTCGCAAACAACCGTGATTCAAGTTCGATAACTGCTCACGTAGCCACCGAAATACTAGCCTAAAACACCAAAATGACCACAACAAGCGATCCACAAGAAAAACTAGATTCAACGCGAGCCTCGAAGCGAGCTCCAGGAAAATGGCGCAGTTGGGAAACCACCGAAGGCGCAATCCGTGCCCCTCATCGTTCAATGATGAAAGCGATGGGACTAAGCGACAAAGACATCGCAGCTCCATTTGTGGGAATCGCTTCTACCCACAACGAAGTCACTCCTTGTAACTCCGGAATAGCGCCGCTGGTTGAAGAGGTAAAACGAGGCGTATTAGCAGCGGAGGGAACACCGTTCACATTCGGAACTATCACAGTCTCCGACGCCATATCGATGGGAACAGAAGGCATGCGAGGCTCGCTAGTCTCTCGAGAAGTGATTGCTGATTCCATCGAAATAGTCATATTTGCAGAGCGTTACGACGGCCTTGTCGTAGTCGCAGGGTGCGACAAATCTCTCCCCGGCGGAATGATGGCGATGGCACGATTGAACGTTCCTTCCGTCTTCATCTACGGTGGATCGATCCTTCCAGGATCACTCAATGGTCAGGACATCCAAATCCAGAACGTATTCGAAGCAGTCGGCCAATTCCAAACCGGTAAGATCGATGCCGACGAACTCTACTCAATCGAAAACCACGCATGCCCTGGCTCAGGATCTTGTGGCGGAATGTTCACCGCTAACACCATGTCAGCCATCGGCGAAGCACTCGGACTTTCTCTCCCCGGATCAGCCTCCGAGCCGAACGTCGATCAGCGCAAATTGGCTTCATCTCGCGAAGCTGGCAATACGGTGATGAACCTGCTTCGCAAGAACATTCGACCTTCAGACATCCTCACTCGAAAAGCGTTCGAAAACGCCGTAACAGTAGTTGTTGCTATGGGCGGATCGACCAACTCAACCCTCCACCTCCCGGCAATCGCTCACGAAATGGGGGTCCAACTAACGCTCAAAGATATCCACGACATTTCAATGCGCACCCCACTAATTGCAAACATGAAGCCGGGTGGCGACTACTTAATGCTCGATATCGATCGACTCGGCGGTATTCCAGTCGTAATGAAACGCCTTCTCGATGCAGGGCTTCTCCACGGCGAATGCATGACCGTCACAGGAAAGACGATTGCTGAAAACCTAGCAAATGTAAAAGTCCCAGAGCCATCCAAAGTGCTCCGCTCTGTCGAAGATCCAATCTCGACCACCGGCGGTCTCGTAACCCTCTTCGGAAATCTCGCTCCAGACGGATGTGTGTTGAAAGTAGCAGGTCACCAGTTTGGCCAAACGTTCGGCGGCCCCGCCAAAGTGTTCGATGGCGAAGAAGGTGTTATGGCAGCCTTGCAGGCACGAACTATCAATGAAGGCGATGCAATCGTCATACGCTACGAAGGCCCCAAGGGCGGACCAGGCATGAGAGAAATGCTCTCCGTTACCGCCGCACTTGTCGGTCAGGGACTTGGCGAAAAAGTTCTACTAATGACCGACGGTCGATTCTCGGGTGCGTCCCACGGATCTATGATCGGGCACATCGGTCCTGAAGCAGCAGTCGGCGGACCAATCGCTGCCGTACAAAATGGTGACCAAATCGAAGTAAACCTCGACCGATTCGAGCTTAACGTAAAGATCAGTGACGATGAACTTAAGGCCCGGCTCGGCAAGTGGCGACCAAAGCCACCTCCCTACACCAAAGGTGTCCTGAGCAAATACATTAAGCTCGTAAACCCTGCCTCAACCGGCGCAGTAACTAGTTAACAAACGAACAGTCCCCCTTCCTTCGGGAAGGGGCTATGGGAAGGGTAGATTGCAGCTTGCCCAAGTCATCCAATGACACCCGAACCCAAACGCCACGACCGGAGTAAAAATATGATTTACGAATTCCGAACCTACGACCTCTTCCCAGGCAATATGCCGAAGTACGAATCAACCCTTGAAAACTCGCTGGCAAGCGGCCGACTCGATCACTCCGATCTATTCGGCTACTTCTATTCCGAATTTGGGCCGTTAAACCAGGTGCTCCACATCTGGCCATACGAAAGCCTCGATGAACGAGCAGTAATTCGAAATAAGACGACAGGCATCACGGGCTGGCCACCCCCAACAGGCGACCTACTCGCAGGTCAAAGCGCTGAAATTTTCTTCCCTGCACCGTTCAACGATGAATCAATCACCGGCGCACAAGGTCCATTCTACGAACTCAGGACGTACACCTACGCGACCGGAGAAACCCCGCAAGTCATCGACACCTGGGGCAAAGCAATCGACGAACGCAAGAAACTTTCACCATTCATCGGCGCTTGGTACACAGAGCTCGGCGGCCTGAACAAATGGGCACACATGTGGGCGTACTCCTCACTAGAAGAACGCAGTCGAGTCCGCAAAGAAGCCGTCGAAACCGGCGTATGGCCGCCCAAAGGCGCACCAAAACCCCGAACTCAATCGAACATGCTCTACATGCCCTTCAAGTTCAGTCCACTCTCGTAAAACCGAAATCCAACAACTTCGTTCACTCAGGAGCAACCAATCCGGAACTACGATTAGCCCTCAATCCTTTGGGAGGGAGGCAGAGGCTGCGTCAGATTCAAGAGTGGAGTGGCTCCAATCATCAGCCTTATTCCCAGACAGATTGCACCAAGCGTCTAACACGTCGATAACAGGCATGGCTGAAAACTAAAGTGGACGTCGCGCCAAGCTAAACGACTGCCCCGTTGGGCCACCGGTCTTTTGCGTCGCCAACCACAACGCCAGCGGCACAACTTCCTCAGGCGTCTTCACACGCTCACTGGGAGCAAATGGAGGCGTACCACCGACCTGCATGAAACCCTTAGTAGCATCAGTAACCACAGGCCCCGGCACCAGTTCATTCACATCAATGCCCTTGTCCCAAAACTCTTCAGCCATGCACTGAGTAAGCATCCAAGCACCCGCCTTGCCAACCCGATAAGACGAATTTGAACCGCCTGAGCGGTGCCCCATTCCAGAGCCGATATTGATGATCTTCGAGCCTTTGCTCATCAATGGAACTAGCCCGACAGTCACCATATAAACGCTATCGATATTCAGTCGAACAGCCCCTAGCCAATTCTCTCGACTCGACTCCGTCATAGCCGATCGATCGGTGGCCCCACCAGCGTTATTCACAAGAATATCCACGCTGCCGAACTCGTACTTAATCACATTCACAGCAGCGTCAACATTTCCGGGATCAGTCAAGTCAGCAGTGACTGGAACGCTTCGTCGTCCTTTACTGCGGATGATCTCGCTGACCTCTCCAATTTGAGAAGAAGTACGAGCAACAACTGCTACATCAGCACCGGCGTCAGCAAGACTCAACGCAATCGCTTTGCCGATTCCGCGCCCGCCGCCCGTAACAACAGCAATTCTTCCAGTCAAATCAAATTCAGCGACCATTTTGTGATTCACCCTGCTACAAACTAAGAACAATCAGACTGATTGGTGGATTATTCTTCTGAACTCTAAGCTACGTCAAAAACAAAATACATTATTACCGACACAATCCAAATACCTGTGTTCCAAGACAGAAAAACGGAAGGTACTATCTGTTGTCCAGCAAGCGTTAACGAATAAGGGGTGTCGAGCCATCTCGACACCCCTTACATATTGCTAATCTCTGCGTCTGCCTCTGTCGTCGCCCGAACTGTGATCGGTGTCACCGTACGATTCATGTGCGGGAGGCACCGCAATTCTCTGAGCCAAAACGGCGTAGCGCCACGCCTTACTGTAGTTATCAATGGCATGCTCAAATCGACCGTTATCAAGGTCTTCCTGCGCCTCCACCAGTTGTTCACGGGCCTTGTCGATCAGGCGATCAACACTCCGTTGAGCTTGTGGAGACCACGCAACGGTCGCTTCGGCTTCTTCGATGCTGATAGTCGCCATAATCAAGTCCGCAGTGAGCATAAACCTCAGGGCTTCGTTGATCGCCACAATCGCCTCTGGCGACAGCACATCCTCATCGTCGTCTTTGTCTTTATTCCGTCGGTCATTATCGTCTTCATCGTCGTCGTGCAGACCTAAAGCTTCCATCAGACCTTCGGCTGCTTCTGCTTCGCCGGAGAACACCTTTTTACCGCGTTTAGGGTCAGGGTGAACTTCGTCGGTCCAGTACTTCCAGTCGATCAGCTTGTTCAGTTCTTCAACCGCCTCTTCAATTGCATCTGACTCTCCTACGAATGGAGTCAGCTCATCGATTGCAGCGATCTTAAGGGAACGACCACCGAGAACCTCGACATCGTATGAGAACGCAGCAGCGCCTCCATCGTCATCAGTTACCGTTGCGGTCACAGTGTAAGTTCCCACCCAATCGTAATAGTGGGTAGCGATCACCGTTCCAGTGGTCAAAACGCCCGGGCTACCCGGTGTTTCGTTCACAAACATTGGCTCTATGTTTCCGTCACCCCAATCGATGGTGCCGGTGAAATCCTCGAATGTTTCACCACCGGGCAGTAGTACTGCCAATACTCCTGGTGGCGGGGATGTTGGACCACATGTCGGACAGTCGAATCCGGGATCACTAAACGCCGAATCGATATTTAATGGGCTGAATATGATGACTTCCGCGTCGCCGGACGGCACGATCGTTGGATTCACGTTAGTGACTTCAACATCGAGAGTGTCACTATGTGAACCACCATCGTCGTCTAACACGCTGACGACCACGGTATACGTGCCATCATCTGCGTAGATATGCGCCCCAGCAACAGTGCCTGATTGGCCTGCGGCATTACCGGGTGGCCCTGACGGCGATTGGCCTACAATGCCAACAGCGATAGAGCCGTCTCCCCAATCGATTGTAGCCGTATGGGTGTCGAGGGTTCCAGGATCAGTGAACGTCACGCCTGACAGCGAATACACGTCACCTTCCGGTACCGTTCCGCCAAGCCCAGCTTCAACCACCGGTGGGGCATTACGTACTTCAACCGTCATCGTGTCGGATGAGACACCTAAGTCATCATCAGTCACCGTCACCATCACATCGTATAACCCATCATCGGCATACACGTGGGATCCGTCGACCGTACCGTTCTGGCCTGCTGTTGAACCCGGAGGTCCGAAAGGCGTCTGTGTGACAACACCGCTATCGGTTGCTGTCACATCGCCCCAGACAACAGTCGCAGCGTGAGTATCGAGCGTGCCGAGGTCATTGAATGTCGCAGGGTCAAGTGCAACGATATCGCCTTCGTATACGATTTGATCAACGCCGGCGTACGTCGTCGGATTTTCGTTACCAACCGACACGTGGAAGTCTGCACAAGAGACACCACCATCACCGTTATCGGTTACACACAGTCGCAAGTCATGCTCGTCGTCGTCAGCGAACACATACGAGAACGTACGTGGGCCGAACGGCCCCAATCCATCTGGAGTACCTGTAGTGGTCTGTTGAGCGAGTTGGAGATTGGTACCAAGATCTGTCAGCGTCACATCCCACTCGTCCGCACCCCAGTCAATAAACGTATAAGGAATCGAGAGGATTCCGCCTTCGTGTGTGCTCTGGTCCACGATGCCGTATAGCGTTGGCGCAACTCCATTAACACGTTCCACACTCGACAACGTAACCGGGTAACCACCCAACACATTCAATTGCTGGCCAAACCCGTGAGAAACGGAATGACCTGCGGGATCGAAGTCCAAAGTATCGTAGCCACCATTACCAAACACGCCTACAGGGATACCGGCAGACACACTGCCGTCTACGTCAAACCTGTCCCAGTTCCCATTGCCCATCAGGTTTAGGTTTTCGCCGACCGCACTACCGCGATATGTAAGAGTGCCGCCAGCTGCATCAGTATCGTCAGCATCAACCTCAAGAGTGATACCACCACCGAACGGATCTGATGGATCATTGTCAGCGGTTATAACCACGCCAGATGGAATCGTGAGGTCGTTCTTGCTGTCAATATCGATCGCATCAGAGAAGTCGCTACTGCTGTTGATCGTGGAATCTGCGGTAAATGACAGTGAGTTCTCACCGTGTAAAACCACACCACCCCAACCAGAGTTATCGATGTCGATTTTTATGTCGGCACCAACCTGCTTGACTCCCAGTGGGGCGATATCTTCACCGATCTTTCCATCGGCCGTAATTTTCAGATTGCCAGTCTGGATTACCGCATTACCCGGACCTGTCGGGTTTGTCGAAGCATCCCATGCGGTAATGTCGAACGAACTCGACTGATACTGATGGTTCTTGACCGAAGCCCGCGAATCGATGGTCACAATATTGCCTGAAACAGTCTTGGCAATGAGCACATCACCGATTCCTGTGTTTATAAGGTTAATGCCGCCATTCGGATTGTCGACTTTCTCCACGTACACAATCGCTGGAACCTGATTCTCAACCGAGAATGCAGGTATCCCAATCGAATCTGGAAACCCGCCTCCCATTGCATTCAGAGCTGAAAAATCAACTCCAGTATTAAAGCTAACCGCTGATTCAATACCGCTAATTAACAACGGCATAAAAGTTAATTCAGCGAGTTCCGCTGAACTACATGGAATAGCCGGATCTATGTCACATATTCCCGGTATCGGTATTGGTGGCGTTGAGTAACAGACGCCTCCCTCAACGATGCCAAGTATAGGTGGCACTATGCTGTAACAACCGGAGACGTATTCCCCTTCAGATGGTGCGATCGTATAACAATCACCTCTGAACCACGTGCCGAGGCACTCTGACCACGCACTTACATACAACCCGGAGGAACCGGCAAAAGCATCCAACACTTTGCAATCATGCGAACCGAACACGATTACACCCGCACAATAGTGAGTCGTGTAGTCATCTTCCGCGTGCCCGCCAAGCGCACACGCACCATGATTCGCCGGTACCGAGACAGCACTTGCAGGATTGCACCAGTGATCGGTCCATGAATAATGCGTGTGACTTGCGTATTGGGCATCGTATGGTGCAAAGAGTGGTAGCCAGCAATCGCCAGCACCATCGGTCGTCGGTATCGCATTACACGTGGCAGGGAAGTCAGTCACCACACCGGCAATCGTTGTGCTCGGCGGAACTATCCAACATTCTGTTGATCCACCCTGATAACTGTCCTCTATCCCGAACGATCCTCCAGGGCCGGTCAGACAAAGCGTCAGTTCAAGTCCCGGTATACCGGGAATGACGTAACCACCAAGAGCGATATCTAAAGCATCACCAGCGTTTGTGCCGGGTAGAACATCGAACACGTCATCTATTGCCGCTGTGGTGTCTGCAAACCATCCCGGTATCGGTGCTCCAAGGGCAGCCAATATGTCATCAATATACTCGAAGTTACCGGCAGGATCGAAGTACACATCGGACGATAGCCCGACAACTTCGGGAATACACCCGTTACAGGTCAGGTTTACAAAACCAACCGCAGCTGAACCACCGGTTTCAGAGGTAAACGAACTAATCAGGGCAGCCCTTACCAGAACAGCGATATCCAGATCATGCAGGAAATCATCCATGTCGAGCGCGGCGGCAATAGTCGTGCCGCCCGGAACCGCACCAATGATGATGTCTTCAACCACACCAAGATCGAACGGTGCTCCGGCATGGAGTGTCAGGTCGCCACCACCAACCGAAATGTCACCATGCGATTGAACCGAGAACATAGTCTCGAACGTGACTGTCTCGCCAGTGCCTTGGTTCGTGAAATTCAAACCATTGTCAGTACCAGCCGGGTCGAGCAGACCGTGATATATGCCAATGCCGAAAATCGACTGCACCGACACGTCACCGGTATAAGCCTCAAGCGTGGCAGTGCGAACCATGCTGAACAGGCCACGAACTTTCAACGCCGTGATAATCGGGCTGTACGGTAATAGCGCCTTCTTCATCGACACTGTGCCGTGTTTTTCGGCAAAACCTAGAGCACCGATAATCGAGTTGGTTGAGCCATACCGAACATCAAGGCTACCGGGCGAAATACCGCTCGTGAGATCCGTACCAGTAAATAATGATTCGAAGTAGTCGTAAATGAATTGCCCGGTATCAACGATAAGGCCGCTCTTGATAAGCATGTGATCGAGGTCATCAATGTCGGTGATCAACGGAATCGCGTTCGGCAATACCATGTAGTACAGCGGGTCGATCAATATTGCCCCGTCTTCACCATTTGGTGCCGTGGTATCGATCGTGCCTTTTTGTTCAAGGGATATCTTGGAAGAGATTTCAACATCTCCACCATTGCCTGATGTGTAACCACCGTTCGTCGAAATATCGCCATCATAGGCCGTCATATCGTCGGCCCATATAACCACTTCACCACCGTTACCATTGGCAATCGCACTTGCACGTATAGACGCACCTCTGCTAACAATTACCGATTTAGCGGTTGGAGTATCACCTTCACCTCGTGGTCCACCACCGATGTATATCTTTCCTCCACCTTTGGTGCCTGTGGAGTTGATCGATGAATCTGAACCGATAACGACCGCGCCTATAGAGATGACAATATCGCCACCGATACCGGTAGGAGACGTATCCCATGTATCGATGGAACCACCGACCCACGTAAAGCCGGCTTCCTTGCCGAGGATGGTGATATCACCACCAGTCGATTCGACAGTGCCGCTAACAATGATGTTGCCACCAAAAATATCGACAGGACCACTATTGGCATCGATCGACGATCCACCGTCAAGGATCACACCGATTTCGGTTCCGTTGATTATGATCGGACCACCCGTTGCAATGAGCGAAGCACCTTCTTTAAGCTTCACACCACCGGTTCCGGTAATCGTGATCGAAGAAGCCGTTATCGAGCTCGATACGATGACCATCTTGCCGTCGATCACTACAGGACCGTCGACAACGAGGTCACCAGTGACGTTGACATCGACAAGTGCAGCCCAGCTAGAAGCGACGTGTTCGTGAACATCGCTTGGCACATCGACATGATGATCGTCAACGAAATTATCTGGGTTGCTGGTGCCGGTAATGCTTACGGATGGGGCATAAGAACACGGAGCAACTGAAGCGGATACTGATCCATTTACGGCGGTTACCATGAAGCCTTCACAACCGACTTCTAGAGTGCCGTTGCCGTCAGCTTGAACAGCTATCGGTTCAAGCGGAACCGCAAGTGCGGTGCCTGATGCGACATAAACCGCCCCGACAACCGCCAATAGTGCGATCAACTGGAACATTTTAATCATAGTGATTTTTCGAAGCACTCGCATGAAATCGGATACCTTACAACTAGTCTTGAGTTGGATCTACAATCCTTGGCATTCCACGTTTACCCAACCAACACCCATTCCCACCAGAATTACACATTCATTCACGGCATAGACCATACCCAGCATATTATGTAACAGCAAGACTCAATAGGCTCATCTTTAGTAACTAGCTAAAAATGCGAATAAAGGTCGTTAAGCACTATGCGAAAATCGACTTAGTCCGTAGACCCAGGCCAGATTACGACCGGACAATTCACCAAAATATTGTCCATCCCAACATCGACTTTATCCGCAGCTTTAGACGATTCCCAATCGTGAATAGATTCGAATGCCGCTTCGTCGACGAAGTCGTGTCGCCACAATGCCCGATAAAGCCTGTCTCCAGGAATTGTGTCGAAAACGTTGTGTGTCTTTCCGGTGACTGGATCGATTTTCATTCCTTTTGCGGGATCATTTTTCTCAAAAATCACTCGGATAATTGCGTACGGTACGTCCAGCGTCCCTGGGTTCGCGACGCTAGCCTGCTGCGCTTCGAACGAAAAGTACTGAACGCGATAGCCCTCATACCACCCAAAAACTGATCGCTTTGCGAGCTTGGCTGATGATCCGTAAGGGACGATGGGACAATTGACAATCGTTCCTGTCCATTTGAGATCAAATCCAGAACGTTCTATATCGTCCAAGCTACGCAACGTATCAGGGGTGTAGTCGTCTGGCACCAAGACCTCAACAACCTGCCAGAAATCGTTGTAACCTTCGTCGCCGGGAATAACATCGAAGATCGAGCCTTGCCCTTTGACACGTTGCGAAGTGTCCGACTCGTATACGACCGAGTACACCGGTGCTGAACGTAATGAACTCACATCGAATGCGTAGTAACCAACGTCCTCACCGCTTGGTCCGAGCGCATGCGTCAAGAAATCTGTGTCGTAATCAACAGGTTCGTTCGGGGCAGGTAATTCAGGGTTGTCTGATCGGCGCATCATGGTGCCAGCCTCATCAGAAAACCGGTCGATTGCAATGAACTCGATCCCGGTTTCAGAATCGATATGTACCGGTACGGCTTCTACCGCAGATTCATTTGAGCAGGCAGTGCCCACAACGATGGCGAACATAATCATGGACACAGCGATATTACGCGATAAAAATATCGGAAAACGAATCATGTGGTCAAACGTCGCACTATCCCAAAAAAGCTTGGTCAACTAAAAACAATCACACGTTATATCGATGAACGGTTTGGCCGAATTCGTACGTCGCATAGTCGAACTGCTGGTTACCTGAGTGAGTGCAAAAGAAAATTAGTACCAACCACTGCCCTCATCTATTCGGCTGTGGCCACTCGCCCGACCATTTATCGCGGTACTTATACTTCAGACCCGCATCGCCAGCCAAATTGTTCCACATTGTCGTTCGTCTGAAATTGCGCTTGCTAACCAACGACCTTTGCATCAACGCCGCTTCATCACGCTCCAAACGCTCAAAAATATGTGCGTCATTCGAAGCATCGTGATTCCAACTCGGCAGATTCGGTTCGCTAGCAGGTTCGAACAAATACTTCACCATGTACCTGATTTGATCACTCGTGTTGGCAGTGCCCGCGTGCCAAATATCGTAGTGAAGAATCAACATTGAACCAGCCGGAACTACGGCGACAATCTGATCTTTGAAATTCCCGTGCGATGCGTTGCGATCACCTGCAGCTGTAAATAAATGTGAGCCTGGAATCAAAGCAGTCGGACCCATATTCGAAGCAACATTTTGTGGGTAGTACATCACCAACACGCTCTGAACATGATCTGAAACTCGACCATGTCCCTCGCTTATCGTCGGAATGTTCAAGCTGTCCTGATGCCAAGCTTGACTCCGAGTGCCGGGATGATTCTTGTGGCAGTGCCGATGAGCCGCTCTTGTGTAATCACTGCCCAGCAAACTCGCCAGCGCACCAGCTACCACAGGGTGCCCGTACACCTCGTCGATCTTCGGAACCGCCTTGTTTATGTCATCACCTGGATTTGTAAGCAATGCTTCAAGTTCGCTGTAAACCTGTGCATGAAACTCAGCCGGAAACTGAGGCTCAACAACGTGGTAGCCACTAATTACAAAATCGGCAACCTGATCGTCATTCAAGAGATATTGAGTTGAAACTCCCGAAACACTAGTCATTGAATTCCTCTATCTTCTCCAGAACGAACTGGTACCCAAAAACCTCGACTTCTGAACCCTCTAGCGAACCGCGCTGATCCGGAAAGTGAACCACACGCCACCCATCACAAATCGCATCATGCACTGATTCGTAATCGAGCCCCGTTTTCGTCGGGTCAATCTCCACGATGGTTCCTCGCACAGGTTCGTGTAAAGCCTGCGAAATCGCTATGGATCTCGGATCAGTCGATTGCGCACTCAAATAAAGAAGTCGCTGTTTTGGTGCCATATGTATTGCTGTGCCAGCCCTCAATAATTCGCTCTAAGCATCTCCATTTTCAGGAGGCTGTCACTTTAACGAATTTCCGTGTCATTGCGAGCCCGTCGTAAATCCATCTGGGTGTATCTTTGCCCATCAACCCAAACCACACCCGCTTACAACAACGGAATCTAAACGAATGCTCAAAGTCGGCACCGGACGAACAGATATCACTCCTCCTGTAGGAATTGCCCACGCGGGATGGGGTGCCGCAACCCATCAACGCGCCGAAGGCGTCGATATGCCGTTCTACGCCACGGCACTTTACGTGACCGACGGTGATCTCGAGATCGCAATTGTCGATATCGATGCTGGGATACTCCTAAACGAAGATGATGCTGCGATCCGCGCAGAAGTAGCCTCAGTAGCAGGTATCAAACCTGAAAATCTTCGCCTGTCTGCAACCCACACTCACTCGGGACCCGTTAATCGACAGTCATGGCTCGACGAGGGCATGGAACTGGTCGGTCCCTACTGGGATTCTCTCCCTGAGCGAGTTGCAACCGCAGTAAACACAGCGCGCCATAATGCAAAGCCAGCGCATGTCGGAGTTGGCAAAGGCACAAGCACCATCAACGTGAACCGCCGGCCTGCCCTCGCTGACGGCACCCTGTTTACTGGTCGAAACTGGGATGGTGTCGTCGATCGCGAACTCGGAATCGTCGCAATCAACGACACCGACGGCAATCCAATCGCAACGCTTCTCAATTTTGCGTGCCACCCAACAATTCTCGGACCCGCTAATAAACTTCTATCACCCGACTTCCCCGGATACGCCCGAAAAGTGGTCGAACAATACGGTGGTGGGCTCTGTCTCTTCTTGCAAGGAGCCGCCGGCAATTGCGGACCAACCCACGGCTTTATTGGGGAAGTAGCAGTCGCCAAATGGCTCGGTGAACGACTCGGTCTAGAATCGGCCCGCATTCGACTAGAAATCGATCCTGTCCCTCGAAAAGAACGACTCATTGAAGTCGTCCAATCTGGTGCCGACCTCGGCATGTACGAAGATGATCCTGCAGGAGAGCCCGACGACACTCTGCGAATCATCAATACAACGGCAAAACTTCCCGTAGGAAAGTTCCCGTCAATAGCGGAAGCACAGGCTGACTTTAACTCAATAGTCGAAACCCTGAATCACACCCGCAAAACCGGAACAGAAGCCGAAATCAAACTAGCAGTTTCAAACGCGAAACGTGCAGGATTCGTTCTAGGAAACGCCACTCGAACAGCTGATGGCCCAATGCTGATGCCCGTTCAGGCAATGCGAATTGGTCCCGCAGCGTTGGTCGCGATTCCGGTAGAAGCATTTTGTGAAATCGGCATCGCTGTGAAAAATGCCTCGCCGGCACAGCAGACCCTCTTCAGCGGGTACACCAACGGCTACATGGGCTACATGCCAATGGCCGACAACTTCGAAGAAGGCGGCTACGAAGTCGTCACAACACCAATGGCTGCCGGAGCAGCCGAAGAAACGATCGAAGTCTGCACCGACGCAATCCAAGCTCTTTGGCGTTAACGCGTGAAAAAAATGCCCCTCACAGATGGATGAGGGGCATTTCCTGAGTTTCTTAGAGCCTTTACTTGTTAGCTCTAAAAAATCTATTCCTTTTCAAGCACTATGCAGCTTGTTCGTACTCAGGTGTGAATTCGTTCGGTGCTGTAGTCTCGGCTGTTTCTTCCCTTGCAGCTGCACCCGCAAGAACCATGACTGCCGCTCCGATGGCTGTGAATCCAACACCTATCAGCCCGAGCACCGCACCAAGACCCATCACCATGTCGCTAACATCGAGTGCCATGCGACCCAGCATCAGAGAGTTCCGTAGGGTCAACCCGTCGAGCATCGTCGCTCGGTTTGGGTCAGTCCGTTCCATTCCCTGCCAAGGTCCGTACCTACCGAGCGTGTGACCCGTGATGACTTCGGCCATCGCCATTGCGGTTTCTTGGTCAACTACCGGAACCGCTACTTCATCAATCGTCACTGTTACCTGTTCAGCAGCCATTGCTTCCTGAACTTCGGCTCTTGCGGTGACTCCCTGTGTTACGAAGAAGATTCCTATTGTGATTACCGCTAAACCTAGGACCGCAATTGCAGCCCCAACCCATCCTGTAATTCTTGTTCGTCCCAGCATCTTCATTCAGCCCTTTCTACGAATTCGTTCCTTGCCAGCCACTTGGAATTGTTTGCCAAATTCGCTTTCGCTTTCGCCTGACTTCAGTATGTATCCAACTCAGTGAACTATTTGTGATTTTTTTCACAAATGTATGAAAAGCGCATGAATTTCGACTTTTTCTGCTTCTAAATGCGTTTTGTAACAAATGCTCGTCGCAAGACCTGATTCGTAACCACCAGCAGTCAAAACATAATCGTGGTTAATTTCGACAACGAACGAGTAGCATTCTCCACGTTGAATTGGTAACAACTAATCTCTGCGAATATTCCGCCGCGTCGTCTCCAAAAAATCATTCCGTTGAGCTACCCACCCACACCACCTATCGGCACGATGGCGGCATCGGCAAAACTCCAGCCAAAACTGTTGCGCAACGGACTGTTCCTGCGTCTCTGGTCGGTCGGCTGGATGACCGGGACAATGATGTGGCTCGAAATGCTCATCATTGCGCTTCTTGTACTTGAGTTAACGGATTCACCATTTCTTGTATCCGTGGCGTTCTTTCTGCGATTTCTGCCAATGCTTTTTGGCTTTGTAATAGGCGTCACAGCAGAGCGTCTCAATCGTAAATTCCTGATGATTGGCGGACTCATCGTTCAAGCGACCGTATCGGCGATTCTCGCCTCTTTAGTTATCGCCGACTTGATCCAATACTGGCACCTTGCGCTCGGCAGCTTCCTACTCGGAACCGTCATAGCAAGCGAATTTCCCGTCAGACGCACGATGATCGGCGAAGTTGTCAGCCGGGCCAATGTCGGTCGCGCCGTATCACTTGAACAAACAACGAACTCGCTACTCCGAATTCTGGGACCATTCGCAGGCGGAGTGTTTATGGCTACTATAGGCGCACAAGGCGGATTTTTACTCGGCCTTGTCCTCTACTCCATCGGCATCGTAATCGCGCTCTCGTTGAAGTACCAGCGCCCAGTACAGACTGATGTTTTAGCGGGACCTAAAACCCAAATAGTCGAAGGCATTCGGTATATCCGAAAAAGCCAGGTGATGATCGGAACACTCGGTGTAACACTAATTTTTAACGTTTTCGGTTTTTCATATGTGAGCCAGCAACCAGTCATTGCGAAACAAGTACTGCAAGTCAGCGATGTGTTGATCGGGATCCTGCAGTCAGTAGAAGGAGCAGGCGCATTTTTAGGCGCCGCCCTAATCGTGATTTTCGCCAAGCCACACCACTACACGCGCATCTACATGTGGGGATCACTGCTCTACCTGATTGCGATCGTACTATTCTCGCAATCCGAGATTTACTGGGTGAGCCTCATAATCCTTTTTGTCGGTGGCATCGGAATGTCAGGATTCGCCACCATGCAAAGTGCAATCATGATCTATGCCGCATCGCCCGAAATGCGTGGTCGAGTCCTCGGATCAGTCGCAGTGTTCATCGGAATCGGGCCCTTCGGTCAGCTCGGAATCGGACTCCTCGCCACGGTCCTCAACCCGGCGACTGCCGTGCTAATAACAGCCTCCTCCGGAATCGTTTGCATGTTCATCGCCTTTGTTATCTTCCCTGCCATGAATAAGCCAACCGCCTTAGAAACCGACGCAGCAAACGATTAGACAGCCCGATATTCTTTGAGTTCGAAATTACACTAGACTGCTGATGTATCTACTGAACCATCTTTTGTTATGGATCACCAACTTGCAGCTCGGAATTTTCGGAAAATATCTAACCCTCTGGGTAGCACTCTGCATCGTCACCGGAGTCGCCCTCGGTAAGCTCTGGCCTGACTTCCCTGACACTATGAGCCGATTCACGGTCAGTCAGGTTTCGATCCCGGTCGCAATCCTCATCTGGTTCATGATCTATCCGATGATGGCCCGCATCGATTTCACCAGTGTGATAGAGGTCCGTAAGCGCCCTCGCGGGCTCGCTCTCACCCTCATCATCAACTGGGTTGTAAAACCCTTCACTATGTTCGTCTTGGCGTGGTTTTTCCTGAAAATCGTGTTCGCTCCATGGATCGACGGCGATCTCGGATCTGAGTACGTCGCAGGGGCGATTCTGCTGGGTGCCGCACCGTGTACTGCGATGGTCTTCGTTTGGAGTTACCTTTCGAAAGGGAACGCCGCTTACACACTCGTTCAGGTGACCGTTAACGACCTCGTATTACTCTTCGCCTACGCACCAATCGTGATCCTCCTTCTGGACATCGGTGATATCAGGGTTCCGTACGACACTGTCTTACTCTCGGTCGTGCTTTACGTCGTCATACCCCTCGCCGCCGGATACCTCTCTCGAGTCTGGCTCCTAAAGACCAAAGGCAAGGACTGGTTTGAAGAAACATTCCTGCCCAAACTCGGACCAATCACAATCATCGGCCTACTGCTAACCCTCGTCCTTTTGTTCTCATTTCAAGGACAAACTATTCTCGACAATCCCGGTCACATTGGTCTCATCGCGGTTCCGCTAATTATCCAAACCGTCGTAGTATTCGGAATAGCCTACATAGTTGCCAAGATATGGGGGCTCAGCCACGACATCGCCGCACCTGCTGCACTAATAGGAGCCTCAAATTTCTTCGAGCTAGCCGTTGCTGCAGCAGTGTCACTTTTCGGTCTTAACTCAGGAGCGGCGCTCGCAACTGTGGTCGGTGTGCTGGTCGAAGTACCTGTGATGCTCCTCCTCGTTCGATTCGTCAACGCCACATCCGGTTCGTTCTCTCATAGTCACGATGGCACCTGCTGCCCTGCCGGAGCAGCCCTATCAGAAGCCATGCGCACAGATGCATAACGCTTCACAGCTTTCTAGCCTGAACTCTCGTGAACCCGACTCGCAATGATCAAAACGCGAATATAGTTGCCGGTCACAAGGTTCCTTTTTAGTTCCACCTGAGACCCATAATGACCACCGACCACATGCTCGAAGTTCGCTCCCAACTTTTGTCAGCCGTACGAGACTTCGTAAAACACGAAGCGATCCCACAGTCTGCCGAGCACGATGAAAACGACACGTACCCGACTGAGCTCTTCGATCAGATGGCAGATATGGGTCTCTTCGGAATGACCGTGCCAGAGGAATACGGAGGACTCGGTGTCGACGTGGTAACTTTTTCGATGGTCTTCGAAGAACTGGCAAAAGGTTGGATGTCACTAACTGGCCCTATCGGCTCCCATTCAATGCTCACTTGGGGTATCACGAAGTACGGCACTGAAGCTCAGAAGAAAAAGTGGCTCCCCGATCTCGCGACAGGTAAGAAACGCGGCGGTCTAGCACTCACTGAACCCGGTGGCGGAACCGATGTTGCCGGCATGCAAACCAGAGCTGAGAAAGTCAAAGGTCACGACCAGTACGTCATCAACGGCAATAAACAGTTCATAACCAACGGTCGAAATGGGGATGTATTCCTGTTACTGGCCAAGACCGATATGAACGCGATTCCGCCCCACAAAGGCATCACCGGATTTATAGCCGAAAAAGGACCCGGCTTCACCGCCGGAAAAGACTTCAACAAACTCGGCTACCGAGGTGTTGATACATCTGAACTAATCTTTCAGGACTACCGTGTTTCCGCCGATGAAGTGCTCGGACTCGAAGAAGGTAAAGGCTTCTATCAGGTGATGGATGCGCTAGAGACAGGACGAATCAACGTCGCGGCAAGAGCCGTCGGAGTCGCAAGCGCCGCCTTCGAAGCAGCTATCAAATACGCCCAGCAGCGGGAAACATTTGGTCGCCCAATTTCCAGTCGACAATCAATCCAAAATATCCTCGCCGACATGGCTACTAAAATCCACGCTGCACGTCTCATGACACGTGATGCTGCCGAACGCAAAGACCGTGGTGAACGTGTCGATCTGGAAGCGGGAATGGCAAAGCTCTACGCCAGCGAAATCTGTGCTGAAGTGACCCTCGACGCTATGCGAATTCACGGCGGAGCGGGCTACATCAAAGACAGCCCTATCGAACGCTACTACCGTGATGCGCCGCTCATGATAATCGGTGAAGGTACCAACGAAATCCAACGACTCATCATCGCCAAAAATCTACTCAAACGCTACGAGATATAGCCGACCATAGCCAAAGAACTCTCACCCCTCTCAGTGCCCAATATCACTGTTAACAGTGATGCCATACGCCTCGCATGATTCATAAAGTGATTCTGACCCCGAGGAACACGAGGAACACAATGAGCAAGCGAATACGATCCATCACGACTCTGACAGTCTTCATCATCGCCGCATTCGTACTCACCGCATGCGGAAGTTCAGATCAATCAAAATCCAGCTACGCCCAGATCGAACCCAGCGAACAATCGTTCACAATAAGCGATTTCGAATCAGTCGGCTTCAAAGTCGTAAAAGTCTATGACGTTGAGGGGCTAACCGGAGCATCCAAAGCCGTCCACGGATTTCAGAAAATTAGCGGTGGAACTCGATTAAGCTACGAACTGCGCTTCTATAACTCGCACGATGATGCAGTAAATCTTGGCACTTCCTTTGCAGTAGAAATCACCGGCGAAGACGCCATCATGGTTACCGATGACATGACCTGGTCTGGAGGAAACAAGCAACAGCGCGAGCAGTTAGTTGAAGGAGGCGGATACCAGGCGTTCTATTGGGGTTACAAAATATTCGGAAACATCGTGATGCTCTGTGAAGGCGATTGGGTCGAACAATCTCAAGAAGCCTGTGATCAACTCAAAGAGTCGATCAGCCCGACCACCACCAGTTAAGTACTTAATTGGCACCGTCGTTCGTATAATCCCCTCCGCAGCTGTCTTTCGAATAACAGTGCTTGTTACTGAATCCTGAGGATTGCGGAGTTACTATTTGCGCCCGAATATCGTTTTTGCTTTCGCCGATGACTGGGGTCGATACGCCAGCGCGTACCGAAATCAACCCGGCGAAAGCTCGATCCATGAGATCATCGAAACTCCAAACTTCGATCGGATTGCTGACGAAGGAACGCTGTTCCTCAACGCAAACGTTCCCGCGCCAAGCTGCACGCCCTGTCGCAGCTCAATCCTCACGGGTCGATACTTCTGGCAAACAGGTCTGGGCGCAATCCTTCAAGGCGCCCGCTGGGACGAAACAATCCCCACATATCCGCTGCTTCTAGAGGAAGCCGGGTACCACATCGGTTACACCTACAAAGTCTGGTCGCCAGGCCTAACCACCAACGCCCCCTACGGCGGAGCACGTACCTCCTACGAATCAGCCGGAACCCGCTATAACAGCTTCTCTGAAGAAGTAACCTCTCGGCGATCGGGACAATCAGTCGAAGACTCCAAACAAGAGATACTCGACGAAACCAAAGCCAATTTTGAAAGCTTCCTCGATGCTCGTAACGGCGACGAACCCTTCTGTTACTGGTGGGGTCCAACCAATACCCACCGTACGTGGCAACAAGGCTCCGGAAAAGAACTGTGGAATATCCACCCTGATGATTTAAAAGGCAGAATGCCAGAATTCCTTCCCGATGTTCACGAAATCAGAGAAGATTTCTCCGACTATCTGGGCGAATGCCAAGCAGTCGATGCAGGACTCGGTGTGCTGCTCGCCAAACTCGAAGAAATTGGCGAACTTGATAATACGATCATCGCAGTCAGTGGCGACCACGGAATTCCCGGATTCCCACGCGCCAAGTGCAACCTCTACAAACTCGGTACAGAAGTCTCAATGGCTGTTCGATGGCCTGCAGCAATATCGGCAGGTCGTACCATCGATGACTTCGTAAACCTGATGGATATTGCGCCAACATTTCTCGAAGCGGCTGGAGTCGAACTTCCCGAAAACATGGCAGGAAAAAGCCTGCTACCGCTGCTCAAATCTGAAGCAAGCGGACAAGTGGAACCTGAGCGATCGTTCGTCGTAACAGGTCGCGAACGACACAATGGAGGAGTCATCTCGGGCGGGAACGCCAGCGTCGAGGAAGGCCTGCCCTACCCTTGCCGAGCGATCCGCACTAAAGATTTTATTTACATTCACAACTTCGAACCCGACCGTTGGCCAGCTGGAGATCCCGGTGGTCTTGATGACCCAACCGCCACACCTCCACCTGCAGAGGAATTGCTTACCGATTATCATGTCGTGTACCCGGACATCGACAAAGGTCCAACAAAATCGTGGATGATCTTCAACCGCGCCGAACCAGAGGTAACACCGCTCTTCGACCTCGCCTTCGGCAAACGGCCCAAAGAAGAGCTATATGATCTGCGTTCCGATCCGCACTACATGACCAACCTCGCACAAGACCCTGGGTACGAGGTTACTCGGAGAGAACTGCACCGCAAACTAATGCAAGTCCTCCGTGAACAAAACGACCCACGAGTAGTTGAATCACCTCCTAGGTTTGAACTCCCACCATTCGCAGGCCCTGTCTCCGAAGAATGGAAAATCGAAAACGCCAAGGGAGTCCGCACCCTCGGCACCAACTAACCAACCGGATGCCGCCATCCTGAGCGAGTTTCAGAATCTCTCTACATTCTCGCCCAAAGCCAACAGGACCAAAAAGCACAAAGCTCCATGCAACGCGTATACATAATCCTCCAAGGCGACGACAAAATCGCCATCTACGATCTTGAATCAGCAACCGGTGACCTGACCCATCAGGAAGATGTGTCAATAATCGGCGGGCCCGCTCCATTTGCCGTCTCGTCAGACAACACTCGCGCCTACATCGGTCTACGTGACGCGTTAAAAATGGCGAGCTTCGATATCGACCCGTCGTCCGGATCCCTCAAGCTATCGGGCACCGTGACGCTCGAATCCGATCCCTGCTACATTTCGGTCGATAACACAGGACACCACCTGCTTTCGGCTTATTACACCGCTGGTCACATCGCAGTCCACCCAATCGACGAACAGGGTGCGCTCGGTGGCGCACCAACCGAATGGATCGCCACTCGACACCGTGCACACTGCGCCCAAACCGACTCGACTAACTTATATACCTTCCTTCCACACGTCGACGATTCGAATGCCATTTACCAGTACAAGTTCGATGCTTCGACAGGGAATCTCACGCCAAACATTCCGGCGGTAATCGAGCCACCAACAGGCGATGGACCCCGTCATTACGTTTACCACCCAAACGGGAGATTCGTCTACTTCGACAACGAACAGGGCTGCTCAGTAACTGCGTACAAGTTCGATTCCGCAACAGGCACACTCGAAGCGTTCCAAACACTGTCGACTCTTCCCGCAGACTGGTCAGGTAAAAACAGCTGCGCCCAGATCCACATGAGCCCCGATGGCAAATTCCTCTACGCAGCAAATCGCGGACACAACAGCATTGCCATGTATACAGTAAACGCTCAATCTGGAGAGTTAACGTCCCTCGGACAACAACCCTCACTCGGCACCCCACGGGCCTTCGGAATCGACCCCATTGGTAACTTCATGCTCGTCGGCGGACTCGACAATGGCGACCTCGCAACCTACAAAATCGAAAGCTCAGGAAAACTCAACCACCTCGGTACGCAGCTCGTAGGCAATAAGCCAATGTGGATACACATCACCGACCCAATCTAGCTGCATTTCGTTTCTCCAAAGGGGGACCAGCACAGGGAATCGACGAGACGAACAAACAATCATCTTCAACCAACCGGAGAAATAATACCGAATGCCGTTCAACGTAGCGTTGATTGCACCCGAAATACCGCAGAACACCGGCAACATCATCCGCCTATGCGCAAATACCGGAGCACGGCTGCACTTGGTTGAGCCGTTAGGATTTAGCCTAACTGAGCATGGATTGCGACGAGCAGCTCTGGATTACGAGCACCTCGCGAATGTTGCGGTTCACGAATCTTATGAAGATTTGCTGGAATCGATCGACCCCGATCGAATGTTGGCTACTACAGTTGCGGGTAATACCTCTTACGATAAAGTCGATTATCAAGATGGCGACACGATAATTTTCGGTTCTGAAAGTCGAGGGTTACCAAGCTCAATTACATCCACGTTCCATCCGAGCAAACAAATCAGAATCCCAATGATGCCTTCGAACCGAAGCATCAATCTCTCAAACGCCGTAGCTCTGGTACTGTACGAAATGTGGAGACAACATGATTTTGTAGGCGACAAATTGAGATTATCTGACCCGCCACAATATTTTTCTTGAACCGCATTTGCCCCAGTCAAAACTCAGTGATTTAACCGAACCGCCGCCACAGAATTACGCAGGTGGCGGACTTGCCTTTAGAGCGTCACGGAGTTTGTTCGCCATCGCCAGTGCTTCCTCTTCTGGTACACCGGGAACGGCACCGCTTGCTACCCCCCTCATAAGATCAGCGACACCGAATGCAGCATATTCAGATGGCAACTCTGAGTAGCGTGGTATCAGATGCGAGTGCATATGCGGCGTACTTTCTCCAAATGCGACCAAATAAACACGAAGCGCGCCCGAAACTTCTTCCAACGTCCGTGATATATGACGTAATACCGGTCCGTATGCCTTTGCCTCTTCGTCGTTGAAGTGAGCGGGACCTTGTACGTGACGCTGCGTGTTGAACATAGTCCAGCCTGCCAACGCGTACGGCGATGGTACGTGACGCACAAACCAAAGCTTATCTTCCCAAATCACTCCGCCCTGACTAGGCACTTCTCCGGCGTTTGCTTTGCAAACAGAACAGGATGCTTCGTAACTGTCGTGCTTCATTAGTGGTCTCCATTGCCGCGTGAATTGACCAGTAACCGTCGCCTGAATCATGACCGCGGACACGATCACGAATGTACACCATGTATGTTAAACATCAAAGCGTTGAGAGGCACCTCAACGATCTTTTGAAGACTCAACTCCCTCCCAAGTGCATAATTGGAGTCATCGCCTTGACCTCCTCATTCGGGAATGAATAAAGGATCGTGACTTAGATTATGCCAAGTAGCTCGGTCACGAACCGAACCCAAACAAAATCACATTTAGAGACCAAGTCACGGCAGTAACACTCGGAGTATCACGAATATGAAAATCACATCAATTAATCCGTGGCTCGTAAAAGTAGAGGGAAGCTACTGGGGTGAGTACTTCTTCATCGAAGTTCAAACCGATGAAGGCATTACCGGCTGGGGCGAAATCACCACCACCACCCTCACCGCAAACCGCGCCGTCGCAGGCATTATCGAAAAGCTTAACGATCTTTTGATCGGCGAAGACCCTTCTCGCATCGAAATGATCTGGCACAAGATCTTCCGATCCTTCACATACATGGGCTCCCGAGGTGCAACAACACACGTCGTTAGCGGCATCGATATCGCGCTCTGGGACATCCGAGGTAAAGTGCTTGGGCTCCCAATTTACGAACTCATTGGGGGCAAAGTTCGGGATGAAATCCTGCTTTACACTCACCCTGATCAGAGCAATTTCTCGAAACCAGACGGTGTAGAAAAAGAAGTGAAAAAGATCGTCGACTCCGGGCACAAAGCCATGAAGTTCGATCCGTTTCCGCATACGGGTGAGCAAGCGTCAGCCAACGCCAGTTACCTGAGCGGGACACTTGATCGTGCTAGCGAAAGAGCAGCAGCAGAGCTTACGGCCAAAATCAGAGAAATAGCCGGGCCAGACATCGAAATACTCATCGACGCCCATGGCCGTTTCAACGTTCCTACTGCAATCCGACTGTGCAATTCGCTCGAAGATGCTGGCGATATTGACTGGTTCGAAGAGCCAGTTCCGGTAGAAAGCTATCACGCGCTGAGTCAGGTACGTGACAAAGTCAACGTCCCGATCTCAGTAGGAGAACGGCTTCACACACGTTGGGAATTCGTCCAGATATTCGAGCAAGAGTTGGCCGACTTTGTAATGCCAGACGTCACATGGACCGGTGGCATTACCGAACTAAAGAAAATCTCGACACAGGCAGAGGCGTACTACATCCCTGTGTCGCCTCATGACGCCAGCGGACCCATCAATGTCCTGGCCGGTGCTCACGTGATGATGACCGTTCCAAACTTCTACAAACTCGAAACCGCCAACGCCGACCTAACTAAATACAACGAGTTCATCCAAGCCCCGCTCGACAATACAAATGGAGCGCTCCACCTCGACCCCAACGCCCCCGGCCTTGGTATAGAAATGAACATGGACTACCTCATCGCTAACAAACTTAACGACTAGCTTTCAGGCTCTATCGCTCTGCCAACCGGTAGTGGTTTTCGAGTCGCTGGACGGCGTCGGGGACTGAGAATCCTGTAAAACGTCATCGACAACACAGTAATTCCGCAGGCGTAGTAGAACATTTGGGAAGCCAACGTTGGGGTGTCGGTTCCTGCAAGAATTCCGTGCACTAACGAAAAAACCAAAAGCGGGAAACTCAACATATGTACCCACCTCCACAGTGTGAGACCGAGTCGATTTTTCAGATCAAAGCTGAACGTGACCGCAACTGCCATATAAGCGGCGATGACACCGATGCCTACTGGTATGGGTCGATACGGCGATGCACCGGGCACTAGGATTTCTTTGAATCCGATGTTGATGTAGTTGTCAGCAAGCAGCCCCATCCCATGAATTACTAGTGCGACGAGAGTCAGATAACCAGATATCCGATGCGCTTCGAAAATATCGGCTGAATGGACTTGCCTCTTCGCCGATTTAGTTGAACTTACAATCCCAACTGCCATCGAAACAACCATCAAAAGAATCGCTACATAGCCTGACGCCCTCACAACAATCCATGCCAGTTGGCCATTGTCGAAAAACAGCACGACGGATAGCACGGCAAGACCTGAAGCTATAAGTTTGATATTCATCTCTACATTGCCTTCCATAAGCAGTTATTACCGTTGGTTGATATAGCAAGTGAAGGCCATCCATCGGTCGCAACTGTCGATGCGTCAGTTCTTGTGAACCTAGCTTGCCCGGCATTTCTTTTTATTAGGTTGAAGCCTGCTTGTTCACCCATGACGATTACAGACTTCGCCAGAACTTCCGCCAACTCCGTCGATTCAGCAACAACCGTCGCCGCTGCCAATCCACTTGACGTCGATTTACCGACCGCCGGATCGATGATGTGATGCCGTCGATGACTGTTTTTAGACCAACTTCGCTTTACGACTGATGACGTTGCAATTCCGCCTGCCTCGATTCGAATCACATCTGCCAATTCCCCATTCACGAAAGGGTTATCTATACCAACCACCCAGCCATCAATGTCGGGTGGCTCTCCCCCGACGCTAATGTCCCCTCCAGCATCTATCAGCCACCCCCGTGACCGTAGACGGAGGTGTTCCGCTGCTCGATCTACTGTCCAACCCTTGACGACGCCACCCAAATCGAGCCGGGTCGTCGTTTGCACACGTTTAATGTCGAGATCGATATCCAGCACGTCGCTCAGGGCAGGTATCGGAGTATTCAGATCAAGTGTTCCTGATGCGTTTAGGTCCAATGTTTCGAAAGAGCTTGAGTAGCCCGATGATTCGAGAGCGCTCAAGATCGCTGGGTTAAAGACTAGCCCGGTCGTTTTTGAGTACAGCAAAGATCGCTGAAGGACATCGATCATCGGCGCAGACGCAGGATTGAGTAACCCCTCTCTGTTGAGGCGACTGAGCTCGCTTGTCTCGATAAATCGACTGAATCGCTCTTCTGTATCAATGAACAAATTTCGAACGGCATCAAGGTCACGGGAGTTCGTACAACCGACCGCACTGACTTTCACATCTGTATTCATCGCTCTGAACATCAGTTCTTTGAGTGGGTACTGCATTTTAAGAGGCCCTAGACCGAGCACGTGGGAATGGCACGACCACAAATTGAGGTTTCGGTTGGACAGTTCTGGCCTGCTCAACGATGGAACTTGCCAGCTCTCCACCCTCGCTACTCTGATTCAAACTCGCACCTGAAGAGGGCTCCGTTATCGTAGATCCTGACAAAACTACCGAAAGAAAGTCTGTCTGCTCAGTAGCGGTCAAAGCTGTGTCTTCTCCACCTCCGCTAATAGTTGCGAAAGCAATGGCGAATGCGCTGGCTGCGGTAACGAACACGATTGAGCGGACACGTTCTGGATTTGGACGTTTTCGAGGTTTTTCAGTCATCGTGAGCTTCGCCTAACTCGTGTCGTTCGTCACTTTCACCGAACCATCCCCTTACAAGTTCACTCCACATGGCGTCTTCGTCGCGATAGTGATCGTCGTCGTCGTCGTGATCCTCGTGGTCGTCGTAACCTTCGTGATGATCGGAATCCCTGTCATCGTCATCAAAATCACCACTGTATGATGGCGATACTGAAGCATCACCGGGATTCGGAGCTACAGATCCGTCGGGGTAGACGTACACCGGCTCAATGGCCGTCGCATCAAGCCCGGAACCTGACTGCGCGGCCAGGCCTAGGGTTGGCTGGCCGCTAATTTGACTGGAACCAAGATCGAAGGATCGGCTGCGGAGTCCCTGATCGGAATTTGCAGATGAGACGCTGCCGGTAACAGAATTTACTTCGTTACTGTTTGCGCTAGTCGGAGACTCAAACCTGAGCATTACAAAAATACTCATAACCACCGCTGCGGCCAGCCCGACGGATAGTGCGAATCGAAATTTCATGATCTGCCTCCCAGCAATTTTGTAATCTACAAGCCGCTTACTGAGAATCATGATGGGGGGTGTCGATTAGAAGACCTTTCGACTTTCATTAGAAAATTCCAATGAACGAGAGTGTGAGTAGTGAGATCATAAATACATCATGCGATTGTTATTGATAGAAGACGATGAACGCCTCTTAGAGACCATGAGGCGAGTTCTGCACAAAGAAGGCAACACAGTGGCCCTAGCACAAACCGGGCCAGCGGGACTGGCAGCGGGAGTCGGCGACGAATTCGATGTCATTGTTCTTGATGTCATGCTGCCTGGTCTGGATGGTTTTTCAGTGGTTCGAGGTTTGAGAGCGTCTGGGGTCCAGACGCCAGTGCTGATGCTGACCGCACTGGGAGACGTCGACCGGAGAGTAGAAGGGTTGGAGGCAGGTGCCGACGATTACCTCTCAAAGCCGTTCGCATTTAAAGAACTACTGGCGCGACTTAGCGCTTTACATCGTCGATCAGGAATCCATATAGAAAACTCTGACCTGTTAGTGGTGGACGATCTAGAACTCGACCTCCGAACTCACAGTGCATCGAGATCTGGTCAGTCAATCGATCTAACCGCGACAGAATTTCGTTTATTGGAATTCCTAATGCGCAACACTGGCATAGTTCTAAGCAGAGGACGATTACTTGATGCTGTTTGGGGCCTTGATTACGATGGCGAATCGAATGTTATAGATACTTATATCCATTACTTGCGACGCAAAATCGACTCAGGGCACCCTACTCTCCTCCAGACAATCCGGGGTGTCGGCTACACAATACGCGGGGATAAGTAATGTTTCGACAGGCCCTCCGTCGGCTGGTTCTTGTTGACGTGATCACAGCGACTGCTGCCGTAGTGCTGCTGCTTGTAGCCGCGTTCTTACTGACAAGGTCTAATCTTGAGCGTTCAGCCTACCAAAGCCTGCAAGAAGTTGCAGAAACTATCTCCGCATCTGATCTTCATGAGTTATTTGAAGACCGAGATAACAGTTCAGATAACGGATTTGATAATGGTTCAGCCACAGCAGGTTCAATCTTCTGGATTGTTGCTGCGGACGGTGACGTCTTAGCGGCTCCGGTCTCACGATTCAACTCTCAGCTAATGAGCTACGGCGATGCCGAAAAGGCGATGCTCGGACAAATCCAAAGATCTGTAGTTCACGTGGATTCAGAAAATTGGAGAGTGATTACGATTGCCCAAAATTCTCGATCACCGGATTACGTTGTGCAGGTTGCAGCAATTGACACTGTCGGACCTGATTTGGATACGATCATTCGATCACTTGTGATGACCGGCATCGTTGGTGTGGCACTAGCGGCAATCTCCGGATTTTTCGTCGCTCGTAAAGCCCTGGAACCACTTCAGAAAGCATTCGATCTTCAGCGAGATTTTGTCTCAGGTGCGTCGCACGAACTACGTACACCGGTGACAGTAGTGCAAGCCAACGCTGACGCCCTTCAGCGACTGGTCAAAAACCTACCTGACGAAGACGCACAACTTCTTGAAGATATCCAATATGAGAGTGCATTCCTTGGGCAGCTAATAGGAAGGTTGGCGGAGTTGGCGCGCTTGCAAGGCGACAACGTTGTACCACTTGGACCTGTCGACATATCTGGACTGCTTACAGAACTCGGCAGATCAATGAGCGTTTTGGCGCACCGTGCCGAAATGACGATTTCTGTGGGCGAAACGAACACCGACCTGTCGGCTATCGCAGACAGTGTTATGTTACGACAAGTTGTGCAATCTTTGATTGATAATGCATTCAGATATGCAGGAGCCGGATCGACCGTGGAGCTACTGGGATCACGGCATGGTGATCACTGCGAAATGATCATCAAAGACAACGGTATCGGAATTCCTGAGCAGCACCTTCCTCACGTAACAGAGCGCTTCTATCGGGTCGATAAAGCCCGGAGTCGCAATTCGGGAAGTTCAGGTTTGGGTCTAGCTATTGCTGACGAAGCCATCAGAGCTATGGGTGGGACGCTGACAATCGATTCCGCCGACGGTAAAGGCACAATCGCAACGATCAGTCTGCCGATTGCTGAAAATTAAAATCTTTCGGCGTCAGTAAAGGATGGCAAGGGTCTACTCAAACCCGAACCGAAAAGCCAGCCTTAGGCAACGGCGCCAACCAACTTGCTCATCAGATCGAATAAGGCCCGCCGCTCTTCAGCATCAAAGTGCACACCGAAATACTGGCGAATATCTCTTTGGTGTGCCTGTTGAGCTCGTTCCAACACATCTTCACCCTCGGCTGTGAGTATGGCGTAATAACCTCGTCGGTCCTCAGCAGCAGGCTCCCGACGAACCAATCCCGCCTTCTCGATCCGATCGACCAGTCGAGTAACTCCACTACGAGTCAATAGAAGTGAATCTGAAAGAGCCTGCATTCGCATTTTCTTCTCGAGTGCATAGTTCAAATGCAAAAGCACGTCATACCAGATAACGGAAATACCCGCCTCTTTCTGCATTTCGGCGTCGAACTTCGAAAGGAGCTTCGACACTCCAATTAGTGACTGCTCCCACGCCTGTGCTGCTGTAACTTTCTTCGTCATCCACTCCCCTTCCAGATCTGATTTACATGGTAGTCATGTTGAATATAGTTGACTATGACAACTATTGACAATACATATACATCAGAGTAGATTGCCGTGACAGTATTTGCAATATCAAATAGTGTACACGCAAACACATGGCCTTATCTCGCATCATTTGTGAGGTAGATATGACGAAAGCAGACTTAGTGACACTGGCCTTTTTCGAAGACCCTGGAGCCGACGACGTCACACGATTCGGTGGCAAAGCGGCGAGTCTGGCAAAACTCGGTTCTGCAGGCAGAATTCCTCCCGGCTTCAGTGTCTCCGTCGGTGCCTATCAAAAGTGGATCGATAACGGCAGTGGTGAATTACCTTTTGATCTCGCAGCAGAATTCAAGAGTGCCTACATAATTCTCGAACGGATATGTGGTGTTATCGATGTACCAGTCGCCGTCCGCTCTTCCGCCATTGATGAAGACGGCATCGGCGAATCATTTGCTGGTCTGCATGACACCTTTCTCAATGTGATCGGAGCCGATTCCGTCATCGAAGCACTCATCAAATGCTGGCGATCCCTCGGAAATCAGCACGCTATCGACTACCGAAAAGCAAACGGTCTCGAAATCGATTCTGCTGCAATGGGCGTAGTCGTTCAACAACTCGTTTTCGCTGATGTCTCAGCTGTCGCCTTCTCTGCTAATCCCATCAACGGCAACCGCGACGAAGTTGTCATTAACGCTAATTTCAGACTCGGCGAAGCGGTCGTCGGTGGATTAGCGACACCCGACACCATCGTAGTCAATCGAAACGATTTCTCTAAGCAAACATTAACGATCGGGGCGAAAGAAATAATGACCGTTCGTACAAAAAATGGCACCGATGAAAAACCAGTACCAAGAATCATGCGAGGAATGCCAGCACTAACTGCAATTCAAGCCTCAGAAATCGCAGCGCTCGTCGTAAAACTTGAAAATCACAACGGCTGGCCAGTCGATGTAGAACTGGCAATCCATGATTCGCAACTCTATTTACTTCAGTGTCGACCCATCACCACATTAACGTAGCTCTATGATCTCCCTTTGATCCATCGATCTGCCAACAAACTCGTATAACAACTCCGCAAGGAATAAACCCAATGTCAGAACATCACCCAGAACCTAAGCCTTACGCACTGCCAGATAACTTTCCGGTTACGTGGGATGACCCGGCAGACTCGCACTTGCCACTCGACCAAGATCGACAACACGCTCCGATGCCGATCACTCCGTTATCAGGATGGCTCGCTCAGCACTACTGGGGTAAGGGAGCATCAGCCGGACTGGCAGCAGCAGGACAGCCGATAATGATGCATGTTCGCCGAGTTAACACCTACTACTACATGGGTGTAACTCCATCTGTTCCAATGGAGCAAATGCAAGAGGCTGGACAGAAAGCAGAAGCCATCCTGAAGTCTCAGCTGCCAATTATTGCTGAAAGATGGAATAACGAAGCGCTACCTGAAATTCGCGGCTACCACGACAAGTGGAATGCTTTCGATCTCAGAACTGCTTCAGACCCCGAGCTACTTGCACACCTAGATTGGACGCTCGAAACGTTCGCACGACTATGGGATATACACATGCGGACATTGGTACCCGCTCTCGTTGGCCCGAGCATGCTTCAAGATCTTTATACAGACCTCATCGAAGACGCCGATCCTATGGACGCCTACAAATTGGCGCAAGGATTCGACAACAGCAGTCTACGAGCTGGTGAAGACCTATGGAAACTGAGCCAGACCGTCAAAGACTCTTCCGAAATCAAGGCGGTTCTAAAAAACACTCCAACCAACGTAGTAATGACTGCGCTCGAAGGCTCGGATGACGGAAAAAAACTCATCGCTGGAATCAACGCTTATGCTCAAGCATGGGGCAGGCGCTCAGACACCGTCATAGAAATCGGTGATCCCAGTTGGGTCGAAGATCCTACTATCGTCATAGAAAACCTGAAAACCTACCTTCAGAGTGATTCGCCAGATCCTCGCGAACAATGGAACGAAGTTGTCGCAGAACGAGAACGTTTTGTTGCTGATGTCCAAGCTCAAATAGCCGGGTACCCAGAGCCCGTAAAGCAACAATTCAACATGATGGTTGGTGCAGGTCAAGCAGGCCACTGGATTCAGGAAGACCACAACTGGTGGATCGACCAACAAGGCAATCACCAAGTTCGACAGGTATTTCTCGAATTTGGCGACCGACTCTATCGCACCGGTGCGATAGAGGATCGCAATGACGTATTCATGTTGTTAGGTGACGAAATCATCGATTCAGCAAATGCGGGATTCAGTGGTGACTTTAAAGCCGCAATTATCAAACGCCGCACCGAAATGGATAAATGGGCTAAAATCCCCGCCGCTGCACACGTCGGAACCGACTACGGTTCACCACCCGACAATCCAGTCACTAGGGCACTTGGCCGACTTTTTGGTTGGGGACCACCACGCGAAGAGGCTCCTTCCGGAACAATCGCTGGAAGCCCCGGCTCCTCTGGCAAAGTCACGGGTACCGCTCGAATAATCGTCAAGCTCACCGACGCTGGTCGACTCAGCAAGGGTGAAATTCTAGTCACACCAACGACATCACCGCCGTGGACACCGCTGTTCGCTACCGCAGGAGGAATTGTCACCGACACTGGAGGAGCTCTCAGTCATTGCGCTATCGTCGCTCGGGAATACAAAATTCCGGCAGTGGTTGGAGCAACTGGTGCTACTTACGCTATCAAAGATGGCGATCAAATCGAAGTCGACGGTGATGCAGGCACAGTGCGTATCCTGTAATCGCCCTTTGGCAATCATGCCAAACAAAAACTGTCCTGACCCACGAGAATCGAAATCGCACCGGTAACTTCACAAACTAGCGAAAAAGACAGCGGCGAGCGCAAACTGCTCGCCGCTGTCGCGCTAGGTGCAATTCTCGCGCCACTCAACTCAACGATGATTGCCGTGGCACTCCCTGGCATCGTCGATGACTTCAACGCCAGCGTTTCTTCAGCAACCTGGCTCATTACCGCCTACCTCGTCATAATGGCATCAGTCCAACCATTAGCTGGAAAAATCGGCGACGGTATGGGCAGACGAAAACTCATCCTCGCCAGCCTAACCCTCTTCCTAGCAGTCTCTATTGGAGCCGCCCTCGCACCCAACATATGGGCAGTACTCGCGTTCAGAGTAGGCCAAGCGCTATCGATCTCAATCGTTCTCTCAAACAGTTTCGCCATACTCAGGCAAGTAATTCCAGCCAGCAGACGCGGAAAAACATTTGGTATGGTCGAAGCCGCCACCGGACTTTCGGCTGCTGCGGGGCCTCTTGTTGGCGGACTATTGGTCACGCTAGCGGATTGGCGTGCGATCTTTCTAGTAAATGTCCCCGTCGTCGTCATCGCCCTACTACTCGCATGGCAAGCATTACCTCACGATTCAAAATCCGGAGCATGGAAAGGATTCGATTACAGAGGTGCACTACTTCTTCCGACTTCCCTTGTAGCTATCGCAATCTTTTTCCTGATGCTGTCCCGAGGCGCCAAGCCAACGTTATTCATACACGTAGGGCTCGCGGCAATCGCAGTCTCAGCACTACTGCTCAAGCTTGAACTCAATCACACCAACCCTGTATTCCAGCCTAGGTTCTACAAAATACGAGGATTCGCCGCACCAAGTGTCAGCGTCGGTACCAGCAACCTGGCGATGTACTCGCTCTTGTTGGTCATACCGCTACTACTGACAGCACGAGGTGGGTATACCGAACTCGAAATCGGCCTAATCCTCACTTCGCTTTCCGTAGGCATGGCACTCCTAACCCCACTAGGAGGACGTCTGGCCGACCGACTAGGACGCCGCACTTCTGTGGTAATTGGTCTCACAATTTCAGCAATCGGAACACTGATTCCAGCAATCATAGGATCAGATATCCAAATCGTACCGTTAGTAATCGGGCTCGGATTCGTAGGCGTGGGAATCGGAATATCTGGCCCTGGAGGACGTACCAGCGCGGTCGAATCCATCCCATCCAAAGATGCTGGAGTAGCATCCGGAACCTACTCCACCAGCCGCTACTTCGGATCGATCATCGGTTCCGCAATCCTAGCCGGCCTAATCGGAATCGACCGATCCAACACAAACGGCATCGACACGGTATTTCTGGTTGTAGCCATCTCAGCCTTCACAGCCGTACTCGCCTCAACATTCATGAAGTCCCGTCCCGAAGCACAGGATTAACTCACACGCGACAACAGCGACCACCAAGGTCCCCACTCACCAACTCTCACGGCGAAACTATCACCCGAACCGCTGTCAACTTTGTAAAATGGCTGGATGATCAATCCTTCAGCTAACTCATCTCCCGATGTCGCCAACAGCGAATCTGTCGATGCGAATTTCACCATCGCAGCGCTCTATCACTTCGCTAAAATAGAAGAACCGACATTGAAAAAACAACCTCTTCTAGCCCTTTGCCACGCTGAAGACGTGCTCGGAACCTTGATCCTCGCTGAAGAAGGAATAAACGGCACCATATCTGGAACAGCGAATGCCATCAAAGCCGTTCTCAGCCATCTCCACAGCTGGGCCGGAATCGCCGGTATTGAAGTGAAGTACTCCTATAGCGAGAACCAAAACTTCAACCGAATGAAGGTCAAAATCAAAGATGAAATCGTCACGATGGGTAAGCCATATATCGACTCCAATGCCAATGCAGGCACCTACGTTGAGCCTACTGACTGGAACGATCTCATCAAGCGTGAAGATGTACTCGTAATCGATACACGCAACAGCTTTGAGTTCGGTGTCGGTCGATTCAAAAACGCAATCGATCCCATAACCGAAACGTTCAGTCAGTTCCCTGATTGGGCCGACCTACTCGTATCAGGACCACAAAAGCCTTCAGCAGTAGCGATGTACTGCACAGGCGGAATCCGCTGTGAAAAAGCGACCGTTTACATGAAGGAAATTGGTATCGAAGAGGTCTACCACCTCAAAGGCGGAATCTTAAAATATCTCGAAGAAATCCCAGAAGAAGAAAGCCTCTGGGAAGATGAATGCTTCGTCTTCGACCACCGAGTTTCGCTAAAACATGGACTGGTCGAAGGCGAATATATGCTGTGCTACGGCTGTCAAAATCCGATCTCTCCCACCGACCGTGAATCTCCGATGTTCGAAGAAGGCGTGAGCTGTCCGCACTGCGACGACGCCCTATCGAATGAAGACCGAGCGCGCTTCCGCGAACGACAGCTCCAAATCTCCCTCTCCAAAGCCCGTGGCGAAAAGCATCTCAAAGACAACGCCTCAAAAAAGCCTTACTCAAAAATTCCAAAGAGAACATAGCCCACAGCCAGAAAATAGAAAAGCCCCCGCATTTCTGCGAGGGCTTTTCTATTTCATTTGCAGTTTGGTGGAGCTTGAGGGACTCGAACCCTCTACCTCCTGCTTGCAAAGCAGGCGCTCTCCCAGTTGAGCTAAAGCCCCAAACCGACT
>ERZ890510.113-NODE-113-length-67873-cov-25.945708_pt1 | contig 67873 bp, 65 predicted proteins | sample MGYA00521265_ERZ890510 | MGnify/ENA primary metagenome ERZ890510 (study PRJEB32303, sample SAMEA104408624) | aquatic metagenome | biome: Brackish water; feature: Chemocline; material: water | place: Baltic Sea | collected 2014-10-26T21:54:00 | depth 110 m ... | reverse complement strand
CGATTGAGGGAAGGTATTTCAGTTTTCCTGTCCGAGGGGTTCCTTATAACCTATTGTTTTTTTTAAGGGAACCAGAGATATTGCAGGCGGGGGTAGGCAGAGGGCATTAAGGTTTCGACCAGTCCACTGGAAAGCGAGCTCTGCAGAAGCCAGTCGAGAAAAGGAATTGTTTCTTTTTGTTCAATGACTTTGGGCCTTCCTTCGATGCCGAGTTTTTTTGCCAGCAGTTCGATGGTTTTTTCGAGCCCGCCGACCTCATCAATCAGCTTGAGCTCAAGAGCCTGTTGACCGGTCATGATCCTGCCATCGGCAACCTTATGAACCTGGGCCAACGGCAGGTTTCGGCCTTTGGCAATAGCCTGTACAAACTGCAGGTGCACATCGTCCACAACATTTTGCAAAAGTTTTTGTTCTTCCGGACTCATGGCCCGCAGGGGGGAACCCACATCTTTGAATTTGCCACTCTTAATGACATTGGGTTTAACACCAATTTTATTAGTCAGTTCCTCAATATTATTAAAAGCCATCACGGCAGAGATGCTCCCGGTTAAGGTGCCCGGGTTAGCCAGGACGTAATCGGCGGCACAGGCGATATAATATCCACCGGAGGCGGCGACCGTTCCCATGGAGGCATAAACCGTTTTATGGTCGGCCCGGAGTTTCATGATTTCGCTGTAAATCTCCTGCGCCGGGGCAACCGCTCCGCCTGGAGAATCAATGCGAAGGATGATGCCGCGCACTTGAGGGTTGTGGCGATGGTCGGAGAGCTGGCGGACAATATCCCGGGAGTCCATGAGCATTCCCTGAACGCGGATCAGGGCGATCTCGCCAGAAGGGGATTTCCAACGATCGGGCAGTAGGGCAGAGCCGATGCCCACCAATATCATCAAGACAAAAAGCCCTGCTGAAAATCGCAGAAAAGATTTAAAGAAAGATCGTTTAGGTTGTGTCGTAGGTTCCATATTCAGAATTCTGGACCCTTGCGGGTCCAGAATTTATCAGGTTTTATTCTTCGTCTTTAAAGACTTCCAGATCCACCTGTTCTTTTTCGATTTGCGAAATGTCGAGGTTTTCTGTGTAGGCTTTAATGCTTAAAGCAATCTTCTTGCTGGAAGTATCCACTTTAATCACTTTTGCCTTGATGTCATCGTCCACTTTCACGGCGGATTCAGGATCTGTAATCTTTTCAGAACTGAGTTGCGAAACATGGATCAGGCCTTCTAATCCATCGCCAAATTCGGCGAACGCTCCGAACCCTGTCACCTTGATGATCTTGCCACTGACTTCGGTGCCGATAGGATAGTTGGCTGCGATATCATCCCAGGGATCGGGTTGCAACTGTTTAACCCCAAGGGAGATGCGGCAGTTTTCCTTGTCGATGCTGAGCACGGCAGAAGCGACTTTATCTTTTTTCTTCAGGATTTCAGAAGGATGCTTGATTTTTTTCCAGCTCAAATCGGAAATATGGATCAGTCCATCCACGCCGTCTTCCAGTTCTACGAAGGCGCCAAAGTCGGTCAGATTGCGAACCGTGCCCTCAACTTCAGAACCAATGGGATACTTGTCTTCAATTTTTTCCCACGGGTTAGGCTCGATTTGTTTCATACCGAGTGAAATCCGTTTTTTATCTTTGTCAAGAGTCAGCACGATGGCTTCCACCTCATCTCCGATTGAAACCATTTTGCTCGGATGTTTCACATGACGGCTCCAACTCATTTCGGAAATGTGGACCAGTCCTTCAATGCCTTTTTCAAGTTCTACAAATACGCCGTAGTCGGTGATGCTGACCACTCGTCCCTTGATCTGGGTAGTGACCGGGTATTTGGAATCGACATCCACCCATGGGTCGGCACTGGTTTGCTTGAGACCGAGCGAGACGCGCTCTTTTTCTTTATCGTACTTGAGAACCATGACGGTGACTTTATCGCCAATGGAAAACATTTCGGAGGGATGGTTGACCCGGCCCCATGACATGTCGGTGATATGAAGCAGACCGTCAATTCCGCCCAAGTCGATGAACACTCCGTACTCGGTGATATTTTTAACGATACCTTCAATGAGGTTGCCTTCACTCATTCTCTCCAGAGTGCCTTCGCGAACCTGTTTGCGTTGCTCTTCAAGGAGAATTCTTCGCGACAGAACAATATTGCCGCGTTTTTTATTCATCTTGATGATTTTCATGTCGAACTTTTCGCCGAGCAGTTTTTCCAGGTTGCGAATCGGGCGAAGGTCGATCTGAGAACCAGGCAGGAAGGCCTTGAGTCCGATATCGACGGTTAATCCGCCCTTGGCTTTAGCAATGACAGTGCCCTGAATGGTTTCATCCGCTTCATAAGTTTGAACCAGATCATCCCAGATTTTAATTTTATTGGCTTTTTCTTTGGACAAGACCACATTGCCATCGTTGTCTTCGACCTTTTCAAGAAAGACTTCAACCTCTTCATCAACTTGCAGGTTCTTGCCGTTTTCAGGGAATTCAGAAAGCGAAACCATGCCTTCCGATTTAAAGCCGACATCGATGGTGGCTAGTCCGTTGGAAATGGCGATCACCTTTCCCATGATTACCTGTGAAGCCTTAAAGCGGCCGAGACTATCGTTAAAATAGTCTTCCATTTCGTCATAAGCGGCGATCTGGGTTGCGGTTAATTCTTCGAGTTCCGTCTTGTCATCATTTTCCATTTGCTCTAACAACTCTTTGGATATTTTCATGACCTCCTGATTCTCACTTTCTCTTGGGATGTTTAAAGGTTATTTATATTTTTAAAAACATGATCGGTAACTTCTTCAATACTTAATCGAGTGGTATCAACTTCTAGGGCATCGTCTGCTTTGACCAATGGAGAAATTTCACGGTTGCAGTCTTCATAGTCACGTTGCCGAATTTCTTCAATAATGGTTTTCAAATCCAAGCTTGGGTTTTTAGATTTCAACTCCTCATATCGTCGCCGTCCGCGCTCTTCCGCATCGGCAACGAAGAAAAATTTTTTCTCGGCCTGGGGGAACACGACCGTTCCAATGTCGCGTCCATCCATGACGATATTGCCGGTCTCGCCGATCTGACGTTGCCGGGCGACCAGAACCTCGCGCACAAACTTTTGCGCGGCAACTGTTGCGGCGCCTCGTCCCACCGTTTCATTTTTTAAAAAAGCGGTGATATTTTCGCCATCGAGCAACACCCTTTGTCCTTCAGCGCCAGGAACAAATTCAATGTTCAGGCTCAAAGCAATCTTGGTCATAACCGATTCATCGGCAAGGTTCAGGCCTTTTTTCTGGGCGGTCCAGGCCACGGCCCTGTACATGGCACCGGTGTCGATATACCTGTAGTTCAACCGCTTGGCGACCAATTTGGCGACTGTGCTTTTGCCGCTGCCTGCGGGCCCGTCTATTGCGATAATCATTCCATTAAATTACGCTCAGCCGGTATTTATTAGCGGCTATAAATTCTTCTTTCAATTCCTGCCCGTCGCCTCTTTCGATGGTGCTGCGAATTTCTTCCAGCTTGTTTTGAAACAGATCGATCAGGTTCAGCGAATGCTCACGATTGGAAAGGCAGATATCCCGCCACATCACCGGATCGCTGGAAGCGATGCGGGTGATGTCTCTCAATCCAGCTCCTGAATAGGCAGTGACTTCACGCCCATCCGGAGTTTTCAAGGCCCCGAGTGTGTTCATCAGAGCGTAAGCCACGATATGAGGCAAATGGCTCACTGCGCCAAAAATAAAATCATGTTCTTCTGCCGACAAGCTGACGACCTTCATGCCTACGGCCTGCCAGAGAGCACTGATTTTTTCCAGAGCCGTTTTGTCTGTGGCGTCTGTCGGGGTCACAATGCATTTTGCGTCTTGATATAAATTGGCGGTGGAAGCTTCCAGCCCGGAGTTTTCTCCTCCAGCGATCGGGTGTGACCCGACAAAAAACACGCCTTTGGGAACCAGTTTGTCGATTCCGCTGACAATCGGTTCTTTCACCGAGCCGACATCGGTGATCAGAGTGCCAGACTGAACTTTGGAAGCCATATTTTGCATTAAGGGGACGAGGGTCGAAACCGGCGTGCATAGCACGATCAGGTCGGCATCTTTGACTGCCGCACCCAAATCAGCCGGGCAGTGGTCGATAATTTTTAAAGCCTTGGCTTTTTCCAGGTTTTCACGGTTTCTGCCATATCCCGAAATCTCTTCAACAAGGCCGCGCTCTTTGCAGGCCTTGGCCAAAGAGGCCCCAAGCAGGCCAACACCGATCACCGTCATTTTTCGAAAAAGTTTCATGGTTGCCCCTGCTCGGGGTATGAGCCCAGTACCCGCAAAAACAGAGTTTGCTTGCCCAATGTTTTTAAGACGTGTTCGACTGCTTTATCTTCAACATGGCCGATGAAATCAACATAGAACAAATATTCCCAGGGCCGGTTGCGCAAAGGCCGCGATTGTATTTTCGATAAACTGATTTTGTTTTTGGCGAATAGCTGCAAGATTTTGAGCAACGAGCCGGATTCGTCGGCGATGGAAAACATGAGCGATGTTTTATTCTTCTTGGCTCTTTTAGCCTTGTCCTTCGAGATGACCAAAAACCGGGTGTGGTTTTCTGCCCGATCCTGAATGTTTTGATTGACAATTTTTAGCCCATAGACCTCAGCGGCCAGTTCCCCGGCGATAGCGGCCGTGTTCTTATTTTGTTTGGCCAGTTGTGCTGCCTGAGCCGTGCTGGAAGCGGGTACCTGCTCAACACCGGGCAGGTTGCTGTTCAGCCAGTTTCTGCACTGCGCAAAAGGTTGGGGATGCGAATAGATTTTCTGGATCTTTTTCCGGTCGGTCGTGTTGGACAAAAGAAAAAGCCCGATGGGCAGCCGGGTCTCACTGCAAATGTAAAGAGGAGAATCGACAAAGCAGTCGAGAGTCAGGTTGATAACCCCTTCAATGGAGTTTTCCACCGGCACGACTCCATAGTCGGAATTGCCCATCTCGATTTCCGAAAAAACGCTTTCAATATTTCCGCAAGGATTGAAGGTGCAGGAATGGCCAAAATGCCGCACTGCCGCCTGATGGCTGAAGGTGGTTTCCGGCCCGAGAAAAGCGATCTTCAAAGGCTTTTCTAAAGCCAGCGTGGCGGAGAACAGTTCGCGAAAAATGGATTCGATGGAAGAGTCGGGAAAAGGGCCCTTGTTCAGCTCCTTCAACCGTTCGAGGATCGCCCGCTCACGTTGGGGAACGTGGAAGTGGTTCATCTTCCCCTGACGGGACTTCTCATCGCCGATTTTCTGGGCCAAATGGCCCCGGCGACTGATCAGCTTTACCAGCTGGTCGTCAATTTTGTCAATCTGCTGGCGCAGATCATCTAACTGGGACAAAAAACAAATACCGCCTTTACTTGGATTTCCCTCAATCTCTTGTCTGGGATGGTTGATCATTCCATAGTTCAGCCTTAGAATGCAAGGACAAAGTTAATGATATCCTTGGTTTTTAGGGGTTTCGTCCGTTTTTAATAGCATCTTTAGATATTGAGGTCATTCCAATGATACTGCTTGAATTCAGCATGAGTCCTATGGATAAAGGGGAGAGCGTCAGCGAACAGGTCAGCCGTTCCCTGAAAATTATTGATGAAAGCGGCGTGCCGTATCGGTTGAATCCGATGGGAACGGTGTTGGAAGGCGAATTCGATGAGGTCATGGGCGTGATCAAACAATGCTACGAGATGATGAAGACGGATTGCAAACGCATCACCTGCGGCATCAGGATCGATTACAGGGAGGGCAAGTCAGGCCGACTGGAATCCAAAATCGCCTCCATCGAAAACAAGCTGGGCAAAGAGGTGGAGAAGTAGAGGGTTTCTTGCAGGGGTAAAGGACAAGCAAGAATGTATTTTGAAAAACATCATTGAATCACCCTCACCTCAACCATCAAGTCTTCAGACGATCAGGCTTGAGTCCCCTCAAGGGAGAGGAAGCTAAAAATCCCTTCTCCTCTGGAGGGAGAAGGTTAGGATGATGGGGATATATGGATGAAATCTTTCCATTACTCATTTCTTATAATATTTGGGTTAGGGCATTAAATAGAGTAGGTGGATTATGAGAAAAAAACTGGAGCCGATTACGCCGGGAGGAATTCTGCTGGAAGAGTTTCTGTTACCTTTTGGCATTAGCCAGAACAAACTTGCCATAGATATTGATGTCCCTGTAGCACGTATCAACGATATTGTTCATGCCCGGTGCGGTATCACGGCTAATAGTGCTTTGCGACTGGGAAAATACTTTAAGACGACTGCCGAGTTCTGGATGAACCTGCAGTCTCGCTAAGATCTCAAAGTCGCCCGCCGGAACGACTGGTCCACGGTAGAGAAAAATATTTGCCCACTACCGCAAAATTCTGTTTAACTCTGCCTGTATTTCAAAGAAAACCTTTTTAGCCGCAGATAACACGGATTAAATGTGCCCGTCTTTGCGAGGAGCTGATGCGACGAAGCAATCCAGAAACCTGGATCGCCGCGCTCCTTTCAGTCGCTCGCGACGACTATTGAGGTGATTAACCCTCCATAGTTAAGTTTTCTTTTCCCTGAGAAAATGTAGGGTCGGTTAGACGGTATATTTTAATAAAAAAGTAATCAATCAAGATTTTATTTAGATCCATGAAGAATCGGGGTGAAACTTCCTCGAAGAGTTTTAAGTCACTTTCTTGGCCTTCAAAAAGTTCTTTATAGTGGGTATATGAAATCCAGGCTAATTAGCATTCAGTTATAAAATTTTTTAATTTGTCTTGATTGGTCATCATCGGTGTCCATCTGTGTTCATCTGTGGTTCCAATTGCATCAATTCTTTACGGATGTAATACACGACAGCGCGGATTTCTTTTTGAGTGAGGTTCGATTTCCACGGCATCATGGCGGTACCTTTTCTTCCTTTGGTGACGGATTCAATCATCCGTTCTTCCGTCAGTTCTTTTTTTGATTTTTCTGCAGTGAAATTTTTTGGTGGTGGGTTCAGTACATTCGCGGCGAAAGTTTTTCCATCGCCTTTATCGCCGTGGCAGGCTTTGCAATGTTTGTAGAAAATATCTCGCCCGGTTTCTAAATTGGCGGGGTCGGCAAATGCGTTGGGTAAACCCAATCCGCTGATAAGCATCCAAAACAGGGCAACATTTAAAATTTTCCTTTGCACTATTGAATGTCTTCCAGTTTTTCGATCATCAGGGTCTGGATCATGTGTTCCTTAAATCGGCGGATCACTTTGTTGAGGTCGAAATTTGGATTTTTCAAGGACACGTAGAAAACGTCAATCGCCCGATCGCCCTGGGTGGAAATCTTGGCCCGGTGAATGCGAATGCCAAAATCGGTAAAGACGGTGGCCACTTTGTAGAGCATACCAATATGGTCCCGGGCTTCTACCCGGATGACTGTGAACGGACTGCCCGCCGTTTTTTCAACAAACACTCTCGGGATCATCGCCATCTTTTTCTGCTCGCCGGCGTAACGGATTCGAGACTTCAACATTTTCTGCAAACTGGTTTCCCCGGCAAACAACTGGCTCAGGGTGTTTTTAATATCTTTCCATACTTCGAAGTCTTCGGCTCCGGCCTTGGTACCTGCTTCAACCTGTATGGTGACAATCACGATGCCATCCTGTTTGAGGTAGATATGCGCGCCGAGAATGTTCAGGCTTTTGGCGGTGATGGTTCCCACCAGTTTTTTAAAGGATTCACTGCCGGTGGGGCAACAAAGTGTCAGGTTGTGGTAGTTGCCTGCTTCATGGAACTGGTGGTGCAGGATAAACAACTTATCCTTAAAAGAACGGATGAGGCGGATATGAAGCGCCACTTCTTCGGAGGATGCGGTCATCAGGTAATCTTCCGGCATCTGGCGAAGATGATTTTCGATATCGTTTACCGGTAGTTCGCGATGCAGGGCTTTGAAAACCCCCACCCGGGTGGCACGGGGTTGTTGTTCCAGTGATACCGGATTTTGCAGGTATTTCAAGGCTCTTTCATATAACTCCGAGAGTAATATTTTTTTCCAGGCGGTCAGAGTTCCCGGTGCCACCGCCCGCAACTCGGCATAACTGAGGAGGTAGAGTCCCTTCAGCCTTTCCGGGTTCACTACGGTTTCGGCGAATTTGCGGATCACCGCAGGCTGGTGGATATCCTGATGCAAGGCCGTTTCAATCATGGTGTAAGGGTTTGCAAGAAGAAAACGCAGGGTTTGCGCATCTGCCTCTTCCAGGTTCAGTCTTTCTGTTACAGATTTTAAAAATTTGCTCTGTTCGCCATCGGGCATTTGCCCCACCGATTGCAGAAGGGCTGATAATTTAAGAATCCCTTTACGCAGGTAATCCCGATACAGGATGGACAAGTCAGTGGGATTGGTGATGCCGGTAGTAGTCAGTTCATCGAGAAAGCGGATGATGCGCAGGGAATGTTCATCGGCGGTGTAATGATGATAGAAATCATGGTTCACCTTGCAGTGTGCCAGTCCGAATTCCGGTAGAATCTGTTCCAGAATGCGCGTTTCATGCATCAACCGTAGGATTTTCTCCGCGCCGTTGTCGTTGAGAATGGAGAACAGGAAATCCCGAGCCTCCTTGCCCTTCATGAACTGCGCGTGAATGAGGTTTTTGCTCAATCGCATTTGCCGTTGCAGTTTGTAGTCCGGTGCGACCTTTTGCGTTTTGCAAAGTTCCAACGCCAGCAACAAAAGGGATTTATCTTTTTTGAAATCTTCTTTCGCGTCACCGTCATAAATCAGGGCGGAATCTGAGATATGGAATCCATGGCCCAGCGATTTTTTAATTAATGAAGAGATTACATTTTTGAGCGACCTTTTGAGTTGTCGGCAATGCTCGAAAAGGTTTTGCGAAAAAGTATAGATATTGGTGGCGTGCAGATAATAGTCGCGCATGAACTCTTCAACCGGTTGGCCGTCGGTGGACAATTGGTATCCAAGATTAGCGGCCAGTTGTTTCTGAACGTCGAAAGTCAGGATATCGGTTTTTCTCTCGGTCAGGTAATGCAGTTCATTACGGACGCGCAGTGAAAAATCGACGGAATGGTAGAGGGATTCAATTTCTTCCAGAGAAAGCGCATGGGTTTCGTTTATTTCCCGCAACGAGTGGCACCCATAACGCACGGCGGTGGCCCACAGGGCATTATGGTAGTCGCGCAATCCTCCTGGCCCGTTTTTAATATCCGGTTCCGGGTGACACACCACGCCGTCATCCTGACCGTAGCGGGTGTATTTTTCTTTTAATTTGGAATTCAAAAACTGTTTTACATGTTTCTGCAAAACATTTTTATGGATGGAGTTGTAAAACTTGTCATAAGTGGCTCGGTTGCCAATGAGGAATCGGGTTTCGATCATGGAGGTTTTGATGGTCAAATCGTCTTTGGCAAGCTTCACGCAGTCTTTAATGGTGCGGGAGCTGTGACCAATTTCCATGTCGAACCCCCAAATCACCGACAGCGCATCCTTAATAAAAGTTTCTGTAAGAGGCCGGGTTTTTTCGGAAAGAAGAAACAATAAATCAATATCTGAAAGCGGATTGAGCTCTCCCCGGCCATAGCCTCCCACCGCGATGAGGGAAAATCCCTCCAGAACGTGGGCTTCGGCATAAACCTCAAGCTGTGTCATTGAAAGAAGGACATGCCGGATGACCTCATCGACCAGACTGGTATGAGCCTGAATGATTTCGCGTCCGCCCGATCCCGAGCGATGCCAGCTTTTGATTTTTTCCTTCTCATCCTTCAATAATTGTTTAAAGGCCTGAAAATAGGGCAGTCTCTGCCTGGGGTCGGCGGGAATATCCTGCACCTGGCTGAAATCAATAGCCAGTCGGTAGTGTTTTTCAGAATTGTCCATAGGGGGAAATCAACAGGGAGATCATTTAATGAAGAATAAAACAATTATATCAAATTTTAAGCATAGTTCATTTCTGAACCTATAAATATGAAAGCTTCCTTGACTATTTTGGCGGTGTTCCTTTTTATTCCCTTTTTCAGTGTTTTTATGGAAATTTGTCAGACCAAAATTGCTTGACAAGAAGGGGGTAATAATTTAGCTTAACCGTTCTTCTAGCAGACATTTTATGTTGCGCTTACCTGTTGTATTGTCATTCGATATTTAATAATTTTTGTGACTCATTAGTTAAACACATTAAGTAATTTTTTTTGGGGAAAAAACGATGTCAGAGCAGCCAGATATTATTTATACAAAAGTGGATGAAGCACCTCAACTTGCAAGTGGATCATTTCTTCCTATCATACAATCCTTCACCAAGATGGCAGGTGTCAATGTGGGCACGATGGATATTTCGCTCGCGGGCAGGATTATTGCCCAATTTCCCGAGAGACTTAAGCCGGAACAACAACAACCGGATGACCTGGCTTTGCTGGGTGAGTTGGTTCTTGATCCCGATGCTAATGTTATCAAGCTCCCCAATATCAGTGCTTCCAATCCTCAAATAGAGGCCGCTGTCGCAGAATTGCAATCCCAGGGTTATGATATTCCGGATTACCCTGAAGACCCGAAAAATGACGAAGAAAAGGCAATCAAAGCCAAGTTCGACAAGGTCAAGGGAAGTGCGGTTAACCCTGTTTTGAGACAAGGAAACTCAGACCGCAGGGCCGCCGTTTCGGTTAAAAATTACGCAAAGAGCAATCCGCACAAAATGGGCAAATGGTCGAAAGACTCTAAAACCAATATCGCCACTATGACGGATGGGGATTTTTGCTCCAACGAAAAATCTGTGACCATTACCGATGCCATGGCCGGAACCGGCAAGATTGAGTTCGTCGGCGCGGATGGCAAGACCACGGTATTGAAAGACAAGGTTCCTTTTGAAACCGGGGATGTGGTCGATGCAACGAAAATGAGTTGTCAGGCTTTACGACAATTCATTAAAGAGCAGTTGCCGAAAGCAAAAGAGCAGGGCGTGTTGTTATCTCTGCATATGAAGGCCACAATGATGAAAGTTTCCGATCCCATCATCTTTGGTCACGGCGTCACGGTTTATTTTTCTGATGTGTTTGAAAAGCACGCGGACACGTTTAAAAAACTCGGCGTCAACGCCAATAATGGTTTGGGCGATGTGTATTCAAAGATAAAAAGTTTGCCCGACGACCAGCAGAAAGAAATCGAAGCGGACATTCAAGCTTGCATCAAGAATGGCCCGGATCTGGCGATGGTGGACTCTGACAAAGGCATCACCAACCTGCATGTTCCGAGTGACATCATTATTGATGCTTCCTTGGCCGCCGCAATTCGTACCTCGGGAAAAATGTGGGGACCCGATGGAGAGGAACACGATACTCTGGCCATGGTTCCGGACAGCAGTTATGCAGGTATTTACCAGTCGGCTATTGATTTTTGTCGAGAGAATGGTGAGTTCGATCCCACCACGATGGGCACGGTTCCCAACGTCGGCCTGATGGCAAAAAAGGCGGAGGAATACGGCTCTCACGACAAAACATTTGAAGCAACGGGCAAGGGCAGCATCCACATGTTGGATGGCGCTGGCAAGGTTCTGCATGAGTTTGATGTGGAAGAGGGAGATATCTTCCGCGGTTGTCAGGTCAAGGATATCGCGATCAGAGACTGGGTCAAGCTTGCGGTCAATCGAGCCCGACTCTCAGAAACGCCTGTTGTTTTCTGGTTGGATAAAAACCGAGCGCACGATGCTCAAATGATCGAGAAAGTGAACCTCTATTTAAAGGATCACGACACCAGTGGTCTGGACATCCAAACCATGGCACCGGTGGATGCGATGAACCATTCCCTCAAACGCGCCAAAGAAGGTAAGGATACTATTTCCGCAACTGGTAACGTTCTGCGCGATTACCTGACCGACTTGTTCCCGATTCTGGAACTTGGCACGAGCGCAAAAATGCTGTCGATCGTACCGCTTATTAATGGCGGTGGACTTTTTGAGACCGGGGCAGGGGGATCAGCGCCGAAACATGTTCAGCAGTTTGTCAAAGAAGGACATTTGCGTTGGGAGTCTCTCGGTGAATTTCTGGCTCTGTCTGAATCTCTGGCGCATCTGGGCCGGTCAAAGGGAAATGCCAAAGCTCAGATTATGGCAGACACCCTCGACAGGGCTACTGGCAAGCTGATGGAAAATAAAAAGTCTCCCGGACGTGCGGTCGGTGAGCTGGACAATGCAGGCACTCATGTTTATGAAACACTTTATTGGGCGCAGGAGTTGGCCAATCAGAATGATGATGCCGATCTTAAAGCGCGTTTTGCTCCTGTTGCCAAGGAGCTTGAAGCAAAACTGGATACTATTGTTGAAGAGTTGAACGCTTCTAAAGGACAGCCGAAAGATATCGGTGGTTATTATCTGCCCGATCCTGCAAAGGTTGAGGCGGCGATGCGTCCGAGCGCGACTTTCAATGCAATACTGGACAGCTTGAATTAATGCGGAGAGCTGGCAACGAGTAATAGCTCGCTAGATTTGTCTCAGTAAGCATTGCTAAATATCCTCCGGGCGTGGCCCGGCGGCTCATATCAGACCTGGTTCAGGTTTGCTTTCACGTAGAGGAATTGCTATGTCAAGCGCAAGAAAAAAAATCACGGTAGTTGGGGCAGGTCAGGTTGGGGCCACTGTTGCTCAGTTGACAGCTTACAAAAACCTTGGCGATGTGGTGATCATCGATATAGTCGAAGGCGTGCCGCAAGGTAAAGCGCTGGATTTGCAGGAGTCAAGTTGTCTGCAGGTTTTCGATAGCCTGGTGACAGGAACCAATGATTACAAAGATACCGCCAATTCCGATATCGTGGTGATCACAGCAGGGCTCCCGCGCAAACCGGGCATGAGCCGTGAAGACCTTCTCGCCACCAATGCGAAAATTGTGCAATCGGTGACCGAGAATATCATGGAGCATTCCCGCGACCCGATTGTCATTGTGGTGTCGAATCCCCTGGATGCTATGGTGTACATGGCTAAAAAAACCGGCAACCTGCCCAAGAACAAAATCATCGGCATGGCGGGCATACTCGACTCAGCTCGTCTGCGGACATTTGTTGCGCTGGAATTGGGGTGTTCATCGGTAGATGTGGACGCAATGGTTCTTGGTGGGCATGGTGACTCTATGGTTCCACTACCGCGCTACACCACCGTGTCGGGTATTTCTATCACCGAATTGATGACTCAGGAGCAGATTGACCGGGTCGTTGAACGGACACGAAAAGGCGGAGCAGAAATCGTCTCGTTGCTTAAAACGGGCAGTGCTTTTTATGCTCCCGGTGCTTCGGTCGTGAAAATGATTGAAGCGATTTTGCATGACAAACGTCGCATCCTCCCTTGTACCGCTTATCTGGAAGGGGAATATGACTGGAGTGGAATTTTCTTCGGCGTTCCCGTCATGATGGGCATCCACGGGATCGAGAAGGTCATCGAGTTGAAACTGACCGATGAAGAAAAAGCAATGTTGGATATCTCGGCGCAGGATGTGAAGAAAACCTGCGATGAAATAGACGAGATCCTCAAAGCGGGATAGCGTTATAGAGGCGGAGGTTCGGGGATTACCGAATAGGGTTTGCGGGTCTTGCCTTTAATTTCAAATTCCTCATAAATAGTTGTTCCTTCCGGCTTGCCGTCGCATTCCAGAGTGATGTTGTCCCAGAATTTTTTTCGTGCTCGCCAACGCGGGTATTGTTGGTCGTCGGGATCATCCGTCACGCATACTCGCCAGACCGTTCCTTGCAAAAGATCCTTCGAAATATCCAGAGTGATAAAATGATGCATCAGCGCCCTTTTTGCCAGCGCGTCAAACACTTCTTTCGGCGCGGTGTGTTCCTCGTTATTCTGCATGTCGGCAAAAGGTTTGAAGGTGGCTCCGCCACCGCCTGAAACAATGTGCATCACTCCGTCACTGCTTTGATATTTACCGGATTCTGATTTGGTGATCTTCAACGCGTCTTCTTCGGCCTGGCCTATGGGATGAAACCGCTCGTAGGAGTGCTGGTTGCCAGCGAACACCAGATCGGGTTTTAAGGCGTTTAATTGTTTGAGAACCGTATTGCGTTTGTCCAGATACCAGGAGGTAGTCAGTGCTGGTTCGTGGACAGCAAGAATGACCCAAAGGCCTTTTTTTCTAGCGTCATCAATGCGTGGCTTCAGCCATTTAGTAGGGTCCTGCCATGGATAATTATGGATGATCCCGATCAATGCATTGCCGACCACCCGGGTGCCTTCAAAAGCCCGTGCAGCTTTTGGACTGCTCTCAGCAGATATGTCAAAACCGGAATCGAGCGGATCGATTTTGTCCCAGCAACCCGAAGCCTTGGGTTTGTTCTTATGAGCAGGCAGATCGTTATCGCCCGCAACAAATAGTCGTAGAGGATAAGGAGCCACCAACGTTTTTTTGATTTCCTCTATGTATCGGTCCGGGCAGGAGTCGGGAAACGGTTCAGGCTGGTAAACGAAATCGCCAAGATGCAGTAACGCATCGGGCAGGGTATCGCGCATGGCTTTTTGCACGGCGGAAAATCCCGGTGCGTAAGCCCGTTCACCGACCCCGGTATCACCAACGATGGCAATGCGCGTGGTGGTGCTTTGGGGAAACGGGGCCATGATCTTCCTGATGCCCGTTGTTTTACGTTCCGTGCCTTCGCTGAGGGAATAGTTCACAAACAGGGCGAGAGTCAGGAGAAAAATAATTTTCAAGGTGAACCATTTCATAAGATTCTCCAACCGGGCCACGCCCGGTAGTAATGGGCAAAGACTCATCAAGCCGAGATCCTTCGAGAGTCTCAGGATGACATTATTGGGTCCAGTATCACGCTGGCTGCTTGCCGCAGGGGCAAATGGCAATAACTTTTTAAGCCGAGAGAACTCTTTGCTAGCCAGATAGAGCTATTGCAAGTTGGCCCCACGCCTAGTGGTTACCATAAAACTTCGGGCAGGGTTTCGACGAAGGTGCATATCTCGTCGCGTACTCTGCGGTAATGAATCAGTGCTTCCTCTTCTGTTTTTGCGTTTTGTGCAAGTTTCGGCGGGTCGTCAAATCCAAAATGCACGACTGTGGTGGCGCAAGTGAAAACCGGACAGTTCTCATCGGCGTGACCGCATACGGTGATCACAAAATCGAAGGGAAGGGTTTCCACTTCTTCCACTTTCTGCGACTTCTGACCGGTGATGTCCACTCCGGCTTCCTGCATGACTCGAACTGCATTAGGATTGAGCCCATGCGCTTCGGAGTCCGGCTGAAAACGCCTGGATGGAGTCACCCTTCAAGTGCCGGGCCCAGCCTTCGGCCATCTGACTGCGGCACGAGTTGCCGGTACACAAAAATAGAAGTTTTAGTTTCTCTGCCATACCCCTCCAGAATACCACCCTCTGACGAAGGAGGCCAGCGCCACTAGGCGTGGGGCCAATGAGCAATGACTTTTACTGTCTAGCAAAAGGTTGTCTCGTCGCAATTAAGCCTTTGCTATTTGCTTCCCTCGCGAGAGGGCGCTCGGCGTGGGGCCAAAACTGGCAATGTCTTTATATTGCGGGCTTTCTCGGCTCAATGAGTCATTGCTGATTGCTGCCGGGCATTGCCCGACGGCTAGCGGGAGGAGTTTTATACTTTAGCCAGGGCCGCTTTTATTTTTTTTGCGGCTTCCTCATTTGCATGTTTTTCTCCATCTGCAAATTCTAATTTGTAATTGTCATTTTTTTTGGATGCGAGTTTTTTGCGAGCATCAGCCTCTTCCGCTAATTTTGTAAAATTGTCCATTAATTCTTGTAAAGTCTCTTTCATTATTTTTAATGCCTTTCTATAAAGATTAAGAAATGGGAGATGAATGCATCCCTTGCTTTTTTAGATTAATGGGTCTGTATCATCTTCTATCTGCTGAATTAGCGGAAGGTGATGCGTCCATTTTCTGGTCATTCGGTTATTAATCCCATAAAGATTTTGATCGACGCTTGGCGGCTTTGCGCTTTTTTTTGGCCTCTTTAATCTTCAGTTTTTTCTTAACGGAGGGCTTCATATAAAACCGCCGCTTTTTAAGCTCTTTGAACAAACCTTCTTTGCTGAGTTGACGTTTTAAACCTTTCAGCGCTTTCTCGACCTGATTTTGATAAACGATTACTTGCAAGACATGACCTCAAGATTGGAAGTTTAGGGTTTTTCAGATTCTATCTGCATTCTAGACGATTTTGCCCAGCGTCTTCTGATTTTCTTGTATCTCATTAAAATAGAAGGGGTTTTCAATTATTTTATTGACCGGACGGTCAATGTTTTTACCGAGATCACTTATTTCAATTTCTTCTTTTGGGTCCACTTTAATATTGTTCCTTGATGATATTGTTGTTGACGGGCTAGGCTGTTGCGTAGCCTTTACAATTTGTGAATTTCTTTTTAATAAATGGAGAGGTCATGGCTGCGAGAAGACCCGCATAATCCAGATCAAACTTTACTTCATCGCCAACCTGCAAATCCTGATTCTTGCTGTCGAGAATAATATGGTCGCTACTGGATCCCAGTATTTCCAGTTTGCCACGAAGTTTTAAGCTGGATGCCTGAATGTCTTGTCTTCCCAAAGCAATAATCACTCTCTGATGAATTCCTCTATCCTGAAAGTCAGGGATATTCCCAAAAGCATCCTGGCCGCTTTCTCCAGATGGAAGAGACGGCTTTTCCTTAGACTCAATAACTTCGGCAAAGAGTTGGAATGCGCGTGTGTGTAAACCTGGAATTGCTTCTCGGTTCACGGTTTCGCAGCCTAAGAGAATTGATTCCCCAAGGCGGAGATTGTTAATCCTACCAACATCTTGAGCAGATTTATACCACTCATAGTTCGCTGAATTTCCACCCGAAATTATTTCCAACTCAATCTGAAATTCTTTTTCTAATAAATTAACCAGTTCGGATAGCTCCCGCATATTTTTATCATCAGGCTTAATTCCGCCATAACAGGCCAAATTGCAGCCAATGCCAATGATCTTTATATGGGATAGAGAACGAGTTTGTCTTATAAATTGAGATAGGTCACAAAGAAGTATTCCTTCACGCAGATCACCCAACTCAACCATGATAATTACCTGGTGAATTTTGTTATGTGCTTTTGCGTAGTGGGAAAGCTTTTTTAGAGTCTCGATCTCAGTGTTTAAACTAATATCTACATTTTCAACAATGGATTCTGCCTGACTTAAAGGAGTGCGCAGGAGAACAAACGGGGCGGATATCCCTGCATTTTTCATTTTTTGAATGTTTTCAATGCGCGAGTCGGCGATAAATTTGACTCCACCTTGAATCATTGCCTCGGCAATAGAAGGTTCGCCTAGCACAGCTTTAGTAACCCCCATTAAGGAAATACCTTTTTGCCCATAAAGCTCGGATAGTATCCGAGTATTATCCTGTATTTGGGATAAGGCGATTTCTATTCTTGGCATGAAAGATTGCATTTATTCCTTCCAACGGGTTACGCCTGCGAGGTGGTCTGTCCAAGAAAAAATTAAAATTCTCCCGTTTGATTTTTTGGTCCAGCTTGGGGAAATGATCGCGTAATGCTTGAACAAGTTTTTGGCATCCATGACTCAATACATCTGATGTCGGCAGCTGAAGCTGCCTTTCATAATCCACTATGGTTTCCAGTATTTCTTCCTCTGTCATGTCTTCATGGCTCAATGTGACAGCCATCACCTTTGCTGGAGAAATCGTTTCAATCAATTTAATTTCACTTGCAACGGTTGGCATTGACAAGCCAGGGAAATCGCAGCGGAACTTTCTGGCAGGCGGATGCTGGAGGATAATGCCATCGGGCATGCTTCCCTTTAATATTCCAAGAGAACTCATAAAGGCGGGATGGCTGACGGCACTCTGGCCCTCAACTAAAATGATGTCGGGGCTTTCGTTTTCAAACGCCTGAATGACAGAGTTTTCTACTTCACCGACTACAAACTGGGAAACAAGAGCATCGGTCGATACGCCATACATGGCTCCCTGCATCAGGCTGGTTTGACCCGTTGCGACGAGTACTGACATAACGCCGAGATTGTTCAAGGTTTTGTTGAGTTCCACTGCGGTGGTCATTTTTCCGCAGGCGCAATCGGTGCCCAATACGGCGATTACAGGAGCCGTCACTTCAGATATTCGGCCCGTAAAGAGATGCAGATCTTTTAACGGAGGAGATTTTCTGATGTCTTTAATTTGGATACCGCTCAGTGTGGCCATAGCGGTAAACTCTTGATCCTCAGAGAAGAACTGATGCAGACCGTTGATGATGTCCATGCCTTTTTCCATAGCTTCCAGAATCAGGGCTCTTTCCTTATGGCATATATAAGTGTCTAATGGAGCTTTCCCATAAACATAGCAATCTGGAACCTTTGGAAGCCGGCTCAAGGCATCATCTAAATTCGAGAAAATGGGGATGCCACTCTTTTCCTCACCCAACTCTTCCCCGGCATCCTTGCCTGCTAACGAACTGTCAATAATCCCAACAATGGTATAGATCTCTGAGTGCCGAACTAATGCAGCAGCAGTTTTCCCATCTACCAGACCAAATTGATTGTCGCAGTAAACCAGAGCTGTTTTTTTCTGACCAGCACTGTGTTTCTTTTCTGATTTCCACTCCCGCTGGGCAAACAGTGTTTGTTTTTTGATCAAGTTCACCATTCTTTGCTGAATTAGCATTAATCTTCCTTTAGTGATGGTTATAGCACCGCGGACTCAAGTTTTTGGCAACGCTCTCGCACTGATTGGAAAGGCATGCCCTCGGCACGCACATAGCGCTCGGCACGAATGAACCAAAATGCCAGACCACCCGAGTTGTGGGTGGGTTTTGATGGATTTTTTTCGGCCCGGACACCCAGCGATCCTTTACGGCCAGTTTTCTGCCAACCTCGGGCCTCCATAATCATGCGTGCGACCGCGCCAATGGCCTGTCGCAATCGCAAGCTCCTCTGAGTATGTGTTTCCGCCAGAGTCAGATGAAGGGCGGGATGGGACTCAAGTTCCCGGACGACACCCGCTAAGGGAGGTCTGTCATGATGAATTTCAGACTCCTCCATGCGGCGTTGTTTGCTGTCATCATTAAAGAAAGCAAGAACGGCATCGAAATATTGTTCTGGATCATTTGCAACATCGGAAAAAGTTCGACCCTGAGGGTCTTCGAGAAATTTCTTGCGTGTGATTGTTACGCTTGGCATTTTGAACTCCAGCTTATTGATATCGCCAGCGGACAACAGGCAGACTTTAAAGTTACAAATATTGCAGTTACAAATATTGTATCTTCATGTGCCGGAAAAAGCAATGAGCAATCCTCCCTCCAAGCGTGGGGCCGGCTCTTTTAGCCGAGATAACTCTTAGCAACCATCCACGTTATTGCTCATAGGGTCCAGCATCACGCTGGTGACCGTGTTTCCAACCGGCGTTGCGGGCTTGATTTTCGTCTAATTTTCGCTTACTCTGGCTGGTATAGGGAAATAAGGAGATCGAAATTATGTATCTCACCAAACGTCAGCGGGAGATTTATGAGTACCTCAAGGAGCATATCCGCTCAAAAGGTTATGCGCCGAGTATTGTGGAAATTGGCGAACATTTCCAGCTCAGTTCCCCGGCGACGGTGCATAAGCACCTGTCTCATTTGGAAAAGAAGGGGCTGATTAAGAAACAACATAATTTGAGTCGCGCCATTGAAGTGGTGGAAGAGCCGGCGCGGGAATATCCGGTGCTGGGTCATATCGCGGCGGGCAAGCCGATTGAGGTGATGGACCACCGTGAAGTGATGGCTCTGTTACCCGATGCTGGAGACAAGGACATCTTTGTTCTTCAGGTTAAAGGTGACTCAATGATCGAAGACCATATTCAGGACGGAGATTATGTGATCGTCGAACGGCGTGATGTGGCCGAAAACGGAGAAACGGTGGTGGCGTTGATCGACAACGACCGAGCGACCTTGAAACGGTTTTACCGGGAAAAGGATCGGGTGCGTCTGCAACCTGCCCACCCGGATATGAAACCGATCATCGTCCGTGAAGGCGACTTCACCATCCAGGGCGTGGTCATTGGTGTGTTGCGCAAGTTTGACAAATAACCGGTGAGCCACCGGGGGCACTAGGCGTGGAGCCAGCGAGCAATGACTTTGACGGGCTAGCAAAAGATTGTCTCGGCGTTTTCTATTTGTTTCCTTCGCGAGAGGGCAGTGCGGTTAATTGAGGGGTTGAATTGAGTTCTCGTAAGATTTTGCATGTAGACATGGATGCGTTTTTCGTGTCGGTGGAAGAGGTGCTTGATCCATCGCTGAAAGGCAAGCCGGTAATTGTCGGCGGCAGTCCCGAGGGCAGAGGTGTCGTGGCCGCTGCTTCTTACGTAGCAAGACGGTATGGTATTCATTCTGCCATGCCGATTGCGAAAGCGAAAAAATTATGTCCACACGCGATTTTTCTCAGAGGTTCGCACCGGCGGTACAGCGAGTACTCGGCCAAGGTGTTCGAAATTTTAAGACGCTATTCCCCTTTGGTGGAACCGATGTCGCTCGATGAAGCGTTTGTTGATTTGACCGGATGCGAAAGACTGCACGGTCCGGTTCTGACATCGGCGGAAAAAATTCGCAACGAGATTCGTGAGGTGTCGGGATTGAACGCATCCATCGGTATCGCTTCCAACAAACTTCTGGCCAAGATTGCCTCGGCTTATTGCAAGCCCAATGGAATGTTGTGGATTGCACCGGGAATGGAAGAAAAATTCCTAGCTCCGCTCCCTATCCGCCGCGTTCCGGGAATCGGGCCCAAAAGTGGTGCCGAGTTGCAACGTATGGGCGTTAAATCTGTGGGCGATCTGGCCCGCTTACCGCTTGAACTTCTTGAAGAGGTTTATGGTAAATGGGGTGTATCCCTTTATCGCAAAGCCCGGGGGATCAGTGACAGTCCGGTCGTCAGCGAAACCGAAGACCCGCGCTCGATCAGCCGTGAGACAACATTGGAGACGGACTCCACTGACCCGTTATTTCTTGAGTCTACACTCAGCTACCTGACCGAAAAAGCAGCGGGACAGCTGAGGGAAAACAAGTTGTTTGCCGGTACGGTGACATTGAAACTGCGGTACGCCGATTTTAAAACAGTGACCCGATCAAAAACACTGGAGATGCCGACAGCGGAAGACCATACATTATTTAAAACCGGAGCGAGATTGTTCCACAAACTGTTCACGCATCAGGCACAGGTGCGCCTCATCGGCATCTCTTTCACTTCACTGACGGCTGATCCCCATCGGCAGGAAGAATTGTTTGATGATAAAGGCGGGAAATGCTGGGACGGTTTGTATCAGGGCATCGACCGCATCCGTCATAAATATGGGTTTAAATCCCTATTACGAGCTGCGAGCCTCCGCTCGCAATAGGTCAGAGCTTTATGGATTTTGAAAATATCAGAAAAGAATTTCCCGTCACGGAGGAGTTGATCTTTTTCGATCATGCCCGGGTGGCTCCTTTGCCCGAGCGGGTGCGCAAAGTGGTGACGGCGTTTGTGGGTGATGCCACCCGCTACGGCACGGCTCATTACGAAACCTGGATGGTCGAGATCGAGCAGGCGCGGAAAAGTTTTGCCCGACTCATCAACGCCGGGACGGATGAAGTGGCGTTTGTAAAAAATACTTCTGAAGGACTTTCCATCGTTGCCAATGGATTGGATTGGAGGTCGGGCGACAATGTGGTCATCCCCGATATTGAGTTCCCTGCCAATGTTTACCCATGGTGGAACCTGAAACGTCTGGGTGTTGAAACCCGCATGGTTCCTGCTGTTGAGGGGCGGGTGTTGTTTGACGATCTGGTTAAACAGGTGGATGCCAGGACAAGGCTCATTTCTGTCAGTTCGGTGGAATGCAATAGCGGCTTTCGTTGTGATCTCAACCGCATCGGCGCATTCTGCAAAGAAAAGGGCATCCTGTTCTGCGTCGATGCCATTCAAAGTCTGGGAATTCTGCCGATGGATGTGAAAAAGGACCATATCGATTTTCTCTCTGCCGATGGGCATAAGTGGATGCTGAGTGTCGAGGGGCTTGGTGGGTTCTATATTTCCAGAGATGTTCTGGAAAAGGTTTATCCGGTAACGGTAGGGTGGGGAAACATGGTCAATGCTGCCGACTTCATGAATTATGAGTTTACCTTCAGGCCGAATGCGCAACGTTTTGAAGAAGGCTCGCTCAACACGATGAGTATTCATGCGTTCGGTGCGGCTCTGGACCTTCTGCTGGAAACGGGAATTGAAAATATCGAGAAGCGGGTGATGGCTCTGGGTGACGGGATTCTTGAACAGCTCAAGCAGCGCGGACTGAAAGTTTATAGTTCCACCCACCCGCAAGAACGTTCGGGAAATATTGCCTTCGTCATGAATCAGGATATCAGCCAGCTTTATGAATGGATGTTGCAGAATAAGGTCAAGCTCACTGTCCGCGATGGGTTGGTCCGCCTCTCGCCACATTTTTATAATAGCGAAGATGAGGTCAGCCGCTTCTTTGACCTGCTGGATAAATTTGAAGCGTCAAAACGGTAAGAGAAGTTTTCAGCTTGAGGAGCTATTGAGGCGCAGGGGCTACCCTGCTGTGGCCCGAGTGATAAAGTTTTTAAGGTTTTCTTTTTTCAGGATGAACTGGGCGAGTTTGAGAGCATCTTGTTTGTCTTTAAACTTGTCCACCTGCACCTTATAAACCTTATTATGGATCACAAAAGCGTTGTAGCCTTTTTTCACCAGTTTTTTCGAAAGATTTTGAGCGTAGGCTTTAGTTTTATAAGCTCCCACCTGCACGGTATATAGCATTTTATTTATGCTTTTTCCGGATTTAGTTTTCATACGAGACAATCGATGATCGATGCGAGGAAATAGGATCGGGGTTGCTCTATAGGCGCTCAAAGGACCGGGCGCTACGGTTTTTTGTTTTTTTATTTCAGGAGTGGCTGGGGTCATTTCTGCGTCCGTGGTCCCGACTTTACGAACCACTGCTCTCAGGGGCACCTGGTTTTGAATTTGTCCTACCGGCACAGGAGATGAAGAATTTTTTATCGGAGCCAGTGTTTTTTCTTGGGCTTCCTGATAAGTTTCAACTGGTAAAACTTCTTCATCCAGAGCCAGAGCCTTATTCCATTCGGCTTTGAGTTGCTGGAGCTCTTCAATTTTGTTCAAGTCGGTGGTGGCATTCTTTGCTATCACCGTTTTTTCAAATTGAGTGTCTTTTTCCGCGTCTTGAGGTCTCTTCACCAAAGCGGTCAGCTTGTCGACCATTTTGGAGGTCATCTTGCGCAGGTTGAATTTGTTGGTCACAAACTGAATGGGAGCGAACAGGGCGGTGATGATCCCGGTTGGGATTTTGCCGATACCGGAAAAATCATGTTCCGTTTGCTCGGCTCGCCAGAGAATCTCTCCAGTGCGTGTGTCCACCATCTGCACGGAGACGCTAAGTTCAATGGAGGAATGCACAATAAAGTAACTGCGCTCCACTTTGTTGATTCGGCTGAACACAATGGCATCTGCACCAAGGATTTCACCAAACTGCATGGGATTGATGGTGAGAAAACTTGCTGGATCGTTCAAGTTGTTCTGCTTCAGCAGACCATCCACAATATATTTTTCCATTAAATTGAATTTGGACTGCTTGAGGTTGGCATATAACCCTTGCCGGAACATTTTTGCCATTTCCTTTTGCCCCGCATCGCTGGCTTCGACTGGCAGGATTGCCACTCTTTGATGCTTGGAGAGTCCGCTCAGATGGCCGGAGACTTTGGTTTGCAGGTCTGAAGCGCAGGCAGAAACCAGAGTTGCCAAAAGCAACACCGCCAAAGATCTCCAAAGACTGGAAATGTTTAAAGTCATAGTTAATTAACAGGTGAAGGATCAAACTGGGCCATGCCATTTTTATAGAATTTTTTTCCTGTGAGGCCGTTTTTGTTTTTCAGTTTGCCGACTATCAGGGAACTGCTCACCTCATCGGAAGCTTTTATGGTGTAGCTTCCGGTGTAGAGTCCAGGCACGATTTCTTTTAAGGGTATGTCTGATTTCCAACTGCCAATACCGAAATACCCGGTTAGTCCCGGGTCGCCTTTCAGGTTCACATATATCCGGTCATTGGGTTTCAATTTCAGGCTCGGTTTCAAGTTGGTTTCTATGCTGGTGATCTTCGGCAGACGAATTTCCTCTTTCCAACTGTCAGCAGGGTCGGGAATTTCCTTCATCATGCTGATCGAAAACATCTCTGCCGTTTTGTAGTAGGCCTGGTTTACTTTTACGTTGTCCATTTGGTCCTGAATGATCTCTACAATTGTCGGGGAAAGGATTCCTGAATAGCTCATTTCCTTGTGTTCCGTTTCCCAGAGAACATCTCCCGTTCTCAGATCAAGCATGTCAATTTTTGCATTGATGGAAGTTTCTGCGTGAATACCGCCGGTGAAATTGCTGGCGGATAGAACACGGCCGCGAATCACTGCATCAACGCCGAGAATTTTCCGCAGCTTTTCAGGGCTCAACTCTAAAATTTTTTTATTGTCGGTCAGGCCTGCCTGACTCAATTTTTGGTCAATGGTTTCCAGAGGCAGGTCCACATAACCTAGAAAACTGAAATAATTGTAAAAACAGTCGCGGAACAGTTCGTTGGGAGCAACTTTTTCATGAACAGGTTCCTCCAGGGTGAAGGGCAAAATGGCCACCGATCTGGGTTGCATGGCTGCGTTTGTATTGCCTTGGCGAACTTCCAAGTCAACGGTGCCACACCCGGCAAATAGAAGCCCCAAAAGTGCGAGGGATAGATTCAGGAATGGGGAAATACGGCAATGGCCCACGATGGGTAACCTGTCTAAATTGTTGATTATTTTGATCTTTTGAGATTCATCATACTATATGAAATCCTACAAAATTTGTCAATCTTTTAAAGAATTTGTTTAAATTTAAATAAGTTATAACTCGGGGTGCTTTCTCCCTACTATCGCTTTAACAGGTGAAAAGGGGTCTGATTCTCCTATAACTTATCGGTATTTTCCTCAAACGGGATAAGTGAGGAATTATCTTGATGGAGAAGGGTTGGGTGCTTGATTCGAAATACCATATTTGTTAGAGTTGCTAAAAAGACGGGATAAAACCAACTGTGAGGATTTTTTGATGAACAGAAAATATACTTGGGCTTATTTGTTGATGGCGGTTTTTTTGCTTTTGGGTTCAGGGCAGGCGTTTGCAGGCTCGCAAATCACTACGGACTTGAAAGGAACCATCGATCAGGTTCTGGTGATTGTTTCTGACAAGAACCTCAAGAACGATCCGGTCTTAAGAAGAGAAAAACTGCGTCAGGTTATTGGCCTGCGTTTCAATTATAAGCAGATGGTGATGCGCTCTCTGGCCAAGAACTATGATGACCGGAACGACAAGGAGCGCGAAGTGTTCACCGAGCTTTTTAAAAAATTACTTGAAAATTCCTACGCCAGCAAAATTGAGAATTATCAGGATGAGACCATTAACTATGTGGATGAACAGGTTAAGGGGAACTATGCCATGGTCAAAACCCAGATTGTCCGCAAGGATGGCGTGATCGATGTTGATTACAAAATGCTCAAGGATGATGGCCAATGGCTGGTGTATGACTTCGTGATAGAAGGGGTTAGCCTGATTCGTAATTATAGGTCCCAGTTCTCCAAAATAATCAGCACCGAGTCCTACGCGGCTCTGGTCAGCAAACTGATCAAAAAGATCGATAAACTTGAAGCCAGACAAGATACAGATACGGAAAACCTCTAAGATATCTGGCTCAGATGCTCCGCATTAAAAGTTCTGCCCCCACCCGTATTGATCTGGCTGGGGGCACGCTGGATATCTGGCCGTTGCACCTGCTTTTTGATAATCCTCCCACTCTCAACGCGGCGATCAACCTTTATGCCACGGTTGAAATCATTTCCCGAAAAGATAAACGCATTATCCTGACCTCGCGCGATTTGGGTTTGAGCGACAACTTTCCTTCTCTGGATGCACTTCCTGATAATCACCCTCTGGAACTTATTATGCGCACGTTGAAGTTCTACGCGCCAAAATCGGGACTGGAAATATCGACAGACTGTCAGGCCCCGCAGGGCTCGGGCATTGGCGGTTCTTCCGCTTTGAACATTGCTCTACACGGGGCGCTAAACCGTTTTACCGGTCGGCGGTACCGTAAGGCCGAGATGATTGAAATCGCCAAAAATATCGAGACCCAGGTTATTAAGGTTCCCGCAGGGTGCCAGGATTATTTTCCGGCGATGTATGGAGGGGTGCGAAAAGTTGTTCCCGGAGTCCGAAACACCGAGACCGAAAAGTTTTCAATTAGTCCCGCTGAACTGACCCAGCACTTTGTGTTGTGTTATACCGGCAAACCGCGAAACTCGGGGATCAATAATTGGGAGGTGACGAAAAAAGCGGTAGATGGCAACCGAGCAGTGATCCGTCACCTGAAATCCATTCGCGATTGCGCTGTAGAAATGGAGCGGGCATTGAGCCGAGGACAACTTAAAAGTCTGGCCCCGATTTTTGCCAAGGAATGGAAAGCCCGTAAACAGTTGGCCCCCAGCATCAGCACTCCCGAGATGGACCGGTTGATCCGCGCTGCCCTGAAAAAGGGAGCGTTGGCGGGCAAGGTTTGTGGGGCAGGCGGGGGTGGATGTATTGCCTTCATCGTGCCGCCAGCCCAAAAACAATCCGTAATAGAAGAACTCACATCAAAAGGAGGCCAGGTCCTTCCTTTCCGTTTCGTCTCCCGTTCACTCACTGTAGTTGCTAGTTCGCCCCACGCCTAGTGGGTGGGCTGGCCTAAGGGGCGGAATACTACGATCAAGAGTGGGAGTAGGGTGAGGGCGCCGATCAGGGCCACCACCATTGCTGCGCCGGTCAGCAGTCCGAAATAGATGGTGGGCATGAACTCCGAAAGCGCCAAGATAGAAAAACCGAGGGTGATGGTCACCGAGGTGTAGTACATGGCTTTGCCAATGCTGCCGTGGCACCGATCCATGGCGGCCAGATAATCCTGGTCAACCTTGAACTCCTCTTGAAAACGGTGGATGTAGTGAATGGTATCGTCCACCGCGATCCCCACTGTGATCGCGGCTATGGTGATGGTCATCATATCCAGTGGAATTCCCATCCAGCCCATGAGGCTCAATACTGTTCCCGCTGCAAGCAGGTTGGGAACGATGCCGATCAAAGCCAACGACACACTTCTGAACAAAATCATGAACATGAACATGATGGAAACAAAAACCACACCGATGGTGAGAATCTGCGACCGGTACAGGCTCTGCAACATGTTGTTATAAAGCACCACCATCCCGGTGAAGTGGATGGTCTCAGGATCGAACTTCAATTCTTCAACAAGATGAGTGCGGATTTTTTCTATCAACTGCGAGCGTCTCAGGGTTGGGTCTGACTCGATTAGCCTCATATTGATATGAATCTGGTTCGCATCTGGAGACAGGTAAGGATTGACCAGAGAATCCTTAACATTATCAGGCATGAGTTTGCGAATCAGTGCCAGATCATAATCGTCAGGCTTCCTGCCTTTGTCCAGCTGGGTGAAGACTTTGATCAGAGTGGATATGGATTGGACTTTGCCCACCTCTGGCAGGCTTTCCAGGTAGTCATGAATATTTTCTACCCGGTCAAGCATGTTGGAGTTGAACCAATAATTGTTTTCCACTTCTTCCGATGCTTCAGCGAAAGGGTCAGCAAGAGTGTCTTCTTTGCCCTTGGCATTAGCTTCTTTTAGATAATCAAAATACTTCTGGTCGGGATTCATCACGATGTCGAGGGGTGTGGTGCCTCCCAACTGCTGGTCGATCACTTCCATTCCCTGATAGATTTCGGTGTTACTTTTGAAATGGTCGATGAAACGGTTTTCCACCTCCAGCTTGGAGATCCCGATAGCGCTCACCACAGCCAGAAGTAGCGAGCCATACAAGATGGCTTTACGATGACGGTTGGTGAACGCGGCAATGGCGAGGGTGAAGTTGCGGGTGCCGTCTTTGGCGAAACCGGCGGGCTCCGGTTGCAATAAAACCAGCGCCGCCGGAAAAAAGATAAAGTTCAGTCCGAACGCCAGAGCGATGCCGATGGTCATGATCCAGCCGAAATCAATCACTGGGCGAATGCCGCTGATAAGTAGAGAAATGAACGCGACGATCGTGGTGATTGAGGTATAAAAACAAGGCTGGGCCATGAGGCGAACGGTCTCCCAGACCAGTTCCTTCTGGCTTTGGCCGGGGCTGCTGTCGTTGATGTCCCGGTACCGCACAATCAAATGGATGGTCAGTGACATGGTGATGATAAGCAGAATCGAAACGAAATTGGATGAGATCACCGTCACGCGCCAATCCATTAATCCTAAAAAGCCCACCATCACCAGCACTGTGATGATGCAACAACTCATAGGCAGGGCCACCCAGCGGAATTTTTTAAAGAACAGGCTGAGTATCAGAATAAGAAAAGCCAGCACCCCCAAACCAAATGTTTCCAAATCGTGTTCGATAAACCCGATCATGTCGGACGTGATCATGGGTACCCCGCCAAGGAACATCTCAGCGTTATTGCGGTGCCGGTCCATGATGCCCCGAACGGTTCTTATGAGCCGGTCTTCATCATCAATCACTTGGGCGTGGTAATCGCGAAATTCCTGCCGGGTTTTGACGAATAACACCTCTTCTTCTTTGCCGAGGCCAAACTCCTTTTTCTTGTCGCGCAGGTCATTGCGCCGATACATCAATGAAAAATATTTTTCATCACGCTTGAAATTGATCCGGATGATCGTGATCTTCCCATCCGGACTCAGCAACAGACTTTTGTAAATAGGGCTTTCGAGAAATTCCCTGCGGGCCATTTCCCGGTCCACGCCGGCAGTTTCGAGAGTGCGGATATCTGTATCGAGCTTGGAAATTTCAACGCGCGGACTGTTCAGCAGAGGAACGTTAAGGATGCTGTCTATCGAGTGCACCCGGTCGAGAACGGTAAGCTCATCGCTCAGTGATTTTAAATCGGCCAGCACTGCATCGGACATCAAATCTTTGAACGGGGCGTATGTGATGATTAGAAAATCATCAGAGCCGTAGGATTTACTAATCGTCCGATAATATTGCAGAGAATTATCGTTTTCAAGGACTAGGGATTCGGCGGAAGCATCGAGTTTGAAACTCGGGATGTAATAAGAAAAACCAGCCACCACCAGCAAAACCATCATCAGGCTGGCAAGGGGCTTTTCGATCACCCATTTTCGATAGCTGTTGGCTAATGAATTCAACACGAAGAGGATCCTATTCTAATGAGGCTTGTTTCAGGACAGGACATTTTTCAGGAAAGTGAGTCGATTGTTTTCGGTTGCGATGAGCCTCCAAACAAGCTGGGTGGTTGGCAATGCTCGGAACAACGCCCCAAATGAAAGGCGGATGTATTCTATACTCATCCGCCGAAATCTCCAATAGCCAAATAAAACAACGCAAGGGGCTGTAAGACCAAAATAAACAGCAGTATAAGAATTGTCTGAAAATTACTGACAAATCGGCAATTATTTGTATCAAATATCGCAAATCTGATATTTGTGCAAATATTTAGATTTCATTTCCGGGTATTTATGATACTATTTCGCTATATTTTTCAACTAAATATCAGTACTTCGGTTTCCAAGGAGGGGGATGCTCTATGTTTTCCATCTGTAGTGTTCTGATTGTGGATGATGACTCGTTTGCGAGGGGGATCATCCGGCATCATTTGAGGCGGTTAGGAATCAAAAATATTTTCGAGGCCGATGATGGCGAGCAGGCTCTGGCTACCCTGCGTTCAGCCAAGATGCAACTGGTTATTGCCGACCGGTACATGCCTACTTTGAACGGACTGGAATTATTTTGCGGCATGCAGACCGATCCAGACCTGAAAGATACTCCTTTCATCATGATCACTATGGAAGGCTGTAAAATGAAAATAGCGGATGCGGCGAAACTGGGTATTCATCATTATTTGGTCAAGCCGTTCAACGCCGAAACCTTTGATAAAAAAATTCATGAAGTTCTGCTGCAATCCACAGCAGAGACCGCGGGCGAATAAGCCGGGGACTCCCCGCAGCCGTGAAATTCTTCCCGGATCACTCTGGCCTTATTTCGTGTTAATCTGGTGAAAGGGTTCCACTTCAACATCAGGTTTTACGATTCATGGGCTCTTTTCTCAAACTAGCGCTGAAATATTTCCTCATTGTTGCGGTGACATTGGCGATGGGGTTTTCCGTCTGGCTCCTGCCGAATGGAAAAAAGAATAGAGATGAGTCCGTTTCCATCACTACCCCGATAGACGCCAAAGAAGAGGCCGGGCGATACCTGCAACTGGCGTCGGAAGATTTTTTCTACCACGAGTTTGACCACGCCATTGAGAACTATGGCAAGGCTATCACCGCCTATGAAAAAGAAAACCAACTGAAAAAAGCTGCGAAGGTTTATGAGTCCTTAGGCGACCTGTATAAGTTCCGCACAAGAATTCAGGAAGCCGAGGCGCAATACATCCTCGCCATGCAATACCATCACAAAATCAATAATCCGCTGGGCGAAGCCCGAGCCATGAACCGTGCTGGCGACTTGTTTATGGAACGTGGTGAACATGCTCCGGCAAGTGATTGGTACAAAAAAGGCGTGGCACTGGTGCAAGGTGTTCCTCCGCACCAGATCCAGGCAGTCCTGTTCGAGAATATGGGGCGTATCTACTGGAAGACAGAAGCAAATATTCCCGAAGCCATTATCTGGTATACCCGCGCCCGTGATACTTTCTCCGCTCTCGAAAACCAAATGGGCTACGACCACATGACCGCCGTCCTCAATAAGCTTCGCGGTGGCCAGAACCTGAACACGCACTAGGCGTGGGGCCAGCAGCGTGACGCTGGATCCAGTGGAGTGGGCAATAAATTCAATAAGATGGCGCTCAACACGCACTCCCTGCCAGAGAGTTTGAATCCTATTTCCTGCCTCGCAACTCTAACCTATAAGCATTTAGCACCGTTAAAGGTGCACCAAGATATTAAACGCAAATCATCCACCTTTTATATTTTCCCTGGAGGAAAAATATGTGCGGAGATAAAAAGATTCATTCCATTGGCAGGAAAATAAAAAACACGTTTCAACAAAGACGGCAATCATGGTTAGGGGTGTTTCTGTTTACAGTGCTGTTCCTTTCGGTGGCGGTGCCGTGCATGGCAGGTGAGGTGTGGGTCGCTAATATGAAAGGTGCCAACGTCCAGGTTATAGATACGAGTTCTAATCAAGTCATCAAGACCATAGCCACCGGTGCCGGGGCGCATAATGTTACCTTCAGTCCGGATGGCAAGCTGGCCTACATTGCTAATCTGGGCACGAACAGCATCACCGTCATAGACGCAATGTCGAAAGAAGTTTTGGCCGATATCGTGACAGATACCAAGGCTCACGATGTTGCTGTCTCGCGCGATGGTAAGACCGCCGTTGTATGTAATGTCGGCGCGGGCAACATCACTTTTATCGATGTTGCCTCAAGAAAAGCCGTTCACACTATGGCAACAGGTAAGAAAGCTATCACCGCTGTATTTTCTTACGATGGCAACACGTTATATGTGGTCAACGCCGGGGATGCGAATATCTCGGTGGTGGATGTGAAATCCAAAACTATCACCCAGACACGGCAGGGCGCCAAAGGTGCTATGGCTATCAAACCGACAGCAAGCTGGGACCGGTTCTGGCTCACCGCACCAGATGATAATAAACTGTTATTGCTGAACGCTCGCACCGGTGCGCGAGAAACTTCCATCGATGTGCCGGGAGAACCGCATGGACTGGTGCACAGTCCGGATGGCAAAACTGTTTTCGTCGGGCAACGCAAACTGGGCCAGATCGCCATGATCGACACCGCCAGCCGCAAGATCACTAAAACCACAGCACTGGGCCAACGTCCAGACATGATTGCTATCAGCTCAGATGGAAAAACCATCTATGTTGCTATTCGTGATGAAAACAAACTGGCTGTTGTTTCCGCCGCCGACCTCAGTATCATCACCAAGATCGATACCGACGGTGAAACCCATGGAGTCGCCTTCAGGGATTAACTGCTGGCCATTTGGTGGAAAAAAATTGTCACGGTTTGAGAGGCCGGTGTTGCATTCTCTAAGGGCTTGGCTTTTTTTGCTAGGCCCTTTCTGCAGCTATCCAGTTTGAAGGGGATGACAGGATGACCCACATCTGGACCAGTTTCAAAGCTGGCAAAAAGGATATGGAGGTAAAAATCGCCTTCAACCGCACGAAATGATTTTTAAAAATAAAGCTCTGGCGCTTATTGTGTTCAGTGTCACGCTGGGTATTTTTTTATCATGGACCCCTTCGGTCGAAGCTCAGGAGCATCACTTCACCAATCCTGAAGTGCGCGTCCAGGTAACGGAAGATTACCTGGAAGTTTTTACAAACGGCTATCCCGATCATAAGTGGGAAAAGGTCAACCCCAACCCCAACCGTCCGTCCAAACAGAATTTTAATTTTAAAATACCCAGGCACCCGCAAAAAGCTTCCCGCACTACCGCAGTGCCTTCCCGTGGTCCTATCGCCGTGGCTATCAACGGCGTGGTCTTCTTCGGCCCCGAAGATCAGGAAGGAAAAATCGCCTTGGAAAATCACGGGCTCGACTCATGCCGGGGGCACATCCGGCCCCGTCCGGGGTTTATCATTATCACTGCACACCGGGGTGCGTGCATCGGGACTTGTCCCGCCAGCATTCGCCGGTGATCGGCTATGCTTTTGACGGGTTCAAAATTCACGGCCTTCTGGGTGAGAGAGGGCAACCTCCAAAAGATCTGGATCAATGCAACGGCCATACAGACAGTAACCGGGGCTGCCACTACCACACGACAGAAAAATTTCCCTTCGTGCTGGGGTGCTATCGGGGTACACCGGCATCGGCAAACTACGACCGCAACCAGCAACGCGGGGGCGGGAATGAAAGAGGATCAATGAGAAGAGGCAGCGATCCCGTACGCCAATACTGCGAAGCCGACCGCAAAAGATATTGTGCTAATATGCCGCCCAGCCGCGAAATGATGCAATGCATGTGCGCAACCAGAATAGTTTCAGCACCCAGTGCCAACAAGCCCTCAAAAACCACCGTCCACCCCGCTAGCCGCCAGCGTTACGCTGGACTCAAATTACAATTACTCTTTCTGGCGAGCAAAGAGTTGTCTCGGCTTAACCGGGTCACGCCCGGTGGCCCCGAAATTTCATACAGTTTGAGCACTTTTTTATAACCTCAACCCCCCCTCCCCCAACCGTCCACTTACCTTATTATTTCCAGAAATAAAAGTTATTATTTATTTTCAATGGCTTAAGTGTTGGCCTGCACCGTTCTGTCTATAAATGGCATACAAATTGCTTTTAATAAGTATGGATGCCTCCGTAGTTTTGGGGTGTCTGGCGGAGGAGTCGCTCTACTGGTTCCACGCCGAGTGGCCCGATTTTGCAAAATTATGAATGTTACTTATATAGGTGGGTGAATCATGAAAGTAGATATGAAATCGTTAGTCAAAGCGAACCCGGACTGGTTCCTCTACCAACTCAAAAAAGTCAAAGCCTTCTCAGTCCTTTCCGATGCAGAACTCCTGAAAATTTCTGAACAAATGAGGAGTTTCGATTTTAAGGCCGGAACGACGCTGGTGAATCAGGGGGAATCGGCGAATTTATTTTTCATCGTTCGTGAGGGCTCGGTCGAGGTTTCCGTGAAGAAGTTTTTCTTTCGGGAAAAAAGAGTCGCGGTTCTCGAATCCGGAGACTATTTTGGCGAAAGTGTTCTGGTCTCAGACTCTAAACGAACCGCGACCGTCACCGCACTGACCGACACGACCTGCTTCGTTCTGCTCAAACCCAGCTTTAAATCCGTTCTCAATCAGAACGCTCTCTTCAAAGCCAATATGAAAGTCGTCTTCGCAAGAAGAAAAACCCAACTCAACAACGCCTGACCAGCGTGCCCGGCGAGCCGCCGGTGGCAAAGTGGGGTATGACGCCTTCATATATATATATAAAGTGCCGCGTCCTGTGGCGGTAAAGTTTTTATCCCTCCGGGTAATTTTCTTTTGGTTCATGACTAGTTAAGAGACGTTTTTTTGATAATTTTTAATAGTAATTTGTAGAGGTTCTGACCTCTATGATTGAACCTAAACTCACATTCTTTAAGATGCAAATAAAAAGTAGATTTAGACAAACCTCGGAACTTGGCCAACCGCATTTTAGCGATGCCCCAGAAGTTTTCAATTCCGTTAATATGGGACTTGCTGTTTGCAAATTCGTTATTGCCATGTTGAACCCGATAATGCTTTTTATAACCCAGGTCAACGAGGCCATCATAGCCTTTCTATCCATCGGAGTGGATTGTGCTTTGAAAGTTCCACCTTTCCCCGGATCACCGCTTGTAGTGTGGCTCTGGAGCAATTAGGAACGATTCTTGTGTATACTTTTCCATTACGTTTAAGCAACCCGAAGACGATGGTTTTGCCACTGGCTCCGCGACCTCTTTTTCCTTTAACCCGCCGGGCTCCAAAAAAACTTTCATCGACTTCGATATCGCCAGAAAATGGAGATTCTATTTCACATTCTTCAGCAATTATTTCACGGACAAGAAGCAGATACTTATTAACCGTGTTTCGATTTAAACCCGTTAATTGGGCAATCTTGGTTGCCTCAATATCTAGTGAAAAATACTTTAAAGTTTCCCTGAATTTCTTCATCGAAATTCGGGCACATTTCAAAATCGCGTAACTCTTTGTCATAACTGAAGCTTAAACCACCTTTAATGGCTTTAACTAGTCATGAACCTTTCTTTTAATGAAATGCATTGATAAATCTTGAGTTAGCAGTCTCCCCCCCTGAATGAGGGATTTACAAAGCGCTTTGTATATTTAATCCTCATTGATATCATTTTTCTCATGCCTCAAATTTTTGGCATATGCATTTTCTGGATATGGGGACAACTGCGATGGATGCGAAAAAAACGATTCCAAAGTTTCCCGTTTTTGATGACTTTCTCGAGGAAGAAATTCAGGAACTTTTTGGTATCGATGGAGCTCTGCAGAATTACAAAGATGGAGAATTTATCATTCGGCAGGGAGAAACCGGTTCAGCCCTTTTCGTTTTAATTGAAGGCGAGGTTAAAATAACCAAAAATCAGGCTCCAAAAATTGAATTGAATAAACTCAAACCCGGTACCATTTTTGGAGAAAGCCCTTTAATTACCAATTCAACTCGATTGACCAATGTCATTGCAAAAGAGGACGTTGCTGTATTAAAACTGGATGCCAGTAGTTTCCAGGCTTTAAATCCTGCCATCGTTAACAAGTTTCATGCCCGGTTCAACAAACTTCTGATTTTTCGCCTGAACACCATGAATGATCATCTTGTTGAGGTCCAGCTGGGTATTGATAATTTCATCAAGATCTACGAAAGCCATGGGAAAAAGATGCAGGAAGAGCCTCTGATATCGGATGAGTTCAAATTGGTTCAAAAACTTTGGTCTGCTTATTTTGCAAACCTGAGAACCAAATGATAACTTACTATAGCAAGACTGACCCTTTATAAAACTCCCAGTTTCAAAACCTCAATTAAGGAACAAATTATGAAAAAAGCTTTGTCATTCACGGCAATCCTTCTCGTGCTCATTTATTCGCTGCTGTCTTTTTCAGGTTGTACAACGCTCGTTACCGAAGCGGCAAAAAAAGCATTGGAAGATCGTACTACGGAGGATCAGGTTCTTGATGCCAAGATTGCGTCAAGCATCATCAACCAGTTATCGGCAAAAGACAAAGGCCTCCTGTTGGACGTTGGCGTGGATGTCTGGGAACAACGAGTTCTTCTGACAGGAACTCTGGACAGCGCTCAGGTCCATAGTGAAGTGATAGCCATTGTGAAATCAGATTCTCGTATTACCCAACTGTACGAGCATGTCCAGATTGTGACCACCGAAGAAAAGGAAGCCCGCCGCAAACAAAAAGAAGAGAGCGGTGAATCAGACGGCGCAGGTGATACCGTCAGCGATATATGGATCGAAACCAAAATCCAGGCCCAGTTGTTAACGGCCCAAAATGTAACATCTTTGAATTACCGTTGGCGCTCGGTTCAGGGCAAGATTTATATCATTGGGCGTTCCAAGGATAGTCTGGAACGTGACTATGCGCTGGAAATCATTCGCAACACCAAGGGTGTTCAATCCGTTACTCATTATATAGAAATCAAACCAGTCAGCTAAAAACCTGAGTCGAAAATAACAGGAGATTAACAATGCAGCTTTTTTTCAGCAAAACAATCGTCTTCTTAATTGTCTTCACCTTCATCATGGGGGGCGCATTACAATTTGCCGGCATGGACACCTTATCTCCAGTAACGGCAGAGGCAAAAAAGGACAAGGACAAAGACAAGGACAAAGACAAGGACAAAGATAAGGACAAAGACAAAGACAAGGACAAGGACAAAGATAAGGACAAAGACAAAGACAAGGACAAAGATAAGGACAAGAAACGGGGGGAAAGTGAAGGAAAAGGCAAGGAAAAGGCAAGGGGAAGAAAAAAGGTCGCAACAAGTAACCAGCAAGAGTATCTGGTTTCAGGAAACGAGATCAGTGATCTTTAAAATTTGTCCAACAGGAGTCTCCCAAATGAAAATTTGCCGAAATTCTTTCAAGCCGATATTCCTCGTATTATTCGTGCTGGCTTTCTCTTTTCCCTCCCAAGCGGCAGTGAACACTGCCAAAGAGATTGATGTCGGCGTTGACGCCACACTGGATCGTTTTAAAGAGGAAGTGCCCGGTGCTGAATTGTTTTTGAGTAAAGCTTCAGGTGCGCTCACTTTCCCTAATGTCTATAAGGCCGGAATTGGAATCGGTGCTGAATACGGCGAAGGCGCATTAAGAGTGGCGGGAAAAACCATCAAGTACTACAGCACAGCCGCCGCATCAATCGGGTTTCAGTTCGGAGCCCAGGCTAAATCCATCATCCTGATATTCACCCAGAAAAAAGCATTGGAAACTTTCCAAAAAAGTGATGGATGGGAAGCAGGTGTCGACGGGTCTGTGGCTTTAATAACTCTGGGAATGGGAGATTCTCTGGACACCACTAATGTGAAGGACCCGATCGTGGCCTTCATCTTTGGTCAAAAGGGATTGATGTACAACCTCACCCTGGAAGGATCCAAGTTTTCTATCATAACGCCAAAATAACACCCCCTCCCCGGCGCCAACGTGACGTTGGATCCAGCTTGCAATATCTCACACTGACTAGCAGGAAGTATGGGCGGCTAAAAATGCTCCTGCCTGGTTGCCTCCACGGCTAGTGGTCGGCGAGCCGCCCGCCGGTGGCGTGTGTTGGCAGCCTCTTCTTGGTTACAGTTTCTCCAGCCACTCTCGGGCAAGACCGATCGCAACGATAATCTGACCGGGGGTCATTTTCTTTTCTACAATGTCGGTATTTCTGCGTCCCGTTTCATTGCCGTTCACACCAGCAATGTTGAACCACTTGTGGGCTTCTACATAATCCTGCTCGACTCCCTGGCCCCTTTCATACATCAGACCGAGGTTAGACTGCGCACCGTGTATCCCTTGCTCGGCGGCAAGCCGGTACCATTTGACCGCTTCTTTATCATCGAGAGGGACTCCCTCTCCTCGGTGGTGCATCAAGCCAAGGTTGTATTGGGCCTGGGCATATCCCTGTTCGGCCGACAGCCTGAACCATTTGACCGCATCCAGAAAATCCCGTACCACGCCATGGCCCCTGCCATACATCACCCCAAGGTTGTGCTGGGCTTGAGCCAATCCTTGGTCGGCCGCGAGCCGATACCATTTGACCGACTCGTTATAATCCTGTTCAATGCCCTGACCCTTTCCGTACATCAAGCCGAGGTTGGTTTGCGCTTCGGGAAATCCCTGTTCCGCCGCCTGCCGATACCACCTGACGGCCTCCTTATCGTCTTGAGAGACTTCTTTTCCCTGGCTGTAGATCAGCCCAAGGTTATATTGAGCTTCGGCAACCCCTTCTTCCGCCAGAGGCAGCCATTCGTAATAATTCATAGTGATATTATATCTCTCGCGCTGGAAATTTTTTATTGCATGTTACGTCTTATTTGCAATCCCATATAACCCACCGTCACGACGAGCAGACTTGCACAGTATACAATTAAAGCGGTTATCCAGAATTCTCCCGTATCGGAAACCGAATCATAGATGGCATGGCAGGTGCGGTGCTTGCCTGCGAAGCATTCGATACTGCCGCTGAGCACCGACTCTGCAAGGATCAAAAGCATAACCGAACCCAACGCCATAAAAATGAAGATGGCCTTTTTATCGTACACATTAAATCCATCCAGCCCCCATTTTTTGTCGCTGGCTACCTCAAACCGGCCCAACACATTGCCCGCCCGGGGGACAATCTGGACAGCAAGCCAGCACATGGCAAGCAGCATCAACACTCTGAAATAGGGGTCGAGAAACGCAGGGAACTGCAGGAAAAACAGGCTTCGGGCAAAAAGCACCAGAAGAAAAAGGGTTCCCATTGCAAAGAACATGGCGTTGCCATGGCTGTTTTTTTTGGGTGGGGAAGTTGGACGGCGGGATGTTTTCTCCGGTTCCTTGTATTTCGAAAATATAACACCACAGTGGGTGCAAACCTCTGAGGCGGGCTGTTCAAATTTGCACTTGGGGCATTTCATCTTAAGCCAAAAACTCTATTTGTCATCCTGAGGCACTCGAAGGATCAGTACCCCAAAACCGTGTGAAACACAGCGCCAATTCCGACGCACCAGTAAATACCAGCACCGATCAGGTTCCAGATTGTGGCAGTGATTTCTTTGAAGGTCATCGCACCACCGCCTTAACCACAAAGAAAAAGAAGGCGAGCGTGGTGATCACGGTGTTGACCACCGCCTGTTTCGCATCGTCCACGTCAGCACATTAGCAGGTGTCGCTCTGCTGATGGTTCTGAAAATCCCCTGCCCCCTGACCATCTGGGAGGAAACGTTAAGGCAAAGTCCGGTCTATCAAGGTTCCTTCATAACAAGCTGGCTCAACCGGATTATCTATCTGGAAGATTTTGATTCCACATTATTCATGCCCTGCCTGGCAGTGGGGTTCCAGATACTGACAATCTCATCTTTTATTTGGAAACCTTTGACGAAGAGGGATTCTGAATGAAGAAAACGATTGGTTATAGTTGTCTGGTTCTATCATTCGTGGGGGTGGGCTATCATTCCTCTCTTCCCATTTCTGGATTTGTCCAAAGGGCAATTAGCCGGCGCGACGACAGCTTCAATAATTTCAGCTGAGGTGGCATTCGTGGCATCCATTGCTTTATTGGGTAAAGAAGCCTGGGAACGTATCAAAGCAGTATTTAAACGAAAGAAGTGACGGCCGGTTGACCGACTAGTTGGCTGCGGGGGCATCCCCGCTGGGTTCTTCGTTGCTTCCCTCGCTAGAGGGTTCTTCCTCTTCCTTAGAGGGTTGCTCTGCGTCGTCGATGTTGTTGTCGGCGCCGGACCAGGTTTCTTCGTTGAAGCGGTCGGTCATAGTGTGCAGGTCTTTTTTGTTGCGTTGGATTTTTTTCAGCAGGACTTTTGTTTCTTCATCCGGGAACAGGTCGTTGAGGTCGTTTTCTTCTTCAGGGAACACTTGGTTCAGGTCTACTGTTTCGGGGAACGGCAGTTTGTTTTGCGGCGCATAAATCTTCTCTTCTTCTGCAACTTCGTTGCTCAAAGATTCTGCTGTGGGTGGGGATTGTTCGTCGTTCATGCTCAGGTCTCCTGAAGAATTCTGTACTGCATAGTACTTAAAATTTTTGATTTAATCAATTCCCCCTCATCCCAAACTTCTCCCTCCAGGGGAGAAGGGAAAACTGATTTCTTCTGAATCTGTGTCCATTTTTGTTTATCTGTGGTTAAAACCTTGCCAGCCATATTCCGAGAAAGAGGGCGATGGCGATCATCCACATGGTCATCTTACTCAGGCCGATTATTTTTTTGAGGGTTTGCGGCACCAGCTTTTTGTTTTGCGGGCTCAGATCCAGATCGGAGATATGGATTCTCAGTGAGAAGGTCACATACATGCTGGTGAAAAACGCCCCTGCCACGAACACCATCTTGATCCCGAACAGGTTGTAGTAGCCGGGTTTGAGCCCGACTTGCGCCGAATAGTTTTCCAGCAGGTAGTAGACTCCTGTTCCAACGAGCATGAGCAGGCTGGCGAACACGGTCGGTGCCATGAGGTCAAGAATTTTATAGGCTGGCGAATTTTCATCGCGTTCGCCTTGGTCTTTTTCGACTACGGGCAGATAGACTTTCAGGCAATAGATGCTACTGCCGAGTGCGACCCCTGCCGCTAACAGGTGAATGAATATGATGATGACGTTGGTCATGTATAGAAAGAGTCGAAAAGATTTTTATTTGGTTTTACGGTGTTCGAGATAATGGATGAGCAGGCGCACGCCGTAACCGGATGGGCCTTTGGGAATGTAGGGTTTATCGTATCCCCATGCGGTACCGGCGATATCGATATGCGTCCAGGGCTGGTCGCCTGCGAACGCTTTGAGAAACGCGGCGCCCATGCTGCTGCCTGCACCGACTCCCGGTGACGCGATATTTTTAAGATCGGCGATATCGCTTTTGGTGGCTTTTTCAAATTCTTCCCACAGTGGCAGTTCCCACACGCGTTCGTCGGTGGCGGTGCCGGATTCCTTCAACTGTTTTATCATTGCCGGGCTGGTGCCGATAACAGCGGCAGCCTGGTGCCCCAACGCCATGAGCACGGCACCGGTCAGGGTGGCGAGGTCGATCACTTCTTTCGGTTTATAGCGTTGTGCGTAGGTCAGTGCGTCGGCGAGAACCAGTCGGCCTTCGGCATCGGTGTTGAGCACTTCTATTGTTTTGCCGGACATACTTTTTAAAATGTCGCCGGGCTTGATGGCCAATCCATCGGGCATATTTTCTGCTGCGGCCACGATGCCGACGACGTTGACCGGCAGTTTCAGGTCGGCGATGGCTTGCAGGGTCGAAAGCGTTGTAGCAGCGCCGGACATATCCATCTTCATTTCGTCCATGCTGGCTGGGGGCTTGAGCGAGATGCCGCCGGTGTCGAAGGTGACGCCTTTGCCCACTATGACGGTGGGCGCTTTGCTTTTAGCGGCACCAAAATATTCCAGCACGATCAGTGCCGGGGGCTCATGCGATCCGCGCGAAACGCCGAGCAGGGCGCCCATGCCGAGTTTTTCCATTTCCTTTTTGCCCAACACCTTGCAGGTAAGTTTGGATTTGCGGGCCAGTTTTTTAGCGTGCTCGGCCAGATAAGTCGGGGTCACCGTGTTGCCGGGATGCGATATTAAATCTCTCGCAGCATGCACGGCGCTGACGATTTTCTCAGCCCGGTCGATGGATTTTTTCAAAATGGCGGTTTTTGTGGCCGGGACGAGGGTCAGCGTTTGCAGTCGGCTGGGCGGATCATCTTTTTCATCTTTGGATTTGTAGGCGTCGAAATGGTAGAGGGCGAGACCTGCCCCTTCGGCTACGGCTCCGGCGAGTTCACCATAGCGCGGACCTTTGGCGATTTTGTCGAAACAACTATCGTTCAGATAAACCGATGCGGATTTGAAGTTGGATTTTTCTGCCAGCGTCGCCGCAGCTCCTGCCGCTTTGCAGATTATTTCGGCGCTGACGTCTTTGGCTTTGCCAACCCCGACCAAGAGCAGGTTGTCGGCTTTCAAGTTGCCGTTACAGTTGAGCAAAAGGGTCTGGTTGGGTTTCCCCGCGAAGCGTTTGTTTTCAAATGCTGCGGTGATGGCGCCGTTGAGGGCGGCATCGATATTTTTCACCGCTCCTCCTGGTTTTTTTTCTTCCAGGCAGGGCAGAATGAGGCACTCGGTTTTATGGTCTAGAAGGCTATCGGATTTCTGATTTATTTTTATCATAAGGGATATTTTTATAAGGGAAGGTCGATTGACATTAGCGGGCAGTCTATATTTATGCTCATTGGCAATCAACCTCAATTTTCATATTCCGTGTAGAGTTTGCGATGACCCGCCTCGCGGGAGGGGGGGAGTTTTCTGTCAATCAAAGGGGGTGGGATAGATTGTCGGTTTTGTGTCCGTGACTCTTTTCGGCCGGGACGTAAATATGGAAAGGCTAAACCCTTTATTATGAAAGCCCTGCACGCCCTGAATGGAGGAAAATCCGGCTTGGCCCTGAATGGTAGAAAGTTGAAAACAGGGGCTTTAAAAAATTCCCCAAAGCCTTGCAAAATCAGGTGGAAAGCAAGGATTGACAATCCGGGTGGGGGTCACTAGAATGGCTGGAATTTTCCTGAGTTTTGTGAGACATTGATAAATCTGGCGGAAGCTGTTTCACCCGACTGGATAGCGAATTTATAGATTAAGAAACTTTTTTCGAATAACGGAGATCGTTCATGGAAGTCGTTGAAGAACAGGGCCAGGCTGTTGCTCAAAAACAGGGCCAGATAAAAATAACCGTATGCTTGAGCCTGAGTGGAATCGCTGAAGGCGGTCAGGATGTTTATGACGAGTTCCAGAAGCAGATTGGCGAAATGGAAGCCAGTGCTACACTCGGTGAACGCAAATGTGAGATGGGGCAGGTCGGGTGCCGGGGTTATTGCAGCCGCGATGTTCTGGTAGACGTTTATGTTCCTGGCGAACCGCGTGTGACTTATGAAAAAGTCAAACCGGAGATGGTCAAAAACATTCTGAACGACCACATTGTCGGCGGCAAGGTATTCAAAAAGGCCGCATCGAAAGACGATTATTACGAGACTCTGGGTAAACAGACCCGTGTGGCGCTGGAGCACGGCGGTGCTATCGATCCTGAAAATATTGATGATTACATTAAAGTCGGTGGCTATGAATCTTTGAAAAAAGTTCTGTCCACGATGAAACCGGAAGAAGTGATCGCGGAAGTTAAGAAATCCGGTTTGCGAGGCAAAGGTGGCGGTGGGTTTGTCACAGCGAACAAATGGGAAAAGGCAGCCAAAGCCCCGACGGACGAAAAAGGCACGCGCTACATCATGGTCAATGGAGACGAGGGCAACCCGGCTTCTTATATGGACCGGAGCGTTATGGAAGGTGCTACGCATCAGGTTCTTGAAGGCTTGTTGATCGGAGCATATGCCATCGGCGCGACCGAAGGCATCATCTACACACGTTCCGACTATTCCATTGCGGTTCGGAGGCTGAACCTGGCTATTGAGCGGGCCAGGGAGAGAGGTTTTCTCGGCGACAAAATTATGGGGTCGGATTTCAGCATCAACGTTCGAGTGCATGAAGGGCTTGAGGCGTTCATCGGTGGTGAGTCCACCGCGTTGATGCAATCGGTCGAGGGCAAGCGTCCTTTCCCGAAAGCGCAACCACCGCATTCCTGCGATGCCGGGTTGTGGGGCAAACCGACTGTGCTAAACAATGCCGAAACCTGGGCTACGGTTCCCTCGATCATCAAGAAAGGTGCGGACTGGTATGCGGCGATGGGCAATGAAAATGCTCAGGGCTGCAAGGTTTGGGCGATTTCTGGCAACATCAAGTACAACGGATTGATGGAACTGGATATGAAAACCACGTTCCGCGAAGCCATCAACGATTATTGTGGCGGCATTCAAAAGAAAAAAGAACTCAAGGTGATCCATGTCGGCGGTGTAACGGGCGGATTCCTTCCTCCGGAAAAAGCCGACACCGCAACGGACTACGAAAGCTTGATTGATGCGGGCGTGTTGATGGGTCAGGCCAGTTTTGCGGCCTATGATGATTCGGCTTGCGTGATCGATCTCTCACTTTTTTCGATCGGATTCAACGAAGGCGAGACCTGCGGCAAATGTACACCCTGCCGGATTGGCCTGACACTGATCAAAAATAAATTGACGGATATCGCCGAAGGCCGGGGCAAACTTGAAGATCTCGGCAAGCTTCAGGAATTGTGCGAGGAGATCAGCCAGACTTCATTATGCGGGTTGGGTGAAACGGCACCGAAAGCGATTTTGACAGGCTTAAAATATTTCCGTAAAGAATACGAGCGGCACATTGTCGATCAAATCTGTGATGCGGCGCGGTGTGTGGGGCTTTATCGCTATTACGTTAAGGAAGAGGATTGCGTAGCCTGTGGCGCGTGCATCAAACCCTGCCCGACAGGGGCGATCACCGGTGGAACCCGTAAAGTCGCGGCGCACATCGATATGGACTTGTGCATCAACTGCAACGCCTGTTACCAGGCCTGCGGATTCCTCGCTATCGAATAAAATTTATTTTTATTAAAGCCTGTCGGCATTTGCCGGCAGGCTTTTTTTATGCGGAGAGCCTCCGCGGGCAGATAGCAATGGCTTTTTCTGGTGGGTAAAGAGTTAGCTCCGCTCAATGAGCCTTTGCTTTTGTTGTTCCTTTATTTAGTAGGCTTTTCCAGTCGAATTCTCTTCAGATATAAAAGTTCCATGGCGTTGTTCTCGAGTCCCCGCACATAAGGTTTGACCAGGAGATTCTGGGCCGAAACAAAAAGCGGGATCATCGGGACTTCCTTTTCGGTGAGCAGGATCTGGGCTTCATCGTAGACCGCTTGCCGTTCTCCCGGTTTTTTCAGCGCAGAGCCCAGGGCGATCAGTTCGTCGTAGCGTGGGTGCGACCAGCGCAGCCGGTTATTGCCACTGGTTTTAATGAAAAGGTTCATGAAGTTGTCGGGATCGGGGAAATCTGCTCCCCATCCAAGTCGAAAAATCTGCGGCGGGTCGAGGTCCAATCGGCTGAGAAAAACTTTCCACTCCTGACTTTCGAAATCAATCTGCACGTTCAGGTGTTCTTTCCATTGCGCCTGAATGAATTCCCCGATGAAGTGGTTGAGATCGCCGGTGTTGAAGACTGCGGTCACTTGCGGAAACCCTTTGCCGTTGGGATAGCCCGCTTCAGCCAGCAGGGCTCTGGCCTTTTCCGGATTAAACTTTGAGCCGATGTCTTCGTTGTACCCGAACATGCCTTTGGGAATCCATGATGAAGCAGGCAGCTCCCCGCCTTTGAGGAACTTTGGAATGCGCGACCGATCAATAGCATGGGCAAATGCCTGCCGGACCAGCATGTTATCAAAGGGCGGCTTTTGCACATTGAAGCCGTAGTAATAACCTCTCAGTTGAGGTTTATTTCGGTATTCGGAGCTGGATTTATAATGTGGAATAGCCACAGGTGGCAGTTCGATATAGTCCAGCTCTCCGGTTTCGTAAAGGGTCAGGGCGGTGGTGGGTTCCTGCACCACAAAAATGCGGATGGTATCGACTTCTGGTTTGCCTTCGTAGTGGCTGGGGTTGGCCTGCAAAACCATTTTATATTCGTGCTGCCATTCTTCAAGAGTATAGGGGCCGTTGGTGACAATATTTTCCGGCTCTGTCCACGAGTCACCATGTTTGAGCACAACATCTTTTCGCATTGGGAACGTGACCATGAACGTGGTGATGCTGGGAAAATAGACCACGGGTTTTTTTAATCGGACTTCGAGCACATCCGGTGCCAGTGCCCGCACCCCGACCTGATTGGGGTCGGTGATTTTTCCTGAATTATATTCAGCCGCATTTTCAATGTCGAAGAGGAAGTAAGCGTATTGCGACGCGGTCTCGGGCGCCAGCAACCGTTTCCAGGAATACTCAAAGTCTGCTGCGGTGACCGGTTTGCCGTCGCTCCAGGTGGCATCGTTACGCAGAAAAAAGGTGATGGTTCGGCCGTCCTCTGAATATTCCCATTTTTTGGCGATGGCGGGTTGTGCGTTTAATTTAGAATCGTACTGGGTGAGTCCTTCCATAATGTTGGTGAGAATCGTGAAAGAAACACTGTCCGTTGCAAGGTTCCAGTCGAGGGTGGGGGGCTCGTTTTTTATGGACATGCGGAAAACAGACTCGTCTGTTGGCGAAGACGGACTGCAGCCCATGAGAATCAAGGTGAGAAGCAAGATTGCAACCGGCAACCAGAAAGAAAAAACGGTGTTTTTCAATTTCATGATGATCGTTAGTTTCTATTTATTGAAAAAGGACCCTGAATATGAGGCTTTACTCTAAATCGGATCGTATTATGTCAGTTTTGCTGCAAAAAAACACTTCTACCGTCCTGTGAAATTCAGATCAGGTGCCGGTCATAAGCCCGAGATAGTCCCTTAAAAATAGGGAATTTCACTGATTTATCATTTAACTCTTTACTTTTCCCCGCACCTTTATAGAATGGAGTTTTTTACCTATCGCAGGGGAAGTCATGTCGGACGATATTTCCTATATCAGAAAATGGATCAAGCGTGGCTTGAGTAAGGATAAGAAGACCTTGGATTTTTCCAACAGGGGCATCGATAACCAGACCGCTATGGACTTGGCTGAAAACGTGGCGCTTCCTGATATTGAAATCCTTTACATCCATACCAACAAAATCAAAGATATGGGTCTGGAAGAATTGGCCCAGTCGGAGTTTTTTGAACCGCTTAAAGAACTTTGGATGTATGAAAACCTGATCGGGGATGACGGAGCCAAGGCTCTGGCTGAATCCGATGCTGTGACCCGGTTGCGTTACCTCAGTTTATATACCAATAAAGTTGGGGATGCGGGCGCCGTGGCTTTGGCAAACTCTAAAAGCCTTGCCAAGCTTGAAATACTCGATCTTTCGTTTAATCGGATTGGGGACATCGGAGCGGAAGCTCTGGCGAACTCGACCCATCTTAAAAATTTGAAGGAATTGCATCTTGATGCCAACCGTATTGGCTTCAGGGGAATGCAGGCTTTGGCCGAACTCTCCGGATTGCGAAACCTTGAGAAATTAAACATGTCTTATAACCTGATCAATCCCCAGGGGCTGGAACTCTTGCATGAGTCCAAACGTTTACGGGAAATGAGCGCGGTGATAACGGACAATCCGGTGATTGATGAGGCCTGAAATTAAAGACCTGAATTTTATCCAGACTCTCAATGATAGATTAATTCGCAAGGACCCGCTTCTGGATCTTTCCTATGATCGAATGGGCGATGCGGGAATCGTTTTTTTGTCGCGCAATAAAGATTTATCGCACGTTCAAAAACTTGATTTGAGCTGGAATGAAATCACCGATGAAGGATTGGCCGTTCTTGCTGGCATGGGTTCGCTGGCCGAGTTGAGACATCTTGTTCTCAATGCCAATCAGATTGGCGATGAGGGGGCCAAAAGTCTGGCAACTTCTAAAAACCTTCCCAAACTTGAGACATTGGAGTTGGTCAATAACCAGGTTGCCGATTTTGGCGCTTTGAGCCTTGTGAAGTCGCAATCCCTGTTGAACCTTGCATTCATTGATTTGGAAATGAACAAGGTGGGGCAGCAGAAACTGACCCGGTTTCCGGACGGTGTTGTGGTTTCCAAACTTCGCGTCCTCAGCCTTCGCCGCAATCTTGTTAGCGATGAAAGTCTTGCTGACTGGGCGCAGGCCGGTGCTTTTGAAAAACTGGTGCAACTGAACCTGGGCTGGAATCAAATCACCAATCAGGGCGCCCGTATTCTGGCGCATTCTCCCACGTTAGCCCGGTTGGAAACTCTGGTTCTCGACTCCAATCATATTGGTGATCCTGGAGCTTTGGATATTGCCGGGTCCAAGCACTTGAATAATCTTACTCAGCTTTATATGCAGGATAATAATTATAGCCGGGCTGGAGAAATTGCTCTCCGGGTTATGCGGTCGCGGATTTTGGTGGCGAAGAAAAGGGTAGAAAATAACCTCAACCTTAATGAACAGAGATTGGATAACAAAGACCTTGCTTCTTTGGCGCAATACGAAAAGCTGGATGGGATCGTTTCTCTTTCGCTGAGGAACAACCATTTTGATTACCACGGGATTCAGGACCTTGCTAATTCCTCGTTTCTTAAAAACCTGACATCCTTGAACCTGATGAGCAATGCAGTGGGAGATAAAGGTCTTCTCTTGCTGGCAGAATCTGCTCACCTGTCTCAACTGGAAAGTTTGAATCTGGAATATGCAGGAATCACAGCGCTGGGAATTCTGGCCCTCTCGCAATCGCCGCATCTGAGTCGATTGAAAGAGCTTAATGTGAGTGGCAACAATCTGGGAGAAAAAGGTCTGCGTATTTTAGCGGACTCTGGAAACTTCAAAAACCTGGTTAAGCTAAGAGCTTCCGGGATTCCGATGGGTGATTCCGGATTTCAGGCTCTGGTCCAGTCCAATAATTTAAGTCAACTTGAAGAGCTGGAAGCCATGGGCAACACCATCACCCGGGAAAGCCTGGATTCCCTAGCAAACTCCTCCAAATTACCGCAGTTAAAAAAGCTGGATCTTCGTCGCAATAAACTTAAGGAAGCGGATCTTATATTCCTCGCCGATTTTCCTAAATTTCATGATCTGGAAGCCCTGAGATTCTAACTGGGGGTCTATCGATGAAGCGGATGTGGGGAGAGGTCGTTCTTGTTAGCTTGTGCCTGCTGTAATAGCACTGTTAAAAAAATCGAAGAGATTGTCCAGCCGTGTCAGAAGTTCTTTTTCTTCAAGCCGGTGAATGCGAAAGGACACCGCTCCGGCATGACCCCCTCCGCCCATATAAAGATCGCCAAATAATTCCTTGATCTTGTCTTCGGCGGCGCGTAGATCGACGCCGGTAAAATCTACAGCTCGTCGAATCTTAATGAAAATGCAATCCTCTCCCTCGGCATTTGCGCCTTCAAAAATAACAATTCCGGCATGTCCGGATTTTTCCGGTACCGAGTTCAGCAGTAGACCCATGATATCGACAAACCAGTCCGATTCAAACGCCTGGCAGGTTCCATGTACTTCCTGATAAGTTGAGGGCAGGAGGTTTAAAAACCCCATACTTCCTTTGCTCTCAATGCGGGCGTTCAATAAATTTAAGCAGCTTTCCTGATCTTCTGTCAGCTTGTTTAAATAATCCAGAATCTGTTCCGGGGCGCCAAATTTTGCAGTTTTACAATCCTCTGACCTTTTGCCGTCAGAATCTCGCCAGCGCGTAATGTTTTTCAACTGCTCCCCTAGTTTTTCCATCCAGTAGTCGTAGTCTTCCTGATAATGGATTACTTTGCCTCCGACAGTGTCACCGAGTATTCCTGTTATCAGTCCCAGAATAATATTACGTTGGCTGAAGGGGTTGGGTCTTTCCGGGTTTTCATCGTGGAGTGTTTTCAGAACGTCCCCAATGATCTCGGTGTTGGCATTGGCATTGCGGAACAGCTTGGTGCCATAGTCGGTTAATTCTTCGCTGTCTGCCCCGAAGTGATGGTCAATTTCTATGACATTGGGTTTTTTCGATAATATGGATTCTGAAATATAGGGGTAAAACGGAACCAGTTTTGTGTTGGCGGTATCACAAAAAATAACAGCTTCAATTTCATCCTTAACAGACTCAATATCTTCCTGGCTTCTGAGAATGCGAATGGAGTTGTGGTGGATGATTTTTTCAAAAAAATCCAGGTTGTCCCCAAGCGGTCCGGGAATGACTATGAAAACTTTTTTATCCAACTGGTCCAAATAAAGGGAAAGTGATAACATGGACCCGACCGAATCGGGGTCGATATCTCCGCTGAATAAAAAACTATTGCTGGAATTTATTAAACTAACGGCCTGGCTCAGGTTGGCTTCCCAAGTCGATCCGTTGATGGGTTTTTTCTGTTTCATAAGAACTCTTAATGACGATTATTTTTTGAAAGTTTAGAGAATAGTATAAAGGGTATCAAAGAATTTGACAATTAAATTAACAGTCTGAGTGCAAAAGAACGGGTTTTTCTGGGGAAGGGAAATCTAATAATTTTCAGTGTTTATGCAAATTTAGAAACAAGGGGTTAGCGAAACCCAGGGTCGTCATCAAAGATTTCGTTATAGCCCTCTGAGGGCAAATGGTCCTGTTCGGGGCGACACCAATCGAAATCGGGTTCGTCATCGATATTTTCCAAATCCATTTTCTCGGCTTTGGCCATCCTGCTGGCGAAATCCTCCACATCCAGTTCTGTGAAATTCTGGCCCCCGCATTGGCACTCCGACTCTCCATTCACAAAATCCGTCTCTTTTTTGAGCAGCAAAGCCCTTTGGCATGAGTCGCAGGTATGGCCTTGATGGGTGCTGGCCAAATCGTAAGCCAGCAGGTCTTCCCTGCACTGGTTGCAGATAGCAGGCGCCCCGGGAGTGAATGCGGAAAGCAGATTTTCAAGCCCGCAACCTCCGCATTCCATCAACAGGTCGAAAGGAGTCTCTGGATTCATGGCGGGATTATGAGTTTGAGCCATCCGGGAATATTTTTGACATATCTCCCATTTTTTCCATGGCTTCTTCTTTGGACATTTTAGTAATATCAATGCCCATTTCTGCTAAAGCGCCAGAGAAGGGACATTTGCTGGCTCCACTCTTGGGTTCTTCGCCTTCGACGGCTGGTGCGGGTTTTTCGGTTTCAATTTCTCCCGCTTCCGCCATGATGATCCAATGCATGGACTCGATAGTTTGTGCTTTGTCGGCAGTTATTTTTTCAAGGGATTCTTTGGTTTCAGGATGCTTCACCAAAGCGGCGGCCTCCTTGTATTTTTCCAAGGCTTTTTTCTCAAACTCAACGGCTTCTCTCAACGCCACGGCAGAATTGGACATTGTCGGTTCTCCTGACAAAATTAATGGGCTAGCTTCATAAGTATTTTAATGGAACTTCAAAAATATACCAAATCCTCCCCTCAAATAGCAATAACCTTATCTACCGAATTGCGAATCTGTGCCATATTGCGGGAGCCGGGGAAACCTGACATAATGCGCCCATGAAAAAAATTGTCATCGTAGGGGGTGGTATTGCTGGTCTGGCGGCGGCCTACCGTATCCAGAAAGAGATATCAGAAGGAGCCCAGCTGGAATGCGCCCTGCTTGAGGGAGGGGACCGTTTTGGCGGGAAAATCGCCACAGAAAGGTCTGAGGGATTCGTCATCGAGCGGGGTCCCGACTCATTCATTTCGCAAAAACCCGCCGCCATTCAATTTTGCCAACAACTGGGCATTGGAGACCATTTGGTCTCAACTAATCTGGAAACCCCCAACACCTATGTGTACACCGGTGGCAAACTGGTGACCATGCCAGATGGGTTGAGCCTGATGATTCCCACCAAGTTTTTGCCGTTTGCTCTGACGCCTCTGTTCAGCCTGTCTGGAAAAATCCGCATGGCGTTCGATCTTTTAATCCCGAGAAAAGCTGATGACAGCGATGAAAGTCTGGCATCATTTGTGCGCCGGAGGATGGGGGAAGAAGCGTTGAGCAAAATGGCCGAGCCTATGCTGGCTGGCATTTATGCCAGTGATCCCGAAACTATGAGCATCGGCAGTACCTTTCCCATGTTTGTTGAGACCGAGCGCAAATACCGATCTCTCATTCTGGGAATGTTAGCGAGAAAAAAAGCCATGCTTTTAAACGCCAACAAACGCCCTAAAAGTAATTTCAGTTTGTTCATGACTTTGAAAGACGGTTTGGGGGAAATGGTCGAAGCAGTGATTGAAAAATCTCCCAACGTCAAATTTCAATCCGGGGCAAGAGTGGAATCCATTAACGGGAAAGCCGGCGACTGGTCGGTACGTTTGGAAGGCGGTGGCGAACATAAAGCCGACGCGCTCATACTCTCCACCCCTGGGAACATCACCGCCCGGTTTCTACAATCGGTCACACCCAAAGCTGCTGAACTTTTAGCGCAGATCAAATATGTTTCCACCGCTACCGTGACCATTGCTTATAAAAGGGAAGGCTTTTCCCACGCTCTGGATGGGTTCGGCTTTGTTGTGCCCAAATGCGAAGGCCGCAGCATTCTAGCCTGCACCTGGACCTCGTCGAAGTTTCCGCATCGGGCTCCCGAAGGCTATGTCATGCTGCGCTGTTATTTGGGAGGGGCCTTGCAGGAAGAGATCGCCGAAAAAGATGAAGAAACCATGGCGACTCTGGTCAAGCAGGATCTTCGGGAAATAATGGGAATTAATGAAGAGCCCGTGTTCTGCAAAGTTTTCCACAACCGAAAGTCCAACGTGCAATATCAGGTGAACCATTCGAAACGAATTGACACCATCATGCAGGAATTACAAGAGGGACTTTTCCTGGCAGGCAGCGCCTACCGCGGCATCGGCATACCCGACTGTATCCAGAATGGAACCCAGGCGGCCGAGTCAGCGATTGAATTACTAACAGGAAAATCCAAAGCGGAAACTTAGCATCTAATAGCTATAATAATTTAAACAAGGAGTTTCTCATGAAGTGGGTTTCCGCTCTTTCCCGGCAAACCGATATTGATGGCGCGATTCAGGAAGCGGCCGAATCCGCCATGCAGCAACTTGGTGAAGACCAGTCCGATTTGACCGTTGTGTTTGTTTCTCCCCAATTCAAGGAATTCTACGACAGGGTTCCCGATCTGATCAGTCGCTATTTCAAACCCGGCCTGCTCTTTGGTTGTTCCGGAGGAGGGATCATCGGCAATGGCGAAGAGGCGGAGCAACAGGCGGCGATCAGTATCACCTGTGCCAGTCTGCCGGGTGTGAAAATTCAGCCCATCCAGCTTGAGACCACCAACCTGCCGGATCAGGATACTTCGCCTTCTGTTTGGCGCGAGTGGTTGCAGGTGAATGCGAAGGACAACCCCCATTTTGTTTTTCTGGCAGACCCCTTTTCATTCCGCGGCGAAGAGTTTCTAGCCGGAGTCGATTTTGCCTACCCCAACAGTAAAAAAGTTGGAGGACTCGCCAGTGGTGCTCAGGCCCAGGGCGGGAATGCCATGTATCTCGGTGACAAAATTTATAATAGCGGACTGATCGGCATCGCCTTGAGCGGTGATATTGAGGTCGATACGATTGTGGCGCAAGGATGTCGTCCTATCGGTGAACCCATACAAATCACTAAGTGCGAGCACAACCTGTTGCAGGAACTGGGGGGAAAGCCGCCGCTGGAAGTGCTGCAGGAACTGAACGAAACTTTATCCGACGCCGACAAAAAACTGATCCAAAGCTCTCTGTTTCTGGGGATAGAGATGGACCCGATGAAAGACAATCCAAAACAGGGGGATTTTCTCATCCGTAATTTGATGGGCGTTGACCGGGAGAGCGGAGCCGTGGCTATCGGCGCTCTGTTGAGAAACGGACAACTGGTGCAGTTTCATCTGCGCGATAAAAAGATGTCGGCAGAAGACCTGGATGTAATGTTGACCCGTTATCTGAATCAGGGCAACGCCGAAAACGCCAAAGGCGCTTTGTTATTTTCCTGTCTCGGGCGCGGTCAATATCTGTACGGCAAACCCAATCACGATACCGATATGTTCCTGGGAAAACTGGGACAAATTCCTCTGGGAGGATTTTTCTGTAACGGAGAGATTGGGCCGGTGGGGAAGACTACTTTTTTACACGGCTACACCAGTTCATTCGGCATCTTCCGCCCCACTCGGCATGGGGCCAATGAGCAATGACTCGTTGGGCCGAGAAACCGATTGCCCGCGAAATAAAGACATTGCAAGTTACCCGCGGAGGTACTCCGCTCCACTCGGCCAGCGTAACTCTGGGTCCAGCTAGCTATGACTTCTTACAGCTAGTAACGATTTATCTCGGCTCAACGGGCCTTTGCCCAACTGCGGCTAGTGGAGTGGTGAATTTATGAATGTCACAATACTGGGTTCAGGTACTGCGGTACCGTCGTTGGAGCGCAACTCCTCCGGTGTGCTCATTCAGGAAGAAGGCACGAATACCCTGGTCGACTTTGGCTATGGAACCCTGAAACAACTTCTGCATCTGGGAATCACCTACCACGATATTGACCGAATTTTTTTCACTCACAACCACCCGGATCACATATGCGATTTGATTCCGTTTCTATTCGGAGCCCGTTACCGCCCCTCTGCCAGAACAAAAGATCTGGAAATTGTGGCTGGGCCTGGATTCCAGGAGTTTTTCGACAAGCTCACTTCTGCGTTCGAGCATTGGTTGATCCCCACTGAATACCAACTCCGCATTACGGAAATTGATGAAGGATCAAAAAAGTTTGGTCCTTATCAAGTAACGTTCAAAAAAGTCCAGCATATCGAGATGAGCCGGGGTTACCGGTTTGAGAGTCCGAAAGGAAAGTCGGTGGTATTATCCGGAGACACCGATTATTGCCAGGGCATGATCGAACTGGGCAGGCAGGCAGATCTCATGATTCTGGAATGTGCCTTTCCCGATGAAGATAAGGTTGCGGGGCATCTGGTCCCTTCTCTGGCGGGCAAGCTGGCGAAAGAAGCCGATTGCAAAACACTTTGCCTCACTCATTTTTATCCGCCCTGTGATTTGGATACCATGCGCGAAACTGTATCTGCTCTTTATGATGGCGAACTGGTTCTGGCTCAGGACCTCATGCAGTTTGAATTGTAAAGGTCCTGCTCCCGCGGCCAATAGCCGTGGAGGCAGGTGGTGACGGCGTGTTCAGCGTCACGTTGACGCCTAGTGGGCTTAACTTTCGCCTTCTCTTCGGTCCTCGATGAAGTCGACCGCGAACATGAACAGCCGGAGAAACCCTATGGTCGCGAAGATGCCGAGCAACAACTGTAGCAAGGGCGGCAGGGCAGTGATAAAGGTTTTGATGCTGTCAATAAGCTGTGTTGTGTCCAAAGATTACCCCGCAGATTTTAAATGAATTTCTGATTTTACCCCAAGCTGCGGCAATCACAATACCCAAGTCGGAAATATTCTGCAACCACTGGCCCCACGCGGAGTGGTTGCTCACTGGGTCCAGCGTCACGCTGGCGTCGAGTGGAACTCGTTGAAAACATTTTGCTCCCGATAAATTAACGGTTAGGGGTTCTTTCCGTTTTTTTTCTCCGGTATAATCTATGGGTAATTGCTCAATTGCAAAAAGGGATGAGTACATGCCAGCTATTTTAAATTTTGTTTCAGTAATCCTCCTTGTTTTTTTTCTCAACGTCGTTCCGGTTGCGGGTTTTGCCGACAACCAGAATGGCACCGTAACGGATTCCAATACCGGCCTGGTTTGGCAGAAAGGCGATTCCTTTCATGAGTTGAAAAAAGGACTCAACTGGTATGAGGCGTTGGAATATATCTCCAGAAAAAATTTGGGAAAGTTCGCGGGCAACGATAACTGGCGTCTGCCCACCCGGAAAGAATTGAACAGTCTATGGATATCTTCGGGAAAGATAAAAAGCAAGGATGAGGAAACCCTCGGGCTTCCTCCTGAGTTTGCAGGCGGTGGCAGTTATTATATCTGGACCGGGGACGAGCGCGGACTGGACCATGCCTGGTATTTTGGTCTGGGCCATAAAGAAAACTATTTTAACCTGAAAGATCTGGCAGACCTGGAACAAGGTGTCAAAATGGTCACTGGGCGTGAGGCCAACTAGCAACCACTCGGCGTGGGGCCAGTGCGCCGTCGCTTTCTCTGGCTAGCAAAGAGTTATATCGGCTTGAAACGCTATTGCCCAATTGCCCCTGCGGCTAGCAGCCACCGGTGGTTCGCCGGTTAGGAGAATAATTATATGAAACAAAAATTTATTCAATCAGGGTTTGTTTTACTGTTGGTGGGTTTGTGTGCTTCGTTGGCGACGGCGCAGGAACATAAAATGGATCATGGTGCGATGGATCACTCCATACCCGGAGGAGAATACCGGAGTGAGCCTCTGGATCATGTCGATCATGGTGACAGCTTGTTCCGCACCAGGGGATCGCATGATCAGGCAGAACAATCCAAACCAAAAGATATGGATGCCAAAAGTCTACTGGCTCGTGGCCGCAACATATTCATGCATATGTGTGTGTTCTGTCATGGGGAAGACGGTAATGGCGGTGGCCAGGCGGTTGAATATTTGTATCCCTGGCCAAGAGATTTCAGAGAAGGAATTTTTAAATTCCGCTCCACCCCGACAGGCACTCTTCCCCGCGATGAAGATTTATACCGCACCATCATAAACGGTATTCCCGGCACCTCCATGCCCGCATGGGGAGACGCGTTGAGTCCCGAAGATACTTGGGCGCTGATCAATCACATTAAAAACTTTTCTCCGCGATTCAAAAAGGAACCGCAGGGTGAAAAAATTGAGGTTGCCGAACCTCTTGAGTCTTCGCCGGAACTGGTGGCCCGAGGCCAGGAACTTTTTAAGGAGTTGAAATGTTTCCGCTGCCATGGCGAGTCTTTGAAAGGCGATGGTGAACTGGCCGAATCGCTCATGGATGCCTGGAAGCATGCTGTGTTTGTGCATGACATCACCAACCCGCATTATTTTAAGAGTGGGCACAAGCCGACAGACCTTTTCAGAACCATCACCTCTGGACTGGATGGAACGCCTATGGGTTCCTACCTTCATGTTCCAGAAAAAGACCGATGGGCGTTGGTGCATTATATTCGTTCAAAATTTGTGAAAGAATTTAAAAAAGCGGAATTTGAAACGGATATTTATTCACTTCCTGTTGGCGTGGAACTGAGCACCGACCCATTGAGCCCGGTTTGGGAAGGGATTGCCACGACAAGCCTGGTGTTGCGTCCGTTATCGGCCAGGCGGGGGGCGGTGGAGTTCATCAATGTTGCTTCGGTGAATAATGGCGAGCAACTGGCGGTGCGCCTGCAATGGAACGACCCGACTCATGATGCGTTTTCTGAGCTGCATTCGGATATCTTTCGCGATGGCGCGGCGGTGCAGTTTGCGCTGGGGGCGGTGACGCTTCACACTCATGGACATAATGAACCATTTTTTGGCATGGGCAATCGCAACAAGCCAGTCAATATCTGGCATTGGAAAGCCGGGCTGGAAGAAGCGCTCGAAGCCGAGGACGACCTGGAATATGCCGGCGGTGGTGTGGATATGGACGCACTGATCTATGGCGGCATCATGTCGAATCCGGTTTCCAAGTTAAATGCGACCGGCGATAACCCTGTTGAAGAATTGAACGCAGAAGGATTCGGCACGGTCACGCCGCAACCGCCTGAAAACCAGAATGTAGAAGGCTCCGGCGAATGGAAAGACGGGGTGTGGACCGTGGTCTTTCTGCGCGACATGCCGAAAACCGGTAAATGGGATGTGGACTTTGCTGAACGCATCGACCCGGCCCTGATGGCGTTTGCCATCTGGGATGGGGCTAAGGAAGACAGGAACGGACGCAAGGTGATCAGTGTTTGGCAACGCTTCAATATTAAGAAACCGAAACCTTGATAAAAGTATTCTGCATTGCCCTTATCGTTGTTTGTATAACATCGCCGTTAATGGCCGAGGAGCGAATCGGTTTGGGTGAGTTGGACCGGTTGATTCGACTGCACCTGCCGAAAAAATTTCAGGAAGGGCAAGAAAGCATTGCAGCCCCTTCCAAAAAAGCAAAGCTCTTGCCCGAAAGCGAAGAAACGGTTTTCACTATTCCCGGATTCGAAGTTTATGGTTGCGGGGAGTGCCACAAGTCGGAAGAACTGCTCGACAAGTCGATCAACCGAATGCGGCAATCGCTGGAACGTTTGGCTGCTATTTTTCCCGATCTCCCTCCGCCACCGTTAAAACAATTCATCATTCAATCGGGAGCGGATGAATGGTTGCGTCCCGGTCAGTTTGCCCACACCACTTTCGACACCATCCGCATTTTCCCGGCCGCGATATTGGTAGACAGCAGGGTGTATGGAAACGCCACGCACCTGCATGAGTCCCTGCACTTGACCCAGCCGTTTTTGGGCATTGCCAATGAGCTGGAAGCGTATGGATTGAATATCCGCTCCGACCCCAAATTTCTACTTTTGAATTACCCCTATTTTTCCGACACGGTCACGGCATTTTTTATTCCTGAGTTTCCCGATATGCTCAACCGATTTTTTGCCCGCGAGGTAAAAGAAAAATCGAGTGTTCTCGGAGAAGATATGACTGTGCCCCGAGAGGTGCAGTGGTTTTTAATGCCTTTTGAAGACGATGCGCTGGGTAAGGTAGCAACGGTAATCGAAAAGCTGGAGCCGGTGTTAAAGGAAGTGTCGCGCCTGAACCGGATGTATCCCCTGGAGTCGGCTTATCTGGGCGAGCAGACGCATGCGTTTTCGTTATTGCTCGATATCGCGGCGGCGAAAACTCTGCCGCCCCCACCCCTGGAGTTGGCTCCTGCGGCATTGAAAGAGGGGTTTTCTGTTCTGGAGGTGCAGTTCAGCAAACTCGATAATACCCGGCTGGGCTACCGCATCGACCGTAAACGCGAGGCTTTGATGACCTTGACCTATCATTTGCGGTTGAAGGATACAGCAACCCGATTAGGAATTTATTTCCGGTTTTTAAAGCAACGGTTTATTGGGGCGGATGGAGAAGTGAAACTGGTGGTGCCGGATGAGGAAGATTTTAAACGCTATGTTGAAGAGAAACGCCGTGACCTGGCCAGAATGGCAGACTCCCCCAAACTCACCCCGATTGAAAAAGCTGGCGCCTTAAGAATGTTGGATAGTATTCCTGAATAGGGAGTAAACGGCCAGATGCTTCGAGTGCCTCAGCATGACATGTTTTTGGCGGTCGCGTTAGCGTCACCGCCTCATTGCCGGCGGCGGCTCGCCGCTGGCTCCACGCCTAGTGGCATCGGTTAGAGTCTGCTGGCGGGGGTTACTAGAGCGGGACCTTTGACGTGGTCTTCCAAAGTTTCTGCTTGGACTTTATCCTGTAGTTTCATCAGCGCATCGATCACCATTTCGGGTCTTGGCGGGCACCCGGGAATATAGACATCGACCGGGATCAGGGTATCAATTCCCATCACGGTGGAGTAGTTGTCGTAGAATCCGCCGGAGACGGTGCACACACCATACGCGACCACCCATTTGGGTTCGGTCATCTGGTTATAGACTTTGGTGAGAATAGGAGCTTGTTTATGGCTGATGGTACCGACGACCATGAGCAGGTCGGCCTGCCTCGGTGAAAACCGGGGAAACGCCGCACCCATCCGATCCAGATCGTAGCGCGGACCGGCTACAGACATGAACTCCATTCCGCAACATGCGGTGATGAAGGGATAGATAAAGAAAGAATATTTTCGTGCCCAGTTGATGGCCTGGGTCATTTGCGTTACGATCACGTTATTCCCCAGACTCATCTCTGTCTCGGTTCTGTATAGTCCAGCCATGCCATCTACTCCATGAATTGAGGTTTATACCGTATCTTAAATTATTTTCAGCAAAAAATCCACCCACTTCCATGGGAAGGAATAGGCTAGCCGCCACTTGGCGTGGGGCCAGCTGGCAATGGCTTTTTCGGCTGGAAAAGGGTGATCTCGGCGCGAAATGTTTGGTTTCCTCTTCGGGTTGGTGACGCAACGGCCGAAGGCGTGGAGCCTATCCCCTCCCACGGGAGTGGGCGAGTAGTTGCTTGAGGGAGTTAAACCAGTGTATAATCGGGGTATCGTTAAAGGTTGGCATAGACTCATATCTGGGATATCCGGGTTGGGTTGTCATTTGTTGGAGAAAGAGAATTATGGATTACAGCGGCAATAAGACCTCCATGGGCCAGGAAAGAGCCATGGGTGAAACCGAATCGATGGTTCGGATGAATTTGAGCAAAGATGGCAAAACCCTTGATCTTACTGCCACTTATTTGAAGGAATACGGCGCCAAGGACATCGCCCGCATGGAGTTTTTACGGCCTTTGACCAATCTGTCTTTGGGGACGAATTTATGCGGTCCCAAGGGAGCGAAATATATCGCCCAGTCAGAAGTGCTGGTTAACTTGACCTCGTTGAATATGTTCTACAACCGGCTTGGCAACGAAGGGGTTAAATATATTGCAGTCTCTGACAATCTTTTGAGCTTGCAGAACCTGGTCCTCACGGATAATGAAATCACCGATGAAGGAGCTTTGCTTTTAGCGAAATTTCTACCTCTATTCACCAATCTGGTGCGTCTCGATTTGCGTCTCAATCGGCTTAAAGATGAGGGAAAAGATGCCCTCAGAGAAGCGCAAAAACTGTCTACTGTCAAACACCTGCTATTAGACAAAGTAGAAGGCTTCCAAGTCAAAGGCTAACACTCTCGCGAGGGAGGCAGTAGGGCGGTGACGCTGGCGCGACAGCCTATTAGGCCGAGAGAACCACTTGCTTCTCAGTAAAAGCCATTGCTCACTGGGTCCAGAGTTACGCTGGCGCCGAGTGGCTAACCCAAAGGGTTGAGGGCTACTTTATCGTTGTCGAACAGTGGCTGGATATCTCCGAAGTCGATCCCCGCAAGGTTCACGCATTGCATTATCTCTGAACTCTGATAAATGATTTGCCACAACCTGTTACCCATTTCCTGAATATTTTCGAGCAGCGGGTTGAGTCCATGCGGATTCCGCAGGATGGCGAACAGGTCGAGTTGTAACGCTTGCCATTTATTCTGAGTTTTAAGAATTTCCAGATACAGTTCGAGTTCATGCTCAATGAGAGGGAAGGTGCTTCGCAGAGGGTGCGCTTTTGTCGAGTTGGGGAAAAGGGAGAGGAACTCTTTTTCGATTTTGCTGGCTTTCCAACTGGTGAATAGATAGCCGGTCAGGTTGCCGTGCAAAACTGAAATGGATTTAACCAGTTGCCGAACCCGGTCGATATGTTGCGCCTGCATTTCTCCGATTAAAACGGCGTTGGGGTAATCTTTGCTGACGCGTTCTTTGATCAGGAAAACGTTGGCATAAAGTTCGCGCAGGACTGAATTTAAATTAGAGATGCTGACCGGGTCGTCAGGGGCACGGGTTTCTTTTAAAGAAACCGTTTCCACTTCCAGATCCCTTTTGGTGGTTTCGATATAATTGATTTGCGGGATTTCCAGCAGGCTATGGAAAACCTGAGGTGAAAGGGCCAAGTCTAAACCGAATTGTTCCTGCACGTAGGTGCGAATTTTTCGACATCGGACCACATCGCGCAAGGTTTCGACTGCCTGTTCCAAAGGCTCACCTGTTGCGGCGAAGGGTTCGACTTCGGTTTCCGAGCCCAGCAGTTTTTTTAATATTCGTTTAGGTTCCCGCAAAAAATCTCCCTCCATTCGTCCTAATGATACGTAAAATACTTATTATAAGATTTAACGACTGTTGGCGGTTGGAATTTTTAGTGGAAACTGTTAACATTCGTCTCGCGTGAGTTCTGGCGGCCCCCATTTATCGCCGGAGCATTTTTTAAGCGCACTAACCGTATGCCGTGGTGGCGGAATTGGTAGACGCAAGGGACTTAAAATCCCTCGGGGGTAACCCCGTGCCGGTTCGATTCCGGCCCTCGGCACCAGTTATATCAAGGGAATCATGGTTTTTCATGATTCCCTGTTTTATTTTGTGGGCCACTCATGGGCCACTCACTGGCAATTAAAGGCAATAAAATTCCCTTCTGGGCCAACGGCTCATCCTTCCAATAAAAAGCTAAATTTAGCCCTCTGTGGCCCCATTGCTATCCCTATCTGGCCTAATATTGGCCCTTAGTTATATAAGTTGTTGTATTTAAAGGCTATAAAAGGGACTTTTAATCCCTTATTGACGGGAATTGTGGATTGTAGTAGATTATTATTGTAGGTTGTTGCAAGTTGAGGAAGATAGTCTTAGAGGACTTCATGGCAAATTTTGAGAAAAGAAAAACGAAAGAAGGTCAAACTGTCATTCGGGTTCGGGTTCGCCTCAAAGGTTGCCCGGTTGAGACAGCGACTTTTAAGCGACTGACCGATGCCAAGAAGTGGGCAGCGAAAATTGAAACAGATATTCGAGATGGGCGGCATTTCAAAACCGCCGAAGCAAAACGCCATACCCTTGCGGAATTGATTGACCGTTACCTCAAGGACACTCTTCCCGGGAAATCAGAGGTTATGCAGAAACCTCGATGGCGACACCTAACTTGGTGGAAAGACCAAATAGGTGGACGACTTCTTATCGATGTCACGCCCTCACTACTTGCAGAGTATCGAGATAAATTGGCGAGGGGAGAAGACAGGCTTAGAAGCCCCGCAACTGTTGTGAGATATATGGCGGCTTTAAGCCATGCTTTCTCCGTTGCAGTTCGAGAGTGGGAGTGGCTTGACGACAGCCCCTTGAGAAAAGTTTCAAAACCGAAGGAGCCACGCGGGAGGGTGCGTTTCCTTTCCGATGATGAGCGGAAAATATTATTAGTTGCTTGCAAACAGAGCAAGGCCCCATATCTTTATCCTCTTGTCGTCCTCGCTCTTTCTACAGGGGCAAGGCGTGGGGAACTATTGGGTTTGACGTGGGGGGATATCGACCTTAAGCGAAAGGTCGCTATCTTGCACCAAACTAAAAACGATGAACGACGGGCCTTGCCTTTAGCCGGTCATGCTCTGGATTGTGTGGAGAAATTGGCTGAGATAAGGCGTATTGATACAAACCTTTTATTCCCTGATGAAACAGGAAAGAAACCTATTGAGATAAGACCCGCATGGGAGCGAGTGTTAAAAGAGGCAGGGATTGAAGATTTTAAGTTTCACGATTTACGTCACTCAGCAGCTTCATATCTGGCGATGTCTGGTGCCTCATTAGCGGAAATTGCTGAGGTTCTGGGGCATAAGACTCTGCAGATGGTTAAACGATATAGCCACCTTTCAGAGCAACACACGGCTAGTGTGGTATCTAAAATGAACGAAAAAATATTTGGAGGCGGGTGATGCCAGTATTAGATGCTGTCATAAATGATTTTATGAACTCCTACGCTAATATGGAATTGATTTCTGTGATGGCGTATCCAAACAATGAAGATTTAAGGAAACAATATAAAGCCACATGCAGCTCGAAGATAATGGCAGAAATTTTTTCACCGGAGATTAAGGAGGAAATACTTAAAGATTCTGGCCTTAAACCAAAAGGAATATCTCGCAAAAAATGGAAAGAGCTTGCAGATAAATTTGTGAAGTATTCAAAGATAGATTTGGAAAACCTGTTTTTAAAAAGCGGTGAAATTCCAACTTTATATAACTCTCCGACACATGCAGAGATTATGAAGCAATTAAATTTTAGCAGCTTTAAAGGTATGCTTGCTGGGCAAGTTTTGACTTACATTTGGCAAATATCTGTTAGTGAAATTCGCGGTGAGGGTAGTGTCAATAAGGCAATATCTTTATTATTAGAAAAAAAAAGGGACCAAATAATAAACCAAGAATATCCTTTCAATGAAAAGTTCATTCGTCAATTATGGGCGGAATATAAATCTGTATCACATTTATGGGCCGCTTGGAATCATTGGCATGTATCGGGAGAACCAGAAAAGTGGTCGCCATATGGAGGGATTGCAAGTTTAAGATTGTCCGGGTTTATCTCATTATCAGAGAAGTTCCGGCTTTTCGGGATAAGCCATATCCCAAGAGCTCAAAGAACCTCAACACTCCCACCAGATGAAATATGGTTGCCTCCTGAGAATTTTAAACTTGAAGAATTTGACTTTGAAGTTCCCTCTCTTTCCGCAGAAGAATTAAAAACCTTGAAAAATTACCGAGCCCCACAAAAGCTCTAGCTCCTCTTCACGACTACTGTCTGAGCCCGGTGAGTAGTCACCCGCCTAGGACAGCAATGTTCATTCTCTTCTTCTGATTTTATATTAGACATAACAGCACAGTGGTGTGCCGTTCTCTAAAATCTTAATCAGGAGCAAATATGGAAACCGCAACAGACAACCAAACCCCTTCCACCACCCTGCACACAGTTGCCCAATTTTCTGAGCGGCATCCTTTCATTTCTCAAGGCGGGCTTCGATTCCAAATTTTCAATTCTAAGGAAAATGATTTGGAAAAATCAGGGGCTTTAGTCAGACTTGGAAAACGTGTCCTTATTAATGAGTCCAAATATTTTAATTGGATAGATACTCAGCAAAATGTTTCGGGGAAGAAGGAGGTTATAAACAATGACTGAAGCAAACAAAGCCCCGATCACTGACCAGAGTGATCGAGGCCATAAAGATGGATGTATTGAGAGCAACACTATCCAAGAACCATCCTATGGGATTAAGAATAATGAATCAAAATTAAATAACGTACTGCAAGCGGCTCTGCAATATGCCCAGTTAGGTTGGCCTGTACTACCTTGTTACTCAATCATCAATGGTCATTGTGGATGCGGTATCTCAGCTTGTAAGAGCCCCGGCAAACATCCACGGACTATGAATGGTCTAAGGGATGCTTCTATTGATCCACAGGTTATTAAACAATGGTGGACACTATGGCCGGATGCCAATGTTGCTGTTACCACAGGGCCAGATTCAGGACTTGCAGTGCTGGATATTGATGTTAAGAGCGGCGGGATTGAGAATCTTGATCTGCTTGAATCAGAGTTTGGAGCTATTACTGAAACTTTGATTGCAGAGACAGGGGGTGGAGGTCGCCATTATATTTTTAAATACCCTGCAACAGGATTCAAAAATTCAGCAGGAATAATATCTTCTGGTATCGACACACGAGGTGACGGTGGCTATATCCTTGTTGAACCTTCCAATCATATCTCTGGTCGAACCTATTCATGGTTGGATAATGAACCCGGTGAAATTGAGTTAGCTGAAGTCCCAGATTGGATTGTTAAGAGACTGGCGAGTAAGAAGAACCGGACAGCTTCCCATGACAAAGAATCAGGGGGAGTTTCAGAAGGTAGTCGAAATGATTATCTTACCTCAGAGGCCGGAAAGCTGAGACGAATTGGCATGGATACTAATGCTATTGAAGCCGCTCTCCTTGTAGTCAATAAGAACAAATGCAATCCACCGCTAGACGAATCAGAAGTTGAGTCAATTGCTAAGTCTGTGTCTCGGTACAAGCCAGTAGACAATCAGCTTTGGCCTGAATTACCTCCTGAAGCATTGTTCGGTCTTGCTGGTGAAATAGTTGGTGTGATCGAACCACACTCCGAATCCGATCCTGTAGCCCTATTGACACAATTTCTTGCTGCATTTGGAAATGCTGTTGGGCGTGGCCCATATTTTGTTGCGGAAGCTGATCAGCACTTTACCAATCTCAATCTATGTATTGTTGGTGAAACTGCAAAGGCAAAAAAGGGTACGTCATGGGGACACGTTTTGCGGATGTTTAAAATCATTGATGAGTCATGGGTCAAAGATTGTATTCATTCCGGTTTATCAAGTGGTGAAGGGTTGGTCTGGGCAATCCGTGATGAAATTGTAAAAACGGAACCCATAAAGAAAAGCGGAATAATTAATGATTATCAGGACGTAATCATTGACCCCGGCGTATCTGATAAACGGCTTCTTGCAGTTGAGTCAGAGTTTGCAAGCGTACTGCAAGTTATGAAACGTGACGGGAATACGTTAAGTGCGTTAATTCGTAACGCGTGGGACGGCAAGAATTTGAAGCTATTAACAAAAAATAGTCCAGCCACATCGACTTCCCCACATATATCAATAATCGCCCATATCACCAGTGACGAACTTACTCGCCATCTGGACTCCAATGAGTATGGGAATGGGTTTGCCAACCGCTTTCTATGGGTTTGTGCCAGAAGGTCAAAATACCTTCCAAACGGTGGACAATTGCAGGATTTAGACTTGGAGCCTCTTATGTTAAGGGTGATGGAGGTGGTTGAGTTTTCAAGGAACACCGAAGAACTTCGCCGAGATGAAAAAGCTGGGAATCTATGGAATGAAGTTTACCGGAAACTATCTGATGGAAAGCCGGGTCTATTGGGATCGGTTATAGCAAGGTCAGAGGCTCAGACAATGAGGTTGGCTTGTTTATATGCTCTCCTTGACCTATCCACGGCCATAAGGGTTGAACACCTTCAAGCGGCATTGGCCCTATGGTCATACAGTGAGCAGTCCGCTCAATTTATATTTGGGACATCAACAGGTAATAACGTTGCTGAAACCATCAAGAGGGCCTTGGATGATAAGCCGGAAGGGTTATCACGCACAGAAATGTCCAACAATCTCTTTAATCGCAATACATCGAGTGAAAACATTACCAGACAACTGAATCAACTCGCAAAATCAGGATTCATATTTGAGTCTAAGACGACTGGTGATTTGGGTAGGCCAGCGGAAAAATGGTTTTCAACAAAATACCGGACTCAATAGAATCAGGGAACATGACTAATGACAATTAATTCGTAAATTCGTTTAATTCGTGACCGCTGGCAGAAAATAGCAGTTCCACTTTCCCATAGCACGTCCTATTTCCCATAGCACGTCCTACGAAATAAACGAATTTACGAATAAACTCTATAGATTAGAAAAGGAATCTCATGAATAAAAAAACTAATACGTCTGAAAATACAGATAAAAAACAGAACAGTGGCCACCTTTGGCGGAAAGGGGTATCTGGCAATCCATCTGGAAAACCAAAGGGGCGTTTGAACAAGGTAACTCTTGCCGTCCAATTTCTTCTGGATGATGACGGTGAGAAACTGACACGCAAAGCTATTGACCTCGCTCTGGACGGTGATTTAACAGCACTCAGATTATGTTTGGACAGAATCTGTCCACCAAGAAAGTCGCTACCTATATACCTAGATCTACCTGATTCAAAAACAGCAGTAGGAGTTGCTGAGGCACAGGCGGCAGTGGTTCAAGCTGTGGGCTATGGAGAGATTACTCCTCAGGATGGGCAAATACTCAGTAATATTTTAGAGTCCCGTAGAAAGAGCATCGAGACAGAGGATCACGAGCGGCGGCTTGATGAATTGGAATCAAGGATGGGCAACGATAAGGAGCGATTATGATTAAACAATTCGGGAAAAGGCTCAATGCTTTGGAAAAACAATACAGCCCGCAAAAAAGAAACCTTCTTCTTATCGCAAAGGATGAAAGCGAGACGTTGCAAGAGACTTTTGATCGGTCAGAGAAACCGGGAAAAGTGGAAGATTATAAAATTCTTCGGATAATTGGTGTGTCAGTGAAGGGGTGAAAAGTTATTTGAATATCAATGTTGCGGCAATCATAAGTAGGAGAAATGTAATCCACCTTAAAGAACGTTTTATTGTTGAAAGGATGGGTAGCAACTCTTGTAGGGCCAATTCTTCTATTGATGGGTGTGCATCCTGTTCGCCCATGTTTGATAGTAAAGGGTTTTCCTCAGCCGCATTTTCATTTTCTTCGGGTTTAATTTTTTCTCTGAAAACCGAGAAATCAATATCATTGCAATAATAGGATTGTTCGCCTGCAAATTCCTCCATGGTCAGCCAACTATCTTTATGTTTTCCAACTAAGTCTTCTGGTTCATCTTCATGTCTTTTTCTCATCCAGCCGTGAAAGTCAATACACATCTGGTAGTTGATTCCGGGTTCTAGAAGAACTCGGTTAAATAGGTTCCAGACTCTGTTAAAAATATCTGGCGGCAAAACAATAGAAACGCTCAAAGATTTATTACGGTCTTTCCGCAGTATTTCAAGGTCATCTGTGAAATCAAAGACTCTTATAAAAATATGACTTAATTCGGGGTTTGTTTGGCAACGTTCGTACAAGGTTGGTTCACTAAGGTCATATGGAGAAATATCTGCTTCTTTGGCGTTACTTGGTTTAATGCTCCAAGACAACTCTAGCCCTGACAAGTTTTCATCAAACCGTGCTTTCTCTTCATACCATGGCTTTATCTTCTCCTCGTTCTCCCCAGTAGGGTTATAGTAAGAGCTTGTAGATACTTCGTGATGTAAGGCGTCTCCAGTTATTTTTGGGAAACCAGATTTGGCTACCCATAATCTAACGGAATCTTCGTTTCCACATATTCTCCACATCAATTTATCTTCCCTCTTTTATTTTTTTGTCTCCACTCCCATGGTGGCATCGATTCCTCATTCTTCCACAAGCCAACCTTATTGCTAATGGCTTGTTTCTCTGCCTCAGAGTATATCAATCTATCTTCCTCACTCTGCTCTCCCTGATACTTCTTATAATGCCAAGCCAGCCCAAGTTTTATCTGTTCTAACCCGGCATCTATCTTCTTAACACAATCTAAAGCCATGCAAAATACCTCGCCCGGTGGATCGACTAATATGAGAACGGCGGAGTAATAATGTACCAGTGAGCCGTTGATATATTTCTGTTGTGG
>ERZ890510.110-NODE-110-length-68444-cov-7.400576_pt1 | contig 68444 bp, 65 predicted proteins | sample MGYA00521265_ERZ890510 | MGnify/ENA primary metagenome ERZ890510 (study PRJEB32303, sample SAMEA104408624) | aquatic metagenome | biome: Brackish water; feature: Chemocline; material: water | place: Baltic Sea | collected 2014-10-26T21:54:00 | depth 110 m ... | reverse complement strand
CCCATGCAACATTTTCCTCCCAGAAAACGTTGCACTTGGAGTTTGAGCGCGCCCACCGAGTTCAGGCGGAATACTACCGGTCAATTGATTACGTTCGAGTCCCAGGTGCTTCAGTTGGGCTAGGTGACCCAGTTCAGCAGGGATGCTGCCAGACAACTCGTTTTCGAAGAGAAAGAACTTCTCCAGCGCGGTCATGCCACCGAGCTCGGCCGGAATGCTACCCGCCAATCGATTGGATTGGAGCGAAAGGTACTTCAGTTGGGTCAGGCGGCCTAATTCAGCAGGGATGCCGCCGGTCAATTGATTATCTTCCAGCGAAAAGTGCTCCAGCGCGGTCAGCTCACCGAGCTCGGTCGGGATGCTACCCGTCAATCGATTGGAATGGAGCGAAAGATACTTCAGTTCGGCCAGGCCACCGAGTTCAGCAGGGATGCTGCCGGTCAATTGATTGGAGTAGAGTCGGAGATTCTTCAGTTTGGTCAGGCGACCGAGCTCGGCCGGGATGCTGCCGGTCAATCCATTGGCTTGAAGTTCGAGGCTGGATAGTTGGCTCAGACCCCCTAGTTCGGGTGGAAGCTCACCCCTAATGCTAGTGTGGCTCAAATCCAGCGTAGCGATATACCCAGCCCCACAACGCACCCCCAGCCAATCGCAAGGAGTGTTACTGGTAAGCCAGTCGAAGGCCGGCCTGTTGGTTCTGCCTTCTATGGCATCGAAGACGGCGACAAGCGCATCGCACTCGTTCAGTGGAATCTCTTCAACGTTCGCGCAAGAGAACTCAGCAGGGTCGATCACGGGCTCTGAACGATATTGCAACTGCTGTGCAAGTCCGGTTATGGGTGCGATCAGTCCAATCAGCACGAATACGGCTGGACCAGCAGTCAACCCTATTCCGGAAGACAGGCTGGCCATACGGCGGGTTTTCGCTACGACAAGCAGCGATACGACGAGTGCGGCAGCTATCGCTACTGGGATTACCCCTGCCTGCACTGCCAGCAAGGAAACGGGCGGACCGGACAACACCGCTATTCCGAGGTGCAGCGTCGTCATGCGGTGCGTTTTGGCCGCGACGATCAACAACACAAGAGCGACAACTGCTGCCCCCAGGTTGATGCCCCCAAAGACGATGACGTATAAGAATAATAACCCGAAATCCCAGCTGTAGCCGTCTCCGCTGTAGCCGGTGTCAACCGAGTTCACCCACCCATAACCTAGGAGGTTTAGCGCGACGATGAGCAGCATTGGGCCCAAGGCGCGGGCCGCAATTCCAATAATTCGATCTCCATCTGGACGAGAATCTTCCGTCATTGTCCCCCTCAGCACGCTGACCCGCGCTCCTGGGAGAGGAAGTTGCATATCCGCGCGTCGAGTCGTGTTCGATGTGGTTCCCCGGCATTCTAGGGGGCTGGGCAGATCAGACATAGTGCATCCGCACCAATTTCACTGGGTCAGATGACCTTCAGGTGCCCTGTACGGGAATGACCGTCTCGTTCCTCAGTCCTCTCCCGTATATCGAGTTACGCGGGAGGATAGCGGATTGCGGGTCAGCGCTAGGTGGCTAACACGCGTACCTGTTGGGCTTGGTGACTGATGCGATCCACTGCTGCGATGTCGGGGTTGAAGATCGGCACAGCAGCGAACCGTTCCACGCCGTGTGTGGTCATGTACGCCTGAGCGCGCCACGCGAGGTACTCGAAATCCAGGTTGTTGTGTACCCCTTCTGGAACCGCCATGCTGCGCGGCACGCCACTCCGCACGACATGCTTCACCTTGTCCCACGTCAAGATCACGGGCCTATTGAATGGAGCGAATCCGAACAGCTCATCCTCACGAATCAGGCCGTTCCGAAGAAAATAGCCGGTGCGGCTCATGCTTACCGTGACCAGCATCACGGCATCCTTGTCGGCTGGTTCAAGCTGGTCGAAATCAAAATCATCAGGAAGCGACAGAACGTGGCCCATCACGCCAGGCATCTCCTTTGGCCAGACAACTGAATAGAGATCGATCAGCGCTTGCAGCCGGCGGCTTCTGCTGTCGGCGCGCAACTGCACGCCTGCGAATACCGCACCCGCGATCACCACGAATAGGGCCGCTACCGTGGCCCAGCCTTCTACGACCGTCGCTAGATCCGTTGCGCTCATGGCGCACCTCCCGTGTATCGAGTTACGCGGGAGGATACTGCTGCGCGACCGGGGTTGCTCGTCGAGCGCGGGGGAGCTTGGCGGGTTATGGGGTCGGCGGCGTCACCCGCGCGGACAAACGCCTGGCTCCAACAGACGATCAGGCGTGGATGGGCGCACGGCCGCGCGGCGATACCTCAGGCGCATGACACTTCGTGTGCGCGCCCGTTTTGAACGTACGGCGGCTTGGGCGCGCGGGCGGGTGCGCTGTAGCTCGGCGCAGCTTGGCGCTGATGCGGGCTGCGAGTTCGTGGGGGCCTACGATCGACTCGACGTGATCGTCAGCTCCGGCTTCGAAAGCTGCAAGGCGCATGTGGCCGCTCGATCCTTCGCTGATGACGAATAAAGGCGCTTGCGTGAGTGCTCGGACGTCGGAGATCACGAGCAGGTGATGCCGGGTAATTTCGTCGACGGTGATGATGACGATAGCGGGGTCTTGCTGTCGGGTGCGCTGGATGAACCCATCGAGCGACGTTGAGCGTCGTGCTTCCAGGCCGGTAAGGCGAAGCGCGATACGGACGGTCAGGGATTCCGCCTGGGCGAGATCCAGCAAGTAGCTGTCCCTCACATCGGCGGCGACCCCTGTATCTTGCAGTCCTCGATTGAACTCGCTCATAACCTAATCTCCCCCATGAATCTCCAGCGTGTGCTTGGCCGCGTTCCACTCGTTGAACTGCGGCACTCACGTTGCTGGTTTCCTCACGGCAATGGGCCGCATTCCCACGGCGGCTCGACACCGTTCCTGCTCTTAATAACGACGAGCAGGCCGGTTTGTTAGGGAGTCGTTGTTTTAGACAGGGGAGAGAGTCGGACTGCCCTAGCCCGTGAAACGACTAGTGACCTCTTGCGGCGCGGTGAGTCGCTCTTCCTGGTAGAGGCCAAGGGCTTCTAGGACGGGGCGGTCGGTGACGGCGAAGAGGTCTGAGGGCTCGTTGGCCTGGTGTTCAGCGGCGGCCCAGGAGGGGACGACGAACATGTCGCCGGGGGCCCAGTCGAAGCGCTGGCCGTCGATGATGCTGTGGCCGGTGCCACGGTAGACGACGTAGATAGCGCTGCCGGTGCGGCGTACAGGGATGGTGGGGCCGCCAGGGACGATGCGGTGCATCTCGCACCCGATGGTCTGCATGGCGGAGCGGCCGGTGGTGGGGTCGACGAAGCGCATGCTGACCATGGGGCCGCCACGCTCGGCGAGGAGGTTGGTGAGGGCGGCGTCGGTGTCGGCCCAGGGGTAGATCCAGAGTGGCGATTGGCCTGGCGTGGTGACGACATCGTCCAGCGGGAGCAGTCCACGACCGCCGTAGACGCGCGTGGACTTGTTGTGTGCGCCCTCTACCTGCTGGATGTCGGCAGGTGGCTCAGGATCAAAGAAGACAGCGTCCAGCGCGATGACGGCAGGCAGGTCAAGGCCATCGAACCAGATCATGGGCTGGTCGGTGTTGTTGTTGTGGTCGTGCCAACTCCAGGACGGCGTGAGGACGAGGTCGCCGGGGTGCATATCGCAGGCGTCGCCGTTCACGGTAGTCCATACGCCATCGCCTTCGAGGACGAACCGGATGGCGCTGGGGGAGTGGCGGTGGTTGGGGGCGGACTCGTGGGGGCCGAGGTACTGCACGGCGCCCCAAAGGGTGTTGGAGGCGTAGGGTTTGCCACTGAGGCCAGGGTTGGCTAGGGCGATGGCGCGACGTTCGCCGCCACGCCCGACGGCGACCAGCTCGCCTGCTCGCTCGGCGATGGCTCGCATGGTGCTCCAGCGCCAGAGCCAGGGGACGGCGGCCGACTTGGGCGTGCGGGGCATGAGGTCAGCGGTCTGGGTCCACAGCGGCTGCATGTGGACGTCGGCCATGTCCCCGTACAGCTCTTCCAATCGATCGCCGATGCTCTGGTCGTCGGTGCTCATGCTCGTTCTCCCCGTGCCTGTTCTCTTCGGGTACGATAGCACCCAAATTCGACGTATTACAGGCGAACAGGGCTCGGCTCTCACCGGAGGCAAGACATGGCGCACGAGATATCGAACATGCGACTGTTATCGCACAACAACTTGGACGGCTACCCGAACATCGGCGAGGGGATGGCGATACACGTGACGAAGGACGGGCGTCGGATCATGTGGCTCGCCCACGAGACGGTGATCGATTTCACGGCGGTGGATGTGACCGATCCGCGCGAGCAGAAGGTTGTCTTCCTGAAGGCGTTGCCGCACCCGGAGATGAGGTCGAACTCGCTGGCGATCGTGGGCGACGTGATGTACGTGGCACACCAGACGCGCAAGTGGGGCCTGCCCAACTCAGGGATGGACGTGTACGACGTGTCGACGCCCGAGGCGCCAAAGCTGATCGGCAATTTCGACACGGGGCCGTCCAAGGGCACGCACGTGCTTTGGAGCGTCGACGGCGAATACGCGCACCTGGCGACGGCCATGCCGGACGTGACGCCTTACAGCGAGCGCGATTTCCAGTTCTACGTGATCGTGGACGTGAAAGATCCGACGAAGCCGGTAGAGGCCGGACGTTGGTGGGTGCCAGGTGTGATGGAGGGGGACGATGTGCCCGCTCTGGAGCGCCATTACCCGGACATGGGGAATTCTGCGCACAATACAAACGTTTACCCACGGCGGCCTGATCGGGCGTACTGCGGGTTCAAGGATGGTGGAGTGATCATCCTAGATATCTCAGACAAGGCGCACCCGAAGCAGGTCTCGCGAGTCGACTATCACCCTCCGATGCCTCAGCCAGCGTTCACGCACACGGCGTTGCCGCTGTTCGATCGCAATCTGATGATCGTGACGGACGAGTCGGTACGGGAGTCGGGCGAGGATTGGCCGAAGCTGGTGTGGGTGATGGACATCAGCACGGAGGAGAACCCGACGATCCTGTCGACGTTGCCTTTGCCTCCACAAGAGGAGTTGGCGTCACGACCGGGTCGGTATGGCGCGCACAACATCCACGAGAATCAGCCGGTGCCGACGTCGTTCATCTCGGAGACGCTGATCTTCGGTACGTACTTCAACGCTGGGTTGCGGGTGCACGATATTTCGAATCCGTTCCAGCCGAAGGAGGTGGCGTACTTCATCCCAGAGTTGGCCGGGCCGAATAAGTTGGACGGTCATTACGCGGATTCGCTGCCAGGCATGAATATCAATGATGTGTATGTCGATGAGAACGCGATCATCTATGCGGCCGACCGCCAACGCGGTGGCATGTACATCCTGGAGATGACCTAAGGAAGGGCGCAGCCCTTCACCTACTTGCCCACCCTACCGTGGGGGATAGCAAAGCTGGAATGATTCCAGGCCTTGGCCTTCAACAAGCTTTGGCGGGGGCGAGGGGCGGGACGCGCAAGCGAGGTATGGGGCCAAGAGGGTGGGCAGAGCCACGCCCTCCTCAGGGAAAATAGGAGACATACGTGAAGATATTTGCGTTGGGCGGTTCATCGAGCATCGGGTTGGCGATCATTGAGGCGTACGTGCGCGAGGGGCATGAGGTGGTGGCGACCTATAACTCGCACCAGCCGGAGGACGCGGGCGGTGCGACGTGGCTGAAGGCCGATCTACGTGGCGCCCTGCCCGACCTGGCGTCGGCGGCGGCTGGCAGTGACGTGGCGTTGCTGCTACCAGGCTTGGTGCTCGGCAAGTCGTTGACCGACTACACGGACGAGATGATCGCGGAGATGGTCGACGTGAATTTCGGTGGTCAGGTGCGCGTGATCAGGGAGATCGCGCCAGTTCTGGCGGACGATTCGCAGATCGTGATCATGGGGTCGTTGGCCGCTCAACGGGGGTCGGCAGACCCGATGTACGGCGCGACGAAGGGCGCGATACACGCGCTGGCCAAATCGTTGGCGAAGTCGTTGGCGCCGAAGACCCGGGTCAACGTGGTAGCGCCAGGCATGGTGTCCGACACGCGCATGTACGATGCGACACCGCAGGCGACGATCGAGAGCCACCTGGGCATCACGCCGACGCAGCATTTCATAAGCGCGGCGCAGTTGGCGGAGATAGTGGTGGATATCACCAAGCCACACTGGGGACAGTTGAACGGGGCAACCATCGATCTCAACGGCGCCCAGTACGTCCGTTAGGAAGGGCTCGCCCTTCACCCATATGCTGCCGCTTGGCGGGGGCGGGTCTTCTCTACTTCTTGTCCTTGTAACGGCGGCCACGGTCGGGGATGGTGCGGTCGCGAGAGTCGCCCATGACGGGGGCGCCGTAGCCACAACTCGTGACCGTGCTGTCGATGGCGATGTCGATCACTTGGCGCTCGGGTAGCGCTATCTCAGTGGCGGGCGACTCCATGAGTTGCGCGCCCAGCGGCGAATCGGCGACCGACGTGATGGTGGCTTTTCCGTACAGCCGGACGACTGCCGCATTCTCTTGCTCAAACGAACAGATCATCACGGTGATGGGACCGTCGGCGTTGGAGTGGCGAGCGGTCTCGTTGCCGCTGCCCGTGTAATCCAGGTAGGCCACGCGATTGCGGTCGATGATGCGGAGCGGAACGCCGCCCTTAGGCGACAGGTTCACCGGACCAACGCCGTGGGGGCCGGTCTCCAGCGTGGGGTCGGCTGAGGCGACGAAGAACAACTTGGCGTTCTTGATGAGGTCGGCTTGATCGTCCGTGATGGTTTTGAAGTAGTCGGCCATGGTGTGCCTCCCTGTTGCTCCATATCGGTGTGGGCGAAGGATAGCAGTTGGTCGGGTGGCCCTCGCTCGTGAGTTGTGCGATTCTTGGGCCAAGTTCTATGAACAGTCTCAGGCAGCGATACGGAGGCTCCATGGCAGGTACGTTTCAGGTGATCGGCACCGCAACCCCGAGGGCGGACGCAGCAGAAAAGGTGACGGGCGAGGCGCGGTTCACGTCCGACTCGATGATGCCGGGGACGTTGTGGGCGAAGTCATTGCGCTCGCCGTACGCGCACGCTCGGATCGTGAGCGTGGATACGTCACGCGCGGCTGCTTTGCCAGGCGTGCGCGCGGTGCTGACGGGCGCTGACGTGAGTGGCGTGTTGTTCGGGCGACGCATGCGGGACGTGCCGGTGCTCGCCGAGCACGTGGTGCGGTTCGTGGGTGAGCGCGTGGCGGCGGTGGCGGCGGATGACGCGACGATCGCGGAAGCCGCGTGCCAGTTGATCGACGTTGTCTACGAGGAGCTGCCAGCGGTGCTCGGGCCGGAGGCGGGGCTGACCGACGGCGCGCCGGTGCTGCACCCGGACGTGAACAGCTATGCAGGGTTGCCTCGGACGGTGGAGGGCAACCTGAACGCGTTCGTGACCGACTCGTGGGGTCACGGCGACATTGCCAAAGGGTTCGCCGAAGCGGACGTCATCATCGAAGGAACGTACACGACGCAGCGGGTTCACCAGGGCTACATGGAGCCGCACGGGTGTCTGGTGTGGATAGATGGCGCGGGCAGGCTGAACGCGTACGCGCCGAACAAGGCGCCGCATCGGCTGAAGAGCAATCTCGCGGATGCGCTGGGGATGACTGCGGATCAGGTGGTGATCCATCACTCGGTGGTGGGCGGCGACTTCGGGGGCAAGGGCTCGCCGATGGACGTGCCGCTCTGTTACTTCTTCGCCAAGATGACCGGCAAGCCGGTGCGCGCGACGATGACGTACGCGGAGGAACTGTCCGCTGGCAACCCACGGCATGCGTCGGTGAGTCACCTACGAACGGGCCTGAAGAAGGATGGCACGTTGGTGGCGCACGAGGCGCGCATCCTGTTCGATTCTGGCGCGTACGGTGGATTCAAGCCAGTGCCAGCGGTGAACCTGCCTGGCGCAGCGCACGCGGGTGATCCGTACCGGATCCCGCACACGTTCATAGAGGCTGTTCACGTCTACACGAACTCGATCCCGGGCGGCTTCTACCGTGGCCCAGGGGCGGTGCAGTCCAACTTTGGCATCGAATCCCACATGGACGTGATCGCCAAGCAGATGGGGATAGACCCTATCGAACTGCGGCGGCTCAACCTGATCGAGCCGGGGGAGGAGACAGCGACAGGTCATCATGCGCCAGCCATGAATGCCACCGGCACGCTGGATGCTTCGCTGGCCGCGTCAGAGTGGTTCTCACCGAAGCCTCTGGGCATCGGGCGGGGGATATCGCTGTCGTACAAGGGCCAAGGCGAAGGGCAGTCAGCGGCGGGGGTCGAGCTACGCCCAGGTGGGGTTGTGGTACTCCACACCACGGTGTTTGAGGCAGGAACCGGGTCGTACACAGTATTCGCGCAGATGGTCGGAGAAGAGCTTGGTTTGCCCGCAGAGGGTGTCATCGTTGAACCATGGGACACGGACGACGGACCGTTCGACACGGGCATCGGCGCTAGCCGGGTAACGCGGGTGGCTGCACCAGCGGTACACGAGTCGGCCACGGAGGCTCGCAAGCAACTCGTGGTGGTGGCAGCCGACGCGCTGGGCTGGCCCGCTGACCAGATCGACGTTCGGGGTTACGAGGTAGTCAGGCGTGACACAGGCGAGGGCTGTCCGTGGCCAGAGTTCCTTGATCGTCCCATCATCACTCAGGCGACCAACACCGAGAGCGAGGAGTCGCCGGTGGCGTCGTTCATGGCCCAGATCGCGGAAGTCAGCGTGGATCGAGAAACGGGCGAGATCAAGCTCCTGCGCGTGACTTCGGCTCATGACACGGGCCAGGTGCTGAACCCTATCGGTCATCAGGGCCAGATCAACGGCGGCGTGATGCAGGCCATCGGCCACTCGCTGATGGAGGAGATCGGGGTTGGGGGCGACGGTCGAGTAGATGTGGCGAGCCTTGCCGACTACCGGATGCCGACGACGATGGATCTGCCTGTCCTGACGACGGCGTTGGTGGAGTCAGAAGACGGTCTTGGGCCTTACCGCACGAAAGGCATCGGCGAATACGCGATCGGTGGGTTGGCGGCGGCTATCGCCAACGCAGTCGCGGACGCCAGCGGGCTGCGCATCGCGTCGCTCCCGGTGACGGCGGAGAAGGTGTACGCGATGTTGCGGGCGTTGCGTTAGCGAGTGGGGTTGGGGGCGACTAGGCCTCATCGAGCCATTGGGGGGCAGGTCAACACCACCCCCTTACACCAACGCAACGTTCCGTGGCTCCGGCATGGTTACTCCCACAACACTATCGACGGCTACCCAAGGACTAGAGGGGGGACAAGAGATTGCCCCCCTAGCCGCACGAGCACGCTTGGGATACATGCCGAACGTTGGGCTGGTACTGGCACAGCGTATTGGGATGACCCGGACAGTGGTCTGCTAAGCCCTATCAGCCAATAACGCGATGTCGCTGTGCAGGTAATCATGTAACGGAAGGGTCTTGTGTAAGTCCTCTAGTTGGGCTTAAGATTCACAATTCCAAATCATCCATACATGTACCCTATCCGCCCCCACGTAGATCGCTTCCAAGAGCCCCTGCTCTGTCAATTCCTTCACTCGAGCCTGCTCCGCAGGGATGAGTTCAAGAACTTCTTTGGTCGGCGGTGTGATAAAAGTTTCGCTCACTAGAAAACGCATGATCATATTCTCCTTATAGTCGCCAATTAGGCGCAGTCAACACGGTCTATTCAATCTGGTCGGTTCAACTTCGATCCCAGGCAATGGGCGGCGGTGCCGCCCATACGTAGGAGCCCGTCCATCCCTAACTTAAGACGCCGGTAGCCTGGCCAACTTCGATCAGGTGGCCGTCTGGATCCCGCATGTAGCAACGGATCTCGGCTCCCCTGTTGATAGGGGGAGTCAGGAACACAGCGCCCTTGGCCGACCACTCGTCGTAGACCTGCTGAATATCGGCCACGCGGATATTCAAGAAGGCGGCGACGCGATTGGGGTCGGACGGCACGTCAAGAACCACTTCGGGCTTGTCCTCAGTCGGCCCGCCACCCTCGTTGATGATGATCCAACTGTTGGCGAGTTTCACGATGGACGGCGGGCCGACCATCACTGTCTTGCCGCCGAGCACGTCCACGTAAAACGCGTTGGAAGCGGCCACGTCAGCTGACACCACGAAGTGGGTCAGAACGATGCCCTCGGAGGGTGCGGGGAAGTCGGCATCTGCCATTTCTTTTTCTCCTCATACCACGATGAATTTCGTTTCACAATCTATGGTGACTGAACGTCAGTCAACGATGCATGAAAGCCAGAAGTCACCGACAGAATCGCTGCCGATGAGGGCGAGGAACCCACCGGTCGGGTTCTAGACACCCTCGGATCTAATCCGGGAGGAAGCTCAGTTCGGCGTATCGGTGCATCGGCCCGGAAAGTGTTCGCTCACTCGCTCCAATACGTCGGCGGTCCGTATCACGCGAGTCACACCAGCACTTCGACGGATGCTACGGATAGGCTGGGACGCTCCCCAATGCGATCCCCGGACACCACAGGGTGCGGATCGCGTGGCTGCCGCTGACGGCGGAGAAGGCGTACGCGATTTTGCGGGAATTGCGTTAGCGAGTAGGGTTGGATGGATTCCAGACCGAAAGAGGAGAGGCCTCGCCGTTTGGCGGGGCCTCTCCTGTGGAATCATAGCGACGATATCTCTGTTGCTACTTCGCGATGTCGGATCGGGCCGCACAGGAGGTGATCGCGCCCTTGTCCTTGCCAGAGATCAGTCCTGCCTTCTTCCAACCGTCGGCCATCTTTGTGACGGATGAGACAAACTCACCGTGGTTCCCCGCGTCACTTGCGGAAGCGGCGATGAGGTCGTTGAAGAACGCTCCGTCAGGGAAACTTTGGTTGCTGACACCGGAGTCACACCCGTCGATGACAACCGTTGCGCTGGTGTCGGAGTTCGGGAATGCATCTTCGTCGTCAGGAACGCCGTCGTTGTCTGAGTCAGCGGGTTCGGCCAGGGTAATGATCCGGAGGTCATCCCGGCCGCGGTTGACGGCACTCAGCGACAGGGTGACCGTAGATCCAGAAACCGTAACCGTATCTCCGTCCTGAGAACCGCGGGCGCCGGACGTTCCACCGTAGGCAACGGTACCAAGGCCGACGATCGAGTCTGTAGCAACAAGGTTCCCTGTGCTTGTGATGACTCCCAAAATCGGTCGGCTGAATGTGATCGTGGCCACTCTGGTGGTGGCGGCGGTGGGGTCAAAGTGAATGTAGTGGCTGTCCACAGCTGTACCCGCAGGGATAGTTCCGCCAATATCCGCTGAAACGGGCGCCCCCAGGGTCACGCCGTGGGCTTCGTCAAAAGCGTATATGAGCGCGTTGTCCGACATCGCGCCAACGACGACGGACGCGGGTGGGGCTATGACTGCGATATCCCCAGTGGTGGCACCACTTGACGCCGAAACCGTGGTTCCCATCACACCGACAATGAGCAGACTGAACATAACAACGGACATGATTCTCTTACGCATTCTTCCTCTTTCTGTCCATAGTTCGGTCGTTCCAGCGGATCACTTGTAGGAAACCCTGAATCTCCGGTTCGGACTTGGCGAATCGACTGAAATGTAGCACTGGGCGCGGAACAAACCATCACCCATTCGGGTGAATCGTCCGACTCGCCAGCAATCGAATTCCGTTGGCCCTAAACATCGGAAATCTGCGAGGCGAGTCAAGTGGGCACCGTCACGCTTGGTCGGGGGCGCGGGAATGGGAGTGAGATTCCCTTCGATGAACTCTGGGCAGGCTTTCGGCGCCGCTCGGCGCCGACTCTGAATGGACGCTAGCTAGGCGTTGCTGGTTGTGGTTGGCGTTGATGCCGGATGGCCGTAATGCCCTCTCCTCAGTCCTCTCCCTCGGGGCGAGGAGATCAGAGGGTGGACACCGGGGACGTTGGTTACACCTAGCCCAAGGAAATAGGTAACACTAGGCCGTTGACCACGTGCGTAGGCGCGGGTGGAGCGGCGGGCGATAGTTCAGCTTGCGTTGAGCCAGCCAGCGATCGCATCGCCTATCTCGTGGGGGCAGTCCTCTTGGATGAAGTGGGAGCCTTCGCCGACGTTGACGCTTTGGAGGTTGGGAAGGTTGGCCTCGCACCAGGCGATGAGTTTGTCGCCGATAAGCGCTCCGGGCGTGGCAGTGAGGAGGAGCTTGGGTATGGGGGAGCGCTGGAGCCATGACGCGAAGTCGCCGAATACCGCGGTGTTCGCGGTAGGCTCGCCTTCGATGGGGATCTCGTTGGGCCACCGCCAGACAGGCTTGCGCGTCGGCGGGTCCACGTAGGGTGCACGATAGACCTGCATCTCGGCATCGGTTAGCCCGCGTAGCACGGAGCCGGGTAGGACGCGGTCGACGAACATGTTCTTGTTGACGACGAGGTCCCAGCCGGTCTCCGGCGTGCGGAAGCCCTGGAAGAGGCTGCGGGAGCGGTCATTCCAATCACTCCAACTATCGAAGGGCTTGACGATGGTTTCCATGAACGCGATGGCCCGAACGTTGGCCTCGTGGTTCATGGCGTAGGTGAACCCGAGCGGTCCGCCCCAGTCGTGGACGACCAGCGTGATGTCCGTCAGGCCTTGGGCTTCGATGAAACCGTCGACGTAGCGCTGGTGATCCGCGAGGGTGTATCGATGTCAGGCTTGTCGGACTTGCCCATGCCTATGAGGTCGAGGGCGATGGCGCGCCGTGGGCCCGCGACGTGGGGCATGACGTTCCGCCACAGGTAGGACGAGGTGGGGTTGCCGTGGACGAAGAGCACGGGGTCGCCGAAGCCCGACTCAACGTAGTGCATCCGGGAGCCGAGCACTTCTACGAAGCGCGGCTCGAACGGGTAGTCGGCGGATATATCGCTGGTCATCTTGTGGGTGCTCCGGGAACCGGTATGGCGCTCGAAGGCTAGAGACGTCGCCCGAGGCTGTCAATCCGCGAACGGACGGTCATTGGAGATTGGCAGCACACGCGACGAGGATCACTTCGCGAGTAGCGAGAGTTGAGGCAGGAGAGCGTCTATGGCGCCGATCAAGGTCGGCCTCGTGAACGGCTTCGGCAAGTAGTGATCAGCCCCCGCGGCCAGGCCTTTCTCAACGAAGCTCTTCTGGGTAAGCGCGCTCATCATAATGATCGTGATTCCGGATGTACGGGGCGATGATTTGAGCATCTGGCAAACGGCGAAACCATCCAAGCCAGGCATCATTCCATCAAGCAGCAGCAACTCAGGCGGCGATGCCTCGCATGCATCAATAGCCTCTTGCCCGTTAGACACCGTCGCAATCTCGAATCTGCCGTCCCGCTGTAGCATCGCGGAAACCATAGAGAGGATCAGTCGTTCATCATCCGCGACCAACACACTAATCGACATAAACCCGCTCGCTTTCTGCTGGAGACTTGGCGACGGGGATCCCGATCGAGAATGTAGTTCCGCCCGAATCTTCGCTCCGCACGCGAATGTATCCGCCCATCAGTTCCACGAGCGACCGGGCCACGTAGAGGCCCAAGCCGGGGCCGGCGATGCAATCCGTTTCCGCGCGGTCGCCCCGCTCGAACGGCTCGAATAGCCTCATCTGATCCGCGGGCGACATCCCGATGCCCTCGTCGGTAACGGCAACCACGACCGTGCCTTCCGACCGATCGTGCTCCAATGACACCAGGATATTGCCGCCTTCAGGGCTGAACTTGACGGCGTTATCAATGAGATTCACGAGTACCTGATCCAGTCGGTCAGAGTCGCCCATCACCTGAGGGAGATCCTGACGTGGCTCGATGACAAATCGGTGAGTCGGGGATTCGGCGCTATAACGATCAACGATGCGGTCGACGATGGTGTCCAACGAAACGGGGCTCGAATCAACCGCGATCACTCCCGCTTGGATGTTCGAGGCGTCAAGCATCTGATCGATGATGCCCGTCAACCTCTTGGTCTGGCTGTGGATCGCCTCGTACCACGACTTGCGTAGCTCGGCGTCGGGCTCACCGTCTAGCAGAAGCTCCGTGAAGCCCATCATCATCGTCATTGGTGTCCGGAGTTCGTGCGACGCGATCGCAATGAAGTCGTCCTTGCGCTCGTGCATCGACCGCTCATGCTCCAGACTCTCCCTGAGGTGGGCGTTATGCAACAGGACGGCAAGCGATTTCCCAATCGCGTCGAGCAAGCTCACCATTGGGTCCGTGAAGAAACCCGATTGCTTGGAGCCGACTTGCAGGACTGCAATCGTTTTCTCTCCTCCAAATATCGGGAGCCCGACAGAAGCACGCATGCCGCGGTCACTGATCACGCGGTGCGTACGGCCGCCTGGCTTGTGGTTATTTTCGACGATGCTACGACCCAGGGTGAACGCTTGACCGGATACTCCTAGGTCGCTGATCTCGGTGCTAAAGGCAGGAGGATGGGCTTGCATCAAGGTCTGTCCAGCGGCGGCGTAGGTTAAGAGCGCACCGTGCCCGTCGGGATGCCGTAGTACGGCACGGTCGGCGCCGATGAACTCGATCAGCACCTCTAGGACTTGCCGAGAGTTTTCTCTCGTGCTCCCTGGCCCAGACAGGATCGTTGCGATCTTGACCAGCGCGTTCAGTTCGGTGACCCGCAGAGCGCGATCATCAGCCTCGCGCGCCAACTCAAGTTGCTCAGCCTTCCTCACGGTGATGTCCGTCATTGAGGTCAGCGTAGCGGGAGCACCGTTGTATGTGGTTAGCGTGGAAGTGCTTTCAACGCACCGCACGCTCCCATCCGGTCGCACGATCCTGAACTCTTGGTTCAACTCAAGCGTTTCATCTTGCTGTTGAGCGACTACGAGCACCTTGAGCAGGTACTTGTCTGATCCCAGGACGAAAGCATCAGACGGTGCGCCTATCGCTTGGGTCGCTGCGTCCAATCCGTGAAGAGCTACGAATGCGCGGTTCACGAAAACGAGGTGAGAGTCAACCGAGATAGAGATACTGCTCGCGATGCTATCGAGGATCGCTTGGCGAGTTGGTTCCATCGCAGGCGACGTTCGCTGCTGATCGGCCTGCCCATCAGGTGCTCGCAGGTCTGGCGATGCGACTCTTTGCACGGTTGCTTATACCCCCCGGTACTCTCGCGCGGAGGGCAGACGCTCAGTTCGTACTCACCGCTCACCGCATATCGTCCACCATCACAACGAGGCGATGCTACGTACGAAAGTACCCCGCGGGCACCCCGTGCACACGATGCGCGAGGAGGAGGATATCAATCGAAATCTCAGTATTTATACGGATGCTTCCTGAGGAATCTTCATAGAACATATGAATGCACAAGCAGGTCTCATGAAAACAATACTGATCGCTGAAGATGAAGCGTCCGCGAAAACCCTCTACATGGCGGCGTTCTCGAGTCGCCCTGATTGGAAAGTGGTTTTCGCGCACACAGGCCAAGAGGCCCTGGATCTGGCCCGTTCCCTGCTGCCTTCGTTAGCGCTGTTGGACATCCGAATGCCTGTTGTCGACGGGATCGAAGTGTGTCGGCAACTCAGGGCCTCAACCGAGACATCCAAGATTCCAATCATTTTCGTGTCCGCATTTGCTCAGCCCAGCGCCAAGGCTGCCGCCGAAGAAGCCGGGGGCGATGCATTCGTGTCCAAACCGTTCGGCGTCAAAGAATTGCTGAACGTGATCGACGACTATACCCAGGTAGCACCTCCCAAGCAGTTGCGGGAATCGGCCGCATTCAAGAATGCGGCGGCGGCAACGTTGGGCAGCCGGACGAGCCGACGTACTCGCTAGGTCATCGGTACTCGGGGTTGGGTTAGTCGAAACGGCATCCCGCGTCCCAGAGCGACCGTTGGTTACCGTGGGCGGGCATCCCGCCGATGTCCTTGAGCATGCGGGCGGTGTGGAGCAGGTTCCAGGTCATGAACGTCGTGTTGCGGTTGGTGAAGTCGTTGTCACGACCGCCTGAGCCTTCGTCCATGTACGACGCACCAGGGCCAACCTCGCCGATCCATCCAGCGTCGGCCTGCGGCGGGATCATGTAGCCAAGGTGCTGCAGCGAGTACAGGATGTTCATAGCGCAGTGCTTCACTCCATCCTCGTTGCCGGTGACCAAGCAGCCACCCACGCGGCCGTAGTACGCGTACTGTCCAGCCTCGTTGAGCACGCCCGACGTAGAGTAGAGGCGCTCGATGACGCGCGTGGCTACCGAGGACTTGTCGCCCAGCCAGATGGGCGTGCCGATCACGAGGATGTCGGCGGCGAGCACCTTGGCCTGGATACCAGGCCAGTCGTCGTTGGCAAACCCGTGCTCACGCATATCGGGGTACACGCCCGGCGCGATGTCGTGGTCGACCGGCCGGAGGATATCGGTGGCGACGCCGTTGGCCTCCATGATGGCTTTGGAGATCGCCATCAGGCCTTCGGTGTGGGAGAGCTGCCCGGTGGGTTTGAGGGTGCAGTTCAGGAAGAGTGCCTTCAGGTCCGTGAAATCCCACTTCGACTGCTCGCACATCTCTTGCTGCTGGCTGTTGAGTACCATCGGGGCCCCCTGGGTGGATTCAGATAGATTCGTTACCTATTTGACGCGGTTCAGCCGTAGTTGGGTGCGCGCTAGCCCATCCGAACGTAGCCATCGGGACCGTAGGTGGTGACGGCCATGTAGGAGAGACGGGCCGTGCCGGTGTTGCGGATGCCGTGGAGTTGCTCCCGGGGGATGATCACGATCTGGCCTGCCTTGATGGGGACGAGGATGTCGTCGCGCAGGTAGGAGCCTTCGCCTTCGAGGACATAGAAGACGTGGAGATTCTCCTTATGGAAATGGGAGTCGTTCTCCTGGCCCGGCTCCAGGTTCCACACGACGACGCTGGCGTCAGGGTCTTCGTGGTAGAGGCGCACGACGGTCGCCCCCTCTGCGCTGAACGTTCGGAAATCCAGGGGGTCATGGACGCCGTCACCAAGGGTCACGGGGGTCAGTTGCATTGAGTGATCTGAAGGCATGAAGGCTCCCCTGTATCAGGCGCGGATTCGAAGCTGAAGGCGGGCATCAGTATAAGTTGCGGAACGTTGAGGCATTCACGGGTCGTTCACACGAGAATCAGGCCCGGTCATGCCACGGTCACACCTGACGGGCAAAGTATGCGCAACATAGCTACGAATACGCTCTTGGAGGCGCCACTATGGCAAAGGTTGTTCTCGGTTTAGGTACATCGCACAGTCCCCTGCTGAGCGTGCCCGGTGAGATGTGGGGACAGTACGGTGAGCGCGACCGCGCGAACAACTCGCTATACCGCACGTCCGACGGCAAGCACGTGGACTACGAAGAGCTGCTGTCAGAGGCGAATCCTGAGATCGCCAAAGAGTTGACGCACGAGAAATACATGGCCCGCCACAACGCCAACCAGGAGGGCATCGCGAAGATCGCCCGCAAGATCGAGGACGTGAACCCGGACGTGATCGTCATGTTTGGCGACGACCAGTCGGAGACGTTCGACCGGGAGCAGATGCCGTCGATGGCGCTCATCTGGCAGGACCAGGTGCCCTTCAAGCGCCGCGAGGTGCGGGTGGCGAATGACCCGACGATGGAGTGGGCCAAAGAGTTGTACGGCACGGAGGAGATGCTCTTCCCCGTCAACAGCAGCTTGGGCAAGCACATGGTGGAGTCCCTCAGTGCCGAGGACTTCGACATGATGCACGTACGGCGCCTCCGTGAAGGCCAGACGATGAGCCACGCGTTCGGTTTCGTGTGGCGTCGTCTGATGCCCACCAAGATCGTGCCGACGATCCCGATCCACATCAACACGTACTTTCCGCCGAACCAGCCCACGCCCGAGCGCTGCATCGAGCTTGGCCGCGCAGTACGCCGCGCAGTCGAGTCGTGGGACACGGACGCGACGGTAGCGATCCTGGGCTCAGGTGGGTTCAGCCACTTCGTGGTTGACGAGGAGATCGACCGTCAGTCGATCCGCCTGATGGAGCAGAAGGACTACGACGGGATCGGCAAGCTGCCGCTGGAGCGCTTGCAGTCCGGCACGTCGGAGATTCGCAACTGGTTCGCAGTCGCGGGTGCGATGGACGACAAGACGATGGACATGTACGACTACGTTCCGTGCTACCGATCGATCGCTGGAACAGGCTGCGCGATGGGTTTCGCTTCCTGGGAGTAGCCCACGGCGATAGCGTTGAACGACAAGAGATAGCGAAAGGGCGGGCCATATGGCCCGCCCCTTTTTACGTTCGCGTTCGTTTTATTCGGGCTAAGGGGTTGTGTCCGAAGGATCGTCGGGGAGGACGATTCCCGTGTTCCCCGCTAAATATCGATGCTTGGTTGGGATCATAGTCTCCACTACCAGGTGGTCGCCGCTATCTTTGAGCTCAGCGCACGGCCGTTCTCCGATAACCGGGTCTCTCATTGACCCTACGTGCCCGTAATAGTAGTTGCCTTCAGCATCGACGGGCTGCAGCCTGGTCAACTCGAGCACGTCACATACCTGATCTTCTTCAATACCGGACGTGCCCAGGATCATGTAGAGCGAGTCAGGGTTCTTCTCATCGTCATACTCGACATCTCTCGGGACGCCAAGCGCGCCAACGCTCAGGCCAGTCTGCACCCCACAGGCACCAAGCAGAAGCAGCGAAATAACGGCCAACAACAAGAACGACAGAGTTTGTCGCATAACAGCCTCACCGTACGAATTCCGTCTTTCGTATTGTGAGTCAACGGTGGGCGTGGGCGCTTGGGGGGACGCCCCCCAAGTAGGGCCAAGGAAGCTGGGTGGCCTAGCTGGGTGGCGGCGCTTCACTAGCCTCAGCCGCCTCGCGCGGCGGGATGACTCGCGGCGCGCGGTTGAGGGTTTCTTTGGCCACGAATGCGAGCAAGAGCGCGGCGATGACAAGCAGTGGCGCGGCAGCCAGGAACGCGACGCCAGGGTTGGCAATGGTAGCGATGCGGCCACCAACGAGAGGGCCGGTGATCCCGCCCACCTCTGAGGTCGTACGACGCAGCGCTTGCAGGCGTCCCCGGGCGTGCGCCGGGATGACATCGTATGTCGAGGTAGCGACCGAACCGAGCGACAAGCCGCTAGCGAAACCGAGGAGCATCAGCAACGCACCGATCTCAACGAGGCTATCCGCCATAGGCATCAGCGCGAACGATATCGCAGGAAGGGCGGTGCTGGGGACGGTCGCCCACTTGCGCCCAACCTTGTCCATGATCAGTCCCGCCGGAATGATCATCAAGATCACGAAGATCCCTTGAAGTGACAGTAGGAATCCAAGCTCGCTGGCTGAGAATCCGCGGTAGAGGACGACGTACAGCGGGAGCATGCTCTGCAGCACCATGCGGTACAGCATCATCATGAACGTCGCGAAAACCAGCGTGACGTAGGTGGCGCGGTAGCCCGGCTCGATCTCGCGCACCAGTGCGGGAATGCCCATGATGCGTTTGGGCGACCAGAACGGAATCTTGGGCCCGGCGCTCTCAGGGCTCACCCGAGATGGCATTTGATCCTTGCCCTTGACCGGCGCTAGGAGGCTCAGTGCGAGCACGAACACCGCCGCGATGGTGTAGCCAAGAAACACGGCCCGGAAGTCGATGTGGTCGCCAAGCACGCCACCCAGCGCCGGGCCAAGGGCCATGCCTGCTGTGTTCGTGCCCATGAACCCGCTCATCATCCGGCCTCGTTGCTCCGGCTTGACGAGGCCTACGCCGACGATCTCACGTCCGATCATCCAGGTGCTATTGCCCATGCCTGCGAACGCCATAGCGATCAGCACGAGCCAGAACCAAGGGGAGAGGACGACGGTGAGCGCACCGCCGATGATGAGCATGGGTCCGACCAAGAGCGCGACGCGCGCCCCAAGCTTGTCAACGATGATCCCGGCAGGAGGCGTGCCTATCAGCGCGCCGATGGACCACGCGGTCACGATCTGCGCACCCCAGAAGAGCGACACATCAAAGTACTCGACCATCAAGGGGATGGTCGGGATGGTCATGCCAAAGCCGAAGCTCACAAGGAGCGACGTGCCGTAAAGAGTGGAAAGCCCGCGGGCCGTATCGCCGAGTCTCATCGCGCCGCATCATCGCACAGTTACGACGGGTGGGAAATGCAAAAGCCGCGCCCTTCTCAGTTAGCGAGGGGGCGCGGCTTGCGTGTCAGGTATCGCTGCGTGCTAGGCGCGGGGCGTTCGCATGGTGATGTCGGCAGCCATGATCTTCTCGTCGGTGAACGCTTTGAGCAGAGGACTGGCCACAGGTTGCCAAGGCTCCGCGTCCGAAAGAACCACCGTCGTGGATCGGATGCCGTAGACGGTTGGATCGTCGACGCCTGGGGGAACGGTACCGTGGTCACGCAGGGCCTTCATGGCTTCGAGCAGCCGACGACGCGTGCGGATGATCATGGCGTCCGCCGTGCCGAGGTGCTCGCGCTCACGATTGACGATGGGGCCCATGCCCTCCTGGACGGCGGCGTCCTGGAGGTTCACGGACGGCACGCCGGAGTAGCGCTTGTCGCCCTGGGCGTCCCAGTCGGTGAAGTAGTCGTTGTCCATGTTGGCAGCGAGCCGGTAGTGCGTGTAGGGATCGGACGTGGGCTCGATGAATCCGCCGGGGTCGGGGCTCATGAGGCGTCCGCGCTCCTCTTCAGTGATGGGTCGGTTCGGGTTCCAGCGCACGTCCCATTTCATGACGGTGTGGTCATCCAAGGGGATCCACCATTGCATGGGGCATTCGTTGGGGCCGATCGGGGCGAACAGGCCATAGAACGGCATCATGAACTGGGTGACGCGCCAGAAGCGCCGGTCAGGCTCCTCCAGGCGTCCCGCGCCGTACATGACGCCAAAGTCGGTGTCGGTGACCTCCATGCGAGGTGCGGGGTCTTCGTACCAGAGGCCTCGGGCGCCACCCCCGCCGAACTCCGCGTTGCCGTCGCGCTCCAGGCGCGTGTGCAGGAACGACAGGTGGGATGAGTCGATGTTGCCTTCGAGTCCCTGCACCCAGTTGGTCATCTGCATGTTCTTCCAGATAAGGGTGTGCTCGGGAGGCAAAACGTTGAATTCAAGGTCAGGCAACTCCGGAGGTGTTTCGCGAGGCCCGAGGTACGCCCAGATCAGGCCATTGCGCTCGCGCAGCTTGTACGCGTTCAGCTTGACCTTGTCCTTGAAGTTGCTGTGGGCAGGCTCGTTGGGCATGTCGACGCAAGCACCGGTGACGTCGTACATCCAGCCGTGGTACACGCAGCGGATGCCGTCGTTCTCGTTGCGGCCGAAGTAGAGCGGCGCGCCACGGTGGGGGCAGTTCGCCTCGATGAGCCCTGGCCGTCCGCTGGAGTCCCTGAACGCGACTAGGTCTTCGCCCAGCAGCTTGACTTTCATGGTGCGGCCGCCCGCCGTGAGTTCGTCGGAGAACAGGATGGGCATCCAGTACTCACGCAAGAGGTTCCCCATGGGCGTGCCACGAGATACCTGGGTCAGGAGAGTGTTGTCCTCTTTGGATAGCATGACTCGCTCCTTAGACGCGGATCGCTGTCACCTGCCATAACGCGAGAGCGCACAACGCAGCGCGGGCGAAGCTACGAAGGTCGTAGCTGCGCCCGCAGTTTAGCGTCGAGAACTTAGCTCATCAAGTCCTGAAGTCGCGGCCCTACGCCTTCTTGGTACCAGGAGGTGCCCAGGCGACAAGCTTGTCCGGGCCGTAGGAAACCACGTCGCAGTGCAGGCGACCGAAGTCGGCGACCTCCATCTCGAACTTGTCACCGTTGTTGATGTTCGACAGGCCTCGGTGGTGCGTACCGCAGGAAACGATGTCGCCGGGCTCAAGCTGAACGTACTGCGTGAGCCACGCTATCTGTTTGGCGACGCCGTGAGCCATGTCGGACGTGTTGTAGTCCTGGCGTAGCTCGCCGTTGCGCCAAAGCTTGACCTGGATGTTCTGCGGGTCGGGATACTCGTCCTTGGTGACGATCGCCGGGCCCATGGGCGCCCAGGTCTCCATGCCCTTGTGCATGAACGTTGTGCGCCGACCCTGTACACCAGGCCCGCGAGCGGAGACGTCTACGAAGTTCATGTAGCCGAAGACGTAGTCGAGAGCGTCTTCCTCTTTCACGTACCGGGCGTTCTTGCCGATCACGTACGCGAACTCAGGCTCTGGCTGGTAGGCGGTCGCGCCCTCGCCCAGGTCCTCAAGCGTCACGGTGTCGCCGTCGCCGATGACCCCGGAGCCCTTGTGGAAGAAATCGATCGCAGGCAGCTCTTTGCGGTCGCTGTTCTCACGGTCGAGGTAGTTGGAGAACGCACACAGCATGTAGTGCGGGCGAGGCAGCGGCGCGCGCAAGCGAACGCTGTCCCACGGCACGCCTTCGGACTTGGCGGCGATCTCTTCGAACTTGGGTCGAAGAGAGTCGAAGTTGGCGATAACGCTCTCCATGAGCGTGTTGGGGGGCAGGATGCCGTGGTTCTCGACAGCCGACGAAACGTCGACGATGTTGCCGTTCTTCACCACACCTAGTTTGTAATCATCGAAGTACAGGATTCTCATAGTTTCCTCCGGGCTCGTTGGTGATCGGATCATGAAAAGGGCAGGTTCTCGCCCTTGCCTAGAAGCCTGGGGGAACGGGAACCTGGTGCTGCAGCATGATCTCTTTGCGTTGCTTGGCGGACTCTAGGATGGCCCACTGAACCTCGGCGGTGGCCCAGCCCCAGCGGCCGTCGTGGAGCATGGGCGCATCATGGCGAACGGCGTTGTAGAGTTCCATGATCTCGGAACTCAGCGTCATGCCTTGGCCACCCGGTTGGTGCACCGCCACGTCACGCATGCCGTTGTTGTCGTAGATGTACATCCCCGCGCTGGACATGCGGATGTCGCCGCTTTCGCAAGAGGCGATGAGCACGCCAAGGTTGCCTGGCGTCCATGGCCTGCCTTCGCTGCCACCGACGATGGTGCCTTCAGCGGAGCCACCGAAACGGGTGGTCTCCTTGCGCGCCTCCTCGTCGACGTTGCCTGCCAGTAGTTCTGCGCGGAACTTGGCGCGGCCCTCGTGGCCCTTGTCCGTCAGCCAGTTGGTCAGGTCCATGCTGTCGAAATAACCGTAGGAGTTGTAAACGAGCGTGGCGGGTGTGCCGTCCTCGAAATCCAGCATCGCTGAGTAGTAGCCGGTGCCGTTGGGGCGCTCCGGGCGCCATTTGCCGGTGGACGCTCGCACGCTGCGCACCATGCCACCACCGAGGTAGCGGGTCGTCTCAAGCTGGTGGGGCGCTTGGCGCCAAACAACACCGCCGCCGTCGGCATCCGATACCTCTTGGGGCATGCGTGGCCTGAGCATCCAGCCGGTGTATGCGACGACGTTCATCGCACGTAGCGGGCCAAGCTCGCCGGAGGTGATGATGCGGCGCATCTCGTGGGTGAGCGGGCTACTGCCTTGGGTTTGGCCACCCGCGAGCAGCTTGACGCCACTGCGGTCGACCGCCTCTTGAACGGCCGCGCATTCCGCCATGGTGACGCCCATGGGCTTGCGGAGGTTGATGTGCTTGCCAGCGTTGGCGGCAACGATCGCGTTCTGGGCGTGCAGGTGGTTCGGGGTGGCGATCCAGACGGCTTCAACATCCGGGTCGGCGCAGAGTTCCTCTGCCGTCTTGTAGGTCTTGCCCCCGTAGCGCTTCTCAAACTCGGCCAGCGCCTGCGGGCGCAGGTCAGCACCTGCGTATATCTCGATCTCTGGCTGGGCCTCTAACGACGGAATGAACTCCGTGGCGCCGAACCCCAGACCTATGATTCCTACTTTCATTGGCTTTTCAGTGGTCATCGAAAACTCCTTGATACCAGGCCCGTGGGATACCCGACCCGTTGTGCACCCCTATGGGTGGCGGCGCAGCGCATCTTACTCGCTCCCGCTGCCCCACGCGCCACCGCCTGGTGTCTCCACGCGGAAACTGTCGCCCGGCATCACATCGAGCTCTGCCTTCGCGCCGATCTCCGTACGCGCGCCATCCCGTTCGACGAAGTTGCGGCCAGGCTGGCCGTCGCCCCCACCGTTGAGCCCATAGGGGCGCGTGGTGCGACGCTCAGAGATAATCGTGACGTGAGCGGGCGAGAGAAACTCGATCTCACGAACGACGCCATCACCACCACCGTGAGCCCCCTGCCCGCCTGAGTTCTTGCGCACGGAGTACTCGCGAACGCGTAGCGGGAACGCGTACTCCAGAGCCTCGACAGGCGTGTTGAGAGTGTTGGTCATGTGGGACTGCACGGCAGACGCGCCCGCGCCTTTGGGGCCAGCGCCGAGCCCGCCTGAAATGGTTTCGTAGTACACGAACGGCGTACCCGTGCGTTCGTTGCGTCCGCCAACCAGCAGGTTGTTCATGGTGCCCTGGCTCGCGGCGGGAATCAGGCCAGGCGCCGCTTGGGCGAGTGCGCCCAGCATGACATCGGTGACCCGCTGCGATGTCTCGACGTTGCCTCCGCTGACGGCATGGGGCGATTGCGCGTTGACCAGGCAGCCCTCGGGCGCGATCAACGTGACAGCCCGCCGAACACCATCGTTGGCGGGGATGTCACCACCGACGAGGGCGCGCGTGACGTAGAGCGCGGCTGACTCAGTGACGGCAAGCGGCGTGTTCACGCAACCAGGCACCTGAGCAGCGGTACCCGTGAGGTCGAAGGTGATGCCGTCGTCGTTCAGGGTCACAGCGCACTTGATGACTAGTGGGTCGTTCGTGAAGCCGTCGCCCTCCATGACATCCTGGAAAGAGTACGTGCCTGACGGCAGCGACCGCAGTGCGGCACGAGTCAGCGATTCCGCGTAGTCCAGCAGCGCGTCCATGTGCTCGTGCAGATCGACCAGCCCGTAGCGCGCGACCAGGTCCAGCAGGCGTCGTTCGCCTGTCCGGACCGCGGCGATCTGCGCGGCGAAGTCGCCACGACGCTCGTCGGGCGTGCGTGTGTTGCGGCAGATCAACTCCAGCAGCCCTTCGTTCAGCACACCACCCTCGACCAGCTTGAGGGGCGGGATGATGATGCCCTCCTGATACAGGCTGGTGGACAGGGGCAACGATCCCGGTGCCATACCGCCGATGTCGGCATGATGGCCACGATTGGCAACGTAGCCGACGAGCAGCGGGCCATCGTCAGAGTCGACGTGCACGGGGGCCATGACGCTGACATCAGGGAGGTGCGTCCCTCCCAGGTAGGGATCGTTGAGCACGGCGATGTCCCCTGGGGCCAGCGCAAGGCGGTCGAGCGCGGCGCGGACGGACGCAGTCATAGCGCCCAGGTGGACGGGGATGTGCGCGGCCTGCGCGACCATGTCCCCGACAGGCCCGAAGACGGCGCAGGAGTAGTCACGGCGCTCTTTGATGTTCGTAGAGTAGGCCGTGCGGCCCAAGGCCACGCCCATCTCCTCTGCGGCAGATGTCAGTAGGTTACGGAAGACCTCCAGCGAGATCGGATCGACACTCACGCGGCACCTCCTCTGCTAAGCAGCAGGTTTCGCCTGCTATCCACCGACGCGTGCCAGCCTGGCGGTAGCACGGTGGTCGCGTCCATCTGTGTGATGAGCGATGGGCCATCGAAGGCAGCACCTGGCGTGAGGTCGTCACGGTCATACACGCTCGCCATCAACGCGCCATCGTTGAACCACATCTCAGCGTGATCGGCAGGCGTCGGTGAATGCGGGTGCAGCGGCTCCGCCGGGAACTCAGGTAGTTGCGCCGGGACCACCGCACGCACGCGAACGTTCACGATCTCGACCACCCCACGATGGTCGGCGTAGCCGAAGCGCGCCTCATGCTCAACGTGGAACGCGCCGCCGATGGCGTCGTAGCTCGCGCCGGACGGCCAATCGACCTGAAGCTCGAACGACTGCCCCTTGTAACGCACGTCAGCCGCGCGCTCCAGAGCGATGCGTTGGCGGTCGGCACCTTCGTTGGCAAGCTCGTCGCTCGCTTGTTCGGAGAGATCGTCCAGCGCGCTAGCGGCAGAGGGAAAAGCAGCGGAGTCTTGAACCATCACCGTACGGGATAGCTCTTTTGACGTGTCCGCGATGGCAACGCCCAGGGCTGATAGCACGCCGGGGTAGCGCGGCACGAGCACCGATCGCATGTCCAACGCCTCGGCGAGCTCGCACGCGTGCTGCGGGCCAGCGCCGCCGAAGGGCACGAGCGTGAACTCGCGTGGGTCGAAGCCTCGCTCCAGCGATACATTACGCAACGCTCGCTCCATGACCGCGTTCGCCACGCGCACGATCCCCAACGCTGACTCACGTGTACCAACGCCCAGAACAGGCGCGAGGGCACCCACAGCGGACTCAGCGCGAGATGAAGTGATCGGCATTCGCCCGCCCAGGAACCGCTCCGGGATCATGCGACCCAACAGCAGATTGGCGTCCGTTACCGTGGGCTCAACGCCACGCCCGTAGCACGCAGGGCCGGGTTCGGCACCCGCCGACTCAGGCCCAACACGCAGCGCACCACCGTCGTCGACACGAGCGATCGAGCCGCCGCCAGCACCGACGGTATGGATGTCGATGACAGGCACGCCGATGGGCATGCCATCCACCGCGTGGTTTGAAGAGGTCTGCACACGGCCAGGGCACAGGGCGACGTCGGTGGACGTGCCGCCCATATCGAAGGTGATGATGTGGTCGAAGCCCGCCAACTTGGCAACATAGGTCGCGCCGATGACGCCGCCCGCAGGCCCGCTGAGCACCGTGCGGACAGGCTCCCGTCTCGCCACGGCAAGGCTGGTGCCGCCGCCAGACGACTGCATGACTGTCAGGGGACGTTCGATCAGCGAGCCCAGGCGTTCGAGGTACGCGGACATGAGCGGGCCAACGTAGGCGTTCACGACGGCAGTGCTGGTGCGCTCGAACTCGCGGAACTCCGGTAGGAGGTCGCTAGACGCGGTGACGAACAACGCCGTGCCCGTGGCTGCGAGGGCGTCGCGCAGCGCCGCTTCGTGCGCAGGATGCAAGAACGAGAACAGCAGGCTGATGGCGACGGAGCCCGCGCCCGAATCAGTGACGCGCCGGACGAGGTCGGCCAGCGCGTCGTCGGTAAGCGCGACGATGGCGGTGCCATCTGCGGAGACACGCTCGGAGACGCCGAACCTAAGTTCCGCGGGGACCAATGGCTCTGGCGGGTGGTACTCCAGATCGTACAGGCGAGTGCGCGCCTGGCGACCGATCTGGATGACATCCTCGAACCCGGCTGTCGTGACCAGCGCGGTCGTCGCGCCTTTACGTTCGAGCAGCGCGTTGGTTGCGACTGTCGTTCCATAGGCCACGCGAGTGGCGTCATCTAACGCCATGGACGCAGCGCCGTCGACCGCAGCACGGGAGGGATCGTCAGGCGTGGACGGAAGCTTGTGGACGGTTAGCGCGCCGTCCACGATGAGCACCAGATCGGTGAACGTTCCCCCCGTATCTATTCCGAGCATGGATTCGGGCAAAGGGGGCATCCTAGGTCGAGAGTTCGAGGCGGGAGGAAAGGGATCGCGGCAAAAGGAAAAGGCGCGTTGATTCTAACGCGCCTTTTCGGGATATCGTTGACTCTTTGAGGCCCGGAGTAAGCCTAGCTAAAGGCCGAGCATCTCGACCCCGACCACAGCGGCAACGGATACCGCTACCGCAAGAGCCAAGGCCGCCAGCACGTGCACGAAGCCCGGTGCTTCGACGAACGGGTCGATGGCTGGTGTTCTAGGGAGGGATCTCAATGCAGCTTGTTGATCCAACATCTCTACCTCCTAGGCCGCAGCCAGCAGAGCTGCGGCCTTCGCCAGCAACTCTGAGGGACGGAACGGCTTCGTCATGTAATCATCCGCGCCTGCCGCAGTCGCTTCTTTGAGCGTGGACTGCTGGGCGAACGCCGTCACGATACACACCTTGATGTGCTTGAGAGCGGGGTTTGCCTTGATCTCGCGACACACGGCGTAGCCGTCTTTGCGGGGCATCATGACATCCAGGAAAACGACTTCTGGTGACTGCTCTGCGCAGATCTCCAGCGCCTCTTGGCCGTCCCGGGCGACGATGGTTTCGTACTCTGGGACCCGGCTCAATGCGGCGCGTCCCAGCGCCAGAATCTTCGCCTCGTCATCCACCAATAAGACTTTGTTCATATTGCTCTCTCTTGGGCTGAGTCGTACCGATCAAAGCTGCGGGCATGGTGAAGTAGAACGTCGAGCCTTTGCCGACCTCACTCTCCACACCCATCGTTCCGCCGATCCCTTCGACGATGGACTTCACGATGTAGAGACCGAGGCCAGTGCCGCGGATCTCGTAGGTTTCTTCATTCTTCACACGGTAGAACGTATCGAACACACGATCGACGTCTTCTGGCGCGATCCCGATGCCCTCGTCCGAAACCTTGACGACGACGTCGTGGCCGTCCTCCGAGGGCTCAGCGGTGATGCGGATGCTGCCACCGGCAGGACTGTACTTGATGGCGTTGGAGACAAGGTTCAGCACCACCTGCGTGGTCTTGCCCTCGTCCGTCAGCGCCTTCGGCAGGCCTGGTGCGATGTCAATCTCGATCTGGTGGATGTTGGTAGTGCTGCCGATGCCACCAACGACGCTGGTGATCACGCGGTCGAGATCCACGCGCTCGATGGTCATCTTCACGATGCCTGACTGGATTCTCGAAACATCGAGCATGTCATCCAGGATGGACGTAAGCCTCAGGGAGTCCTCGTGGACGTGTTCCAGCCAGCGACGGTTGTCGCCTTCGGGGATGTCGTCCAGCAGAAGCTCCGTGAATCCCAGGATGGTGGTCATGGGTGTGCGCAACTCGTGGGAAGCGACGGAAACGAAGGTGTCGCGGCGGCGCTCCAGTTCCTTCTCTTCCGTGATGTCCCGCACCAGCAACCCCACCATGTCTGCCCCGTCAGGCGTAGTGATGGTGAACGTGCTCATGGCGAGTTCGCGCCGATCCGGCCTGGCTACGGATATCTCGATCACGGGCAATTCCGTATCAGGATCCAAGAGCATAGCGATGGAGCCCATGGCACCTTCAGGATCTTCGAAGTCCTGAGCGTGCTCAGCGATGGCTTGTACGAACGGCCGACCCATGACGGTGTTCGCCGTGATGGACCAATGCCGCTCTGCCGCGTTGTTGAAGTACAGTATCTCGCCCTCTGGGTCGAGCACGACCAAGCCTTCCGTCATGCTGGCCTGGATGGCCGTGAGCGTGCTGCGCTCGCGAGCCTCCGACTGGAACACCTCAACGTTGTTGATCAAGACCCCGATCAGGGCTGCGAACAGGTTCACCAAACGGATGTCGTCGTCAGCGAACGCGCCGCCGTCGGTCTTGTCGCGCAGGTAGAAGACGCCACGCCCGGAGTCCGTGCACTTGAAGGGAACAGCGATGCCCTCAGCGGACAGGTCCTGGTCTGTGCCGTACTCGTTTTCAGGACTGCTGGGCATCATCCCGACACGTGTAAGAAGTTCGTCGATCCAGCGGCGGGCGGCAGCACCACCACGGGCTCCGCGACGGAGGCCGGGGCCGATGACCCGCGTGAGATCGCCATTCGGAGCCCAGACAGCGACCGCGCCGTACCGGGCGTCCAACAGCGCCATCACTTCGCCCACCAACTGCTCGATGGCCAAATCAGGGTTCTGCTCCAGCGCCATCCGACCTGCAGCGTGCTCGAAGGCAGCGACGCGACGCTCGTTGGCTTGGAGCTGTCCAGCGAGTTCGTGGTAAAGCCGAGTGTTCTCCATCGCCGTCGCCGCTTGGTTCGCGACAGCCCGCAGAAGGTCCAGCTCTTCTTGAACGTACCCACGCCCCTCCCGCTTGCCCAGTACGAGTACGGCGATCAGTTCGCCCTTGGACAGCACGGGCACGAAGAGATGCGCCTGGGATGACGTTAGCTTGGTACGTTCAGCCGCAGGAACCATCTCCCACTCGGGGAACAACGACAACTCATCGGCAGATTGCACCCTCGCGTGCGTTTCGAGTCGACCGAGGGCGGAAGTTCCCTCGCCGTAGGGCAACTCAAACGCTTCGTCAGTGCCAGCCGCCGCCGTGGTAATAAACGATGCTCGTTCTTGGTCGGGCTCCATCAGCGCTGCGAATTTTGCGCCCGTAGCCCCCACGAGCAGGCGTACCAACGATTCCGAAAGCGCCTTGCGATCCGTTACGTCTTTGACCTGCTCGCTGAAGCGTTCGAGTGACTTCAGGGCGGAGTAACGATCACCGAAGAATGTCTTGTCCACCAACCGCTGGATGCGGTCGTTCAGCTTCGGGATGGCGACAACGCAAACCGCGACAAACAAGATAGTGAAGGCCATGGAGCCGCGCGCAGAAGCAACACCGAACGCAGCGCCAAGCAAGCCAGCGAGGCCGAAGTAGGCAGCAAGGACTACGAGCCCCACCACCGTGTACGCGAACGTACGGCGAAGGGCAAGTCGGATGTCCAGCAGTCGCACCTTGACCATTGCGACCGTCGCCAGGGTGGCGAAGATGATGTTGCCAACGATCCCTAGCGGATAGATCGGCACGCCAACGGATGGCAGGATGTCCGTCATGCCACCGATCAGCGAGATCATCGTGCCCAGCAGAACGTAGCCTGCACGATTCCTCAGCGCTGGCGACGCGCCCTTGCGAGCGGTGTTGTACATGTTGGTGGCGCCCAGCAATATCGCTCCGTATACGATCACGAAGAAAACAGCGAACGCCGGGCCCCAGATCGGTGCGTAGCCGTAGGATTTCACCTGCATCCCGGAGATGGTCAGGCCCATGGCGGTCGTGACCGCGAGGACGGCAAATAGGGAATACGCCGCGCCGATCAGCCACTTCGCGGAACGCGAGTTACTGAAACCGAAGGTGAAGTGGAGGTAAAAGACACTGATCAGCGCAACGTCCGCGACAACCAGCTTGTCCCAGAAATAGGCTTCTCCCAAGCTTGAGCTGCTGCGCATCATGAACAGCAACCCACCCCAGGACGCCATGGCAACAAGGAAGAAAGCAAACGCGCGCTGGCCAGTGGCTTGCCACTGGCCACGCACAGTCATGAAGGCCAATCCCAGGTTGGACACCAAAGCGACCAGCGGGAGTGCGAGGTAGATACTCATGAACTCACGCAGCCATGTCCAGCCGTGTGGCACTGTACTCAGGGCGTAGGCCCATCAACTCCAGCAACTCATCGTCCGTGGCGTTCATGCGAGGCATCGTCCGCGCATCCAACGCAACACCCAAAGAGCGCCGATTGTCGTAGAACGCCTTGAAGGCACCCGTCTTGACCGCGCTGGCACGCAGAGGATGCACTTCCAGCATCGCGAGCAGGTCGCGGTAGTAAGAGTCATGTTCGAGCAAGCTTTGGTGGAGGGATTCTTGGAATCCCGCCACGTCGTCGATCCCTTCGGCGTACACCCGGAGGACAGGACGGCCGTCCTCATACTCCTTGCGGGCAGTCCACTCAATAGCACCAGCCACGGCACTGATGGCCCGGCCCATCGTGTTTTCGTCCAGGCGCGTGAATCCCTCAATATCAATGAGCTGGTCAGCTCTGCCAAGTAGTGAGAATTGAGGCAACATCACCCCAGTTTCCTCGTCCTTGGCCGCGATGACTTCCACCAATTCCCCGGTGCGGTACCGTACGAACGGCATACCGTTGCATGACGTGATCACCACTTCATAGGAGTGGCCGACCTCTAGGTCGTCCATGAGGTGGGTGGCGGGGTCCAAATGGGGCGAGCGGCGCTCGCGGGCCAGCTCATCATCCGCGATGAACTCAAGGAAGGTTGTCGCAGGGAAGAAAGTCATGCCGCGCTTGTTCCAACCCTGGGCCGCCATGATGCCGGCCTCAGAGATCGCCAGGAACTCGTAGGGTTCGACACCCCAGTAGTGCTTGAGGGCTTCGCGGTGCACATCGGTGTCCGTGCCCCAGCAGATCAACGCCTTCACCGGCCAAAGGTCGCGGGGGAGCAGGTTGCGCTTGCCCAGCTTAGCGGCGACGAGCCCGCGAAGCATCCGCATCGCCGTCTTGGGCCTGCGGAGGAGCTTGCGCTTGCTGCTCTTGGAACGCTTGGCCTCGAAGGCTTGGCCCATCTTCAGCAGCACGCTCGTCATGGACGCGACGGCGTTGACGCCGCCATCCAGCGCGCTTTCGAACCCGAGCGCGACTTTCTCGTGGAAGTCCATGCCGTCCACAGCCTGGTGGCCGAGGACAGGGCGTAGGTTCAGCCGCTCTTCCAAGCCCTCGGCAAGCTTGCCTGAAAGGAACGGAAGCGGCGGTAGGTTGTAAAGGACGCGATCATTGACGTGGAGACCCACCCGACCGGTGGCATCGGATGACGCGAGCATGAACACAGCCGTGCAAGCGTCCATGAGTTGCTCGAATGCGAGCTCGGTAAAGGGAATGTTCGTCTCATCCGAGTTGCGACGGCTGGTGCGAGCCCAGAAGACCGGAACCTCGGGTAGCTCGGCCGCGCGACCAGAATCGAATACGGGGATATAGCTCTCGTAGTCAGTGAGGCGGACGTTGTCCCGAAACTGCTCGACAGTACGCGGGATCTGGCCGCCCATGAGGCCCCGCCCGAGCGCAGAACCTGCGAGCGTTGGAAGCGCATCCAGCAGGCGCTGGCGTTGAACTTCCATGAACCCAGCAGGAGTCAGATCGAGGAAGCCGCAGAATTTGCGCCAAGCCCTCTCGTCTGACATCCCCGTTACCGTTGTCTGATCGTCGTACATAGGCCGAGAACTCCCCCCGAAGCTCATCCGAATATCCAAGGGAAGGCCAAAGTTGCGCCAGGCCTTCTCGTTGGTCCCTTGACCTCGCCTGTTCGTCGGCTCAGTCACTATCAGCCTACGGAAAGAGGAGCAATGCGTGACCGTCCAGAAGTACTACTACTCACGAACGGAGGGGTGGACTAGAGGTCTCCAAGGTGCCGCGACATCCTCGAATAACGCGAAGGAGGGCCAGACGTATCTGGCCCTCCTGGATGCTGCTCGTATGATCAGCTTCTCACTGTAGCGGGCTCAAGCGAGCCGACTACCAGCTAGTCGCGACCGCGGCCACGGTTGTCATTTCCGTGCGTGTCGTCATCATCGTCGTCATCATTGTCGGTTTGGCCCAACGCACCGCTGATTGAAATCGTGGCAAGCTCGTCACCACCGATGCAACCGCTGGCTCCAGCGATGAGTGACCCACCGTCCTCGTTGATCGCGTCGTACGAACCGGTTGGGGTTCCGTCAATCGCAGACCAACCACCGTTGTCGTTGACCACAATGCCCAACGGCACCGGGACCGGGCTAAGGATCGTGGACGGGGCACAGGCGCCGGAGTAGTCCACGAAGATGTAGCCGGTCAGGTTGGCCCCGTAGGTACCTGAGAATGAGTCTTCATCATCGGATACCGTGAACGAGCCCCACGCTTGGCCCCAGACTGCACCAACGCCCGTCGATAGAAGCGACGCAATGTCTGCGCCGATCGCCGAATTCTGATTGACGACGATCTCAGCATCGTCGAGTTGCTTCCAGTCGGACGAGAGGCTCCCGGCGAACACTTGGTTCTCCGTTAGCATCGCGCCGTTGGGCAGGAACGAAACATCGCCGGCATCTACTCGAACGATGTCGCCGTTCGCAGTGAACGAACGTGCAGCGAACGCCACTCCAGGCACTGCCGCCATAAGCAGCAACGCCACCAAACTGATCAAACTGAACCTCTTACGCATAACCTTCCTCCTCAGCACGGACGAACGTGAACCTAGCAGGGCCGTTCTGCCGCGACCCAACTAGCCTAAGTACATAAGAGAATGTCCTGACCGTACGAAAGTACTAAGCAACACGGACGATAGGGCGCGCGTTGGGGGTTAACCCTCAGCGTCCGAGCGTGCTCACCCCACGGTTGAGTCCAAGTACGGTATAAGAACTTGAAGGCATTGCGTATGAGTTTCGTAAGTAGAACGTAAGAGCCTCTGCGCGCTGGTGCGCGAGGCGCTAGACGTTCGCTGGCAGGCGCAACAGGCGGCCGTAGCCGTCCACCGACGCCGCCACGCCTAGCGCGCGGAGCGCCGCCCAAAGCGTGGCTTGGTTGGAGGTCACGACGGGTTTGCCTGTCTCACGCTCTAGTTGCTCGGCGACCTCCAATGCCCGCCAGTTAGTACACGAGAGGAAGAGGCCATCAGCCGTTGGATTCAGATTCGCCTTGGCGAAAGCAATTATCGTTTCAGGCGATTGCGCGCCGATCTCGACGTTGGGCACGATCTGCTGACCTGCCATGCTGAGCACGTCGAAGCCGTGGGCGGAGAGGAACGTAGTGAGACCTTCGTTGATCTCGTCGGTGTACGGCGTAACGACGGATATGCGCTGGATGCCGACTGCGCGAAGGGCCTCCACCATCGCGGGCGACGTGCCAACCGCTGGCACGCCACCTGCCTCAGCGCTGATGTGCGCGAGCAATTCCTGATCGTACCCTGGCCCGCCGATGAAACTGCCGCTTGTACACGCGTACGCGATGGCGTCCACCTGGGCGGTGCCCACGTAGCGCGCGGCCATCTCGGCCTCGCTGTTCATCGCTTCCAGGTCATCGTGCGTGACATCCACAACCCAGATGCGGGAGGCGTGCAGCGACACGTGCTCGGGCAGCACGCGGTGGAAATCTGGTTCAACAGTGGTGTTGGACGACGGAAGGATCAGGCCAAGTTTTTTCCGGGCTTCGGGCACGTCGGCTCCTTGCTCCTCCGCTTAACATGGAAGAGGCCCGCATGCTAGCGGGCCTCTTCTGTCTGTTCAACAACTGCTACCGAGAGCTAGCCCTTGGCTGCCTCTGCGTCCACGGTCGCGTTCCCGGCCGCCAGCCCCGAGCGATCCTGCGAGATCTGCCACACGCCATCGTCCACGTTCGTGTCGATGATCGCGTGGTTGGGATCACGCTGGTAACCGATCGGGTCCTCTCCACGCTGCACGCGCTCGATCATCTCCTTGGTGTGACGGCGCAGTAGCACCACACCACGGTCGGAGTAGCTCAGGTGCTCGTGCGTTCGGTCGGCGATCGGGCCCTGGGTCTCCCAGGCCATCTGGTCCTGCGAGTTCACGCTGTGCAGAATGAACTTCGTCTCCGGGTGACTCTTCGAGGGGTCTTCTTTGATCGGCTTCTCGAAGGTGATCTCCGGATCGAACGCATCATCTGGCTCGGAGCCGTCCTCGGTGGGGTAGAAGAAGACGCGGTGGTGCATCGTGTGCGTGTCATCGATAGGCACCCGGAACTGCGAGCTTGCGCCCTGCCGGAGAATGTTGGGGAACAGCACCGGGTGCGCGTCCTCCATCCCGTTGATGTACCGGCGATGCTTCATCAGTCCGCCGTAGGACGTGATATAGAAGTCGAAGCTCTCAACATCGTCGGTGAAACCACGTGTGGTGCTGACCGGAGTCTTGCCTTTGCCGATGAACTCCTGGTGCAACACCTGTAGGTGCGCCGGGTCCATGGAGTTCTCCATGGCCTGGAACCAGTTAGCGTTCAGGTTGGGGTGCATGAGCCACTTGCGCTTGCCGTCCGCGCGGAACAGCGTGTCGTAGTGCATCATCGGGGGCGCGGGCTGCGGCCCCATGTACGCCCAGATCATGCCGATGTAGTCGTGCACCGGGTAGGCCGTCGTCTTCACGTTCTTCATGATCGAGTCGTTACGCTCGGGCGGCGTCTCGATGATGTTGCCATCGCAGTCATACAGCCAGCCGTGGTACGCGCAGGAGATCCCGCGCTCCTCAACGCGACCGTAGACCATCGACGCGTTGCGGTGTGCGCACTTGTCGGCGATCAGGCCGAACCGACCCGACTTGTCCTTGAAGATCACGAGATCCTCGCCAAGCACCCGGACGAACTTCGTCGGGGACTCGTCATTGATCTCGCGTGACAGGGAAATGGGGTGCCAGTACATACGGAGCAATGTGCCCCCGGGCGTACCAGGCCCCACCCTGGTTAGCAGTTCGTTATCTTCCCTTGAAAGCATCTACATCCTCCTCGCGCGTGGCAATCGGCAAACTATCACTGATGATATTAAGCGAAGTCTCGGCTGCTAGCGCCCCTGGGTCAAGCGACTAAGGGCTACGCTTGCCGATATCAGCATGCCAATAGACGTATGATGGCGCTTCCTGATGCAAGACTTCCCTCCACAGAAACGCGCTCCAGGCGTGCTCAGCCGCGAAGGGCTCCCCATCGTTGGCACGTTCCTGATATGGGGCACTGGCAGCGGGGCACAGACGCTTGCGCGACCGCTATTCGCCTACGCGCTCACCGATTCCGTATTCCTCGTCACCCTGCTCATCTCAGTGCTCGCCCTCTCCCGCATGGTCTCTGGCCCGCTAACCGGGTACCTCGCCGACCACTGGGGACGCAAGCCCATGGCGGTGACCGGGGCCGCCATCCGTGGAACAGCCTCTGGCCTCGTATTCTTCACCGATAGCTTCCCCGCATTCTTCGCTCTGGAGTTCATCGGTGCCATCGGCGTCGCCATGTGGCAGACGACATCGCAAGTCATCGTCGCCGACATGAGCACGCCAGAGAATCGAGGGCGTGCGGTCGCCACCCGGAACACCACGTTGCGCTTCGGCCAGATCGTTGGCCCGCTGATGGGTGGCGTCGTCGCGGGCATGTTCGGCCTCCAGGCCGTGTTCTTGATCAACTCCGTGTCCAAGTTCGTGGTCATGATCGTGACCTGGCGCATGGTGAAAGAAACGCGCCCTGGATCGGAGACCGCCAAGGCAGAACAACCCAAGAGGGGCACCCACGAACCGGAACCAGGCGTCAGCATGTGGTCGATCATCGCATCGCGCCCGTTCGTCGCCCTCGCCGTCACCACCATCGCCATCGCCTTCATGAACCAGGGCGTATTCATGACTCTGTTCCCCATCGCCGCTAAAGAAGAGGCTGGCCTCGATACCGCTCAGATCGGCACCCTCGTCGCGATCGCCAGCGCCATCACGCTGATCATTTCCTTCCCCAACGGTGTGATCGTCGACAAGTACGGTCGCAAAGCATCGCTGGTGCCCGGCCTCATCCTCGCGGGTGGCGCGGGCATACTCCTAGCGCTACTGGTGGATTTCCGAACCGCGTTCCAAGCCGCCGCCGTCTTCGGCATCGCGCAGTCGATGACCCAGGGCGCCAACCAGACCTACGCCATGGATCTGGCACCGGAAGATAGGCGCGGCGCCTTCCTTGGCATGTGGACGTCCATCCAGAGCTTTGGCGCATTCGTCGGCCCTCTCGCGGTCGGCGCTGCCGTCGAATTCTGGAGCTTCTCAACCGCCTTCTATGGCGTCGCCGTACTCATGACGACCGCAGGACTTGCCATGGCGATCCTCGGCCCCGAAACCAAGGCTCGCTCCGACAAAGGCTAGCGCGACGTGCTAGGGTTGGGCCAAAATCCTGCTCTCTCAGATCCAAATTCATCCAGACCAGCAATTAGGAGAAAACCAATATGAACCTGCGACTTAGTCTTGGCATGGCGTCCAACCCGCGAACGTGGCCGATCCTCGATGGCACGGTGAAGGCCGATGGCATCGACCTCGTGCCCAGCATCGTGCACGGCTCAGAGTTGTTCTGGCGCCAACTGCGGTTCGCCGATTTCGACGTCTCGGAGATGTCGTTCTCATCCCTGATGATGTCGATGGCCCACGGCGACGACCGCTGGACTGGCCTGCCGGTGTTCACCACGCGTAACTTCTTCCACACGGGGATGCTGATCCGCAAAGACGCGGGCATCAACACGCCTGCGGACCTCAAAGGCAAGCGCGTGGGTGTTCCGGAGTACCAGCAGACCGCCGCGCTCTGGATCCGAGGCGCGCTCCAGCACGAGTTCGGCGTAGAGCCCAAGGACATGGAGTTCTTCATGGAGCGAACGCCGAGCCACAGCCACGGCGCGGCCACTGGGTTCAAGGCACCTGAAGGCGTGACGGTCAACCAGATACCTGAAGACAAGAGCATCGGCTCGATGATGCTTTCAGGTGAACTGGACGCGACGTTGCTTTACCTGGTCGACCCCAATCTGGTCGACCGCTCGACGGCTGACCTGTGGAATCACCCGGACATCAGCTACCTGTTCCCTGACCCCCAGGCCGAGGGAGCCCGCTACTACCAGGCGACCGGCCTGTACCCCATCAACCACGGCATGGTCGTCCGGCGCTCGATCGTCGACCAGGAGCCCTGGGTGATGCTCAACCTACTCACAGCGTTCCAGAAGGCAGCAAAGGTCGCAGACGAGCGCCGCCTTGAGCAGGCGGAATACCACATCGAGTCAGGTTTGATCTCGCCAGAGGCGGCAGCGGCGTTGAAGACGCCGATGGTGACCCACGGCATCACAGCCAACCGCAAGGTGCTGGAGACCGCAACCCAGTATTCGTTCGAGCAGGGGCTCACGCCCAAGCTGGCCAAGCTCGAAGACATCTTCGGCGCGAGCACCATGGAACAGTAGCCGGCGGCCTAGGGCGCCGCATGCCCAGGTGCGTCGTTCGGCGCGATCTAGGGCCAGTGCGGCAGGCAATGGTTAGTTCGGATTTTCAGGATCAAAAACGGAGGTCGCCTTTTGGTGGCCTCCGTTTTCTGTGAGTGGCTCCTCCCGGTTGAGGTTGAACGCCTCCAGCGTGGGGATATCGTTGATCGAGAAGAGATATGCGATATCGCTGTCCGACGCGTTGACGTGCTCGTGCCAGGTCCACGGGGGCACGACGAACGAATCGCGCTCCGCCCACTCGAAACGCTGGCCATCGATGATCGTCGAGCCCTTGCCACGATGCACGTGGTAGACGGAGCTGTACGTGTGCCGATGCGCCTTGGTGTGCTCACCGGGACGCAACATCGTCATCCAGCACGACATCGTGGACAGCGTGTGGCCACCGTTGCCAGGGTTCACGTACTCGATGGACACGCCGTCGAACTCCGTGTCCGTGCCGTCTTCGGCCATGCGCTGGATCGCTGGCTCTACCGCCGTCCAGCGGTACACGAGAAGCGGGGAGCCCTTGGCGGGGGCCTCGTAGCCGATGGGACGTACGGTGCCCAGTCCGTAGGAGCGGCCCGAGTGATCCTCCGGACGTGTCTCGGTGATGAATCCATCCTCGAACGGCTCGTAGACCGCCGCCGCTAGGCCAAACACCAGCGGCGAATCCAGGCCGTCCAGCCACACCGCATCGGCATCGCTGTCGTTGCGGTGCTCGTGCCAGAGCATGTTCGGCGTCAACACTAAATCGCCCGCGTACATCGGCACGCGCTCGCCCTCCACCGTCGTGGACACGCCAGCGCCCTCGATCATGAAGCGCAACGCGTTGGGCGTGTGCCGATGGGCTCGTGCCACTTCGCCTGGTCGCACAAGTTGGATCGCCGTGTAGATAGCGTGGGTGCTGCCGAGCGCGCCAGGGATGCCAGGGTTCACCAACGCCACCGCGCGACGCTCCCCAGGATACGGTATGTCCACGAACTCGCCTGCCGCCGTCACTGCGCGGTGCACGGTGTCCCACTGCCACAGGTACGGGCGCACGTCAGGGCCTTTGCGCTCCATGCGCCACAACCCTTCGAGACTGTGCGCGGCCATGTCCGTGTACATCGCTTCCAACCGCGTTGCGCGGTCGCTGTCCTCTGCCATGTCAGCCTCCCTGGCCCGTATGATCCCCAGACACTGCTACGATACGCGCCCGAACGCTCAATTTGGAGGCCCGCGCCTCGCCGCACCTTGCCCACTCACCTTGGAGGAAAAGACGATGGAGTACCGAACGCTCGGCAGGACAGGCATCCGCGTCCCGGAGATCGGCTTCGGCTGCGGCAACGTGGGTGGCGCGATCATCCGAGGTTCCCATGAGCAGCAGGTCGCGGCCGTCCAGAAAGCGCTCGATCTCGGGATCGACTACTTCGACACCGCCGCCGCCTACGGCAACGGTCTCTCGGAAACCCACCTGGGCGAGGTACTCAAGGAACTGAAGCCCGAGGTCCACGTCGCTACCAAGTTCAGGGTCTCCACGGAGGATGATCTCAAGGACATCCCCGGCGCGATCCGGCGATCATTGGAAGAAAGTCTGACCCGGCTCCAGCGCGACACCGTCGACGTCTTCCAACTCCACACCAACCTCAGCGACACCGACGGTCAGCACGACCTATTCGTGAAGCACGTACTGGAGAAGGGCGGCGTCGCCGACACGCTGGACGCGCTCCAGGCGGAGAAGATGATCGGATTTCGGGGCTTCACCGGCATGGGCGACACCGACGCCATCCACCGCGTCATCAACAGCGGTCGATTCGACACGGTGCAAACCTACTACAACCTGCTGAACCCGACCGCAGGGGTCAAAGTGCCCGATGGCTACGTGTGCCAGGACTACCAGCAGGTCATCGACAATGCCACCGCCCACTACATGGGCGTGATCGTCATACGATCGCTCGCTGGTGGCGCCGTGGCTGGCCCGGTGCGTGCTGAATTAGCGTCCGACAAGCCTGGCGGACTCATGGCTACCGGCAACGACTACGAGAGCGACCTACGGCGCGCAGAATCGCTCGCATTCCTTGCGAACGGCGACCGCACCATCGCCCAGGCCAGCGTTCGCTTCGCCCTAGACAACGACAAGGTGTCAGTCGTGCTCGTTGGCTTCTCCGGCCAAGACCAGATCGAGGCCGCCGTTGGAGCCCAAGCCAACGCGCCGCTGTCGGCAAGCGACATGGCACGCATGACCGAGCTTTGGGCGACTGACTTCGAGGGTTGAGCCCACCCTCGTCCCCATCCTTCAGCGGCGCGGACTCAGGATTACATTCGTCCAAAGCTGATCGCCGATTGCAGGAATTTTCCTCAGGGGAGTGCAGAGGGCTCTCCCGCTGCCGGGGGAATGGGGGTGCCCCCCATCTTCTCTTTTTGTTTTAGAACCCCCTTCCTAGCAGGAAGGGGGCAGGGGGATGGTAGAAACGCCAAACACACCACTGCGTCAGTCGACTAAACTTCCACGCACCAGCACCTACCAGGAGCCACGCCATGGAACACATCGTTCGCAAGATGGAAGAAGCGCCCCCAACACCGGGCAAGCCCGATGAGCAAGGCCGACGCACCATCACGTTGCACGTGGAAGCCGAGACGCAGGATCGCCAGCTCAAGCACGCGGTGATCAGCGGCGGCAGCACGAGCCCCTTCGAGGTCTATTGCGACGAGGGTGTGTACCTCGGCGGCGACGACTCAGCACCATCGCCGCTAGCCTACTTCAGCCTCGGCATAGCTTTCTGAATGCTTACACAATTCGCTCGGTTGAGCGAACAAACCAAGCTCTCCTACCGTAAGGCCAGCGTCAGCCAGACCACGAAGTTCGTGCGTGGCGGCTCGATCCTGGCAGGCGACATCTACGGCGAGCCCGGTGGCATCGTCACCAACATCGACGTGGACTCCGATGAGCCAGCGGACAAGGTGGCAAACATCGTGAAGCTGGCTGAGCAGTCGTGCTTCGCACTGCAGTCGATGATGCAGAACACGCCCGTGTCGGCGACCGCAACGCTGAAGGGCGAAGCGCTACCCTACTAACGCCAGGAACAGCGATAGACACTAAGCCAACGAACGGAGTCAGCGATGCCAGCGAATTGGACGACCATCACCGTACACGGTCAGGAGATGGAAGCGTACGTGGCCTCACCAGCGGGTGACGGCCCCCACCCGGCCGTGATCATCGCCCAGGAGATCTGGGGCGTGAACGGCTACTTGCAGTCCATGGCCAACCGCCTGGCCGCGAACGGGATCGTTGGCGTGGTGCCCGCGCTGTTCCACCGTGAAGGTCCAGGCATCGTCGGCCTATTCGAAGAAACCGAACTCGCATTCGAGCGCTTGGCTAATTATCGCGACGAAGAGATCCTCGCCGACATCCGTGCCACCCAGGGCTACCTGCAAAGTCGCGACGACGTGCGCAGCGACCGCATCGGCATCATGGGCTTCTGCGTTGGCGGACGCATCGCCTACATGGCCGCAGCAGCGGTCGACGGACTCGCGTGCGCGGTCGACTTCTACGGCGGACGCTCCATGGTCGCCTTCGGTGACGGCCCTGCACCGTTCGACCTCACCAAGGACATCCAGGTTCCGCTACTTGGTCTCTTCGGCGATGACGACCCGAACCCCAGCCCTGAAGATGTCGCCAAGTTCGCCGCAGCCCTATCGCAACACGGGAAGACCTACGAATTCCACTCCTACCCCGGCGCGGGCCACGGCTTCAACTGCGAGGAACGCCCCACCTACCGCCGCGACGCCTCGCTCCACGCATGGGGCAAAGCGCTCGGGTGGTTCGACAAGTACCTCAAGGCGTAGCTCAGCCAGCCCGCCCGGTCAGCTATGGAAGGCGCGTGTCGGGCAAGTGTCGAACGTCGTTAGTTCGCTAGCAGCAGGAGTTCGATCTCAGGCTCGGACGCAACGCGCATCGCCATTCGGAGCGCCATGCCGTGCCCATCTCCCTCTACGGCGGCGAAGGTTACGGGTACTCTTGCAGCCCGCAACGCCTCCACAAAGAAGGAGGACGACTCGAACGGGATAACCCCGTCAGACATCGCATGGGAGATGACGAACGGCGGGTCTTGGGAGTCCACATTATTGTATGGGGATGCGAGTCGCCACGCGTCAACGGCCGCAGCGTATCCGCCGCCCAGCATCTGCTCGGCGGCGTCAACTATGTTTAAGCCCCTGGGCGGTCCCGAAAGCGTTCAGATTCGCTGGTCCCGAATAACTCACCACGATTGCTAGATCGATCCTGGCTGCGGGATCGCCACAGGCCATAGCGATGATTTCGTCATCGCTATCAATGGTTCCTAGCAGTGAGACGAGATGCCCCCCGGCGCTTTGACTCATCGCCCCAATACGTCGTGGGTCGATATCATATTCGCCCGCGTTCGCTCTAATGTGTCGAAGCGCGCACACGATATCTTGGATGTTGGCTGGCCAGGATGGGTGTCCAAGTGAGCGGAGCTGGTAGTCGACCGAGAACACCGAAATGCCCCGGCTCGCATAGTGAGAGATATCTTCTTGAAAAGAGCCCATGTCACGACCTCCGCCGGACCAATTGCCTCCGTGCACGGCCAGCAGAGCGGGAAAGGGGCCCTGCCCCTCCGGTGTGTAAACGGTCATCAAATGATCAGGATCACCATCATCAGCGTAGCGAACGTCCCGTTTGAGGGTGAATGTTGTCGTGGCAGGCAATAACCTGGTTTGGTCGATCAGGCCGTCAAACGCCGGAGTGATCCAGACCGCTCCAAAGGGTGAAAGATGATCGTCATCGCGGTAAAGCGAGTGATGATCCGCTTCGACACGGCACTGGTTTTCGTCACAAAGTATTGATGCGGGGTCAATGATTTGGACCCCGTCGCCTGCCATTGCATCAATCTGTGCGTTGACGAAGCGTTGACGCTCCTCATTTTCTGCTGGCGGTCTGCCGAGCGAGTCGACCTGATCTCCGAAGCGAGTTGCGAGTGCCAGGCGGCGCGGGACATTAAACAACTGCTCTGGCACCTGCTTGACGATCCAGACCTCGGCACCGAGTTCCCGCAACCGGCTCACCGTATCGGGCAAGTGATGCTCGAAAACGTCTCGGGCTTCTTCGGCATTGGAACTGGGCGTCTCCTTATCGCGCAGCCATCGAGGGGCAGCGAGAACATCAACTCCATTCGTTTCCGGCCCCTCGACATAAAAGGCCCATCGCGCGGTTAAGACGATGTGCGAGGGGCTCAAATCCCTCAGTTGCTGAAATATTCGTTCGTTGAAATCTGCGCACCCGCTGAGGCCAGCCACCTCCACACCAAACAGTGGCGGGCATGCAGAGTTGGAGCCATGCATCACGAGAATGTCGTCAGCCTCGGCCATGCCCTCAAACATCGGCAGCAACGCTTCAGCGTGGCTGTCGCCCAAACTCACCACTGCCGGGTCCAACGATATGTTACCGAATCGACAAAGCTCAACACTGTCTAGGGCTACCGAGGTGAAATCACATGCTTGCTGACTGGATGTCCGCAGCGTGTCCTCGACCAGATAAGTCAGCATCGAATCGGGGAGCCTGGCGGGAATGCCGTCCGTCCGATCAATGCTGAAGCCAGCAGTTCCAATCACCAACAAGCCTGCGCCCGCTGTTGCCAGCATGCTTCGCTTAGATGGCCCCCACGTCCTTTTCCTAAACGGGGTCTCGATAAATCGCTAAGACAGGTAGGCGAGGGTGAAGCTAAGGGAAACGACGCCGAGGTTCCAGCCGAAAGAAAGGAATGCGGTTGAGTTGACGTAACGCGCGAACACAAAGAGCGGCCAATGCCACAGGTACAGCGAGTATGAGATGAGGCCAACGAAGACTAGCGGTCTCGTCGCAAGCAGCCGTCCCACGAAAGTCAGCTTCGTACCGTTGGCCCAGATCACCGCTCCCGTCCCCAATACAGGCCAGATCGCGGCGATGCCGGGGAAGGGTGTTGCGGGATCAAACGCGACGACTGAGAACGCAATCAGCCCGACTCCAAGGAAAGACACTACTTGCCGGATCGTGTCACTTGCTCGCAAGTTGTCCTTTTGGAGCGCAAGCCAAGCACCCACCGCTAGTTCCCATGCCCGCGAGGGCAATAGGTAGAAAGCGGCCCCTGGTGTCTGCTGGACTGCCCAAATACTGATAGCCAACGATGCGACTCCAAGAGCAAGGACTAGCTGGCTCCGGAATCTGAAAGCGAATCTTGAGATCACAACCATCGACAGCGGAAACAGCAGGTAGAACTGCTCCTCAACCGCCAATGACCACGTGTGCAGCAACGGAAGTTCGTCAGCCAGCGGGCCGAAATAGCCCGATTGCCGCCAGAAGAACACGTTTGAACCGAAAACACTTTGGGCAAGCAGCGACTGCCCAAGGCGGGCGAAATCGGAGGGCAGCAGCAAGAACCATCCGACGACGAGAGTGAACCCCGCAACAGTGATCAGAGCGGGGAGAATCCTTCGCGCCCTCCGTTCCCAGAAGCCTAAGAGGCTAAATCTCCGCTGCTCCAGGTCGCCAATGATCAGAGAAGTGATCAGGAAGCCTGAGATCACGAAGAACACATCCACACCGATAAATCCACCACTGAATCCGGGTGTTCGGGAGTGAAACAACACAACAGGAAGGATTGCGAGCGCTCGCAACCCATCAATCTCAGGCCTATATCTGTTCAACTAAATCTCGTATTGCTTGCCACGTTTGATACGCAGAAAAGGATACTGACTAGGCTGGCGCGAACGAAAGGCGTCTTATGACCCCGCTAAGGTCGATTCGCCGGCTTAGGCAATCAATCTGCAGCCGGGCGTGATCCTGACGTTCGGCGCTGCTTGCCTGCGATGGGTAATCGGGTCGCGTGGCGACCAATCATTGAGTCATCACGCGCGCAGGGTAACCAATCGCTAAACCGCCATCGCTAGCACAGCTTGGCGCGTTCGCGTACAGTTGATGCATCCCCTGGGCCAGACCCGAGTGTAGATTTGCGTCTCTTCCGTTCATCGTCTGCCACGTCCGGTGCGCCATCCGCTGACGCCATCCCGTCGCTGATCAAGCGCAACACGGCGCTGTTCGCATCGGCGCAGGCGTTGCAGGGCTCTGGCAATCAGCTGATCACCGCGTTGGGTGCGGTGATGGTGCTGGAGTTCACGGGCTCCGCGCTGCTGACCGGCACCGGCGTGACCATGCTCCAACTGGCGAGGATCCTCGTCTCCTACCCCCTGGGGAGGGTCGCTGACACCTACGGCAGGAGACCCGCCATGCTGATGGGCCTTTTCCTCGGGCTCGCTGGCGCGCCTATCCTGGCGACCTCCGTGGTCTTCGAGTCCTACTTCCTCTTCGCGCTAGGTGCCCTCGTGTTCGGGATGGGCGTCGGCGCCACCCAGCAGATGCGCGTCGGCGTCACGGACATGTATCCCGCCAAGCGCAGGGGTGAAGCGCTCGGCTACCTGCTGACGGGCAGCCTCATCGGCAGCGTGGTCGCGCCTTTTCTGATCTCGATCGCTGGCCTGGTTTCCGGGTGGACGGGGATCAACGAACTCGCCATGCCCTGGCTACTCACACCACTCGTCATCATCCCCCCGGTCTTCGCCATCCTGCTGGTCAAACCAGACCCGAAACACATCGCCACTCACATGGCGGATTTCTGGCCCAACATCACCGAAAACGCAAAACCCGCTCGCGGGACGATGAGCTTCAAGGACGTCCTGCGATCACGCCCACGTATGACGGCGATGGCCTGCTACGCACCCGCGCAGGGCGTGATGTCGATGTCCATGGCGGCCATGCCGCTCGTGCTCACGTCTTCGGGCCACTCGCTGACGCGCATCTCGTGGGCGGTGACTATCCACGTGCTGGGGATGTTCGCGTTCTCAATCCCGCTGGGCAGGCTGGTGGACCGGGTCGGTCGAACCAAAGTCATCTGGGGCGGGCTCGCGACATCGGCCATGGGTGGCCTGCTCATGCCCATGACGGAGATCTACGGGCCGATCACGTTCGGCGGGTTCTTGTTCGGGGTTGGCTGGTCAGCGGTGTTCGTGGCGGCCACTGCGATCATCGCCGACGCCACGCCGGTAGAGCAGCGCGGACGCGCCATTGGGCTCAACGACACCACCGCGAGCCTGTTCACGATCGCGCTGCCGATCACTGGTGGCGTGATTGCAGATCAGTTCGGACTGATGGCGGTCGGGATATTCGCGGCGATTCTGACGATGCTCCCGCTGCCCCTACTGATGAGGCTGCGCGAAACATCGCCAGGCCATTTCGAGGACGCTCAGGAAGCGTCCGCCCCCGTTAGCTGAACTAGCTGAACGCGGGCAAGACCTCTTTGCCGAACAGCTTGATGGAGTCCTCCACCATCGAGTGCGGCATGCGACCGATGTGGAATTTCCCAGCGAAGTGGTTGAACCCGATGCGCTCGCTGCTCTCCGCGAGCTTGCGCGTGACCGTCTCAGGGCTCCCCACGATCGCCAGGCCATTGTCGATCCAGAAGTCGAACGACTTCGAACTCTCGCGGAAGATACGTCCACGCTCACGGATGTCAGGCGTGTCCTCGGTACCGGTGCCACGAGGGTTCACGCCGAAGCCGACCTGGCTGGTGGCGACCAGTTCGCGGCCCAACGTGTTGGCCTCCATGATGTACGCCTCAGCCTGCTCACGTGCCAAGGCGTCCGTCGCTGCGACGTGCACCACACGCATGAGGAACTGCTTAGGCCTAGGCCCGCTATGCCCTGCCTCGGCCCACAGCCGACGCCAATCAGCGAACTTCGTTGTCATCGAGTCGTCAGTGTCGATGTTCTGCGCCATGTGGTAGCCACGCTTGGCGGCGAACTCGATAGCGCGCGCACTGTGGACGGCTGCCCAGATGGGGATGTTCGGCTTCTGGTACGGCTGAGGCTCAACGATAGCCTCCTCGAAGTTGTAGAACTTGCCGTGATAGGTGACCGGCTTCCCTGACCAGGCCATCTCGATGATGTCCATCGCCTCGTCGCCCATCTCCTGGCGGTCGTAGAAGTTCATGCCCCAACGGATGAACTCGTGCTCGTGGACGCCGATACCAGCGCCGAATTCAGCTCGCCCCCGCGAGAGGTGGTCGAGCATGGCGACCTCTTCGGCGAGGCGGATCGGATTGTGGAATGGAAGTTGCCAGATCATCGTGCCCAGCCGGAGCTTCTCGGTGTTCCGAGCGACCGCCGTCAAGAAGATCGACGGGCAAGTGACCGCGCCCACGTAAGAGCCTTGGTGCTCCAGCGTCCAGTAGTACTCGAAGCCCGCCTCTTCGATGAGCCTCGCCTGCTCGATGTGCTTGTCGTAGACGTCCGCAGCGCTCGCGGCGTGCATGACTTCGTACGTCTGCATCTGATCCCACACACCGAATTCGATTTTAGCCACGTTTATCCTCCAGGAGTTGCCTACTCTGAGCGCTGCTACTCTAACCCCGGCCATCGCCTAGTTCAACTCATGCGATCGCTCCCGCAACCAAACGATCGCCGTTTGCATCTCATAAGAGACCTCATGCGCGATAATGCCGCGCAGTATCAGCAGACCGGGAGGCACCCATGGCAGACGTCCGCGACGACCGCAAGTACCACGAAGGCCACGGCTGGATCGTCATGGAAGACGAGTCCATCGGGCGCTTCGGCATCAGCGACTTCGCTCAGGAAGAGCTTGAAGAGGTGCTCATGGTGGTACTTCCCAAAGTCGGTGCGACCGTCACCCAGGGTGTTCCCATGGGCGAGATCGAATCCCTGAAGGTGATCTCAGACTTGGTGGCCCCGGCCACCGGCGAAGTCGTCGAGGTCAACGAGGCGGTCAAGAAAGACCCGGCGCTGGTGAACAACACGCCCTACGAGGCTGGCTGGCTAGTCAAGGTGAAGCTGGCCGACCCGTCGCAGGTCGACGGGCTGCTAGACGCCGCTGCGTACTCCACGCAGACGAACGGCTAGCGCGACTCGCCCCGCAACGCTCGCTGCATGTCTTCCACCGCCTGCTGGCCACCCAGGAACGGGTTGTCGGCTGAGCGGTGCATGCCCAGCGTCTCCCGGTAGTAGAGGCCCACGCGACCGCCCGCTCGGCGTATTTCGTGCATCTCAACGACCTCTTCGAGCACGGCACGGACATCGTCCGCGACCGTCCATTCCGCCCTGAACGCGATGTGGCCGGTGTGGTCCAGCACGTACGTCATGTTGGACACGCCGCCGTACTGCCTGTGGATCTTCCCGTACAGCGAGTCAACAAGTATCTCGCGCTCGACGCCATACTCCCGGAACGCACCAGCATGCGCGAACTTCTGCTCGAAGGACTCGTGCGCTCCGTACAGCTCGCCGGGGTGCGCCTCACGCACGTACATGAACGGGAAGTGCGCCTTGCCCGCGAAATCCTTGGCCAACTGCTCCATCAGCGGAACCTCCGCTGCGCAGGGTGGTCAGGTCATGCTCCCTAGTTCAAGCACCACGGGCAAACCCCGCATAGACTCCAGCGAGACCATCCCGCCGTCGATGGACGGCAACTCGAAGTCCGGCGCGAGCGAACCCACACGTGGGCCATCGTTCCGGAAGAACTCCCGCTCCGCCCGCGTCTGCTTCCAGACCGTCAGGTTGTAGGGGCGCCCGAGAAACTCGGGCGCCTCGTCATCCGTGATGTTAGCCGGGTCGTTCGTGGCTTCACGCACCATGGGTTTGCTCTTTCTTTTCTATTACCGCCGGGGCAAAGGTCGCTCGGCGCTCCGGTGCTTTGGTACGCCGGGCTAACGGTCGCCCGGCGCTCCTGTATGGCCTAGAGTCCGTAGAACCTGATCGCGTTGCCGCTGAGGATCGCTTCCTTGTCGGCGTCCGTCACATCCGGATTCTCTTTGAGCTCTGCGATCTCTTCCTTACACGACTCGTTGTTGACCTCGTGGGGGAAGTCGGACGAGAAGATGTACGGCTTGTTACCCGTGGTCTTCACCGCGAACGGCAACGTCAACTCATCGCCCTCAACGCCCACGTAGATACGGTCCTCGTCGATGTGGCGGTTGATGTAGTCAGTCATGGACTCGCCCTTCTTGATCTGAAGGAAGCGACCACGAGGGTCGTACTGAATGTGGCTGGCCCACGCGCTCGTGAATCGCTCCATGCACGTCAGCAGCCAGCCGCAGCCAGCCTCCATGAAGCCGACCTTCAAGCCCGGGTACTTGTCGAAGATACCGTTGAATATCATGCCTGCGAAGTTGACCATCTGACCGTACGGGTGGCCGAGCGCGTTGACCGGAGCGTACGGGCTCATGTCGTCCATGAGCATGTTGTCGTGCGCGCCACCGTGGATGCCGATCGCCGCACCCAGATCCTGCGCCTCTGCGTAGATCGGCCAATAGCGGTCGTTGCCCAGGTGGGATTGCAGGCCATCCGCGCCCGTGGAAGGCAGCATCGCACCGATCATGCCGTAGTCCTTCACGATACGACGCAGTTCAATGACCGCCTCGGCCGGCTCCTGGAGCGGGATCAACCCCATCACCTGGAAGCGACCGTTCTGGTCCTTCATGTAGGTGTCGTACATGAAATCGTTGTAGGCGCGGGCGAGCTCGATAGCCCAGTCCTTGCTCACGATCTTCCCGAAGGTCAGCCCACGGGTGGTGTAGAGAACGGACTTCTCCATCTTGAGATCTTCCATGAACTCTAGCCAGCCCTCGACGCCAACCCGCGCGAACGCCCCTTCAACCAGCGTGTGCTTGTTGGACGAGTGCAGGTGGTCGCTGGACGGAAAAGGATCGCGGATAGGACTGCCTGTCTGGTATTCAGCGGGCATCCTAGCGATGATCGCAGGGAGATCCTCCATCACGTGACCGTCACCATCGATGAGTCGTTCCAAGTTATGAGTAGCCATCAGCGTCTCCTAGATTTTCAAATTAAGTAACTGCCCGCGATCGATCCATGTCCTACTCAGGGACCACTGCCATCTGCCTCATGCGCGGGTCGTTGGGGTAGACCGCGTCTTTTTCGATCACCGCAGACCACGACCGCAAGTGGTAGCCCTCAGCGTGGCTCGCCACCCACGGCTCCACGCCCGCTTCGAGATCGCGCGCATCCTTTATCAAACGCCGACGTAGCGCGATGATCGCTGTGTCGCTGGTGCCCAGGTGCTCGGCCATGCGGTCGACCAACGCGCCCATGCCTTCGGTCATCGCCGCGTCCTGCTCCCTGATACCAGCGATGCCTGAGAACGAGAACGCCTTCTGCGCCGTACGATCATGCAGGTAATTGTTCGTCTCGTTGGCGTCCAACGTGTGCGTCTCGGGATTGAAACTGGGGATATGCGCCTGCGGTCCAGCCGTAAGCTGCCACTTCTCCTGCTCCGTCAGGTCCTGGCCTTGGGTGGTGTACTCCACGCACCAGATTTCAGAGTAGTAATCGTCAACCGGCACCCAGATGTGGCTGTGAATCTTCGTCCGCGCCAGATCGGTGGCCACCAACGTGAAGTACGGCAGGAACCACTGATTGATGCGCCAGTAGAACGAATCACCCTCGGGCGTCTCGCGCTTGGCTGCCAACGCCATGCCGTAGTCCGTCTGCTCGACGATCCACTTCGGCGCATTGTCATGCTCAACGTAACGAGAGTCGTACGCGCCCGACCGCATGTTCGTGCGGTGGAGGAAGCCCACGTGGCTTGAGTCGACGTCACCCTCGAGCGTTTGCACCCAATTGCAGTGCACCGTGAAGTGCGCCATCACGCGCTGGCTCTCCGGCACCTGCGCCCACTCCAACTCAGGCAGCGGCGGCTTCAGTTCAGCCGGGCCCATGTACGCCCACAGCACGCCGCCCTGCTCCTCGACCGGGTACGCGGTCGCGCGCACCTTGTCCTTGAAGTTAGACGCCGCAGGCTCAGACGGCATGTCAACGCATTGGCCGGTGACATCGAACTTCCAGCCGTGGTACACGCAGCGCAGCCCACTCTCCTCGTTGCGCGCGTAGAACAACGGCGCGCTACGGTGGGGGCAGTTCCACTGCATCAGCCCCACCTTGCCTTTGGAGTCGCGGAACACGATGAGACGCTCGCCGAGCAACGTCACGTTCTTCACGTCGCCGTCAAGATCGGGCAACTGCGACGTCTCCAGAAACGGGTGCCAGTAGCGGCGCAGGTAATTGCCCATGGGCGTTCCCGCACCAACTCGACTCATGTAGTCATTGTCTGTAGCGCTCAGCACGACTGACCTCCATTTGGGGCACCCCTGCGGGGATACCGGAGCGAAATGCGACGGCAGGGGCTCAAGCCCCCGCCGATTCTACCTCTTACTACTCGCCCATCAACCATACATACGTGTTGAAGATCGACTCTTGCTGCGTTCGGTGGATCTTGCCTTGAGACGCCGGCCCCTTGAGGTGATCCAACTTGAACATGTCGGCCGAAGCAGCCTGGAACTCCTCAACGTCCGAGATCGGCACGTGAGCGAAGTCTTTGCCAGCCGCGCAGTACGCGTACCAGTTCATCTTCGCCTGCTCCTCAAGCTGGATCATCGTCACCACCGAATCCTCCAGCGAGTTGCCAACCGTCGCAGCACCGTGGCCGCGCAACAGCACAGCCTTGCTGTCGCCCAACGTATTCGCGACCTCCATGCCGTCCTCCTCTGTGAGGATCAAGCGCTGGTGCGGGAACACCGGCAGCGGATCCTTCACCAGCCCATTGCCCTCGTTGCACATCGGCATGATGTCGCCCTGGAGCAACCCCATCACGATCGTGAAGCGCGGGTGGACGTGCACCACGGACATCACTTCCGGGTGCGTCTTGTAGATGCAGGAGTGCATCTTCACCTCATAGCACTGACCCGAGCCGATTGGGCCATCGACCTTGTAGCCGTCCATGTCCACGGTAACCATGTCGCCGCCCTTCATCGCAGCCAACGCATCGAGCTCGTAGCCCCTACCCTTAACCACGAACTTGTCCGGCTCCGACGGCATCCGCATGCTCGCGTGACCCAAAGACGCCAGCACCCCCGACGCGAAACCCGAGCTCGCCAACACCCGGTTCGCCTGCGCGACCTTTTCCTTCACCTCTTCGTGTTCACTCGCCATGATTCATCTCCTCGTAATCGCCTTTTGATTGCCTAGTGCAGAAACGCCGAGGCACCATCGGCCTCATCGCCGGGGATACTACCAGGCGAGCGGCGTTAGTGCCCGACTGCGTTGGACAGGCCACACCTCCAAGCAGTAGCCTCACGCACACGTTCTTCTAGGGAGAGATGACCTTGGTGAATCAGCAGACCGTTTCCTACGACCCAACCGCCCACTATGAGGTGGACGCGACTGAGGTCGTTTTCTACGAAGGTGAGGGGCTATCGCTTCCCATGACCATCTTCCGGCCCAGAGGAGACGGGCCGTTCCCAGCGCTCTTGCGTGTGCACGGCGGCGCGTGGAACGTCGGCAAGCGTGAAGCTGCCGAACCCATCGACCGACAGATCGCCGAGTGTGGGATGGTCGTCGCGGCCATCGATTTCCGGCTTGCGCCAACCCACCCCTACCCTGCCCAGATCCAGGACACGAACCTCGCGGTTCGTTGGCTGAAGCTGCACGCCGACGATTACGCCATCGACCTCGCGAGCTTCGGCGGAGCTGGTGACTCCAGCGGTGGGCACACGATGCTCCTCAACGCTATGCGTCCCAAAGACCCACGCTACGCGGCGCTCACGCTCGACGGCGACGCCGACGTGGATGCGTCGGTCGATTACGTGATCGCGCTTTGGCCCGTGCTCGATTCCTACACGCGCTACTTCTACGCGAAGGGCATCGACTGGACCGACAAGATCAACCAGCACGAAGCCTACTTCCTGACCTCGGAAGCCATGAGTGAGGGCAACCCTCAGATGATCATCGAGCGCGGTGAAGACGTACTGAAGCCCCCGGTTCTGATCATCCAGGGCGACACCGACGACAACATCCCGCGTTACATACCGCTGATGTTCGAGGACGCCTACCGTGCCGCGGGCGCATCCGTGCAGCTTGAGTGGTTCCCCGGGATGCCCCACGGGTTCGCCATCAAACCCGGAGAAGAGTCCAAGCGCGCGATCGGCATCATCCGTGAATTCCTCGCTCGACAGATCGGCGCTGCCAAGCGGTAGTCACGCCCGCGAATCACACCAACGTCCACCCAGGAGCCTGGCATGAAACTAATAACGTACGAGAAGAACGGCACACGTGGCGTTGGCGCAGCGATCAGCGAAGGCGTCATCAACCTCACGGCGGCTCTCGCCGAAACCCACCCCGACGTCACCGACGCTGACTCCGTCATCCACATCATCGAGTCAGGCATGGACATCGACACCATCGGCGAGGCGTGCATCGACAAGATTCGCGAGTCCGGCACGCTGAAATCCCACCTGATCACCGACTACAAGCTCCTCCCGCCTGTGATGCGCCCTTCCAAGATCCTCGCCCTCGCGCTCAACTACCAAGAGCACATCGACGAGACGAACCTCAAGTTCTTCGATGAGCCCATCGTCTTCGCCAAGTACCCCTCCAACATGATCGCCGACGGCGACGAGATCGAGCTTCCGCCCTTCGAACAGAAGGTCGACGAGGAGTGCGAGCTCGCGGTCGTCATGGGCAAAGAAGCGCGCAACATTCTGCCTTCAGAGGCGGACGACTACATCTTTGGCTACACCATCTGCAACGATGTCTCCGCCCGCAACCGGCAGCGTGAGCGCCTCAACATGGGTCAGCCGTACTCCTACGCCAAGAACTTCGCGACCTTCTGCCCCATGGGCCCGTGGGTCGTCACGAAGAAAGAGGTCGGCGACCCGTCCAACCTCGCCATGAGCGTCCGCATCAACGGCAAGATCACGCGGGAGGGCAACTCCAGCGAGATGATCTTCAGCACCCACGAAGTCATCGCCTACTGCTCCGACTACGCTGGACTCGAAGCGGGCGATATCATCTCCCTAGGTACCTTCGCTGGCGACAAACAGATCCGGCCCGGCGACGAGGTGGAGCTTGAGATCGAGAAGATCGGCATCCTCCGCAACCGCGTCGTCCAGACCGAAGCCAAGTGGCTCAACATGAACGCCGAAGGCCCCACGGGTCCGCTGGTCAAAGAGAGCAGCTAGGAAGGGCTCGCCCTTCACCCATTCGTGGTCACACTAAACCAGGACAAGGGGACAGCATGATGACTCTGGTGAATAAGGTCGGTTGGTTTTCGTTGGCAGGCTTCGCGCTGATATTCGGCGGCCTGATCGGCGTTGTTCTAGGCGGATATCTCTACATCAAGGCCGACGGTGGCCTGAAATCTCTGGATGCCGTGTACGCGGTGCAGGCGCGGATGATGCCGTATGACGAAGACGGCAATTTCACCGACCGTGGCACTAAGGCAGGCGGAGACGCGATTCTCGGTCTCCTTGAGGACGACTGGCAGTTCCCCCTGAACCGAGGCAATCTCGACCCCAATGACCCTCTCGTGAACACGCCTGACGAATTGATGGTCCAGTACGCGATCATCAACTACCACACCCTGCACGGCACCCAGACCGTGGTGCTCGCCGAGGATGTTGAATACAAGGGAGTGGTGTACGAGGCTGGCTCCCACGAGGTTCCGGTCGACGGTCGGTACTTCTCTGACCTGGACCGCAGCCATCCGCTGGAAGGCGCAGTGCGCGATCAGGCGTGGAGCCCCTTGGCCTTTGGCCTGCTGGCCAACCTGATCGGCGGAGTGAACTCCGACCTCACGGCAGGGATGGCACACTTCATGTCATGGAGCATCTTCGTCGGACTAGGCTTGATGTTCATGATCATCGGCGGATTCGTCACACTCGGTGGCTTGCAACTGAATCGCAAGCTGCAAGCCATGGCCTAGCACCCATACGACGCCCCCCAATCGGGTCGTTGAACCAAGGATCTATCGCTCTCTGATCAAGAGGCCCCGCCGTTGGCGGGGCCTCTTTTCGTCTCCCCCGCTTTCCGCGCACGCCAGCGCTGGCTGAAATACCCCCGTTACGCACACGTAACACGGCGGTAACTGCCTGGTCACATCCACCTCCTAAGGTGGATGCACGACGGTACAGGGAGGCGGCACCGATGAAAGAAGTCCTAGCGATCATCCGACCAGAGGCCTGGAAAGCAACCATGGACTCCGTCGCTGAATCCGGGCTGGGCCACGTGTTCCAGTTCCGCGTGATGGGTCGCGGCAAGCAACGCGGGCTGCGGTACCTGCGCCCTCATATTGGCCCCGAAGTCGGAACGATGCCGTTCCTGCCTAAGCGCATGGTCGCGTGGATGGTGCCGGACGAAGACGTTGACGCTCTGATCGCCGCCATCATCCGGGTCAACAAGACCGAGAACTACGGCGACGGTCGTGTGTTCGTATGCCCCGTCGAGACCACAGACGTGATCGACACCACTGAAGAGGTGCAGCAAGAAGCACCCGCAGAGTTCGCCGGAACCGCAGCGGGAGCCCTAGTAGGGATACCTGTAGGCATGAAGGAGTAGATCGTGGCAACGCGTACAGGAATCAACTACCCCAAATTCAAAGACCAGTTCGCCGCGATGGATTTCGACGCAGAGCCGCTTCCGGTTCTGTCGCTCTTCCCCATGCCGGAACCGCGAACCCTCGAAGAATGGTCCCTGGGATTCGAAGACCTGGAAGGGAACAGCAAAACGGTGCGTTGGAGCGACCTCCAGAACCTACCTCGCGTCCAAGAGCCCACTCCGCTGGTGTGCCAGATCTTCAACTGGTCAGAGAAACCCGTCGTCACCGCCGTCCGGCTCCACGCCGTACTCGAAGCCGCCCGCATCAACGCTCCCGTGGGGGGGTACTTCGGGTTCTACTCGGACGACCGCAACTACTTCGAGAGCCTGCCCCGCTCGCTCGCCCACGACAGACGAACGCTCCTGGTCTACGAGATCAATGGCGAACCGTTGCGCCATGAGCTTGGTGGCCCAGTGCGGCTTTGGGTTCCGTTCCTCCAAGGCTACAAGAGCGTCAAGTGGCTGCGCACCATCCGCACCTTTGCGCACGACCCTCGTGGCATCAAGCGGATCCTCGGCCAGAGCAAGACCGCCGTTCTGGGGGCACCAGGCCAAGCGAAGGCAAGCATCGTGATGGCGAAAGTTGAAAGCGGCGAAACGCCCGCCTCTATCTAACCGCTACCTAGTCGCCGCTAACCAACGGACTCAGGACTCGACATGAAGCTGGATCAAACAACACAACGGGCAACGAGCATCCGCCTGTTCAGCTTTGCACGCCCCCACATGCGGACGTTCCACCTCACCTGGTTCGCGTTCTTCCTCGCATTCTTCGGCTGGTTCGGGATCGCCCCCATGATGGTGATCGTCAGAGACGACCTGGGCCTCGCGAAGACGGAGGTTGGCAACACGGTCATCGCATCGGTCGCCGCAACCATCGTCGCCCGCCTCATCGTCGGCTGGCTCTGCGACCGCTTGGGAGCGCGCAGAACGTACGCAGGGCTTCTGATGATCGGTTCGCTTCCGGTGATGACCATCGGGCTTGCCAACAGCTACGAAACGTTCTTGCTGTTCCGGCTCGCCATCGGCGTCATCGGCGCATCGTTCGTCATCACCCAGTACCACACGTCCGTCATGTTCGCGCCCAGCATCGTCGGCACGGCGAACGCGACAACCGCAGGGTGGGGAAACATGGGTGGCGGCGTAACGCAGATGGTCATGCCACTGGTGCTCGCAGTCATCGTCGGATTCGGCGCCAGCGAATTCGTAGGGTGGAGGCTGGCCATGGTCGCCCCGGGCGTTGGCCTCTTCCTGATGGGCATCGTCTACCTCAAGTTCACCCAGGACACCCCGGAGGGCCCGCACGTTGCGCCGGACGCTTCAAGCGGCGGCCGCACCGGCTTCCTGGAAGTGGCCAAGGATCACCGTGTCTGGATCTTGTTCCTGATGTACGGCGCATGCTTCGGGGTTGAGCTCACGATGCACAACATCGCCGCACTCTACTTCCACGACCGCTTCGGCCTCGGCATAGCCGCAGCCGGGCTCATCGCAGGGTTGTTCGGGCTGATGAATCTGTTCGCTCGCACCCTCGGCGGTGCTTTCGGAGACCTCGCAGGCCGAAAGTTCGGCCTGTCAGGCAGGGTCTACTTCCTCGGGGGCGTCCTGCTGATCGAAGGCTTCGCACTGGCCACGTTCTCCCGCATGGCGATCCTCCCGGCCGCCATCGTGACCATGCTGGTGTTCAGCCTGTTCGTTCAGATGTCAGAGGGCGCGACGTTCTCAGTCGTTCCCTTCATCAACAAGCGCGCGCTGGGCATGGTGTCCGGGATCGTCGGCGCTGGAGGGAACGCGGGTGCCGTCGCCGCAGGCTTCCTGCTACGTGCTGAATCGCTCCCCACGGAGCAAGCGCTGCTGTACATGGGCGCCATCGTCGCAGGGATATCGACGCTCGTAGTACTCGTTCGATTCGCACCGGCTGAAGCGAAAGAGACCGCACCTGCATTTTCGAAACGAGTGCCTATGGCGCTCTTCACTGAGGCATAGAGGAGCAATCATGACTGAACTGAAACTCAACCCCATCGAACGCATCAAGGCAGAGAAGAACGGTCTTGAGATCCTCAACGAGATCGACGACATCGCGGCCCAGCATGACGGATGGGAAACCCTTGAGCCTGGCGACCGCGAACGGCTCAAGTGGATCGGCACCTTCTACCGCAAGCCGACGCCCGCCCGCTTCATGATGCGAGTACGCATCACCGGCGGTCAGGTGGCATCGGACCAGCTCCGGACACTTGCCACGATCTCCAAGCGACTGGGCAGCGGCATCATGGACCTCACGACGCGGCAGCAGATAGAGCTCCGCGACCTCCGGATCGTCGACATACCAGAGGTGCTGGAAGCCCTCCGCGATGTCGACCTCAGCTCGCTCCAAACCGGCCTCGACAACATCCGGGGGGTCACCACCTGTGCGCTCGCCGGTCTAACCCCGAACGAATTGCTGGACGCAGGCCCTATCGGCGAAGAGTTCACCCAGATATTCCAGGGCAACAGGGACTACGCCGACCTCCCTCGGAAGCTCAACGTAGCCATCACCGGCTGCCTCGACAACTGCATCCACAGCGAGACCCAGGACATCTCCATGACACCTGCGATCTCTGGCGCTGGCGTCCACGGCTTCAACCTCGCCGTTGGCGGCAAGATGGCCTCCGGTGGCATGGTCATCGCCACGCCGCTTGACGTGTTCGTCGCTCCCAATGACGCAGCGCGCCTCGCGGCCGCCATCGTCCTGCTTTTCCGTGACGAGGGCAACCGCGAGAAGCGCACCAAGGCCAGGCTCGCCTTCCTCATCGCGGACTGGGGCGCACCGCTATTCCGTGAGCGGCTCGAAGAGCGCTGGGGCGCCCCACTACAGCACGCAGGCGCAGACCAGCGCTCCGACCGTAAGTCCGACCACCTTGGCGTGCAACCGCAACGCGCTCCGGGCATGTACTCCGTTGGACTCTGCGTTCCCGTCGGCCGTGTCCAAGCGGATCAGGTGGAAGAACTCACGAGGCTCGCCGACCTGTACGGCTCAGGTGCGATACGCCTAACCACCGCCCAGAATGCCATCATCGTTGATGTCCCCAAAGCACGCCTCGCGGCCCTTATGGCGGAACCTCTGCTCGCGCTGTTCTCGCCTGAAGCCAACGCCTTCTCCAGAGGGCTCGTGGCCTGCACGGGCAGCGACTATTGCAACCTTGCGCTGATCGAAACCAAGACCCTAGCAAAAGGCCTAGCCGACCGCATGGCTGAGCGCTTCCCGGACGCACCACCGCTAACCATGCACTGGTCTGGCTGCCCGGCAAGCTGCGGCAACCACCAGGGAGCGGACATCGGGTTCCAGGGCGCCAAAGCCAGGGTCAACGGACAGATCGTAGACGCGGTCAGCATCTTCATCGGTGGCAGGACGGGCATCGACCCCAAGCCTGCCGAGAAGATCATGGAACTCGTCCCCGTAGACGAACTCGACGCGTTGATGCCCGACCTTCTTGAGCGACTCGCCCTGCTCAAGCAAACCCAAAGCCTACCCGTCCTGACCGCCTAGAACGACAACACCAACCAAGGAGATATCGCTATGAAGATGGTGCGCGCGATCGTCAGACCTGAACGAGAAACAACAGTTGCCGACGCCCTGGCCGACAATGGATTCCCCGCCATGACCAAGTGGGATGTCCTAGGTCGCGGCAAGCAACAAGGAGTCCAGGTCGGCAGTCAGTTCTACGAAGAGCTTGGAAAGACCATGATCATGGTGGTCGTCGACGACGATCAACTTGAGCACGCCTCGGCTGTCATCCAAGAAGCCGCCAGCAGCGGCTACCCAGGCGACGGACGCACGTTCGTCACGCCGGTGGAAGCGGCGTACACCCTGCGTACGGGGGAAGCGGGCCTCTAACCCCAGCGTCGTTTCGCTGTTGACCAAGAAAGGGGCGGGTCTTGTGACCCGCCCCTTCTGCATTAGCGTTCGCCGTCTCAGAATCCTACCCCGTGATCGACGGCAAGTACTCGACCAACGCATCCCAGTTCAGGTTCCACCCGTAGGTGATGCCCTGCACCATCTCCTCGTTGTACTCCATGCCATCCGTCGACGCGTGAGTCATTGTCATCTTCGTCTGAGCGCCCAGATCCTCGAAGCGGTACGTCAGCACCGCATGTTGCGCAGGCATGCTCCCGCCGTACTCGAAAATGGCGGACGTCACGATCAACTCAGGCGGAGCGATCTCCTGAAACTCTCCCCGCTGCGGGTACTCCCCGCCATCCGGCGAAACCATCACGTAGCGCCAAGCGCCCCCCACGCGAAAGTCGAGCTCATCCACCCGGGTCTTCATGCCATGCGGCCCCCACCACGCCGCAACGTGCTCGGGCTCTGTCCAGACCTTCCACACAAGATCACGCGGCGCATCGAAAACGCGCTCTATCACGATATTCAAACCACTCTCGTTAGCCATCTGAGTCCTCCCTCGCCTTCAATTCTTGTAGGTATGCGTCCAGCCGGTCGAATCCCTCTTCCCAGAAGCTGCGATAACGCTCCACGTACTCTGCAACCTCCGCCAAAGGCTTCGCCTCGATCCGCACCGGCCGACGCTGAGCGTCCCGCCCACGCGACACCAACCCTGCGCGCTCCAGCACCTTGATGTGCTTCGAGATCGCAGGCTGGCTCATGTCGAACGGCTCAGCCAACTCCTTCACCGACGCCTCACCCTTAGCCAATCGCGCGAGGATCGCCCGCCGCGTTGGATCGGCCAGTGTCGAGAACACCAGGTCGAGTTCTTCGTCGACCATCTATGCATAACCTTTTAGTTTCATAACCAGTACGTTATTCATCTACGCATAGATTGTCAAGCAGCATGGTTTCTTGAGCCCGTTCGATGCTCCCCCCGGGCACTCGTAGGCGTTCTTCGGTATGCTTCACCCACCTCCATTGGTTCAGATGCACCAATACATGTCGGAACAACGAATCGACAATCCCAAGCACATCCAGGAACGGGAGATCGGCTCAACATGACGCAGGCGCATCGACAGTCCCATCGAATCATCTGGCACGCCGCACTCTTCGTGGTTGTGCTTGCGCTAGCTGCCTGCACAGCTTCATCGACCTCCGATCTCACCGCTGGCAGCGTACGTATCACTGCTGGTGGATCCCACACCTGCGCCATCACGGCCTCAAGCAGTCTCCAATGCTGGGGAGACAATGCGGCAGGCCAGCTCGGCACCGGCACCCACCTCGCGAGTGCGACGCCAGTCGATGTCTCCACTCTCTCTAAAGACATCGAGGCCGTCACCGCCGGAGCCGACCACACCTGCGCACTCACCACGGCTGGCGCAGTCCACTGCTGGGGGGCCAACGCTCACGGTCAGCTAGGCGACGACACAAGCCAAGACCGCTCAACACCAACGAACGTCGCGGGACTCACCAGCGGCATCACCGCCATAGCGGCTGGAGACGCCCATACCTGCGCTCTTTCATCCGTGGGCGCGGTTCAGTGCTGGGGATCCAACTCTGACGGCCAACTAGGCGACGGCACCACGGAGAGCCGATCCACCCCCGTTCAAGTGTCCGGTCTCACTAGTGGGATTGCTGCTATCGCCGCCGGTGGCGGGCGTTCGTGTGCGATCTCCGACCACGGAAACGTACAGTGCTGGGGCCGGAACTTCGCAGCGGGCCTTGGGACCACCGCGAACAGTTCAACGCCTACCGACATACCCCAACTCTCCAGCGGCATCGACTCGATCGCCGTCAGTGATACGCAAACCTGCATACTGTCGGCTGGCGGCAGCATGCAATGCTGGGGCCCGAACGCCTATGGCCACGAGGGCACCAGTGCGATCGGCGGTAGAGTCGCAACCATCGCCCTCGGCAACAGGCATACCTGCGCATTGACCACGGATGGCCGACTGTTCTGCTGGGGCGACAATTCCGATGGCCAACTTGGTGACCCGGCCGGCCGCGGCCGGTCTACCCCTGCACCAGTCACATCCTTTGCTGGCAGCGTCGCAGCCGTCTCCGCTGGCCAGAATCGCACCTGCGTGATCACGTCTGAAGCGGGCGCGATCGAATGCGTGGGCGATCTCAGGCTGGGCGTTCCCGCCGCGCCAGTGGATTCGATCGTCGCAGCGGATTCAGGTGCCCAGGCCGTTGCGACACCAACGCCCAGTTCTCTCTGGCCCGCAGCGACCCCAGAGCCAGCGATAGCGCGTACACCAGAGTGCGCGAATGTCACGCAGATCGCAGGCGGCGAGTGTGATGCGCTAGTAGCTTTCTACAACTCCGCCGGTGGGGCAGCGTGGACTGACAGCAGTGGATGGCTCGGGAGCGATACGCCATGTAGCTGGTTTGGAGTGACCTGCCGCGATGGTCATGTCCACGCATTATCGCTTGATAGGAACCACCTGACAGGAACCATCGCTGCCGAACTGGGCAACCTAGCGAATCTCAACAATCTATCGCTGTCTAAGAACGCGCTGACAGGAGCGATTCCCGCTGAATTGGGCAACCTTTCTCGTGTATACCACGTCGCGTTGTATAGCAATCGATTGAGCGGGAATATCCCGCCCGAACTCGGAAACCTCACTACCCTGGGGGAATTGAAGCTTGACGGCAACCGGCTGACCGGAGTGGTTCCCGCAGAACTCGGCAACCTCCAGAACCTCAAAATCTTGCATCTGAACGGCAATCAACTGACAGGATCCCTGCCACCAGAACTTGCCCACCTAGCGCCGTGAGCATCAACCAACCGGACGCTGGAGCCTCACCTCGAGTCGATGAGCGCTTTGGCCTGCACCCTGCGCCCCAACCTACCCACGCTCGTCTCGTTAACAGCAAAAGGGGCGGGCCACTTGACCCGCCCCTTCGAACTAGCTGATTACAGCCCTAGAACCTTCGCGATCCCTCACCGGGCACACCAAACGTCTTCCCCGGTATCTCCACGCCAGCCACGTGGTGATTCTCCGCCGACTGCGAGTCGAGCGGCCCACCACCTGGCGCCAGGCGCGAGTCGCCCGAGGGCTCATCAGTCCGTCGCGCGCCGACCCGCAGGAGGAACAGATTGCGGTCGCCCGTGTTCAAGTAACGGTAGAACGCCCCTTGCGGGATCATGATGCCCCCGTACTGTTCCACGATCGTCGGCGTCTCGTTCTCGTCGAAGAACGTCACCTGACCCTCCAGCACGATGAACGAGTGATCCTCGTTCGTGTGAGTGTGCGTAGCATTCTCGCCGCCCTCAGCGTTGATCTTGAGGCTCAGCCACATCAGATCGGTGCTCGCGAGTTCGACATTCACACGCCCCGCGGACAGGTACGGCCCGCCGATCGTGAACGTGGTTGCCTTGGGTGTTGCCTTGGTCTCAGTTGCCATGATCGCTCCTTTTCCTCTCTCTCCGCCGATTTGCTATCAGTCCAGCTAACGAGTCGAGCCTTGTGGAACTCCTGACGACGGGTACTCCGTCGTCCGCGCGTAATGCCAGTCTGCCAGCTCCTCTTCCCAGTCCGTACCGCGTGCCAGGGACACATTGCAGGTACGCAGACGGTACCACTCAGGGTTGTCTACGCCCGGTGGGATAACGCCATCGTCGCGCAGCAACTTCGCCGCATTGATCAGCTTACGCCGCACCTTGATGATCGCCGCGTCTGTCGTGCACAGGTGCTCCACCGTCCGATCCATGATCGGCCCCATGCTTTGCAGCACAGCCGCATCCTGCAAGCGAACGCTGGGGATACCCGTGAAGTTCAGCTTCTTCGACTCCTGATCCATCAGGAAGTCCGTGTCGATGCGGGCCTCTGGCCACCAATCGGAGAAGAACTTGCCCTTCTGCTCCGGCCTCATCGGGCCCATGCCGTCGATCAACTCACCCTTGTTCGCAGGCAGGTCGTCCACCGGCCACAGCGCACCCGTCATCTTCTCCGTCGGGTGCCACCGCACGCCCATGTGCAGCGTGTGGGTGTCGTCGATAGGCACGTAGATCGACAGCGGCACTGAGCTCGGGCTGCCCGGGAACATGCCGTAGAACGGGAACATGAAGTTCGTTGTGCGCCAGTAGACGTTGCCGTCCTCCTCCTCACGCTCCGCCGCGTACATCAAACCGTAGTCAGCCTCGCGAAGGTGGAACTTCGCCGACAACCCCGTGTGGAACAACCCGAACTTTGGCGATTCCTCGCGTTTATTCCGGGCGTGGAGGAAATACACGTGGGTGGAATCCATCTCACCCTCAAGGCTCTGCATCCAGTTCCACTCGTAAACGGCCTTGCGGTAGAGCGCTCGCTGGTCGTCAGGAACCTCGCCCCACTCGAACTCGGGCACGCCCGGAGGATTCTCCTGACGAGGCCCCATGTAGATCCACGTCATGCCGCCATAATCGGCGCCCTTGTACGCGGTGATCTTCACCTTGTCCTTGAAGTTGCTCGCCGAAACCTCGTTGGGCATCTCGATGCACTGACCGGTAACATCGAACTTCCAGCCGTGGTAGGCGCACCGCAGGCCGTCTTCCTCGTTGCGACCGTAAAACATACTCGCGCCACGGTGCGGGCAGCGCTCTTGCGTGAACGACGGCGTACCCTCACTAGAGCGCCACGCCAACAGATCCTCGCCGAGCACGCGAACCCGCTTCGGTTGTCCGTCCGGGGGAATCTCCCAGGAGTAGATCAACGGCATCCAGTACTGCCGCATCAGATCGCCCATGGGTGTTCCCGGGCCAACCCTACAGAGCAGTTCCGTGTCGTCGGTTGAGAGCATCTCCGGCCTCCTACAACTTGGCAACTTGGTGAAACTCGATGTTTCAGTGCCGCGCCAGCATACGCCTGCTAGCCCGCTCTTTGCATAACTAACCGTTCGCCAACTCGATGATCGCGCGTGTCAAAACCTCAGCACCCGCCGCCAGATCGTCAGGCGTCGCGCTCTCCAACTCATTGTGCGAGATGCCATCCGCGCATGGCACGAAGATCATCGCTGTCGGCGCCACCCGCGCTATATAGCAGGCGTCATGCCCCGCGCCAGATGATATCTCCATGTACGAGTAGCCCGCCGCCAACGCACCTGCCTCCACCGCGTCCACGCATCGACGGTCGAACGTCACCAGAGGCGAATGCCATATCTCTCGCAGATCCATCTCCACGCCATGCTCGCTGGCGATACCCGCCGCGTACTCCCGGAGCGTCGTGCTCATCCCTAGCAGCACGTCCTCGTCCGGATGACGCATATCCACCGTGAAGAAGCACGAGCCCGGGATAGTGTTGCGGCTGTTCGGCCCCACCTCCATCATCCCCACCGTCGCGCGACCGTCCTCGACCGACAGTCCTATGCGGTTGATCTCCGTGACGATGCTCGCCGCCGCCACCAATGCGTCATGCCGACGATCCATAGGCGTCGTGCCTGCGTGCGCGTCCTGACCAGTGAGCGTCACCTCATACCAGCGCTGTGCCTGCGCGCCCTGCACCACGCCTATCGTCTTCTGCTCCCCCTCCAGGATCGGCCCCTGCTCGATGTGCGCTTCAATGTACGCCGCGATCGGTCGCCCACCGACCTGCGCATCGCCCGCGTAGCCGATCCGCGTGAGCTCTTCCGCGATCGTATTTCCGTCGACGTCAGTCCGACTCAGGCCGTACTCCAGATCAAACGCCCCCGCGAACACCCCACTCGACACCATCGCAGGCGCGAACCGCGAGCCCTCTTCGTTGGTCCAGTCCACGATCTCGACCGCGCGCTTGGTCTCGATGCCCTGATCGTTCAGCGACCGCACCGCCTCAAGCGCCGCCAGCACACCGAACACACCATCGAACTTGCCACCGTTGGGCTGCGTATCTAGGTGGCTGCCCGCAAGCACAGGCGCCAACGACGGGTCAGTCCCCTCGCGACGCGCAAACACGTTGCCCATCGCGTCCACGGAGATTGAGCAGCCCGCCTCGCGGCACCACGCAACGAACAGGTCGCGCACCTCGCGATCCAGATCGGTCAGCGCCAGCCTGCGCGAACCGCCCTTCTCCGTCGCCCCGATCTTGGCGACCTCCATCAGCGAATCCCACAACCGTTTTGAGTTGGTCAGTTGGTCTGGCATGGATCGGATTGTACGTCCCAGGCGAATCTATTTCTGAATACCCACCGAAGGGGATCGCCCGGACCAGCCAGTGAAATGCTCAACGATACGAGCCCGAATTAAGGCCGCTCACCAGTAGTTCTGGTTGATAATGATTCGTATAGAGGCATGAGCGGTCGACAGACTCAAAGGACTCCCAGGCGGTGATGCATAGCCATGATTAAAGTGATGCGCGCATTTCTTCTGTTGACCCTGATGGCCCTCGCAGCCTGCGGTGGTGACCCCACGCCATCCCCAACCGTCATCACCAAGGCCGAAGCGGTGAAATTGGCGTTGGCCGACGCCAGCGAGTGGATACCAGGAGGCCCCACTCCCGTCGACGACGCCAGAAACCCCATCGCAAAGCTGATGACCGTGCGCGAATACCGAGCGCTCGTCAACCAAGAAACCGACGCGATGTTCGGGCAAGACGACCTGACATGGGTCGTCCAGCTTGAAGGGCATTCACAGACTGAGAGCCCGCCGCCAACATCCCTCATCACCGAGTATTCGCACGCAGTCTTCGCCTACGACGCCCAGACAGGGGCGATGGCGCATGTGAGTTGGGGAACCCGCAGAACGGGACCTTTGTTCGTCCCTGAGTAGCGCCCCAGCATGTACGTCATGCGAAACGTGACAGGCAGCCTAGGTACTGCGAGACTACGCGAAATTCGGCACAGCGCGGAGGTCACCATGCAATACGACCTACTCATCAAGAACGGCAGAGTCGTCGACGGCTCAGGGGCTCCTTCTTTTAACGGCGACGTCGGTATCAAGGACGGCATCATCGTCGCGGTGGGCAAGCTCACCGGCGACGCCACGCAGGTCATCGATGTCCAGGGCAAGGTGATCTCGCCAGGATTCATCGACAACCACTGTCACTTCGACGGCCAGGTGCTGTGGGATCCCCTGTGCACCTTCTCCGTGTATCACGGCGCAACCACCGTCATCAACGGTAACTGCTCCCTCGCTCTCGCACCTGCGCGCCCAGACGCCCGAGCCGACCTCGTCTCCATGCTCTCGCGCGTCGAGTCCATCCCCGTCGAGTCCCTCCTCGCAGGTGTCGACTTCACGTGGGAGTCCTACCCGCAGTACCTCGACCGCGTCGACGCCAAATTGGGCGTAAACGTCGGCTCTCTCATGGGCTTCTCCGCCATACGTCGTCACGTTATGGGCGAGGCCGCCTATACCAGTGAGGCGTCCGCCGAGCAGATCGCGGAGATGAAAGAGATCGTCCGCGAAGGGCTGCGCGCTGGATCCCTTGGACTATCGTCAGAGCTGAACAAGCGTCACATGGATCACGAAGGTCGCGTCCTACCCGCCAACCACGGCGCGGGTGCCGAGTTCTACGAGGTCGCCATGACCCTAGGTGAGATCGGCGCGGGCACCATCCAGTTCGGCGACACCGGCGGCATCGAGCAGAGCGATGGCCTGCTGTCCCGCATCGCTCGTGACTCAGGTCGGCCGGTCGTATCCAGCCGACTCAAGCCCGACGGCGCCGACTGGGATGGCCTACGTATGTACTCCATGCAAGCGCCCTTCCTCCACAACACCGCACGCTGGACGCTCTTAAACGTCGGCACGTTCGACGGCATGCCTGGCTGGGCCAAAATCATCGCGCTGCCAGCCGACGAGAAGCGCGTCGCCCTTGCTGACCCCGCTGTCCGAGACGCGATGCGCGAAGAGGCCTCCAAGCCCAGCCCTTACTCACCAGAGAACGGCACCGCCGTCGACTGGTCCAAGTTCTACGTCGCCACCCCAGCCCTGGAGAAGAACGAGGGTCTCGCAGAGCGCAGCGTCACCGAGATCGCTGCCATGCAGGGCAAAGACCCGCTGGATGCATTCCTTGACCTTGGCCTTGAAGAGGACTTCAAAACGCTGTTCTACCAGCGCACCGGCACCACCGCCGAGGCCATGGGCGACACGCTCAACGACCCCATGGTGTTGCCTGGCCTCTCTGACGGTGGCGCCCACGTCACGCGTCGCAACGACAGCCACTTCTCTACCTTCCTCCTGTCGTTCTGGGTTCGCCAGCGCCAGGCCATGACCCTCGAAGCGGCCGTCCGCAAGCTCACGTTCATGGGAGCGTCCGTCTTTGGCCTCCACGACCGCGGCCTCATCCGTCCTGGTCTAGCCGCAGACATCGTCGTCTTCGACCCAGACACGGTCGCGCCAGGTGACCTCGAAATGGTCAACGACTTCCCCGCCGACGCCAGCCGCATGCGCCGCATGTGCGAGGGCGTCGACTACACCATCGTCAATGGCCAGGTCCTCATCGACCACGGCGAGCACACCGGCGCACTCCCCGGGCGCCTGCTCCGCGGCAGCGCCTACCAGGTCTAGCACTCGCCGCACGGGCGAAACGCCTTCAAAGCAAGAGGGGCTGGCAACATTGCCAGCCCCTCCCTCGTTAACGTCATCCAAATCCCGCCCCCCGGAGCGCGCCAGCGCGACCTTTAGTCCCAGCGGCGAAGCCAAGAGTTCCGAGGGCGAGCCCCGACTGGCTCCACGCCCGAACC